>Ga0114938_1002027_pt1 | contig 13227 bp, 14 predicted proteins | sample AshMeaBigSpring_FD_88675 | JGI IMG/M metagenome (GOLD analysis project Ga0114938, IMG submission 88675) | Groundwater microbial communities from Big Spring, Nevada to study Microbial Dark Matter (Phase II) - Ash Meadows Big Spring | ecosystem: Environmental > Aquatic > Deep subsurface >...
ATTCCGAACACCGATGGAACGATATTAAAACCATTTTCGAAGACGTTCTCCCCGATATTACCGAAGATAAACCCGTTGCGAAAAAAGCGGTCGTGACGCCGAAGAAGGCAACGAAGAAGGCGTCTTCGGCAAAAAAAAAGGCTCAAAAGCTCGCTTAGCCGAGCTTTTTAAAGCCAAATAACCCGATCTTAACGGCTTAACTCTTTTGCTCTTTCATACGCGGCATTCATCGCTTTGATGAAACTGTCGCGGACTTTGCCCTCTTCCAATTTCATGTATCCGGCGACCGTCGTACCCGCAGGCGACATCACTTTATCTTTCAAGAGTGCGGGATGCTCACTTTTCAAGACTTCGCCGATTCCCTCAAAGAGTGCGGCAATCATCGGAAACGTTACGTCTCGTTTGAGCCCCAAATTGACCGCTCCGTCGCTTAAGGCTTCGGCAACTAAAGCGATCCACGCCGGAGCACATCCGCCAAGCCCCATCGCGATATCAAGCTCTTTTTCGCTTCCAAGCCAAAAACAACTGCCGATCGTCTCCAAAACTTCCAAGGCAACAGGCTTTAACGCTTCGTCGCCGCATAACGAAGTGACGGATTTACGCACCAAAGCCGCCATATTAGGCATGGCACGTACGTAATGTTCGGCACGAATCCCCTCTTTAAGTTGTGCCAAGCTGACGCCCGCCATAATCGAGATAACGCCTTTCGCGACGCCTTGCGTTCGTAAAGCGGGAAACGACTGGGGTTTGATCGCTAAAATAACAACGTAGTTCTCTAGCGAAGGTGTTTCTTTCACAATCGTTACGCTCGGAAACGTCTCTTTTAAAACGTGTGTGCGTTCTTCGTTTTGTTCTACGACCGTAATATCTTTGACATGTAAACCTTGAAGCATCGCTCCGCCCATATTTCCGGCACCGATTAACAGTAGTTTCATACCCTATCCTCGTTTTTGAAAAATTATAACGCAACTTTCGTTAAGTCCGCTTGTGAGTTTGCCGTAACCCTTGTGAAACCAAAAAACGTTATACTATACTTCACTTTATCCAAGGATCGTACGATGGTAAAAACGCTTCCGCTTGTTTCGATTTATCTTCCCAAACCTTACCGCAAAGACGAAATTGAAACACGTTTGGCATGTTCGATGAAAAAAGGGATCGAACAGGCGTTTTACACCGAATACAAAGAGACTTATCTCGTCTACACGCGTTTTAACGTCATCACGTTTATCAACTGGGATAAAATTTCGATCGTCAAAGCCTTGGAAAAGCTCGGCGTCGAAGACGCAAAAGCGTTTGAGCGACACTATCTTTATCAAGATTATCCGATCGAAATCGATGCGTCGCTCTCTAGCGCATGTAACGTTTACAACGAACGCATCGTCTTAAAAGAGCCTTTAACGCTTTACCTGATTATTATCGCATTGATCGTTTCGCAAAGCGTCGGACTTGAAAAATACGAACAAGATTTGAGCCTTCATTTTGAAGAGAGTCAACGTCTGTTGGATTTGACGCAGCACTACTCGCTCTTTCGCCGTTCCAAAATCATCGTTTTTGCACGTACGCTAAGTGCCATCCAACACGCCATGGTCAGCGATCTATTTTTACTTGACAAACCCAATATTTTATGGGACAACACGGAAGCCGAAAAACTCTACAACCGTCTTTCGTCGATTTTGGAGCTGAAAGACCGTTTTGAAATCGTCGAACACAAACTCTCGCATCTCAAAGACGATATTTCCATGGCACTTGATCTGATCAATCATAGGCATAGTGAAGTTTTAGAGTGGATTATTATCGTACTGATCGGTTTTGAAATCGTTATGGGTTTGATCGAATTCTTCAAAGCTTCATAAAAACGGCAAAGCCTGCTACTGCTTCGCAACCACTTTACCGACGATCTTTCGAACGATCGGTACGACCGTTAAGACGGCGGGAAACGCTACGACGTACGCTCTCCAAAACGCCTGAAACCATTTCATCAAAAAACCGTCGATCAAACCGACGTTAATCAACGTAATCACAAACGACATTAAAAGAGTCATAAAAAACGACATCAAAAAAGCGAAGGTTACAAACTCATATTTTTTGGGGATCAAACACGCCTCCTACGATTTTAATTTCCTGTTTGGGATACGAAACGGCGATGCCTTCTTCTTTTAATGCTTGATAAATCGCCAAATTAACGTCGTATTGCGTCTTAAAATAACGCTTTGTCGGAACCCAATAGCGAAGCCCGATTTCAAGTGCATCTTGCGCCAATTGAGCGATACCGACAAGCGGCTGATGCGTTTTTGAAACGTCCGGAAAAGACTGTACGGTAGTTTGAATCAATGAAATCGCTTTCAGCGGATCGCTCTCGTATGCAAGAAACAATCGACTCTCAACGACCCGCTCTTCAAACGAATTGACCAAAATATCGCCGATCATCTTTTTATTGGGAACGCTGATAAGCTCTTCATCTTCGTTGCGAAGCATCGTATAAGAGAGCTTAATCTCCTTTACGACGCCGTAAACACCCGCAACCAAGAGCGTATCGCCGACTTTAAACGGACGCGAAACGATCAGCAAAACGCCTGCGGCATAGTTGGAAACACTTCCTTGCAACGCTAAACCCGCCGTTAACGAAGCCGCACCGATTGCCGCGACGAAAGGTGCGATCGAAATACCGACTTTCCCCAAAGCGACCACGATCATCGCCGTTAAGACCAATACTTTGGCGACGTTCGCTAAAAAACGTGCCAAGGTCATATCCAAACGGTATTTCGTAAACAAACGCATCAACAGCGCATAAACGTATTTGGCACCGAACCATCCGATCAAGACGACGATCAGCGCACCGATAAGCTGAAAACTGTACTGCGTCAAAAATTCGATCACGACGCCGTAGACTTTTTGAAGGCTTTTAAGTTCGTATTCCACGGTGTGCTCCTTGATTTATCTTTTGACATGCCTTTAGAGCAAAGCTCTAAAGGCTACGTTAACGCTGGGTTCTCCAAGACGGAGTGCCCGCGCACCTTCGGTGATTCCTATCTTTATCACGCCTTTGAAGCAAAGCTCTAAAAGCTACGCTAACGCTGAGTTCTCCAAGACGGAGTACCCGCGCACCTTCGGTGATTCTTATCTTTATCACGCCTTTGAAGCAAAGCTCCAAAAGCTACGCTAACGCTATGTTCTCCTCGGCGGAGTGCCCGCGCACCTTCGGTGCTTTTTTAGCTGCCTCTTCAAATGTTATTTTAAGAGTTTTATTTTAATATCAAAAGCATAGCATACTCTCTCTTAACGTTTTTTGCTTGATTGAAATGAACATATGTAAAAGGATAAAAAATATCTGAATATTTCATTCTAGAGTCAAATCGTCTACTTTTTATTAATTAAAATAAATTATTATTCTAATCAAATAAATCTATATAAGGAAAAAACATGACTAAAACCGTTTACATGGACAAATACCCGATCTTTAGTTTAAGCATTGAAAAAAGCGAGTGTAAATACGACTCGATTGAGGCGATCGTAGAGGATCTCAAAGCCAAAGTCGAGGCTCATCCGATTGCAAAATTCATCGCTGTTTTTAACAATTACGAGCATACTAAAAGTCTTGAAGGAGAAATTGCTCCGGAAATTTTAGATGCTAGAAATCTCATTTTTTGCTTCGGACAAGCGATTCCGAACTCGAAAATTTTAGCGGTACGCCCTCGTTCCATCGGTATTTGCGAAACAAAAGAACGTTTTATCCTCGATTTTCTCGAAGCTCCGAAAGAGCAGATGCACGCGACGATGGAGAGTTGGGTTAAAGCACTGGTCAAAGTCGCCTGATTGTTTTAGGAGAAATCCATGCGCCTTCTTCTTTGGGTCTTTCACTTCTATAAAGACGGCTTTATGCACTTAAGCCTCGGCAAAACGCTTTGGAAAATTCTCTTCGTCAAACTGCTGATTATGGTGGTCGTGTTCAAGCTCTTCTTTTTTAGCACGACCTTGAACACACGCTTTTCAAACGACGACGAGCGGAGTGATTTTGTTTTAGAAAATCTCACGAAGGAAAAGAAATGAATGAGCTTGCTTCGGTAGATTGGAGTCGCGCTCAGTTTGCGTTGACGGCGATTTACCATTTTTTATTCGTCCCTTTAACGTTAGGGCTTAGCTTCATTATCGCCATTATGGAAACGATTTACGTTGCGACAAACGATCATGCTTGGAAAAAAATCACACAATTTTGGATGGGTCTTTTTGCGATCAACTTCGCTATCGGCGTCGCGACCGGACTCATTATGGAATTTGAATTCGGCACGAACTGGGCAAATTACGCGTGGTTCGTCGGCGATATTTTCGGAGCACCTTTGGCAATAGAGGGAATTTTGGCGTTTTTCATGGAATCGACCTTTTTTGCCGTCATGTTTTTCGGCTGGAATAAAGTCGGTCCCAAATTTCACCTTCTCTCGACGTGGCTTGTTGCCGTTGGCTCTAATCTTTCGGCCTTTTGGATCTTAGTCGCCAACGGTTGGATGCAATATCCGATCGGCATGCATTTTAATCCCGCTAGCGCACGTAACGAGATGGAAAATTTTTTCGACGTCGTTTTTTCGCCCGTCGCCATCGCCAAATTTTTACATACCGTCTCTAGCGGTTACGTCATCGGAGCACTTTTCGTTATCGGAATTTCGGCATGGTTTTTACTCAAAAACCGCGAAGTGCTTTTTGCCAAACGCTCTTTGGTCGTAGGCGCGTCTTTTGGACTTTTAACCTCTCTTTTTTTAACGATCAGCGGCGATGAAAGCGCGTATCAAGTCGCACAACACCAACCGGTCAAACTGGCGGCGATGGAAGGACTTTACAAAGGCGAATCGCGTGCGGGAATTATCGCGTTTGGTATTTTAAATCCCGACAAACGCCTTGGAGACGATGCACACGAATTTTTAGGCGATATCGAACTGCCTTACATGTTATCGTTACTCGGCTATCGAAACGTCGATGCTTTCGTCGGCGGATTGGAAGATTTGGTCTACGGCAATGCCGCGCACGGACTACCCTCAGCTCAAGAGCGCATCGATAGCGGAAAGATCGCACTCAAAGCGTTAAGCGATTTTAGAGCCGCAAAAGCCCAAAACGATACCGAAGCGATGAAGACGCACGAAGCGATTTTACAAGCCCATATGAAAGATTTCGGGTACGGATATTTTGAAAAACCCGAACAAATCGTACCGCCGATCGCACTTTCTTTTTACAGTTTTCATATCATGGTTTCTTTAGGCATGTGGTTTATCGTCCTGTTCGCATTAATGCTTTTCTTCACGCTTAAACGCGACGTTCAAACCCAAAAACCGCTCCTTTACGCCGCCCTGTGGAGCATTCCTTTGGGCTATATCGCCGCCGAGGCGGGTTGGATCGTCGCCGAAGTCGGCAGACAACCGTGGGCGATTCAAGATTTGATGCCGACGCATATGGCCGCGACGCATTTAGGAAGCGGAAATATCGCACTTTCATTTAGCTTATTCGCACTTTTATTTACGGCATTGCTGATCGCCGAAATAAAAATTATGCTCAAGCAAATCGCTATCGGTCCTAACGGAGGTCACTGATGTTTGAAGCACTTTCGTATTTACACCTACAACAGCTTTGGTGGATCATTCTTAGTCTCTTAGGCGGCATCTTTGCCTTTTTACTGTTCATTCAAGGCGGACAAACGTTGTTGTTTAGCCTTCCCGAAAACGAAACCGAAAAGAGTATGCTCGTCAACTCTTTAGGCCGTAAATGGGAGCTCGGTTTTACGACGCTTGTCCTTTTCGGCGGAGCTATTTTTGCGGCATTTCCGCTATTTTACGCCACGAGTTTCGGAGGAGCATACTGGGTTTGGCTTGCAATTTTGTTTTGTTTTATCGTCCAAGCCGTCAGTTACGAATATCGAAAAAAACCCCATAATTTTTTAGGACAAAAAACGTACGAAGTCTTTTTATACCTCAACGGCTCGCTCGGCGTGATCCTCATTGGAGTCGCTTTAAGCACGCTTTTTAGCGGGGCTTCGTTTCGTCTTGACGAAAATTTCTTCGTTCGATGGGAAGGTTCCCTTCGAGGTCTTGAGGCACTGTTCGTACCGCAAAACTATCTTTTGGCATTGGCTCTTTTCTTTTTGGCAAGGCTGTGCGCGGGGCTTTATTTTTTGAGCAACATCGATTCTCAAACTTTACATGTAAGAATCCGATCGATGCTTTTGCGCAATACTTTTTACTTTTTGCCTTTCTTTCTTGGATTTTTAGCGTGGCTTTTTCTCAAAGACGGTTACGGTTATGACGACAACGGCGTAGTATTCATCGTCGCTTTCAAATATTTCGACAACCTTCTTGCCATGCCTTTCGTTGCTTTGATGCTCGTACTCGGAGTCGTTTTCGTGCTGATCGCACTCTATCTTGGAATTGCCAAGACGCATCGGCAAGCAATTAAGCTTATGGGAGCGGGTATCGTCCTTAGCGTAACCGCCGTTTTTTTACTGGCAGGTCTCAATAAAACGGCATTTTATCCTTCGCTTTCGTCGCTTCAAAGCTCCCTCACGATCCAAAATGCTAGCGGAAGTTCTTATACGCTCGTTGCGATGAGTTACGTAGCACTTTTGATTCCTTTGGTCTTGTCTTACATCGCCTACGCATGGTACGCGATGGATCGAAAACGTATCGACGAAGCCGAAATGACCGATCCGGCATCGCATCATTATTAAGGAGAGCGTATGGACTACACCGCATCGATTCTATGGCTGATCGCATGGCCGATCGTCATATTTGCCGCTTATCGCTTCGTTTGTTTTAATCTGAAGCACCTCAAATAGCCTAACAAAGAAGCATCTAAGCGATGCTTCTTTCATCTTGATCGAGATTATTTTTTAAACCATATCTTACATCAAGCATTCACGTGCTAATATCCGACCTATGAATCCTTATTTTTTAAGACGATGCGTATGAGTATCCTTCATTCTCTTATTTTTTTCGGTGCGCCTCGATCGGAAATCGACTCGAACGATTTAAACGATCGCGTCAATATTGAACGCACCAAAATCTATTTCAACCATACGAAGATCAGCCTTTTATCGCTTTTTTTGGGTCTTGCTATCAGCGTCGTTTTACTCGATTTTTTCGAGGTTTCTTGGACTTTAATTACCTTATGGTCGTTGGCGCTTAGCGCGCTTGGCATCGTGCTTTTTCGTTACGAGCAACAAGCACACTCCATTGCGTTAACGTCGCAAAACGTCGGAATAGTGATTGCGAAGCGTTTGGGCATTAGCTTCGGTATTGCGCTCGTTTGGGGTTTGTTTATTCCATTAATGCCCGATTCCTCCAAGTTGGCGTATACGCTTTCGTACATTGCGATGTCGACGTTCGTACACATCGGGTTTTTAAGTTTTAGCCTGATTCCCGTGCATTTTTCCGTTAATTTTTTGGGCGTACTTTTGCCTTTTGAAGTCACGCTCATCGGCAAATATCTCAAAACGGACGACCCCTTTTTTGCGATCTTAGCGGCAATTTTTGTGTTGTGTGAAGGGATTTTATTTCTCAAAGCACTCGTCAACGCTCAAACCGCCGTACGCGTCATCGTCTTAAACGAGAAACTCAAAGACGAAATTCTTGCATCCGCCGAAGCCAAAAAGCGCATCGAATACCTCGCGTATCACGATCACCTCACCGGCGTATGGAATCGACGCTACATCGAAAATTTCATCGATTCTTTACGACAAGAGGGACGAACGTTCGGTATCATTTTACTCGACATTAACTACTTTAAAGAGATCAACGATACGTACGGGCACGCGTTCGGCGACGAACTTTTGATCGGCTTCGTCCAAACGATACAACCTACTTTAGTAAAATCTGCACGCTTGGGACGTTTAGGCGGCGACGAGTTTATCGTCGTATTGACGGAGTGTCATAGCTATACGACGCTTGAAGAGACGATGCAAACGCTTAAAACCCTTTTGAAAAAAGTCTACACGATCGATGCCGTTGAGATCACGAGCAGTACGAGTGTCGGAGCGGCGTTATACCCGATTGACGCCGCCGACGTCGAAGCGTTAATTCGTCTTGCGGACGAACGTATGTACGCCGATAAACGCAACGACCATCGTATTTAAAAGTCCAACGATTTTTGAATTAATACCATTGGGCGTTTTTCATACTCTCATAATTCTTGCATCCCGCTTCGTCTCCCAAACTGCAAGCTTTTTGAAACAGTTGGTACGCTTTTTTTTCATTAACGTTGATGCCTTTTCCGCTTAAATACATCATGCCGAGATTCGTACATGTAGACGCGTCGTTTGCGTCGCACGCTTTTTGATAATACAAAACCGCGTACGCGTCGTTGCCGTCTTGTTCGTACAACGTTCCCAAATGCGCACAACTTTTAGCGTCGGCGGCTTCGCAGGCTTTGTCGTAATAGTCCACGGCTTTTTGCATATTTTCTTCGGTTCCGACACCGTTTTCGTACAATTTCGCCGTACTTGCACATGCTCCCATATCGCCCATTTCACAAGCTTTCGCGTACAAATCGAGTGCTTTAGCGGGGTTGATACCGGCGTGTCCGTTTTCGTACATGTAAGCAAGGTGCGTACACCCTTCGGCCAATTCAAGCTGGCACGCTTTGGTGTAAAGCTCCCTTGCTTTTGGAAAGTTCTGACGGACGCCATCGCCCACATGGTACATCGCACCCAATGCCAAGCAAGCTTTCGCGTCGTTTTGATCGCACAAATTTTGAAAATAACTCTCTCGGTTGAAGTCTAAAGCAAACAGTGCGGAAGCTAAAAAGCAGATCGCTATCCATGGGTTCATCCTCTTCTCCTTGCCTTCGTTTGAAGTATTATATTACAATACTTTTATGAATAATCATACCCAAACCTTGACCATACGTTATATTCAAGCGCCTTTTTTTCAAATACGCCAAACACTGCATAGCGATAGAGCCTATGAATCGCATGCTCATTCCAGCCTCTCAATCGGATACATGTTAGAAGGGAAAACACGCTTTACGCTTCCCAAAGGAGCGTTTTTACTTCAAAAAGGAGCTCTTGCGCTGATCGAACCGCACACGCAACATGCGTGCAATCCGCTAGAACACACGCAACGTAGCTACGTGATGGTCTATTTTGATGCCGCATTTTGCCTCAAACTCCAATCCGAACTTTTCGGCAAAAACCAAACCCTGCTTCCGCTTCGAACACCTTTAGTGTTTCATCAACGCTTATGCGAAACGTTTGAAAGAGTGATAGATCGCTTAATCAAGAGCTATTCGGAACTTCACGTACGTGCGCTCGAAACATGGCTACGAGAGTTTTTATGGCTCTACTGCGAGCCCGATTCGCCGCAAAATGCACCCTCCTCGATGCGAGAAATCGCCCGCTTTTTAGAAAGCCGCATCGATGAGCCGTTAAGCCTTTCAAGCCTTGCGCAACGCTTCGGATACAACCCTTTCGTTCTGTTACGTCGTTTCAAAGCCGCTTACGGTTGTACGCCCAAACATTATTGGCTCGATCAACGTATCGAACATGCGAAAGAGTTATTGCAAAAAGGCATTTCGATTGCCATGTGCGCACAATACTGCGGCTTTAGCGATCAAAGCCATTTTCATCGCTTTTTCAAACGCCGCACCGCACTGACGCCCAAAGAGTATCAGGTCAATTTCGTACAATAATTTTTGACGGGGTTTTTTTATACTTACATGTAAAAAGGAACCCCATGTTCGAACCGCAATTTTTCACCCTGACGTCTCTTTATTTTTTAGCACTTTTAAGTCCGGGACAAGACTTTTTTCTCATCGTCAAACATGCTTTAGCGCACGGGTATCGTAAAGCATGGTGGAGTTGTGCGGGGATTGCCGCCGGCAATGCGTTTTACATCGCTTTAGCCTATATCGGGCATGAATTTTTAAGCACGTATCCGACACTACTTCGCTTCGTCGAAACGGGCGGCGCGCTTTTTTTAGGCTACCTTGGATGCCTCTTGCTGTTTGCACCCGCACCGATGCTCGATCGCCAAATACGCCTCGACGTCAAAATGGCATTGAAACTCTTTGTCCAAGGAGTGTTATCGGCACTGCTCAATCCCAAAAATATTCTTTTTTACTTCTCGTTGCTTTTTACGATTATCAAGCCTGAAACGTCTTTACATGTAAAGCTTTTTTATGCGGTATGGATGACGGCGATGTTATTGGCGTGGGATATGAGCGTTGCGGTGTTTTTCGCGCATGCAAAGCAGTTTCAATTCTTTTCATACCTGCATGTCGTGCAAAAGATCATCGGAGCGGCACTCGTCGCTTTTAGCGTTTGGCACCTCTTCCGAGACCTTTTTTATTGATAACGCAATGCCTCGATCGGCTCTAAATTGGCCGCTTTTCGCGCGGGATAAAATCCAAAAAAGACGCCCACGCAGGTTGCCACTAAAAAGGAGATCACAATCGAGCTTTGCGTAATGACGACGCTGATAGGGAAAAAGGCACTGACCCCGTATGCTCCGCCGATTCCGACGCACACGCCGATCAAACATCCGATAATGGAGATCATCAAAGCTTCGAGCAAAAATTGAAGCAAAATATTGCGCTGTTTGGCTCCGATCGCGATACGAATACCGATCTCACGCGTTCGCTCCGTCACGGAAACCAGCATAATGTTCATAATGCCGATACCGCCGACCAGTAAAGAAATCGAAGCGATTGCCGCCAACATCAAAGACATCGCTTTGGTCGTCTCCGCGGCGGTGTTGGCAAGTGCCGTTAGGTTGCGAATCGTAAAATCGTCCTCGGCATTCGGTCGCAATTTATGATTGTCGCGCAACAAAACGTGCATCTCCTCTTCGGCTTTATCCATCACGCTCTCCGAAACCGCTTCCACCATGATAAAACGTACGACGCCTTTGAATTGACTTCCGAACAATTTGGTTTGTGCCGTCGTAATCGGAACCATCACCGTATCGTCCTGATCGCGCCCGTCCAAACTCTGCCCTTTGGAGGCAAGCACGCCCAAAACGATATACGGGCTGTTTTTGATACGAATCGTCTTTCCGACGGGACTTTCATCACCGAACAGATTGGTCGCGACGGTTTTTCCGAGTACCGCGACACGCGTCGCACTTCTAACGTCCGAATCGGAAAAAACGCTTCCCTCTTCACTCGGCCAATCCCGTACCTCAAAAAATGCCGGCGTCGTACCGGAGACTTGCGTATTCCAGTTGGCAGACTGATAAACCAGCTGTGCACTACCCGGAACGACAGGAGCGGCGGCTTTGATGCCGGAGAGTTCTTCAATCGCGCTTGCGTCGTTCATCTTCAAGGTTTGAACCCCGCCGCTGCCGATACGTACGCCGCCGGAGGTCATCGAACCCGCTAAAACGATAAAAAGATTGCTTCCCATCGATGCAATCGACTCTTTAACTTTAGCCTGCGTTCCGGCACCGATAGAAGACATCAAAATAACCGCACCCACGCCGATAACCATACCGAGCATCGTTAAAAACGTTCGCAAACGGTTGGCACTCATAGCACTCCATGCCTCTTGCAACATCATAAAAATCATACGTGGCTCGCTTGAAAATGTGCGGTCAATCCGTCGTGTTGAATACGCCCGTCGACGAAATTGATCAATCGCTTAGAATACCTGGCAATGTCGGGTTCATGCGTCACCAAAACGATCGTAATTTTTTCTTTATCGTTGAGTTCGCAAAACAGATCCATAATCTCTTGGCTGGTTTTCGTATCCAAATTTCCCGTCGGCTCATCCGCTAAAATCAACTTCGGACGGTTAATTAAGGCGCGCGCGATGGCGACGCGTTGCTGTTGACCGCCTGAAATTTGATTGGGAAGGTAGGTCGCGTATGCTTCAAGCCCCACGCTTTTGAGCACTTCGAGTGCTCTTACTTTACGCTCTTTTGCTCCAATGCCGGCATACACCAAAGGCAAAGCGACGTTATCGATCAAATTTTTACGCGCTAAGAGGTTAAAACCTTGAAAAACAAACCCGATAACATGGTTACGAAGCGACGCAAGCGCGTCTTTATTTAAAGTCGTCGTATCCGTTTCGTTGAGAAAATAGTTTCCAGACGTTGCTTTGTCCAGACACCCCAAGATATTCATAAACGTCGATTTTCCCGAACCCGAAGGTCCCATAATCGCTACGAATTCACCGCTTTGAATCGTAATATCCACACCCTTAAGGACGCAGACTTCGCCCGCATCGGTATGGTAATTTTTCGTTAACGCTTCGATGCGAATGACTTCAGCCATTAAAACGGCCTTCCCATCGGCGGTGGCGTAGAGGTCGTCTTTTTGACCGACGACTCACCTTTGAATTCCTCAATAATAATTTTATCTCCTGCATGAAGCTCGTCACTGATAATCTCGCTGAGGCGGTTGTCCGTAATACCGACTTTGACTTCGATAGGCTTCGGTAAACCATTTTCTAAGATGTACACCGTCGAAGTTTTCTTCTCTTTTTTCTCTTTGTGTTGCGCTAAAGGTGCCCCTTTTACTGCCGTGCTTGCCGGTTGCGTCGGCTTATAGCGTAATGCCGCATTGGGAACCAAAAGAGCGTTTTGACGCTGTGCCAATACGACGTTAACGTATGCCGTCATACCGGGCGCTAAGATCTCTTCGGGATTTTCAACGGTAACGACGACATCGTATGTGACGACGTTAGAGGTCGTCGTGGCATTGAGGCGTACTTGCTTGACCGTCCCTTGAAAGATGCGGTCGGGGAAAGCATCCACCGAAAAATTGACGCTTTGACCTTCTTTAATACGTCCGATATCCGCTTCGGCAAAACTGGAGTCGATTTGCATTTGCCTTAAATCCTGGGCAATTTTAAAAAGGGTCGGAGCTTGCAAACTGGCAGCAACGGTTTGACCGACGTCGATTTGACGGTCGATGACAACGCCCGAAACCGGTGATTTGATCACGGTATAGGCTAAATTCGTTGCATCCTTTTGGCGTGCCGCTGCGGCTAAATCCACGGCGGCACGTGCGGCTTTTTGCGCTTGAATCGAGCTATCGAGCTCTTGTTTGGAGATATACGCCTGCGCAAATAATTCACGCATTCGTTTTAAATTGGCATCGGCAAGCTCCAAGGAAGCTTGCGCACTTTTTAAATTGGCATCGCTTTGTGCCAATTGCGCTTCAAACAGTGCGGGGTCTAACTCGGCAAGCACTTGTCCTTCTTTCACGCGGTCGTTAAAATCGGCATATAAACGAATGATTTTCCCCGAAACCTGC
>Ga0114938_1002028_pt1 | contig 13226 bp, 10 predicted proteins | sample AshMeaBigSpring_FD_88675 | JGI IMG/M metagenome (GOLD analysis project Ga0114938, IMG submission 88675) | Groundwater microbial communities from Big Spring, Nevada to study Microbial Dark Matter (Phase II) - Ash Meadows Big Spring | ecosystem: Environmental > Aquatic > Deep subsurface >...
AACATGAACTTCGCAGAGGCCGACCCTGGGGAGGGCCATTTCATCCAGGGCTATGAGCGCGGCCGCATCCTCATCGACGGGCGGGGCTACGGCGAGAGTCTGATCCTGAGTCCGGCTTGCATCATCCCGGGCTGGGGACCAGTCTCCGCCGCGGATCTGAGGGAGGAATACCTTGTACCCCTGATCGCCCTCGAGCCCCAGTTGGTGGTGATCGGCACCGGCGAGCGGCAGGTCTTTCCCAATCCCCGCCTCTGGTCGTCGCTCTGGAAGCGCGGGGTGGGGGTCGAGATCATGAGCACCGGCGCCGCCTGCCGTACCTACAATATCCTCATGTCCGACGGGCGTCGCGTTGCCGCCGGCTTGATCCTCGGTTGATCGGGTTGCGCCGGTCTGCGCGGCCCTCCCTCCGAGCCAGGGGACCACCGGCTTCCATGGACCCCAGGATCGCGCTCTCGGTGCTCGCCGCCGCCGTACTAGGCTTTGTCGGCATCCTGATGCTGATGCCCGAGGAAGCGGACGAGGGCGAGCCGCGGCTGCCCTGGCTGGTCTCCACGGACGCCCAGGGCCGCACCCGGGTGTTCGGCTTCACCATCGGCGAGACCACCTTGGCCGAAGTGCAAAAGGTCTTCAGCGAGGAGGGCAAGATCAACCTCTTCGCCCGTCCCGACGCCGGCGACCGATACGCCGCAGAGGCCTATTTCGAGCAGATCTACCTGAGCCGCCTGCGGGCGGACTTCGTCATTACCTTGGATCTGGACCAGCCATCCCTGGACGCCATGTACCAGCGCGGGCTGCGCATCAGTCAGCTCGCCAGCGGGGACAAGAAGATCGCGCTCGCCCCCGAAGACCTCGAGCGCGTAACGCGCGCCCCCATCCGGTCCATCGCCTACCTGCCTTGGAAGTCGTTGGATGCCGACATCATCGAGCGACGCTTCGGTCCGGCCGCTCGTATCCTTGTCGAGGAGTCGGGCGTCACCCATTGGCTCTACCCGGACAAGGGCATGGACATCGGGCTCGACACCCGCGGCGGGGTCGTGATCCAGTACGTCAATCGCGAGGCGTTTCGGGAGCTGATCGCACCTTTGGAGGCTCAGCAGAGGGCCTTGAAACGATCCGAGGGGGGGTAGGACCGACGGGCACGGACGGAGGAGGCTGCAAGGGAAAATCCGCCTCTTCGCCGCCCTTGCTCCGGCATTTTCTGGATACAATGGCGACCGTCCTGGACCAAGGTTTCCCTTTTCGGACGAGGCGCCGAAAACCAAGTCAAAGCGGCATACGGCGGGCCATGCCCTTGCTTGAACAACGCGCCCGCATTTGGAGGAGGCCATGTTTCAAGTCCGCATCCACGGACGCGGGGGTCAAGGCGTCGTCACGGCCGCGGAGCTGTTGTCGGTCGCGGCCTTTCTCGAGGGGCGGCATTCCCAGGCCTTCCCCAGCTTCGGCTCGGAACGCATGGGCGCCCCCGTCATGGCCTTCTGCCGTATCGACGACAAGGAGATCCGCCTGCGCGAGCCGGTCATGCACCCGGACGCACTCATCATCCAGGACCCCGGGCTGCTCCATCAGGTGAACCTGTTCGAGGGTTTGTCCGAGAACGGCTTGGTCTTGATCAACTCGTCCCGCACCCTGGCCGAGCTCGGGCTGGACGAGCTTGCGGGGGAAGACTGCAAGTGTCTGGGCTGCACCGTCCCCGCCACCGACTTGGCGCTCAAGCATGTGGGGCGGCCCGTGCCCAATGCCGCCCTGCTGGGCGGTTTCGCGGCCGTTAGCGACCGTATTCGCCTGGAGTCGGTCGAGGCGGCCATTCGCGACAGGTTCCCGGCCAAGGTGGCGGAGGGCAACGTCAAGGCCGCCCGCGCCGCCTTCGACGTGGCGAAGTCCGGCCGCTGCCAGGAGGCGCTGCCATGCTGAAGCAGATCGAAGGCTCCCGCGCCGTCGCCGAGGCCGTGGCCCTGTGCCGGCCGGAGGTGATCTGCGCCTATCCCATTACCCCCCAGACCCATATCGTAGAGAACCTGGGCGAGATGGTCGCCCGCGGAGAGGTCGAGCGCTGCGAGTTCATCAACGTGGAATCCGAGTTCGCCGCCCTGTCCGTGGCCATCGGCGCCAGCGCCGCCGGGGCCAGGGCCTATACCGCCACCGCGAGCCAGGGCCTGCTGTTCATGGCCGAGGCGGTCTACAACGCCTCCGGGCTGGGGCTGCCGATCGTCATGACCGTGGGAAACCGGGCCATCGGCGCCCCCATCAACATCTGGAACGACCAGCAGGACAGCCTGTCGATGCGCGACGCCGGCTGGATCCAGCTCTACGCCGAGACCAACCAGGAGGCCCTGGACCTTCACATCCAGGCCTTCCGCCTGGCCGAGGAGCTCTCGGTGCCCGTCATGGTCTGCGTCGACGGCTTCATCCTGACCCACGCCTACGAGCGCGTAGACATGCCGTCGCAGGATCAGGTCGACGCCTTCGTGCCGCCCTACGAGCCGCGCCAGGTGCTGGACCCCGCGGAGCCGATCAGCATCGGCGCCATGGTCGGCCCGGAGGCCTTCACCGAGGTGCGCTACCTCGCCCACTACAAACAGATGCAGGCCCTGCGCCTGCTTCCCGAGCTCTCGGAGGAGTTCGCCGAGCGCTTCGGGCGCGACTCCGGCGGTCTGGTACGCAGCTACCGTACCGAAGGGGCGGAGACGGTCGTGGTCGCGCTCGGGTCGGTCAACGGCACCATCAAGGACGTCGTCGACGAGCTGCGGGAGGAGGGCATGCCCATCGGATCGGTCAGTCTCTGCTCCTTCCGGCCCTTTCCGATGCGGGCCCTGCACAAGGCGCTCCTGCATGCCAAGCGCGTCGTCGTAATCGAGAAATCGCTGGCGCTGGGGATCGGGGGGATCGTCTCCACCAACGTGCGTCTGGCCCTCTCCGGGATACACGTCCACGGACACACGGTGATCGCCGGCCTCGGGGGACGGGCCATCACCCGCGCCTCCCTGCGCGATCTTTTCTTTCAAGCCCACAAGGGCGCCCTACCCCATGTCACCTTCCTCGACCTCAACCAAAAGGTGGTCCACCGCGAGATCGAGCGCCTGGAGAGGCAACGCCGCTCCGGACCCACCGCCGAGAATATCCTGCGAGATCTGGGCATCGTTGCCGACCACATCGCGTAAGTCTTCGCCGCGGAGAGTGAGATCGTGAGAAGCTCCCACATCAAGTTCTATCAGACCGGTACCTTCACGGTCGGCAACCGTCTGCTCGAGGAGGCGGAGCGCACGGTCCAGTCGACTGTGGCGCGCACCAACTCGCTGAACTCCGGACACCGCGCCTGCCAGGGCTGCGGCGAGGCCCTGGGCGCCCGCTATGCCATCGACGCCGCCATGCGGGCGACCAAGAACCAGCTCGTCGCCTGCAACGCCACCGGCTGCCTGGAGGTCTTCTCAACGCCCTACCCCGAGACTTCCTGGCAGATCCCCTGGATCCACTCCCTGTTCGGCAACGCGGCAGCGGTCGCTACGGGAGTGGCGGCGGCGATGAAGGTCAAGGGCCGAGACGAGGTGCGGGTGGTCGCCCAAGGCGGCGACGGCGGGACCACGGACATCGGCTTTGGCTGCCTGTCGGGGATGTTCGAGCGCAACGACGACGTGCTCTATATCTGCTACGACAACGAGGCCTACATGAACACCGGCGTGCAGCGCTCCTCGGCCACGCCTCCGGCCGCCCGCACCGCGACCACCCTGCCGGCGGGCCGGCAGCAGGGCAACGCCTTCGGGCAGGGCAAGAGCGTGCCGCTCATCGCCATGGCCCATGGAATCCCCTACGTGGCGACCGCCTCCGTGGCGGACCTGCGAGACCTGGAGGAAAAGGTCCTCAAGGCGATGAGCCTGCGCGGGGCGCGCTACATCCACATCCTGGTGCCCTGTCCCCTGGGCTGGGGCTCCCTGCCCCGGGACACCATCGCCCTAGCGCGGCTCGCGATCGAGTCCGGGCTGTTCCCCGTGTTCGAGTCGGAGCATGGAGAGATCACGGGCCGGCGGCCGATCCGCCGTCGCGTCCCGGTCGAGGCCTATCTGGAGCGCCAGAAGCGCTTTGCCCACCTCTTCGGCTCCCCCAAACGGGTGGATATCATCGCCCGCATCCAAGAGATCGCCGACCGCAACATCCGCCGCTTCGGCCTGCTGCAGGCCGAGGACACCCGCGTATGAAGAAGCCCTTTGCCATTACCCTCGACGTCGGCTCCAGCCTCGCCAACCGCACCGGCTCCTGGCGCACCGTTCGTCCCGTCTATCTCGATCGCCTGCCCCCCTGCAACGCCACCTGCCCTGCCGGCGAAAACATCCAGCAATGGCTGTTCCACGCCGAGGAGGGGAGCTACGAGAAGGCCTGGCGGGTGCTGATGCGCGACAATCCCCTGCCTGCCGTCATGGGCCGGGTCTGCTATCACACCTGCGAGACCGCCTGTAACCGCGGCCGCCTGGACGAGTCGGTGGGCATCAACGCCGTGGAGCGCTTTCTGGGCGACGAGGCGCTCAAGCAGGGCTGGGTCATCGAGCCGGATGCCTCGAATACCGGCAAGCGGGTGCTGGTCGTGGGCTCCGGACCCGCGGGGCTCTCCGCCGCCTATCAGCTTCGGCGCATGGGGCACTCGGTCGCCATCTGCGAGGCCCAGTCGGACGCGGGCGGCATGATGCGCTACGGCATTCCCAAGTACCGGCTGCCGCGCGACGTCTTGGACGGCGAGATTCGGCGCATCCTCGGCATGGGGGTCGAGCTGCGGCTCGATACCCACGTCGGCGACCTGCTGGGACTGATGGCAGAGGAGGGCTTCGACGCCGCCTTTCTGGGCGTCGGTGCGCACATCGCCAAGCGCGCCTATATCCCCGCCGGCGACGCCAGCAAGATCACGGACGCGGTCTCGATGCTGCAGGGGATGGAGGCCGAGGAGAGGCCGTTGCTCGGCCGCCGGGTGGTCGTCTACGGGGGTGGCAATACCGCCATCGACGTGGCGCGCACCGCCCGCCGCCTGGGGGCGGAGGAGTCCATCATCGTCTACCGCCGGACCCGCGAGAAGATGCCGGCCCACGAGCAGGAGCTACAGGAGGCGCTGGAGGAGGGCGTGCGCATGAAATGGCTCTCCACGATCAAGGAGGCCGAGGATGGCAGCATCCGGGTCGAGAGAATGGAGCTCGACGAGGCCGGCTTCCCACAGCCTACCGGTGAGCTCGAGACCGTCGAGGCCGACTCCCTGGTGTTGGCCCTGGGGCAGGAGGTCGACCTCTCGCTGCTGGAGAAGGTACCGGACCTGACGATCGACGGCGGCGTCGTACAGGTCGAATCCGATATGATGACGGGCCATCCCGGGATCTTCGCGGGCGGGGACATGGTGCCGGGTGAGCGCACGGTTACCCTGGCCATCGGCCACGGCAAGAAGGCCGCCCGCGCGATCGACGCCTGGCTGCGCGGCGAGCGCTATCGGCCGGCGCCCAAGCACGAGCTGGCTACCTTCGAGCGCCTCAACGCCTGGTACTACTCCGACGCCCCCAAGACAGTGCGGCCGATGCTGGACGTCATTCGCCGCCAGTCGACCTTTGACGAGGTCGTGGGCGGACTCGACGAGACCAACGCCCTGTTCGAGGCGCGCCGCTGCCTATCCTGCGGAAATTGCTTCGAATGCGACACCTGCTATGGGGTATGCCCGGATAACGCCGTGATCAAGCTGGGGCCCGGTAAGCGTTTCCGCTTCAATTACGACTACTGCAAGGGCTGCGGCCTCTGTGTGGCCGAGTGCCCCTGCGGCGCCATCGGGATCGAGCCGGAGACCATCTAGCCCGAGCGCCCTTCCCTTAGAGACCTAGAGAAAACCGGAGAATCGATTCGCAATGACCGATGGCAATGGCAGTGTTTTGTATGTATTCCCTGGTCAAGGCGCCCAGTACCAGGGGATGGGCAGCGACCTTTTCCGCGACTTTCCGGTGGCAAGGCGCCTCTATGGCGAGGCGAGCGAGATACTCGGCTACGATCTCGCCGAGCTTTCGTTCGAGGACCCCGCGCAGCAGTTGAATCTCACCCGATTCACGCAGCCGGCCTTGCTTACACACGAGATCGCTTGCTTCCAAGTCTATAAGGAGCTCGTAGGAGATCCTTCACCACCCGGCGCAGCCGCAGGGCACAGCCTCGGCGAGTACGCCGCGCTGGTAGCGGCGGAGGCGCTCAGCTTCGAGGATGCGCTCCGCCTGGTGCAGAAGCGCGGCGAGCTCATGGGCGAGTATGGAGAGGGGGAGCTGCTGGCGTTGCCCCTTGAGCTGGAAGCGGCAAGAGCGCTGGCGGAAAGGCACTACTGTCAGGTCGCGAGCTGCAATCTGCCCGATCAGAACGTCGTTGGAGGCGCGGCGAAGGACATCAGTGCGCTGGCCGACGAAATGGCCGCGCTGCATCCGACCAAAAAGGCCGTGCTCCTGAAAACGGAGGGTGCGTTCCACACCTACTTCATGACCACCGCCGCTCGCCACTTTCGGTCGGTGCTCGATGCGACCGGCATGGCGGCCCCGAAATTCCCCGTCCTGTCCAACTACACCGGCGGTTTCCACGATCCGGACGTGAGCAGCATGAAGGCGAGGCTCTTCTTCCAGCTCTTCAATCCCGTAAACTGGATCGGCTGCCTGCAGACGGCCTTCGAGAAGGGCTTGACCACCTGCATCGAGCTTGGCGGCGGGCTCGGCTCGGGCCCCGAGCCGGATACCAAACGTCCGAACCTGGCGGGAGTCATCAAAAAGGCCCTGCGACGCTCGGCCCAAGCCGGGGCCCATCTGGCCGCGATTAACTCGGATACAATCAGGGCCACCGCAAGCCAGGTGAAAAGGGATTAGACAGGCGCGGCCGAGGCCATTCTCGGATGGCCTCGACGCGATGCCGCCACGTACAATCCATACCCCCGCGAGCCAAGCGAGGGACGCGGGCACTCGATAACAAAACCACAACGAGCACCGAAGAAGGAGAGCCTGATGGCCACAGAACCCAAGAGCCGCAAACCCGTTCCCAAGCCCTTGTTGGTCCTTGAGCGAGAGTTGGGGATGGATGCGTCGAGCATCGCCGACGACATTCGGCGCCATTTCAACCATACCCTGGGCTGTGACAAGCATTCGGTCTCCGCGCACCATCTCTACAAGGCCCTGGTCATCGCGCTCCGCGACCGGCTGATGGAAAGATGGAAGAGCACCCACTATTCGTACCAGGCCACCGAGTGCAGGCGCACGCAATACCTGTCGCTCGAGTTTCTCATGGGGCGCAGTCTCGGTAACACGCTTCTGAACTTAGGGATCCACGAAGAGGTGGAAGAGGCGGTGAGCGCCCTCGGGCTCAAGCTCGAGGAGGTGATGGAGATCGAGCGCGATGCCGGCCTGGGCAACGGGGGTCTGGGTCGTCTCGCGGCCTGTTTCCTGGATAGTTGCGCAACCTTGCAGCTACCGGTAATGGGTCACTGTATTCGCTACGACTACGGGATCTTCCGTCAGCGAATCGTGAATGGAGAGCAGGTGGAGCAGCCGGACCACTGGCTGGCCTATGGCAATCCCTGGGAGCTGGAGAGGACCGAGTTCGTTCAGCGAATCAAGTTTCGCGGGCGAGTGCAGTTCGAGGAGGACGGCAAGGGCGGACTTCAGGTGCGCTGGGTGGACACCGACGATGTGCTGGCCGTGCCCTATGACATCCCGATCCCAGGTTACCGGAACGGCACTGTGAACACACTGCGCGTCTGGGCGGCGGTCGCGGTCGAGGAGTTCGATCTGGCGCAGTTCAACTCCGGGTACTATGTCGAGGCTGTCGCGGGGCGCATGCAGGCGGAGAACATCAGTAAGGTCTTGTACCCCAATGACGCCAGCGAGAGCGGCAAAGAGCTACGTTTGCGCCAACAGTATTTCCTGACCTCGGCGGCGCTGCAGGACGTGATGCGGCGTTGGGCGAGGGATAAGGGAAGCGATTTCTCCGACTTCGCCGAGAAGAACTGCTTTCAGCTCAACGACACGCACCCCTCGGTGGCGGTCGCCGAGTTGATGCGCCTACTGATGGACGAGTGCGCGATGGGATGGGACCCGGCATGGGAGATCACCTCACGCTGCATGGCCTACACCAATCACACGCTCTTGCCCGAGGCCCTGGAGCGCTGGCCGGTGCGTACCTTTCGCGAGCTGTTGCCGCGGATACTGGACATCATCTTCGAGATCAACGCACGGTTCCTTTCGCAGGTGGCAAGCCGCTGGCCGGGAGACACCGAGCGCCAGGCACGGATGTCGATTATCGAAGAGAGCGTGGACCCCCAGGTGCGCATGGCGCACCTGGCCATCGTCGGCAGCTTCTCGATCAACGGGGTAGCGGCGCTCCATACCAAGCTGCTGGAGGAGGGTTTGTTCAAGGACTTCTACGAGCTGTGGCCGGAGAAGTTCAACAACAAGACCAATGGCGTGACCCCGCGGCGGTTTCTGGCGCTCGCCAATCCGGGCCTGAGCCGGCTGATCACCGACACCCTGGGAGAGGGGTGGGAGGTCGATCTGACGCGGCTCCAGTCACTGAGATCGAAGGTCCATGACGAGGCCTTTCTACAGCGCTGGCAGGACATCAAGCGCCAGAACAAGCTGCGTCTGGTGAGGATGGTGGAGTCCGACTGCGGAGTACAGTGCAATCCCGATGCGCTTTTCGATATCCAAGTCAAACGAATCCACGAGTACAAACGCCAGGTGCTCAACGTACTGCACGTGATCCATCTGTACGACCGCATCAAACGCGGCGATACGCTCGACTGGACGCCCCGCTGTGTCTTCATCGGCGGCAAGGCCGCGCCCGGCTACTGGCTCGCGAAGAGAATCATCAAGTTCATCAATAACGTAGCCAACGTAGTCAACACGGACCCTGTAGTCGGCGATCTTCTGAAGGTGGCCTTCATTCCCAACTACCGCGTTTCCGCGATGGAGATCATAGCGCCGGGTGCGGATCTCTCGTCGCAGATCTCAACCGCGGGCAAAGAGGCCTCGGGCACTGGCAACATGAAGTTCATGATGAACGGTGCCGTTACCATCGGGACCCTGGACGGCGCCAATGTCGAGATTCTCGAGGAGGTGGGCGAGGAGAGCTTCTACTTGTTCGGACTCACGGAAGAAGAGGTCGCGATCAGGCGCAAGGACTATGATCCCGAGCGCCTCGTCCGCGAGGACGAGGACCTCAGCCGTGTCATGCATCTGCTCGATAGCGCGCACTTCAATCAATTCGAGCCCGGGTATTTCGATGCCATCATCGGATCTCTGCGCAGCCCGAGCGATCCCTGGATGACACTGGCGGATTTCCGCAGCTTCGTCGACGCGCAAAGGCGTGCCGCCGAGGCCTTCCGCGACCAGGCCCGGTGGACCAGGATGAGCATCGTCAACACCGCGAGCTGCGCGCGCTTCTCCAGCGACCGAACCATCCAGGACTATAACGCGGATATCTGGAAGCTTGAGCCTGTCGCGCCGGAGTCTCAGACGCTGACGGGGGCAAAAGCGAGTGGGCGACCAGGGCGCAAGGGCGAGTCTCGTTAACCTCCAACACCCCCCGACCCAGCGCGGGGAGTCAACTCAGTCGAGACCAAGGGAGAGCCGCTCGTGAGCTTCAAGACCATCCCCATCCGCACGCGACGATTGAACCGAAGTACGCTTGCCGTACCCGGATCGAAGCCGAGCTTTTTTGAGAAGGCGGCAGCCGGCGCCGCGGACGTGATCTTTTTCGACCTGGAGGATTCGGTCCCCCCGGACGGCAAGGTCCAGGCGCGCAAAGACGTGATCGCCGCAGTGAACGATCTGGATTTCCGCGGCAAGAGCGTCTCGGTGCGCATAAACGGCCTGGATACCCACTACATGTACCGGGACGTGGTGGATCTCGTGGAGCAGGCCGGCGGCAAGCTCGACTTGATCTTGGTCCCGAAGGTCGGCTGCGCGGCGGATATCTATGCCTTGGACATGCTGCTCACCCAGATCGAGCAGGCGAAGGGCATCAAGAAGCGTATCGGCATCGAGCTACTCATCGAGACTCCCCTGGGAATACAGAACATCGATGAGATTGCCGCCGCTTCATCCCGTAACGAGAGCATACTTTTTGGGTCGGCTGACTACGCTGCCGCGGCGGCGATGCAAATCAGGACGATCGGAGGACCCAATCCCGCTTACCACGTGCTGACGGACGCCGATGCCGCGGGCGAGCGCCAGATACACTGGGGCGATATGTGGCACTATCCCTTGGCACGCCTGGTGGCCGCGGCACGGGCCAATGGACTACGCCCCATCGACGGCCCCTTCGCCGATATCAAGGACCCGGATGGCTGGACGGCGAGCGCGATGCGGGCACGGACGCTGGGATGCGAAGGCAAGATGGCCATTCACCCAAGCCAGGTAGAGCTGGCCAACGACCTGTTCAAACCCTCCCCCAAAGACGTGGAGCAGGCGCGTCGCATCCTGGAGGCCATGAAGGAGGCCGAGAAAACGGGGGCCGGCGCCGTTACCCTGGATGGTAAGATGATCGATATCGCCTCGATCAGACAGGCCGAGACGACGGTAAAGATGGCCGAGCTGGCCGCCGCGAAAGAAGCCTCTTGAGAATCGCAACAGCGATTAAACTCGAATAGATTTGGGGTTTATTCGTGTTCATTTGCAAAGAAAACCTTAGTTCTTAGCAGGTTGGAGAAGAGATTAATGAAAACCCCCGCGAACTTTTTCAAGCCACTCGCCATCGGCGCCCCCCAGCCCATCCGTGAGCTGCCCATCGCACTGGAGCGCACCATCCATTTCCTGCCTCCGCATATCGAGAAGATGCGGGCCAAGGCGGGAGAGATCGCCAAGACGGTGGACGTGCTCCTGGGCAACCTGGAGGACGCCATCCCCATCGAGGCGAAGGAGGCCGCCCGCAAGGGATTCATCGAGGTAGCCCAGGCGGTGGACTTCGGCCAGACCGGGCTCTGGACGCGGGTCAACGCCTTGAACAGCCCCTGGTTTCTCGATGACATGACGGAGATTGTCTCGACCGTAGGCAACAAGTTGGACGTGGTGATGATCCCCAAGGTGGAGGGGGCCTGGGACATCCATTTTGTCGACCAGCTGCTGGCTCTGCTGGAGGCCCGCCACGGGGTTCAAAAGCCGATCCTGATCCACGCCATTCTGGAGACGGCGCAGGGGGTAAAGAACGTCAACGAGATCGCCGCGGCCAGCCCGCGCATGCACGGCATGAGCCTGGGGCCCGCCGACCTGGCCGCCTCCCGGGGCATGAAGACCACTCGGGTCGGCGGCGGCCACCCCTACTACGGCGTACTCGCCGACCCCCGAGAGGATGGGGGCGAGCGGGCCTTTTATCAGCAGGACCTTTGGCACTACACGGTGGCGCGTATGGTCGACGCCTGTCTGTCCAACGGTCTGCGTGCCTTCTACGGACCCTTCGGCGACTTCCAGGACGGCGCCGCCTGCGAGGCCCAGTTCCGCAACGCCTTCCTGCAGGGTTGTGTCGGCGCCTGGACCCTGCATCCAACCCAGATCGATATCGCCAAACGGGTCTTTAGCCCCGAGATCGACGAGGTACTCTTCGCCAAGCGCATCCTCGAGGCCATGCCGGACGGCTCGGGTGCGGTCATGATCGACGGCAAGATGCAGGACGATGCCACCTGGAAGCAGGCCAAGGTGATCGTCGATCTGGCCAAGCTGGTCGCCACCAAGGACCCGGAGAGGGCGGCGGCCTACGGGTTCTGAGGACCTGATTCGGAGAGGATTCAGATATGTACAAGATCCTGGAAGGCCTGCGCGTGGTCGAGTCCTCGGCCTTTGTCGCCTGCCCCCTCGGCGGCATGACCCTGGCCCAGCTTGGCGCCGATGTCATACGCTTCGACCCCATAGGCGGCGGTATCGACGCCCGCAGATGGCCCATCACCAAGGACGGTAAGAGCCTCTACTGGGTGGGGCTGAACAAGGGAAAGCGATCCCTGGCCATCGATGCGACCAAGCCGGAAGGCCAGGAGATCCTGACCAACCTCATCGCCGCACCCGGCGAGGGCAAGGGCATCTTTTCGACCAACCTGCGCGCCGACAAGGGCTGGATGAGCTATGAGGAGCTCAAGAAGCGCCGGGAAGATCTGATCTTGGTCAATCTGCTCGGCAGCTCCGACGGGACCTCGGCCGTGGACTATACGGTCAACTGCGCCGCCGGATTTCCTTTTGTCACGGGCAGCCACCACAGGGACGGCCCGCCGCACCCGGTCAACCATGTACTCCCGGCCTGGGACGCCCTGGCCGGGGTCAATCTCGCCCTGGCGATCCTGGCCGCCGAGCGCCACCGGCGGCTGACGGGCCAAGGGCAGCTGGTCAAGCTGGCGCTCTCCGATATCGCCTTCGCCATGACCGGGCACCTGGGCTTCATCCAGGAGGCCACCATTAACCGAGAGGATCGGAAAGGCTACGGTAACTACCTCTACGGCGCTTATGGCAGCGAGTTCGCGACCGCGGACAGGCGTTGGCTCTATATCGTCGTGGTTACCGGCTACATGTGGAAGGAGCTGTTGAAGGTCACGCGTCTCGGCGAAGAGATCAAAGCCATAGAAGGCAGGCTTGGCCTCGACTTCAGCAAGGAGGGCGACCGTTTTCTCGCCAGCGAGGCGATCTCGGAGCCGCTCCGCGACTGGTGCGCCAAACGAACCTTGGCGGAGATCGATGCGGCCTTCCAGGGCACCGGCGTCTGCTGGGGACCCTACCGAACCTTCCGGCAGATGCTCGAAGAGGACCCGCGTGTCTCGACGGCCAACCCCATGTTCTCCGAGCTGGAGCAGCCCGGCATCGGCCGGTTTCTAGTGCCCGGCTCCCCGATCGACTTCGGCGGCTTCGAGCGCGAGCCCCCGCGCCGGGCGCCCATCCTCGGCGAGCACACCGACGAGATCCTGAGCCAGGACCTGGGGCTGAGCGACGGCGAGATCGGCAAGCTGCGCGATGCCGGTATCGTGGCCGGACCGGTGGAGATTTCTTAGATGAGCGATCAGAGCAAACCCTTGACCGACTGGATCGGCTCACAAGAGCACCGGGAAGAGATCATCGGCGAGTTTCCAGCCAAGGCCGCGGCCGCCATGCTGGACCTGGATCAGGGCCCCATGGTCCCCGGTAATCCGCTGCCGCCACTGTGGCACTGGTTCTACTTTTTGCCCCTCGCCCAGCGCTCGCAGATCGACGTCGATGGGCACCCCAAGCGTGGCG
>Ga0114938_1002030_pt1 | contig 13219 bp, 16 predicted proteins | sample AshMeaBigSpring_FD_88675 | JGI IMG/M metagenome (GOLD analysis project Ga0114938, IMG submission 88675) | Groundwater microbial communities from Big Spring, Nevada to study Microbial Dark Matter (Phase II) - Ash Meadows Big Spring | ecosystem: Environmental > Aquatic > Deep subsurface >...
GTTGTGAACACGGCCAGCGCCGCGAGTGCGCCGACCACTGTCCACGGATGTGTGACCATGGCCGACTCGATGCGGGTTATGGGGCTGGTGACCAGACCGATCCGATCAAGGGTCCACGCAGTCGCCGCGGCAAGTGCCACGGCTGCGCCGACGACGCGGACACGATCGCCATCGCGTCCGGTCGTCAACACGTACAGCGACGGCAGAACGAACAGTACGACTGCAATCTGGGCCGCCTCAATGCCGATGTTGAAGGCGAGCAGCCCCACCAGCGAGGTGCGTCCCTGCAGGCCCAGGCTGTCGAGAATACCGGCGAATGCCAGCCCGTGGGCCAAACCGAAGGTCGCGGCGATGACAGGCCCGCCGCCTCGAACGAGTGGGCGGATCGCATGAGCGGCAGACACCGCCACGGACGCAGCGATCAGGACTTCCACGGGTCGACTCGGGACGGTGATCCAGCCGAGTGAGGTTGCTGCAAGCGTCAGCGAGTGCCCCACGGTGAAGGCGGTGACGACGTGGAAGACCTTGCGGGCCGACTCTGCCAATCCGGCCTGTCGTCGCCATCGCTGTTCGGTAACCACGAACGACGCGGGAAGCAGCAACGTGAGCAGGAAGAGCAGATGGTCGGCTCCATCAAGCACGTGGTGGAACCCATGTCGAACCATGTCGGCGAAGGCAACGTCCGGGGTGTTATCGCCGATATCGACGGTGTCGCGGTCAGCGGTGAACACTCCCGGGGTCGACACGGTGCCGCTGGCGTTTTCAAGCACGAGCACTGCCTCGTGTCCGGTCACTGCTTCGATCACGGCGTCGTAGGTGATCGAGAAGGCGGCGGGAACGGCGCCCCCTGGGTCCACTTCGACGTCGATTGTGATGGTCTCGATGCCTTCCGTTGTCTGGCGAACGAGGTTCGAGTAGCGCTCAGCCCACCTCTTGCCGTCGCTGCCTTCGATCTCGAGATGTTCGTCGACATAGCCGATCACCTGTGCGGCGTACTCGTCGGCAGACAACACGTCGGACCGCTGATCGACGCCGAACGCTTGGTCGAGGGTGGCCACCGCAAGTGTCACCGTTCCCGTGAGGTCCTGCTCGCCGACGACGAGCTTCACCGTGGAGCTCGCCAGCGTGTGCGCAGATGCTGAACCAGGCGCAAGCAGGAGCGACAGTGTGAGGGCGACAAGCGCCGCCCTCGCACGTCGATGCGTCACGACAAGCCGGCGCCGAACTCCGCGCCGTAGTCATTGGTGGGATCGCGATAGATGCCGTGGATGTGATCGCTCGCGCTGCCGCCCATCTGCTGACCGGAGTATTCGATCACGATCGACGGGCCAGTCACCCGGAAGTAGATACCGCTCGTGTCGCTCGGGTCGGTCGGGCCGTACCAGGCGAAGTACGTGTCGTCGATCTCGGCCGTCAGTTCGGCCATCCGTATCGCCGCGTCCTCCTCGTTGACCAGGCCGCCGTAGTGCGAGATGAGCGAAGTCAACCGCGCTTTCTGCTCGTCGGTGAGGTCGGCGCCGGCGATGCCTTGGTTCTCGATCGTCTTACCGTCCTCACCCGGTCCGAGGATCAGGTCGATCAGCGTGCCACCGAGCACCGCAGTGCTGACCTGGGTGTCGTCGAGCGAGCCGACCAACGCGAAGGCGTCGTCCTCGATGGTGCCCAGCGGCCGGACCTCGTTGCCGTCGCTGTCGTAGACAGCTGGCTGCACGCCGATGAAGCTGGGGGTCAACGAGATCTCGCTGCCCTCGATGGTGGCATTTATGGTGATGTGATGGCCGCCGAACTGGAACTGCCATGCCTCGGTCTCGGACGGTTCGCCGATGACGGCCACCCAGTAGTAGTCGCTGCCAAAAGTGAGGCCACCACCACCACCACCACCACCACCGCTGGAAAGCTCATCGTCGGCGTACCACTCGCCGTACACCTGCTCGTACCCCTCGTCAGACAGGATCGCCTGCAGTACACCGAGCCACGCCTGCTGCGAATCCTCGTCGAGATTGCCCCACATCAGGCCGTCGCGCTGGAACAGCCCTTCGGGCAGGTTCGACCACCTCTGGCGCTGGGCGGTGTCGGAGAAGTCGAACAACACCGTATCGCGCTCCTCGGCGGTCAACGTGTCGAGGAACGCATTGGCCGCGGCCACAATTACTGGCGTGGCGTCGGTCGTGCTGCCGGCGTCGGTGCTCGCAGTCGTGTCGGACACCGAGGTGGTGCTCGCCTCGGTCGCAACGGTCTGATCGGTGGACACCGTCGTCTCGCTGGCGGCGATCGTGGTCGACGCGACTGCAGACGAGTCTGCTGCGTCGTCGCTGCCACCACACGCCGTTGTGGCGATCAGCAACGACGCCATCGCTCCGACGGCGAGGCGACTCGGTCGCCGTGGGAGTCGGCTGGGTGATACAGACCTGCTCGGGGCAGGATTCCCGTCCGTGCTGGGTTGATCAATCGGCTCAGTGCCACGTATGTAGTTCATTCATTGCTCCCAGATGTGAGAAAGACAGGTTGCGATTCTGGAGAGTTATGGTAAAGACGGCCCGTGAGGCAAGTTAAGGTTTGGTGAGACAGCCGCTGTCACGCCCCGTCGTCAGAGAGCCGCCAGGCCGCTAGGTCTCCCCCGCCAGGACATTGTTCAGTTGTGGTGGAGGTGGTTGGGCCGCCAGGACACTGTTGCGCTCGTCCCTCTGCCGACGGTGCGGGTCGCGTCGATGCGCTACTCGGTCCCATACCGGCTGGTCGGCCGCCACGTCGAGGTCGTCACCCATGACGGCCGGGTGCGGATCTTCGGCCCTGACGGTGATGTCGTGGCCGAACACGTCCAGCTCGCCGCCGGTGAAGCATCCGTGTTAGACGAGTACTACCCGACACCACGCAAGCCCGCGTCGCGAGGACCGCGGGCCCGCTCGGATGCCGAACGCAGCTCCCTCGCTTTGGGGGAACCAGCCGAGGTGTTCATCCGTCACGGTGCCGACCACTGGACATCGCGTCTATTGCCTGCCGACCGTCCTGACATCAGAACATCTGAACTTATGTTCTGATGTCTCTACCATGCCCTTTGCAGATGACCAAACCGCTCGACAGCTCTAGCCGTAGCCAAAGTGCCGAGCCTGATCGGCTGTTGGATCTGGATGAGGCTCAACTGCTGGCCGATCGGTTCAAGCTGCTCGGCGATCCCAGCCGGTTGCGGATGATCTACGCGTTGGTGGAGACCGGCGAGGTGTGTGTGGGTGATCTGGCCCGCCTGGTCGAGGCCAGCGAATCGGCTACCAGCCACCAACTCCGCCAGCTCCGGCTGGCCGGTCTGGTGCGGACTCACAAACGGGGCCGAGAAGTGTTCTATCGAGTTGCCGACACCCACGTCCGGTTGCTGCTGGATGTGGCAGTCGAGCATTACTTGCATGGGCACCAGGAACACCCATGAGCGCTACTCACACCCACGCCCCTCGCGCCGGGCGTCGTCATCTCCGTCCTCTGAGCATTGCCTTCTTAGCCGTGGCGGTGTTCATGGTTGTGGAGGCGGTAGCCGGACTGCTGACCGGCTCTTTGGCGTTGATCTCCGACGCCGGGCACATGGCAACCGATGCCCTAGGTCTGGGAATGGCGCTGGCGGCCATCGTTGCCGGCGCCCGGGCGTCGACCGGCAGCGGACGCACCTACGGGCTGTATCGCCTGGAGATCCTGGCTGCCCTGGCCAATGCAGGGTTGCTCTTCGCCGTCGCCGGCTACGTCATCATCGAAGCCGTCCAGCGGCTCCAGCAGCCATCCGCAGTGTTGACAACTCCGATGCTGGTGGTGGCGGTGGCCGGCTTGGTGATCAATCTGGTCGCATGGCGGCTGCTTAGGTCGGGGGCGGAACAGTCGATCAACGTCAAGGGCGCCTACCTCGAAGTGCTGGCGGACCTGATCGGATCGATCGGCGTGATTGTGGCTGCGCTGATCATGATCCTGACCGACTGGCCATACGCCGATCCGCTGATCGCGGCGGCCATCGGGTTGTTGATCCTTCCCAGGGCGTGGCAGCTGGGCCAGCAGGCGCTCCGGATCCTGGTGCAAGCGGCTCCCGCTGACCTTGACCTCGACCGCCTCCGCTCGGATCTCACCGGGATCCCCGGCGTGGTCGACGTTCACGACCTGCACGTGTGGACGCTTACCTCCAAGATGGATGTCGCCACCGTGCACCTGATGACCAGCGACGGCACTGCGCCCAACCCGGTCCTCGATCAGGCGCGTTCACTCCTCCAGGACCGCTACCACATTTCCCACGCCACCCTGCAAGTGGAACCCGACACCCACCAGGGCTGCTCCGAGTTGAGCTGGTAGCAGCGGTTCTGGGCAAGCACTGCCGTCGGAATGGATGCGTAGGCTGATTGGATCGTCGAGGTGCGGTCGTGGGTAGTGGACGATCTTGGGTCGGAATTGCGCGGCGATGGATCGGGTTGCCTTCCCTTGACCGACGCAACGCCTAGGAGTCCGCGTGACTGGCATCAGCCTTCCCGCCCTGCACCCAGAGTACGAACCCACCCGCGCCAGCCTGCACGCCTACGCCAAGGCGGTTGCCGCGATCCCCCGAGCCCACGCCATCCCGCACCCGAAGTGGTGGCACCTCGGCCTCAAGGTTGGACCGGAAGGGCTGGTGACCGACCCGGTCCCTTTTCCGGGCGGCTGCTCTGTGACCGTCGCCATGGACCTGAAACAGCACGAGATCATCTTTCGCCCGAGCAGTGGCGGCGGGTGTTCGAGCGCCACCGGGTCAGTTTGGGCGACCGGGTTTCACCGATCCAGTTGTGGCCGCGCGGGTTCGACCTTGCGTTCGAGTGGTACAACACCAGAACCGAGGAGTACGAGGGGGAAACCCTGGCGGCTCACCTCAACCTCGGCTTCTTCCCGGGCGGCGACCGCCCCTACTTCTACTCCAACCCGTGGCCGTTCGACCCGGCGCTCACGCAGGTCGCCCTACCCCAAGGCGCGGTGTGGCAAACCGATGGATGGAATGGCACCATGCTTCCGTACGATGCGGTGCAGGGTGATAGGGATCCGGCGTCCACCCTCGTGAATACGCTCGCGCCGTTTTCGATTTGGCGGCACCGACTCTGGAGGCCCGGTGAACGTAGCGCACCGGTCGCCGGAATCGAGTGGCATTCCGCGATCAGCCCATTACGGGTAAGGCGGGCAACCTGGAGGACCGAAGCGGGCGGGTTGGTCGAAGAACCTAGGTGCCCCCTCTAGCGGTTGAGGCCGAGGACCGCCGACAAGCGGGAGTTGGCGGCCAGGTGAGCCTGGTAGGCCCGCCAGCCGCCGAAGTCGGCGATGTCGACCACCTTGTCGCCGGCTACTAGCCGGTTGGGTTGGAGCTGCATGGCGTTGACGATCTGGCCGTCTGACAACTCGATGGTTCCCAGTTCCAGTTCCTTCGGCTCCGCTGGCAGCAGCGATTCGAACAGAACCTCATCCTCCATCTCATACAGCTCGCCCTCCACCGAGACGCCTCCCTCGCTCACTTCGAACAGGCCTGGGTACTCGTCGCGAACCGCGAAGAAACGGTAGTTGGGAGCGGTGCGGGCTGGCCCCAAGAAAGTGGCACCATCGATGGCGCCATGGTCCTTCTGTCCGGACATGGCGGTTCCGTTCAAGAACATGCGTCGCACGGCCCGAGAGTGTATCCCGAAGTTGGTCAACGGCGAGCGGGTGAGTGATCCTTCCGCTCAAGACAGGTAGAGGGAACCGCCACTGCTTCCCGCACTGCCGGGCACTATCGTTGCGCCCCGCCATGCTCGCGGTTGTTCGACCCCACACTCTGGCGGAGGCGCTGGATGCGCTCGATGCCATGCCAGACGCCCGGCCGCTGGCAGGTGGCACTGATGTGATGGTCGAGCTCAATCTTGGCCACCGCTCCCCGCAACCCATGATCGCGCTGCGCCGAGTAGAGCAGCTGGCTGAGATGAAACCGGGATGGATTGGCTCGGGAGTGAGCTGGACTCGTCTCGAGCGCGGACCGCACCAGGCGCTGGCCCAGGCTGCGCGCACGGTTGGTTCACCTCAGATCCGCAACGCGGGGACGCTGGGCGGCAACCTCGGCACCGCCAGCCCGGCCGGAGACGGCCTCCCCTTTCTGGCTGCGCTGGATGCCGAGATCGAGTTGACCAGCCGCGCCGGAACCCGCCGGCTGGGTTGGGATGAGTTCCTGGTGGGCGTGAAGAAAACTGCCCGGCTTCCCAACGAACTGATCATGGGAGTTCACCTCCCGCAGCCGGCTCCACCTCGACAGGAGTTCGCCAAGGTAGGTGTTCGCAATGCCATGGTGATTGCCATCGTGTGTGCTTGTGTTGTGCGTTACCAGGACGGCGCTACCCGGGTGGCGCTCGGCTCGGTGGGTCCCACCCCGGTCCGGGCCAGGCGGGCGGAGGCGATGATCTCGAGCGAGCGCAACCCCTCGGCGGCCGCTCTGGCCGAGTTCCAGCGGCTGGTCGCAGAAGAAGTTCGTCCGATCACAGATCACCGCAGCACCGCCGAGTACCGGCGCCACGCTTCCGGGGTGCTGGCCCGCCGGCTGCTGGAGCGTTGTTTGTGACTATCTCGTGCACGGTCAACGGCGAGCCGCGCAGCTTCGAACCGACCGGAGCCGAGAACTTGCTGTTCGTGTTGCGGGAGGTGCTGGGCCTTCCCGGCTCCAAATCGGCATGCGAGCAGGGCGAATGCGGCTCATGTTCGGTGCTAATGGATGGTGAGCTGGTGTGCGCTTGTTTGGTGCTGGCTGCCGACGCCGACGGTTCCACTCTGCTCACGGTTGAGGGGCTGGGAACTGCCGACCGCCTTCACCCCGTGCAGGAGGCGATGTTGCGCAACGGTGGAGTGCAGTGCGGGTTCTGCACGCCCGGCTTCGTGGTGGCCGCCGCCGCACTCCTCGAAGAGAATCCGCACCCGAGCGCTCCCGAGATCCGGGAAGCGCTGGCCGGCAACGTCTGTCGCTGCACCGGTTACGGCGGGATCCTGCGTGCCTTGGAGGAGCTGGCGGGGCGAGCATGAGCACTCGGGTCGAGGTCTTGGTGAAGGGTGGGGTAGGCCAAGCCCCCCCCCGGCCGGACGGCATCCCCAAGCTCACCGGTGACTTCGCCTTCGCCTCTGACGCCTTTGTGGAAGGCATGTTGTGGGGAGCGACGTTGCGCAGCCCCCACCCCCGCGCCCGTATCCGGCGTCTGGAAACCGCTCCCGCCCTGGCCTTGGCTGGTGTGCATGCGGTCCTCACCCTCGACGACGTCACCGGCGAGCGGCACTTCGGGCTCGAGATCGCTGACCAGCCGGTGCTTTCGGATGGGGAGATCCGTTACTGGGGAGAGCCGATTGCGATTGTGGCGGCAGATGATCCCTACACCGCGGCCCGGGCAGCGGCGGCCATCCACTGCGAGTTGGAGGAATTGGAGCCGGTGGTCGACTCCGAGCAAGCCCAACGCAACGGAGACATCTACCGGCACTTGCGAATCCGGCATGGCGACCAATCACTGCGCGGCGAGGTGGTGGTGGAAGGCCAGTACCAGGTGGGGATGCAGGATCAGGCCCCGCTGGGAACCGAAGCCGGGCTGGCGGTACCGGACAGCGAGGGGGGGGTGGATCTCTACGCGGTCTCGCAGTGGCTGCACGTCGATCACCGCCAGATCGTCGCCAGTTTGGGGCTGGCCCCCGAGCAGGTGCGTTGTCACCCGACCGGAGTGGGGGGAGCGTTCGGGGCCCGCGAGGACGTCAGCCTGCATATCCATCTGTGCATGCTGGCGCTTCGCACCGGCCGGCCGGTCAAGATGATCTACAGCCGCGCCGAGAGTTTCAGCGGCCACGTGCACCGCCATCCGGCCCGGCTCTGGTATCGCCATGAAGCCAATCGGGACGGCGAGCTGATCCGAGTCGAGGCCAAGTTGCTGCTGGATGGGGGGGCCTACGCCTCCACCACCGACGCGGTCACTGCCAACGCCGCCTACTTCAGTGTTGGACCCTACCGGTGCCGCACCACCGCCGTCGATAGCTTCGGGGTGCGCACCAACAATCCCCCCGCCGGCGCCATGCGTGGGTTCGGAGCGGTCCAGGCTTGCTTTGGCTATGAGTCTCAGATGGATCGGTTGGCGTCTGCGCTGGGGATGGATCCGCTGGCCTTGCGGATTCGCAACGCTTTGCGACCCGGCGATCGATTGCCGACCAGCGGCCAGCTGATCGAAGGCTCGCTCCCAGTCACCGAAGTGCTGAGCGCGTTGGGCGCGATGCCGCTACCTGATGAAACTCCTTCAGACGACCCTCGCCTGCTTCCGGGAGGAACCGGGCTGACTACCCAGCCGAAGAACCTGCGGCGGGGAGTTGGCTATGCCGCCAGTCTCAAGAATTTGGCTTTCTCGGAGGGGTTCGACGATTACGCCGAGGCGCGGGTGGTGCTGACTCCGGCCGGAGCCGAAGTGCACACCGCCGCGGTCGAGGTGGGCCAGAACCTGGTGACCGTGGTGGGACAGATCGCCCGGTCTGCGCTGGGAATGGAGCGGGTGGCAGTGTTACTGCAGCCGACCTCGGCGATCGGCTCGGCCGGCTCCAGCTCGGCCTCTCGTCAGACCCAGATGACGGGAGGAGCAGTGTTGAAGGCTGCTCAGGCGGTGCGGGCCGAGGCTCTGGCCCGAGCCGACGGAGACGAACTCACCGACGAGGGAGTGTTGCGGGGGGGGGAACTGGTGGCCACCCTCGACCAGCTGTGCGCCGAGGGTCCGCTGACTGCACTGGTTCGCTTTTCTCACCCGCCCACCACTGCCACTGATGAGAACGGCCAGGGCAGTCCCCACGCTGACTTCGCGATGGCGGCCCATCGAGCAGTGGTCGAGGTCGACCTGGAGCTGGGGCTGGTGCGCATCGTCCGCATCGATACCGCCCAGGACGTGGGGCGGGTGCTGAATCCGCAGGCGGTGATCGGCCAGATCGAGGGAGGGATCATGCAAGGAGTGGGACTGGCGCTGATGGAGGAGGTGGTGCTGGAGGGCGGCCGCATCAGAAACGCCAGCTTTACCGACTACTTGCTCCCCACCATCTTGGATGCCCCTGACGTCGAAGCGGTGCTGATCGAGGAACCCAGCCATTGGGGTCCATTCGGTGCCAAGGGAGTGGGGGAACCGCCCACCATCAGCTCGACCCCGGCGATCGCAGCCGCCATCCGGGACGCCACCGGGGCTGCGCTTACCCGAGTGCCGGTGCGACCCCAAGACATCGTCGGCGTGTAGGACACGATTCAGTCGTTGGCTCGATGTTCATGGCGATTCGCCCGCCGGCGCGTCGCTCTGCCTATTGCGAAGCAGAGCACCAGCAGTGGTCCTGGGTGCAATTTCGAGAGGCGAATGGTACGACTGGTGTCTTTGCAATCGCGAGGCAGGGATTGGTGCTGCCTCCGCTGGCCGAGCCGGACCTTGAAGACATTTCCGAGGATCGGTGACGAGATGTGGCGGCGATAGGCTGCCGGTTCCTGGCTGGCTTGTGTTCCGAAGGTGTTGGAGCCCCCGGCTGACGCTAGCAGTGCAACCTCAAGGATAGAATCTTGGGGCCTACCGCACGCGGGGGTGATAACCCCAAGGCCGCCGGGTGTGCTAGCGTGCGGGGGTGGCAGTGACATCGCTCATCGCTCATCGCTCATCGCTCATCGCTCATCGCTCATCGCTGTCCTTGCGCTGCTTAGTTTGCCGTTGGCAACGAGTCTCCCGGCATTAGCCGACGATGGCGAGCACAACCCAGGACACTGCGCCTACCGGCAGGCAACGACCGCCTACAGGTTCGTCAAGACTGGCAGCGGGAATGAACTTACTCTGTTATCGACATACAAGTCGAACGTCAACAGCGGCTTCTCGAAATGGAATGCGGCCGCGGTGGCAACCACCACGTTCAATTCCTTAGGAACTACAAACAGCGGCGGCGACATCAGAGTCCACTCTTATGAGGACAACGGCGACGGCAACTATGCCTATTTCGGCCACTCCTGTGCTACTCCGGGCGGATCGTACGCACTCGGATCCGCCAACGCAGCTATCGCCATCAATCGCGCGAATTTCGCAAAATTGCTTCCAGCACATCGCACCAATGTGATTGTCCATGAAGTGGGGCATGCAGTGGGATTGGCCCACCCGGTTAGTTCGTTGCAGTGCAGCAATCCGATCGTCATGACTGACCCTTCTGCCGCCTACAACTGCAACAGCACCTACGGGCCGTACACGGCGGACAAAAATGCGGCCCTCAGGATCAAGAACCCGGGTTATTTCGCGATTCGTGATACGCTCGATAGCGGAGCTTTCCGCTATTACGGCTGGCAAACAGAGTTCGACGCCGTCCCATTCGTTGGGAATCCGGGCGCCTACTCCGACAGGCTGGCCACCTTCGACCCCGACAGCTTTGAAAGCGTCAATTCTTTGCTCATCGATACCAACGGCCAAGGGGGTCCAGATGTACTCCGGCTGACGTTCGGCAGTATCGGGGGGGGGGTGATGCGCGCCGGATATTGGGGGGGCCAACCCCCTTTGTTTGGTGACGGACTGGCCTGGTTCAAAGATGGTTTCTGGCAGTACGCCCCCGGTTATTACGCAAGCCCGAGCTCCACGCACACGTTCGGCAATCCAGGAGATGTTCCAGTGATGGGGGACTGGAACTGCGATGGACTGGACAGCATCGGTGTGTTTCGACCCAGCGAGGGACGGTGGTACCTAAGCAACTCCTTGAATGGCGTCACCAACATAAGTTTCTATTTCGGCAATCCAGGCGATGTACCCATAGCAGGGGACTGGGATCCCAACTCGTGTGGTACCGAGATCGGAGTGGTGAGGGGTTTCTACTGGTACCTCCGCTCCGAGCTTTCCACCGGGGCTGCTGACCAGTCGGTCTACCTTGGACTTATCGGAAAACCCCTGCTGGGGGATTGGGACGGGAATGGTACCGCGACTCCGGGGGTATACGTCGGATGATGGCAAGACGATGGAGCGCACTGAGTCTGGCTGTCGGTATGTTGCTCTGGTCGTGTGGAACGGGCGCCGATCCTACGACACCTACCACCAGCGCTTCTTCGGAGCCAGGTGCAGCCACTGCCTCTCCGACCTCCAGGGCGGGAGTAATAACGATCTTTGACGGTGGAATAGTCCCTGAAGTGGGTCGCTGGTGGCTGCTGCAACAGTCCCAGATTGTGGCCCGGGGCGTCTTGACCGAGCAGGTGGGGAAGGGCACGTACGTTTCGGGTCGCGCGGTTGAGCGCTGGAGCCTTGAGATAGGAGAGGTGATCCTTGGGACTGGGATCGCACCCGGCGCGACTATCGAGCTGCTCCATTCTGATCCGGACGACCCGCCTGTCCATGCTCAAGGATTTCCGTTTCTGTCCCGGTGGGAAGCGGGGCAGGAGGGGATCTTCTTCTTAGGTGCCGAGGAGCTCGAGGGTGGAGCAAGATCGGAGACAACCTATAGCCCTGTCCTCGATGACGGTGGGGTGATCTGGTCAGACTTGGACCACTACGCGGAGATCTTGCGGGCCGGCAAACATCTCCTCAACACGTCTTCGAGCACCTGGTCGTCGCCTGCCGACCCTAGAGCGGGACAGCAAGCCTTCTTCAGGAACGTGGGGTATGCGCTGGTCGCCAGTCCCACCCAAGAGTTGGGGCCGGGTTCGCTCGACGGCAAGTGGGACTACGTCGATGTTGGCATGCAAGTGAGCGAGCTGATCTGGGAGTACCCGGGAAGCAACCCGGAAGAGGATGCGGGGTATCCCATCGTCCCAGGTCCATTGGTCCTGCGTTTGCCGCTCAAGTTCGGCCGTGCTCTCCTGGAAGCCGGTGGAGAACATATTGTTCTCCTCGGAAACGATTTTACTGATGGTGTTTGGATTCCCTATCGGGGACCGGGCGGGGTCCTGGGTGCTGACTCTCGACCAAGGGTCGAAGCCATGTTCAAGAACCTCACTGAGGAGGAGCACGATCGACGGGACACCGCCGAGGTCGAGAAGCAATACAAGGAACTCAGAAAGCTAGTAGCCAAGTATGGGCGGATCCCTTGGCCTCCACCCGTGAACTGAGCACGACCTGCGCGCTCTGGTTGCTTTGGGTCCACTCGGTCAATGGTTCTTGTTGAGTTGCTTCGGACAGTGACCTGCGAAAACTTCTTTCCAAAGAGAGATGAGGCGGGAAACCCTGCTAACAAGAAACCCAGAGCGACTGTTGTCGTAGATCGTTCCAAGTTCGGAGAGGAGGGAAGGGAAGGGTGACCCCAGCCGGGCTCGGTCCTTGTCCTAACTACCGCGAGTCTTGCTTGAGAGCGAGGTCGACCCCGGCGGCCGAAGCCAGGATCAACTTGCGAAGTGTAGGCGACGTATTCCCAGACACCTCCAGCAGGTAGTTGTCGGCAGTGGTTAAAATGGTCTTGGCCAAGCCTTCCCATGTCTTGGTGATGCGCGCCACCTCTTGTCCGAAGGCGTCAAGGATCGAGAAATTCCACGCTCGCCAATTCTCGGCGTTGATCGAACCAATTGACTGACCCTGAGCGTCCTCCAACGAGAAGCGGATCTTGCCGATCATGTTCCGCTGGAGGATCTTCCCCACCTGGTTTCCGGTGTCGTCCTTCACCATCAATTTGGACTTGAACACCTTGGCCGGGCGGGTGAGCTCGACTACCCGGGCACCGGTGTTGTCGTAGACGGCCAGCGTGTGCGTCATGAACTGGTCGAGGGCGGATATGAACCGGAAGGCCTTCTTGAGGCCGGACTGGCCCTCCTGGCGGATCAGTCCGACCTGGTTGCCCGCCTCGTCCCGGATGGCGAACTCGGTCTTCAGCTCGATCAGTTTCGCTTTCTGCTTGAACACCAGGCGTTGCCGGCTGAGCAAGTCTGACATCAACGCCTCCTAGATGATCCGCGGAAGGGATGCTACTCACGGGCCCCGCTGGCGCGGAATGACAATCGATTGTGGCCCAACGGAAGCATCGGGCAAAGTTGACATGAAGTTCCTGGCCGAGTTCACCCTTTTCGGCGACCCTCGGCCGCGATCTCCCGGTAGTGTCCTTGGCGAAAGGTCTTGCAGCGCGGATTTCGGGATACGTCTTGATTATGAGGCGAGTACCGATGGTTTAGCAGGATGGAACGTCGGGACTTTCGGTGACGTCGTGTGTTGCAAGTGGTACTACACTTTCGTTGGCAGCGACCCTGGAACCGCAAAGAGCGACTACTACTACCTTCAGGGACAGA
>Ga0114938_1002031_pt1 | contig 13218 bp, 8 predicted proteins | sample AshMeaBigSpring_FD_88675 | JGI IMG/M metagenome (GOLD analysis project Ga0114938, IMG submission 88675) | Groundwater microbial communities from Big Spring, Nevada to study Microbial Dark Matter (Phase II) - Ash Meadows Big Spring | ecosystem: Environmental > Aquatic > Deep subsurface >...
ATGGCCGCGATCAGGGCGCGGTCGCCGCGGGCCATGCCTTTTTCCACCAGGGCCGAGAAGCCGCCGATGAAGTCCACGTTGACCTCGCGCGCGGCGGCATCCAGGGTCCGGGCCAGCTCCACCAGCTCGGCCGGTGCCAGCCCGGCTGCCACGGCGGCGATCGGGCTGATCGATATCCGTTTGTTGACGACCGGGATGCCGTATTTCTGGCCGACGCGGTCGCACACCGGTACCAGTTGGCCGGCCTGGCGCATCAGCCGCTCGGCAATCCGGCGGCGGACATGATTGAGGTCCGAACCGGCGCAGTCCAGCAGGTTGATTCCAAGGGTCACGGTGCGCACGTCTAGATTTTCGTTCCGGAGCATCTCCAGGGTGGAGATGATTTCGCGCTGCGTCAACATGGCTCTCCTCTTTCCTCAAATACGGTGAAGCACTTCGAAGATGTGGCGATGCTGGATGCTGATGTCGAGCTGCAGGTCGGCGGCCTTGTCCCGAAGGTCATGGGTCAGGGTCTGCAGATCGACGGCCTTGGGAACATCCACCTCGAAAATCATGGTGTTGTCTCCCGGAGCGTCGCCCCCCTTGAACATGGCCTGCAGGTTGGTGATATTGACGCCGTGCCGGGCGATCACCCCGGAGATATGCGCGACCAGCCCCTTGCGGTCCGGTCCCCGCGTGGTGATGACAAAGGGTTCGCACGCGGGCGGCCCGCAGGGATCCTCGCCGGGGTCGCAGGGTCTGGTGAGCACCGTGAGGCCGATCGGCGCCAGCCGCTTGTCCAGCTCGCGGTGCAGCTCTTCAGCCTCTGTGCCCTGCGGCAGGGAAACGATGAAGATTCCGGCGAACTCGCTCTGCAACATGGTCTGACTGACATTTTCAATGTTGCAGTTCTGGTCAAACAGCACCCGGGATACGGCGGCGACGATACCGGGCCGGTCGCGCCCCAAGACAGACAGAATGGCTTTGTTCATATCGGCACCCCCTTGGCATGCGATGGTGACAGTATGAAAAGCGGTGAATTCTGTCAACCGGAGGTCGGACGGCGGAAACGGGCCCAGGCCGAATGGCCGTCTTGTCGGGGCGATTCATTCCGTGGTACCATAGGGTCAATGCAAATTGTCACCACCCACAAGAACACCGATTTCGACGGGTTTGCCTCCGTCGTGGCCGCCACCCTGCTTTTTCCGGAAGCCCAGGCCGTGCTTCCCAAGGCCCTGAACCCCAACGTCAAGGCCTTCCTTTCCATCCACAAGGACCTGTTCGAGCCCCATACGTGCGAAGAGATCAACCTGAAACATGTCCGGCGGCTGATCGTGGTGGACGCCGGCAGCTGGAACCGGCTCGATCGCATGGAAGCGCTCAAGGCCCACCGGGACCTCGACATTCGGGTCTGGGATCATCACCTCGAAAAGGGCTCCATCCGCGCCGGCTGGAGCTGCATCGAACCCGTCGGCGCCACGACGACCCTGCTGGTTCGGGAGCTCAGGCGGCAGCACAAGATTCTCACGCCCATGCAGGCCACGCTGCTGCTGACCGGGATCTACGAGGACACCGGCAACCTGGCCTTTCCCGCGACGACGGCCGAAGACGCGTATGCCGCCGGCTGGCTGCTGGAGCGCAAAGCGGATCTCAACATTCTGAACACGTTCTTGAAGCCCGCCTACAGCGAAGCGCACCAGGCGATTCTTTTCCAGATGCTGCAGCATGCCAAACGCACGCGAATCAAAGGCCACCGCATCAGCATCAACCGCGTGGCCATCGATGGGCATGTCGACAGCCTGGCCGTGATCGTGCGCATGTATCTGGAGATCCTGAACGTCGACGCCGCCTTCGGCGTGTTTAGCGAAGGATCGAAGGACCGCTGCATCGTCATCGGGCGAAGTCAGAACGAAAGCATCAACATCGGTTCCATCATGCGCCGCATGGGCGGCGGAGGCCACCCGCGCGCCGGCTCGGCGCAGCTCAAGGGGGCCAGTCCGCATGCGGTCGAAGATCGGATCCTGGAATTGATCCGGGGCCATCAGCCGGCCTCGGCGCAGGTCAGCGATCTGATGTCGTTTCCCGTGCACACGGTGGCGACCGACGCCAGCATGGAGGAGGTCGCCCTGATTCTGCGCGCCAAGGGGATCTCGGGCATCCCGGTGGTGAGCGGGGGCGGGGTCGTGGGCATGATCTCGCGCCGGGATTTCCGGAAAATGCGCAAGGAATCCCAGATACGTTCCCCCGTGCGGGCCTTCATGGCGACCGACGTGCTGACGATCGAGCCCGGAAAAAGCCCCTCCCAGGCGGCTCAGCTGATGGTCACCCACGATGTCGGCCGCCTGCCGGTGGTCGAAAACGGACAGATCATCGGCATCATCACACGCTCGGACGTCATGCGCTACTTCTACGACCTGCTGCCGGATTGAGCCGCAAGGCACCCCCCTGCGGAGCCTTGCGGTCACCCGTGCCAGGTGAAAAACAGCTGTAAACCGGGAGAGAGGTGAATGAACCTTCGCTTCAGCGCCGACAACGGCGCCGTCGATCTTGCCATCCGCCGGCTGCTCGAGCTGGCGGGAGCCGTCCATCACCAACCGATCGTTCGGGACATGATCATCGCCGCATTGAAGGCGGGCCAGGAAAATGCCCAGTCGGCCGACTTGAAGGTCATGTGTTCGACCTTAAAAGAGATGCGCTATACCTCCAAGGTATTCGGCGACTATCGCGCAGCGCGCAAGGTCACCGTTTTCGGCTCGGCGCGGACCGCGCCGGACGACCCGCTCTATCGGATGGCCGTGGAGTTCGGGCGACATCTGGCCGCCGAGGGATTCATGGTCATCACCGGAGGCGGCCCGGGGATCATGCAGGCGGTCAATCAGGGGGCGGGACCGGAAAAGTCCTTCGGAGTGGGCATCCGCCTGCCGTACGAACAGAAGTCGAACCCCGTTTTGAACGGCAGCCCGCGGGACATCACCTACAAGTACTTTTTCAACCGCAAGGTGGCCTTCATCAAGGAAGCCTGCGCGGTGGCGCTTTTCCCCGGCGGGTTCGGGACTCTCGACGAGGCCATGGAAACCCTGACCTTGCTTCAGACCGGCAAGCGCTACCCCCTGCCGGTCGTCCTGATCGACCGGCCCGGCGGCGGCTATTGGAACGGGTTTATGGGCTTCGTTAAACGCCATCTCTCCTCCGGCGGGTACATCGGGCCGGACGACGGCGCGCTCTTCCACTCCACCCAAGACGTGCGCGCCGCCGTGGCCGCCATCCAGCGGTTTTACCGCCGCTTCCACAGCCTGCGGTTCGTCGATGGAACCGTTGCCATCCGGATGACCGCAAGCCTGCCGGAATCCCACGTCGAGGCGCTCAGCGCGGAGTTTGCGGACATTCTGGTGGAGGGCGGCGGCATGCGGCTGTCCGCCGCGCTCCCGAAGGAGCGCGACGAGCCGGAAATAGCCGACCTGCCGCGGCTGGTCGTGGATTTCAACAAGCGCGACTTTGCGAGGCTGCGGCAGCTCATCGATGCCGTCAACAACCGATAGGGGACTCTCGGCCGCTACGGGCGGTTTCCCGGCCTGAGCATGGCCCGGCCGTTCGGCCGTCATTCCGAATCTTGCGGCCGATTGGAATCTAAAATGCGGTCGATTTGGTCCTTGATGTAGCGGCCCAGTTTCTCCGCCTTGGCGCGGGCGATGACAGGCACGCTATCCGCCAGGGACTCGACTTTCTCCTCTTCGATCTCGGTCATCTTGTTAACCAGGAACCCGTCGATCTCGCTGTCCTCGAAACGCATGCCGCAGGCGCCGACGGCGCCCACGAACTCCTCGCCCACAAAGATCGGCACGACCAGTTTGATCATGCCGGCGTCGCATTCCTCGATCACTGTCTCGCGGGAACGCATGGCCTGGGCGGCGATGTTCATGTGCGCCGGCGCGCATATGAAACTCTGGCCCTTGTCGGTGTCCTTGACCGCCGGGCAAAGCTCGTTGGCCCAGTGCTTCTGGGGCGAGATGCGGTAGCCCTTGGTGTCGAAAACGTTCGCGTCCATCCCCGAACGGGCGACGATGTCGTTCTCCAGCTCCATCCAGCGCTCCAGCTGAGCGATATCCGTCAGCTTCATGTCTTGGTGGTCCCTCCTTGTCGTTGCAGCCATGCCGCCAGTCGGCGAAGCCCTTCGGCGGTGGACACCGTCGGGGCGTAGCCCAGGTCGCGGCGCGCGGCGCTGATGTCGAACCAGTGCGCCGTGGCGAGCGCATCGGCCACAAAACGCGTCATCGGCGGTTCGCCCGGCAGTCGCAGCCATGCGAACAGTTTTTCGAAAACGAGGCCGGCCGTTCGCGCCAAACGGTGCGACACCCAACCCTTCACCGGATCGAGCCCGGCCGCCTCGAGAATGGCGTCGATCATGTCCCAGGCCGGGAGCGGCTCGCCCTGGCTGATGAAGTACACTCGGCCCGAGAGGTCCGGGGCAGACCCGAGCGCATCGGCCGCCAGCAGATGGGCCTCGGCGGCATTGTCGATATAGGTCGTGTCGACCCGGTTGCGGCCGTCGCCGATGCGTCGCAGCCGGCCCGCGCGGGCGATGATGCGCGGGACGAAATGCGGGTCTCCCGGTCCCCAGATTTGGTGCGGCCTCAGCACGACGGTCCTGAGCGCGCCGCCCGCGGCCTGGATCACGGCCTGTTCGGCCAGGGCCTTGGTCGCGGCGTAGGAGGCGGTGTGGCGAGCCGGGTAGGGCACGGATTCGTCCACCCCCTCCAGATCGCGGCCGTCGAAAATGACGCTGGGGGTGCTGGTGTGGATGAGGCGGGGAACGCCGCGGGCGAGACAGGCCGCGATCACGCGCTGGGTCCCCAGGACGTTGGTGCGGTGGTACTCGTCGTAGCGCCCCCACGGCGGCGGTTTGGCGGCGGTGTGGAAGACCGCGTCCATGCCGGCGCAGGCTCGCTCCAGCGCCCGGAGGTCGGCGATGTCGCCGCGCACCTGCTCGACGCCCAGGGCCTCCAGATCGAGGTGGGCATTGCGCGAGAAGCTGCGCACCCGATCTCCGCGGGCCGCCAGGGCGCGTACGATGGCCAGACCGAGGAATCCTCCGCCGCCGGTCACCAGCACCGCATCGGGCCTGTGGCGCGCGGGCATCATGCGCCTTCCGTCCGCTCCAGCGCCGCGCGTTTCACCCGCCGGGCCGCCCAGGCCGCCAGGCGCTCGCGGAAGATCTTGGCGTTGTGACGGATGTCCACCGGAAAGGCGGCGTGGAAGAGAACGATCTGTATGTTGCGGGTCAGCTCGTGGCTGGCGGCCAGATCCATGAGCTCCGCGCGCAGCGCTTTGCGATGGATGCGGCCTTTGGATTCCTTGAGTTCGATGCAGATCACCGGCACCTGGCGGTCCTTCGGGCCGATGCCGACCAGCGCGCTGCGAAGGACCAGCGGGTGGGTGTTGAAAATGGATTCACAGGGGATGGTGTAAAGGGTCTCGGCGGCGGTTATGACCCGGTGGCTCTTGCGGCCGCAGAACCAGATGCGCCCTTTCCTGTCGATCCACCCCAGGTCGCCCATGCGATGCCAGACCCCGTCGCGGTCGGGAATCTTGGCCAGTGCGTCGGCCGCGGGGTTCTCGAAATAGCCCCGGCTGACGAGCGGCCCTTTGACGACGATTTCCCCGATCTCGCCCTGGGGCGCCACGAGTTCTTCCTTCCAGCGCGGGATGGGGTCGTCGCTGACGGCGACGATGCGCACGCAGATGTCCTGGATCGGACGCCCCACGCAGATCCCGTAGCCCTTGTCGGTGAGCGCCCGGGTTTCGGCCAGGATCTCGCTGGCGCGGATGGAGGTGATGGGGACGGCCTCGGTGGCTCCGTAGGGGGTGTGGATATCGGCGTCCGCGGGCAGCATCGGCGCGAAGCGCTCCAGCGTGCGCGCCTGCACCGGCGCGCCGGCCGAAATGACGCGCTTGAGCGGGGCCAGTTGAAGACCGTGCGAGCGCCCATAGGCGCCGACGCGCTCCAGGAGGGCCGGGGAGGCGAACATGTTGGTGACCCCCTGGTCGAGAATGGCCTCGACGATGCGCGCCGGGTTGGCTCGCGCCGGCCGGGTCGGGTCCATTTCCGGCACGACGGCCGTGACGCCGAGCGCCGGATAAAAAAGGGCAAAGAGCGGAAAGGTCGACAGGTCGACCTCGTCCGGTCCGAAGTCGAGATGCGCCCCAATTTGCCGCAGCTGAGCGTCGAAATTGCCGTGGGTGTAGACCGCGCCCTTGGCCGGGCCGGTGCTGCCGGTGGTGAACAAAATGGCCGCGACGTCGTCGCGGGCGGTGCGCGCCATTTCGAAGGGCTTCCAGTCGTCCCCGCGCAGCTTCTCCAGGGAATGACCGCCCCAGAACCAGCGTCGGCCGACCGTGACCCATGCCGATACCGTTCTGAAGTATTGCGGAAAGAGGGTGCGGACGGCATGCGCCCGCGGGACGCCGACAAACGCCTGCGGACGGGTGGAGCGCAAGCAGGTGAGCATGCGCTGGATGCCCATGCCGGGGTCCACGACCACCGGCACCGCGCCGATCTTGAAGATGGCGAAGATGAGCTCGAAGAATTCCAGTCCGGGTCGCACCATCAGGATCGTCCGGACGCCCCGGCCGATGCCGGCGCACTGCAGCCCGTGCGCCAGCCGGTCCGATTCGCGGTCGAGCTGCTGAAAGGTGAGATGGGCCCAGCTCACGCGGCCGCAGCGGTCGCGGCCGGAGGGGCAGACCACCGCACGCTTGAAGGGTCGGCTTTCCGCCGCGCGCCTCAGGTGCGTCGCCACGTTGACCTGAATCGGGTCGTTGTCGACCGCCTCCGACATGCCGCTGCGCCCCCCAGATGTTGCTTCCGTCCGCATTCGAGTCCCGAACTGGATATCTTCCCATCCCGGCCGGGGTGGCCGAAAACCTACACCAATCAACGCAGATTTTCAATGCCGGCGGGATAGCGTTTGAGGAAGGCCGCCAGCCGCGCCAGGACCGCTTCGGGAGCGTCTTCGAGCACATAGTGGCCGGCGTCCGGAAACCGGTGCACCTCGGCCTCGGGCAGGCGGCGCCGCCACTCGTCAAGATAGTCGCGGTCGAAGACGAAATCGCGTTCTCCCCAACAGATCAGGACCGGTGTGGCGGCAAAGCGTCCAAGATGCCGGCCGGTCTGCTCCACCAGCGCGTAACCGGGGTCATCCGGCGACAGCGGGATGTCCTGCACGAACCGCAGGGTGGCCAGGCGGTTCCGCCAGCTGTTGTATGGGGCCAGAAGCCCCCGACGAACCTCGGCGTCGAGGCCTTTCGCGGAAGCGGTCCGGGCCGCCCCGCGGGCGAACAGGTTGAGCCCCAGCACGGCCGGGACTGCCAGGAGCGGAATCCGGCGCACCAGCCTCAGCGCCAGGGGCAGCGGCTTGCCGTCGGGCTTTGGGAAGGCTGCCGTGTTCAGCAGCACCAGGCGGGCGATGCGCTCGGGGTGGCGCACGGCCAGGGCCATGCCGATGATGCCGCCCCAGTCGTGGAGCACCAGCGTGATGCGGCGGTCGATGCCCAGCTGATAAAGCAGCGCTTCGAGGTCGTCGACCCGGTTGTGCAGGCGGAAGCCGTATTCGCCCGGACCGGGCCGCGCGGACAGGCCGCAGCCGATGTGGTCCGGGGCGATCATGCGGTAATCGTTCGAAAGCCCCCGGATCAGGTTGCGGAAGTAAAACGACCAGGTGGGGTTGCCGTGCACCATCACGATCGGCTCGCCGCGGCCCTCGTCCACGTAGTGCATCCGCTGGCCGTTCACCTCCGCGTATCGCGAGGCGAAGGGATAGAGGCGGCGAAAGGGGGTGAGGTCTATCAGCGGCGGCGGTCGCATCGTGGTTTCATCAATGAGTCGGGAGACTCCCGCCAGCAGGACCGGGGCCCGAAACGCGCATCCTCGTCCGCGGTTCAACCCCCATCCCGCCGTCCCCTCTCACCAGTCAATTCCCAGCATCAGGCAGTTCAGCCCGCTGCCGATGCCCAGGAAGCCCACCATGTCGCCGGCGTTGAGAAATCCCTGCTCTTCGGCGATGGCGGCGGTGATCGGAAGCGATACCGTGCCGATGTTACCCAAATGCCGAAAGGTCGCGAAATCGCGTTCGGGCGGCAGGCCCATGGCTTCCAGAATGCTGCGCTGATGCGTGGCGCCCACCTGGTGGCAGATGACCTTGTCGGGTTGATCCTCGGCGAGCGCCAGCGCCCGGCGAAATTCTCGAAAGGTGTCGATGCCGAGGGCGACTCCGTTCTGCAGCACCTTGACCGAATCGGTTTCCGCCATGTGGTGGGTACCGCCGGGGATGCCGGTGTCCGGGCCCCACACGCACAGCCGATGGTGTTCGGGTGCGCTGCGCGCCACGCCGCCGCGCAGGCGGTGGCCCCCGGGGGTGAAACCGGAGTCGGTCAGGAGAACCGCCACGGCGCCGGACCCGCCGGTCAAGGTGGCCACCGTCTTGCGCAGGACCTCCATGCGCCGTTCGCGGTTCAGCCGCTCGATGGTGAGATCGACGATCTCGCGGGCGGATTCGCAGGCCACCACGAGACCGGCTCTGATCTGGCCGAGCTCGATGGCATTGGCCACGTTGACCATGCCGTTCAGCACGCCCAGACAGGCGTTGGAGACGTCGTAGACCAGGCATTCGGGCGGCAGGCCCAGAGCCTCCGCCACGGCGCAGGCCGAAGCCGGCTCGAGGTTTTCGCGGCACACCGCGCCGTACACCAGCATGCCGATCTGGTGCGGTGCGGCCGAGGCGGCGTCCATGGCCTTGCGGCCGGCCTGCGCTGCTGCGCGGTGCAGCGGAAACCCGGGGTCCCAGTAGCGCCGCTCCCGGATGCCGGTGATCGCCTCGAGCTGGCCTCTTTGAATCTTCAGCGCGGAATAGATCGGCGCAAGGCGTTGTTCGAGGTCTTCGGAACTGACCACATTCGGCGGAAGCACATAGCCGAAGGACGCAATGCAAACCCGGGTGTAGATCATGGGCGGCCGCCAGCCTTTCTCGGGTGTGCGCCGCGGATGGGAAGCAGCCGGATGCCGAAATCCTGAACGTGGTAGATGGGCAGACCGTCCACCGCGAGAACCCCTGTCGCGAACAATGCGGGGGCGGGTTCGTCTAAGATTTCGGTGAGGGATGCCGCCACCGTCACCAGGCGGTTGGCCGGCAGGATCTGGCCCCGGTAGCTCCAGCGGTGGCTGCGGCCTGCCGCCGGCGCGAAGCGATGCGTATCCGCCAGCTGCGGCCACCGTTTTCGGGCGGCGAACTTCAGGAGCTGCAGAAAGGATTCCAGCCCCAGCGATCCGGGCCAAACCGGGTCCTGGAAAAAATGCGCCTTGAAGAACCAAGCCTCAGGATCGACCGTTTTCGAGCCCTGGATGAAACCCAGCCGACGTTCGCCTCCCGCGGCGACAAAATGATCGATTCGATCGATCATGCGCAGCGCGCCGGCCGGCAAGGCCAGGCCGGCAGCCGGCAGGCGACGGGTGTCCTCCGGCGTCAGCGGCGGGACTTCCGGAAAGTCAAAGGCTTGGCCGTCGCCCGCTGCCGCATCGGGTGCGAGGACCTTCGGCCGAGCGTCGCGAATGCCTTCCTGGCGTTCGAGCGCGGCGGATGTGAAGAAGCCGAAATAGGTGGAGCCGCTGTAGACGGGCCCCCGGGGTGAGCGGATGTCGAAATCGAAATGCTCGATCAGCATGTCGGCCACTTCGGATACATGGGTCAGGCGCGTGCGGGTGCGCAGTGTGCCCGCGGCGGCCGGCACCTCCCGGTGCAGCGTGGCCTGGCCCCCCAGGTTGCGGAAGTGCAGCGGCTTGACGCTCTTGAGCGCCGAGCCCATGTAAGCCGCCAGCCATCCGCAGGGCTGCAGCGCGGCCTCCAGCAGGACGGAGTACGGCAGCGCGTCGCAGCGCTCGGCCGCAATGTACCAGGCATCCTCCGGCACGTCCATTTCGGCCTCGATCCACCCGCCGGGCCGCAGGACCCAGGCCTCGGGCTCGACTCGGCTGATCCGGTCGATGAAAAGATAGGGCGGAGAGGGCAGCCGGGCGATGAAACGGCCGGTGTCGTAGGGCGCGTAAGGCTCCCCGAAGGCCAGCGAAGGCCTTCCGGTCGCGAATTCCTCGAGGTGAGCACGGTCGAAGGCGACCGAAGCCGGGGGACCAGGGGGCGCCGCCCCGGTCGGCTTCGGCCGCGGCCGCCAATACGCTTCGAGGTCCTCGCGGGAGACTCCCGTCAACTGCAGCGACATGTCCTGGAAGCGGACGATGTGCTGTCCGTCGGCAAACATGTTGGCGTCTGCGATCACGAACGGCCGCGGAGCAAAGCCCACCTCCTTCAGCTCCACCTCATAGACCACTCTCCGCGTGGCGGGCGTCACCGGGCCGCGGCACTTGAGGACCGCTTTTACGCCCGGCACCGGCTCGTAGCGGGCCTGCGGCCGGTCGCTCACCCATCCCATGCGCTGGATCATGACCCGCAAGGCGTGCGCGCAGCACTCGTACATCAAGGTTCCGGGCATGACCATGTCATCCACGAAATGGCAGGTCAGGAACCAGTCGTCCGGGTGTATCTCCGCCTCGGCGCGGATGCGTCCCAGGCGGTAGGGGCCGCCGTCGGGCTCCAGATCGAGGATCCGATCGATCAGACGCATGCGGCCGCCCGGCAGCCGCAGCGATGGCGCCACCTCCAGGCCGGCGAAGCGCTTTCCGAAACAGCCCGCCAGATCGCCGGCCCGCAGCGTCTCGAGCGCGCCGTCGTCGTAGGATTCGCGGGCCAGTTCGACCGGAGGCTCCCAGCCCGCCGACGGCCGTCCCGGCGGCGGTGCGCTCTGATCGGTTGCCAGGATTCCGCCCGAACGGGCGACCTCTTCGGGGGTGAAAAAACCGGCGCAGCCGTTGGTCATCGTGATAAACGGAGCGCCGGCGATGGTTCCCTTGAAATGAAACAGAAAAAGATAGGTGTCCCCCTGGCGCATGAATCTGTCGATGGTGATGACATACCGAATGGTCTCGCCGGGACGCGGAAGCTCGCGGTGGAACTCCACGGTGGCATCCAGCAGCCGGTAGGTGCGCTGCCCGCGCACGGCAAGATCGATGCCCAAATACGCGCACAGGAACAGGTCGGCCTGTCCGGCCTCCACGGAAATGCAGACCGGCGCCCGCCCGCCGTCCAGGTACCAGGCGCCGGGGAGCACGTCATGTTCCGTGACGATCCGGCCGGCACCGAGCGAGCCTTTGGCGCCCTCGATTTCGAGGATGCGGTCCACCAGCATGAGCGGCTCGTCGGGAAGTCGAACCCGGGCGCTGAAGGCGTCGACGGGCGCGAATTCGGGTCCCAGCACCCGGGCGGCCGACCCGCGCGCGAATTCAAGACATTGCTCGCGGTTGAACGCCGGCGCCGGATCGGCCGCAGCCTCGAACTCGGGGCTTTCCGCGGGGTTCGCGGCGCCGGCCGAGGCCATGAGCCGGCTTTGCAGCTCGACGGTCGCGGCGAACACGCGGGTCATCTCAGCCGATTTCTCTAAAAAGGCGCTGTGCGCCCGGGCCGTAGCCCCCGATACGGCGGCCAACCGCTGCATGCAGTCCGCAATCACATCGGCGCCCGACGCGGGCCGCTCCGCGGGAAGAGGCCGCCGATCTCCCGGGGTGGAGCCGGCCGGCCATGGCGCCGGCGGCAGCACCAAGCTATTTCCGGCGACGGGTATGTGGATCCACTCCTTGCGTGTTTCCGCACCCGTGATCGAGCCCTCCGGTTCTGCCAGATGCCTTTCTGGCTTTATTTTATTTTGTCTTAATTGGTTAAGCATATTTTCTTCAAGTAAAATATGCAAACAATTTCCATCGTGTGTGGCTGCGCCGGCAATCGCACGCCTCCTGGCGGCACTGGATGGAGGCCAGGCTTGAACCGTTTCGGGGACGATGGCCCCGGCGGCCAGCCAGCGCGAGCGCGCCGCCGGGTCGATTGCGGGCACCGGTCCAATGACTTCATGATGCAGGCAGAGCGCCGCCGCCACCACCGCTGCCAGTCCCTGGGCCGCTCCGGTTCCGCCCAGGAGGGCGGCCGATGAAGCAAGGATCGGCTGAACTTTATCCTTGGCCGAACCGCCGGAGGCCGCCCGGGTATGCTCAAGGCCCTCCGCAACCGAGGCAACGTCCCGGACGTCGAAAAGAACCGATGCCGATGGCAAGGCTCCGGCTTCGCTGCCGGCCTGGAGGATCGAGCGCGATCGGATGCGTTCAGACGGAAGGCGGCCATCCAGCCCGCCTCCGGCGGCTGCGCCGATGCCGCGAATCACGGCGTAGATCCGGTCGCCGTTCGCCCGGGCGTCCGCCATCCGCTTCAACACCAGAGCGGCCGCCCCCTCGCCGGGCGGAATGGAGCCTGCAGCCCCGGTCAGGGCTGCGAGATCCTGATGGGCGGCCATGGCGCGCAGATCACCGCACAGGTCCACCGCGCCGACCAGGGCCGCGTCGAGCTCTCCGGACTGAAGCGAACGGGAAGCGATTTCCAGTGCCCGCAGCCCCGACACCTCCTCGGCGGAAACCACGAAGCTGGTTCCGCCGAAGCGGAACTCGCGGGCGACCCGGCTGGCGACCATGCTGCCCAGCGCCCCGATCGTGCGGGTGGCGGTCAGAGCGGGAGCGCAGGCGTCCTGCAGCGCCTTGAGCCATTCGGCGGCCTGCTCATCCGGGAGATGCGCGCGGCGGGTCCGCCGCCATTCCGGAAACATCCGTTCCAGATACCACCGCAGGTGAAAATTGGTGGCTTCGAAATCGAAGTCGATGCCGATCAGCGCTCCCATGCGCGGCCGCTCGACGGACAGGGGCAGGGCCGCGTCGCGCATGGCGGCCGCCGCCACCTTGAGCATCAGCAGGTGCTGGGGCAGGATATCGCCCATCTCCAACGGCGGAATGCGGAACGCGCCGCGCTCGAGAAGCACCTCCTCCAGGAAGTTACCGGCCATGCGGCCGCCGTCGGCCAGCGCTCCATCGCAGCCTTTCCAGCGGCCGGGCGGTCGCGGCCGGAGGAGGGGAACGCCGCGCAGGATCGCCTCGCGGAGCTCGTCCAGGCAGGTCGCCGCACCGATGCAAGCGGCCATCCCTACGATCGCGATGGGGGGATGCGGAGGGCGGAAATCGGAAGGCGGAAGAGGGAAGGGCGACGGCGTGGTATCGGGAGAGCCGGCGCCGGGGTTGAGAACATCCTCGCGCCGATCACCCAA
>Ga0114938_1002033_pt1 | contig 13213 bp, 1 predicted proteins | sample AshMeaBigSpring_FD_88675 | JGI IMG/M metagenome (GOLD analysis project Ga0114938, IMG submission 88675) | Groundwater microbial communities from Big Spring, Nevada to study Microbial Dark Matter (Phase II) - Ash Meadows Big Spring | ecosystem: Environmental > Aquatic > Deep subsurface >...
CATCGCTGGCGGTGGCCGTGACGCCCACGACCGTTCCGTTGGCCGCGTTCTCGTTGACCGCGTTGGCCGCCGCGTCTGTGTCGGTCGGAGCCGACACGTCGAACTCATCGACGTCGGTGATGGTGACACTAATCGCCTGGGTATCGGTCAGGGTTCCATCGGACACCTGGACCATCACGTCGTACACGCCGTCGAGATCAGCGTCGGTGTGATTTTCGCGGTCGCGCCCGGAGACAAGGGTCAACACGCCGGTGTTGGAGTCAATCGCGAACAGCGCGGCATCGGCACCTCCCACAATGGAGTAAGCCAGCGTCTGTGCAGGCAGGTCGCCATCGGTGGCTGTGACAGTCGTGACGGCCGTTGTATTCTCCGCGATGCTGATCGAGGCGCTTGCACCGCCGCCGTTGCTCGTGATCACGGGTGCGCTGTCGTTGACCGGCGTGATGGTGAGGTTGAAGGTTCCGGTCGAGGCCGTTCCGGCCCCATCGTCGACGCTGAACGAAAAGCTGTCGCTGCTGGTTTCGCTGCCGTTGTGGTCGTAAGTAACCAGTCCGGCATTGATATCCTGTTGCGTGAACGTGTCGTTCACGGCCAGAGCCACGCCACCGCGGCGCAGCGTACCGTTCGATGTGGTGGCCGTAACGGTGTAAACTAGTTGCGCGGTTGAATTGTCCTCGTCGGATGTCCTCAGTTGAGAATTCGTGATCACATTCCCGGTCGAGTTTTCCGAAACAGTCAGTCCATTGTTGGCCTCCAGGACCTGTTCGTCGTTGACAGCCGTGATCGACGTGCCCAGGTTTGCCGTAACCGCGGCGATTGGAGTGGCGTTGCCATTGCTGCTCGTGTCGATCATCACGCGCGTCTCGCCGGCAGCGGTACTCGAAAAGCCTCCCGCGTAGGTATCATCCAGGCCGCGCACGACGAGCGACGGCGGATTGCCGTAATAATTGGCTGCCGGCACGAAGCGAATCAGCGATGAACTGCTGATGGCCAGGGCGGTGGCTCCATCGGTCACGGTGCCAATCGCATACCAGTTGGTCCCACCGTTGGTGGAATACTGCCATTCGCCCTGGGTCGATGGGTTGGCAGTATTGCCCACCACGGCGATGCCGGCAAAAATTGCGCCCGCGTCGACATCGGAAAACTGCCCGGCGAAGATCGTGCTTACGGACTGTCCGGCTGGGTTGGCCGTGTCTTCATCCACTGGGGCCAACGTGCCATTGCCCAGTGTCGGCGCGTCGTTGACGGCGATGACGTCAATCGTCATCGTGTTCGGGGTCTGATCGGGCAAGACCAGGGAGTCGAAGACCGTGAACGTAAAGCTCGCGTAGCCGGTTCCGTTTCCATCCGGCGCCGGCGTGTAGACCAGCAGCCCGCTATTGATGTCGGTGGCGAGAACGAACGTACCTGCGGGAATTGCCGTTCCGTTCAGCCGCAAGATGCCCGCGGCCGGCAAGGTGTTGATAATCACGCCAATCATCGAGTCGCCCGCATCGGGGTCGGTAAACCCGAAATCGGCAACGGAGAAAGCGTAGCCGGTGTCTTCGTTCGTAGTCACCGTGTTGTCCGTGCCGTTGGGATAATCGGCCAGGGAGTTGACGGTGATATTGACGGTGTCCGAATCAGCCAGAGCGCCGCCGGTCCCGGAATTGCCCATGTCGCCGGTAATGATCTGCACACTGGCGGCGCCGTTGTAGTCCGGAGTTGGCGAGAACAACATGCCGTTGAGCGCCGCGTTAATATTGGCGATCGTTCCGGTGATATTCATAAATGCATCGCCGGTTCCGTCACCTGCGATGAACGTCAACCCGGCCGTTCCACTGAGCGTGAGCGTTCCGTTGGTCGCGCTCAGCAGAACATTGACAATATTGTTGCCGGCATCCGCGTCGCTGATCGCAATCTGGTTGCCGTTGCCACTGGAGAAGACCAGATTGACGTCTTCGTTGGTCGACTGCGGCCCGGGAACCGTGTGAACAGGCGGCGTATTAAGGATCGCCTGGTTTACAATCGTCAGATCGTCGGGATCGAGTCCGTTGAAATTCGGGTCGCCGCTGGTGGCGCTGCCAAGCACCACCTGGTAAGTCTGATCGCCGTCACTGAGGTAGTCCTGCACACCCGTGATCGTGACGATCTGCGCGATGTTCCAATTCAGTGTCGTAAATGTCACTGAACCGACCGAAATCGTTCCTTCGGCAGCGTCACTGACCATGATCGGAACCGTCACGTCAACCGTGGGGGCAACTTCCAGCACGATCTGGAAGGTCGCGGTGCCGCCTCCTTCATTGGTGGCCAGGCCATACCGCTGCATGAAAATGCCGTCGGCATCCCCAGCGCCATTACCACCCCAAGCCACGACAAAGCGGCCACCGCCCTGCGCGGTGACTTCTGCATACAGTTGATTGCCCGCCGTGGTCGAATTCACCAGGAATTCGCTGCCGATCAGGTTGCCGGACCAGTCCAGGCGCTGGCCGTATACGCCAGCTCCGGAATCATCGCCGGAATTGTTCCAGACCACTGTGATGTTGCCGCTGGCATCGGCGGTTACCGACGGGATCGGTTGGAATCCGCTGACCGTGGTAGTATTGGCTCGAATCTCGCCGCCGATGGCTGTGCCATCCGCAGCGTAGCGCTGCAAATAGACTTCGTAGGTGGCGCCGCTGCGACTTTGGAAGGCCACGACAAATCGGCCATCCTCCAACATGGCAACATCGTGATAGAGCTGGCTGTCAACGGTCGTGGTGTTGACCTGAAACTCGGCGCCTTGCGCGACTCCCGCGGCATTGTAGCGCTGCCCGTATACGCCGTAACCCGAACCATCCTGGCCGTCGCTGGCCCAGGTGACGACGAAGTTTCCGGCCGCGTCCATGGCAATGGCCGTCAGTTGCTGAACACCGATGGTGTAAGTATTGACACGAAACTCACTTCCCTGCGCCACGCCGCTGGCGTCGAAGCGCTGTGCGTAGATGCCAGAGCTTCCATCCGGGTCCTGACCACTGCCAGTCCAGGTGATTGCAAAACTGCCGCTGGCGGACATGGCGATGGCCGGCGTGCTCTGGCTGCCGGCCGTCGTGGTGTTGACCAGGAATTCGCCCCCTTGCGCGATGCCGGCCGCGTTGTAGCGTTGTGCGTAGATGCCGTAGCCGCTGCCGTCCTGCAGGTTGCTGGCCCAGGTGACGACAAAATTCCCCGCCCCATCCATCGCCACGCCCGGATTGATCTGTTGGTCGGCCGTGGTCGTGTTGACGCGGAACTCGGCCCCCAGCGCCGTACCGTTCGCGCTGAATCGCCGCCCGTAGACGCCGTACTGATCGCCGTCTTGCAGGTTGCTGGCCCAAACGACGACGTAGTTCCCGCTGGCGTCGGCGGCGATCGCCTGCGAAACGTTCGGGTTGATGACCTGGTTGTCGGTCGTCGTGCCGTTGACCAGCGACTCGGTGCCGAGCGGCACCACGGACACGGGCGTGACGCGAATGCCGTCGGCGGCGTTCGTGACCGTGACCGAGATCGCCTGCGAGTCGGTGCCGAAGCCATCGCCGACTTGCACCGTGACCTCGTAGACGTTGTCACTGTCGGCGTCGGTCGGCGTTTCGTAATCGGGGGCCGAGACGAAGGCCAACGCGCCGGACGAACCGTTGATCGTGAACTTGGCCGCGTCCGCTCCGCCGCTGATCGAGTAGGTCAGCGTTTGCGCCGGCAGGTCGGCATCGGTCGCGGTAACGGTCGTTACGGCCGCTGCGTTCTCGGCCACGTTCACGGCCGCCGTCGCGCCGCCGCCGTTGCTGGTGATCGTCGGCGAATTGTCGTTCACGGGCGTGACCGTGACGGCGATGGTCTGCGTGTCGGTCCCGCCCGCTCCGTCGCTGACTTGCACGATCACGTCGTAGACGTTGTTCGCGCTCACGTCGGTTGGCGCTTCGTAGTCCGGAGCGGCCGCGAAGGCCAAAACGCCGCTCGCACTGTTGATCGTGAACTTCGCCGCATCCGCTCCGCCGCTGATGCTGTAGACGGCCGTGCCGCCGTCGATGTCGGTCGAGGTGACCGTCGCGACGGCCGTCGTGTTTTCGGCGACGCTGACCGCCGCCGTCGCCCCGCCGCCGTTGCTCGTGATGACCGGCGCATCGTTGACCGCCGTGATGGTCACGGTCGTGCTGCCCGTGGTCTGCAGGGCCCCGCCGCTGCCCTGTGCGCCGGAATTGCCGTCGCTGAATGTCCAATTGATTTGCACGCTGGCTGACGGGGCATCGCTGCTGTTGCTATAAGTAATCTGCTGCATGACCGAATTGACCAGCGCGTTGGTGGCGCTGGCGTTGAAGGTCAACACTAGCGTTCCCGAGCTGTTGGTGGTGACCGTTCCGACGGTCGTTCCGCCAACCACCAGATTACCGCCCTGGGTCAATGCGCTAAGCGTACCGGTGGCCGTATAGACATCCTGCGCGCTGGCGCCGCCGTTGCGCACCAGGGTGAGGGTCGCACCGTTGAAGTTGTTGGCGGCGGACAGTTCTGGGTCGAAGACCTGCACGTTGCTGTCCAGCACCACGGCCGCCCCGTTCTCCGTATAGGTGGGCGCGCCGTCGAGGGTATTGACCAGGTCGAAGCCGGTGTCCAGGCCGCCCGAGGCGCTATAGCGGACCAGAGCGAACTTCGCGACGCCATTTAGAGAATTGCCCGCCGCCACGATGGAGCCGTCCGCCTGGGCGGCCACGCTGTAGGCCTCGTCGCTGCCCGAGCCGACTGCGGTGGTGACTGTGCCGTCGGTATCGAAGCCGGTGTCGAGCGAGCCGTTCGTGTTGTAGCGGGCCACCGCGAAGTCCGTATTGCCGGCGATGTCCGCACTCCCTGCCACCAGTATTTTGCCATCGCCCTGAACCGCGACGCTGCGGCCAAAATCGTGTCCCGTGCCGAAAGCGGTCGTCACTTTGCCGTCGGTGTCGAAGGTCGTATCGAGCGAGCCGTTCGTGTTGTAGCGGGCTAAGGCAAAGTCGGCGTTCGTGCCACCACTGTTGTAGGCAACGCCAGCCACCAGGATCTTGCCGTCAGCCTGAACCGTCACACCGTAGGCGGCGTCAGTGCCCGTGTTGAAGTCCGTGGTGACCTTGCCATCGGTGTCGAAGGATGTGTCGAGCGAGCCATTGGTGTTGTAACGGACGAGCGCGAAATCCCCGGAAGTTCCCAGGGCGTTGCCCGCCACCAGGATCTTGCCATCGGTTTGAACCGTGACGCTCTCGCCATAGGCGCCTCCTGTGCCAACGCTCGTCGTCACCTTGCCGTCGGTGTCGAAGCTGGTATCGAGCGAGCCATTGGTGTTATAGCGGGCCAGGGCAATCTGGTCGTTGCCGCCGCTATTGGCATAGCCCGCCACCAGGATCTTGCCGTCGCTTTGTACCGTCACCGCGAAGGCGTAGCTGTACGAAGTACCCATGGCCGTCGTGACCTTGCCGTCGCTGTCGAAGGTCGTATCGAGCGAACCATCCGTGTTGTAGCGGATCAGGCCGAACTGGTACGTCGTGCCGTTGTACGTGTAGCCCGCGACCAGGATTTTGCCGTCCGCCTGCACGGTGACACTCGTCCCATAATCGTTGCCCGCGCCGACGGCAGTGATGACCTTCCCGTCGCTGTCCAAGCTGCTGTCGAGAGTGCCGTCCGTGTTGTATCGCGTGAGGGCGAAGTCCGCGTTGCTGCCGTTGGACGCATAGCCCGCCACCAGGATCTTGCCGTCTGCCTGGAGGGCCACGCTCTGGCCATAGGCGTAGCTCGGACCGACGACGGTGCTCACCTTTCCATCGCCGATCGAGTAGGTCGGGGCGTCATTGATGCCAGTGATCGTCAGGCTGGCCGTGTCGGTGGCGGATGAGAACGCCGACGTGCCGCCGTTTGAAGACGTATCCGCTGTGTCGCCGTTCGCTCCCGCGAACTGATCCCAGGCACGGAAGGTGATGGCGCTGGCCAGTGTGCCGTGGTAGTCGGCGTGGGGCAGGAAGTAGAGCCGCGTGTTGGCGTCGGCGGCCAAGAGGCGCGCGTTGTTGTTCGCCACGGCGCCCAGCGCATTCCAGTTCGTGCCGCCGTCGATCGAGTAGTACCACGTGCCGTTGGCCGTGTCCGCCGCTGTGACGGCGATGCCTAACAGCGCGCCGCTGTCCGGGTCCGTCACATTGTCCACCTGGCCAGCTGGCGAAGTGAAGTCCACCAGGCTCGAAACCAGCGTTCCTACGGCGCCCAACGGTGCTCCGGCATCCTCATTGCTGGAATTCAGGGTTGGGTTTTTGGAAGCATCGAGAGTGGGCGCATTGTTGAGTGGCAACAGCGCAATGGCGTCGTATTCCTCACCGCCAGCGCTGATCCCGATATCCGAGCCTTGCACAAGCAAGGACGCCGTCCCCGAGCTGGTGCCTGTTCCCGTGGCGGTGACGGTTAGAGTAAAGATGTCGTAGGTAGTTACACTTAGGTTGTTCGATGCTACGGTGTCGTTGGCATCGAGCGAGATCAACAATTGACCGGCGGAAAGGACGGTTCCGCCGAGGGTTGCGGTCACTTGAACCAGCTCAAGTCCGAAGATCTTCTTTGCAAACCCAATTCCCGCACTCGAGCCGTCGATCAACTCCGTGCGAGTGCCCGAGGTTGTACCTGGACCGACATCGGTCACTTGGTAACGCGTGATGTCTGAGTCATAGGTGCCGCCAGCGGCCGTCAACAGAAAGTCACCGGCGTTGAGGGTGACCCCACCGACGACTGTCGCCGTTTCCACCAAGGCGAAATCACGCGTCGCTTGGCCAGCCATCGGGTTCTGCAACAACACGGAGAACGTACCGGCGCTGTAGTTACCAGCGATCGTGGGTCGGAACAAGGCGATGTCGTCGGCTGAAATCGAAACTCCACCCAGCGTTTCGTTCTGGGCGGTGCTGAATAATACATCGCCTGGCAACAACGTTACCGCATTGGCACTCCCGACCGTGACGGGGCGCGAGACAAAATGTAGTCCGTTCAAGTTCCCGACCCCTGCGCCAAATCTGTCCAGGTCGAATTCCGTGGCGGCGAACGTGCCTGAGGTGGTGCCGGGTTCGAAACTCAGGCCAGGGCCGCCGAATTGTGTCGTCGTATTAAAGTCCCAGGTCACACCACCGGCGGTTCCGTTGTTGACGCTCGAAAGCCACAGTCCAGAAGTGCCTCGCGCCCGAACGTTGGCAGAAACTTCCGATGTATTATTGCTGGAATCCGTGGCCGTGGCCGTGATGTATTCGCCCGCCGTAACGGAGGCCGCGAGCGTCGTGGTGAAGCTCACCGTGTACGGACTTCCCAGCGGCGTGGTGACCGTAGTGAATCCCAAATAGCGTGCGCCCTCGTTGTCGTTGGCGGTATTCGCGAAAAACTCAATGCGATAAGTCTTGTTGGACTCGCTATTGAGCGTTCCCCCAACAATGAGTTGGTTACCATTGGTAACCGCCGACAACAACACTGGGTAGTTCTGCAGGTTGTTCGCACCAGTGTCCGTGTCGTTGCTGTCGTTGGCCGTCACGCCATTCGTCCCGAGATCGATGCCAAGCTCGGTGTTCGAGTGGATGGTGTTGCGCAGGATCGACGAGTTCGTACCTGAGGAAATCCAGATTCCATCTCCGCCATTATAGGCGATGATATTGCCCTCATTGCTGTTCACGCCGCCGATGATCGCGCCGGTCGCACTATTGCGCAGGTAGATGCCAGCAGAGGCGTTCCCCAGGGCGCCGGTGCCCGTCACGGTCGTGCCGATATAGTTCCCACGGATGATAGTGCCGCTGGCTGAGTTGTAGATCTCGATGCCGTAGCCGTTATTGCCTGAGATGAGATTGCGATCGGCGGCGGTCGTTCCGCCGATAGTGACACCGCTTGATTTAAGTGCAATCGCGCCCCAGGTGCCAATCGTGCTATTGCCGTCCGCCTTCGTGCCCGAGACGTCCGTGCCGAAATAGTTACCCACTATCACCGAACCACCCGCACCGGCATCGACCTCCATGGCGTTGTCTCCCGCGCCATTGATCACCAGACCACGTATCGTGGACGCGCCGGTGGTGAGGGTAATCGCGTTCGGATCGCCCGACGACACGCCCGCGGCATTGATTTCGATGATCGGCCCCTTGTTTGCGTCGTAGCCGGCCTGCGTGCTGCCGTCGATGATCACGGCCTCGGTGACATTCAGATCGGTGCCCGAGAGCGTGATCCGATACCACGACCGCGCCGTGCCGATTGGGTAATCGACGTCGAAATCCGCGATCGCCCCATCGGCGAGCGTCGTGGTCGCGATGTTGCTCAGCGACCCGGAGATGCCGTCGTTCCGGTAGTAAACGTGGTTCGCGTCCGTGAGCGCGATGTTGAACGAGATCGTATCGATTCCGGCCAACCCGTTCGCGTCGAGGATCGCCTGCCGCAACGAACCGGCCCCAGAGTTATTGGTGTTCGTCACGACAAACGACGCGAGCAGCCCATCCCACTCGCCTTGCAGTTCGCTGCTGAAAGCGACAGCCGATTCCAAATCTCCAATCTCAAATTCCAACTCCCAATCGCCGCCCAGGATCGCGGCCCCGGTGGCATCGCTGCTCGCCGCCACATCGGCCCCAGTAAGCACCCCGATTCCCTCCAGCAGCGTCCGCCCCTGTTCGCCCGCCGCCAGGTCGCAGCCATAGAAGAGCAGATCGCCGTCGCTCTTCAGCGCGTCGCCCCACTGGGCAATCGCTGCGGCATACCCGTCCAACCCGTCCGCCGTGAGCCAAGTGATCCCAACCTTCACAGCCCGATCCGTGCCGTGGGTGACGAAATGAATCGCATCCAGGTCGTGCAAATCGGCGAGCGCCTCGCTGACCTGTTCGGTGCCGTCGCGAGTGCCGTCCAGCAGCACGACCTCCAACTGCCGTCCTTCGTCCTGGTGCGACCACAGATCGTCCAGCAACTGCTGAAAGTTCTCGGCCCCGGAGTCGACGAACACCAACTCGTGCCGCAGCGTTTGTTGTTCGGCCCCCGTGGCCTGGTCCGTCTCCCGTGCACCGTTCAGCTTCGCCTCTCCATCCGGCAGGGGCGTCGCCTCGACGTCGGCCCCGACCAGGTCCACTCGCAGCATCTGGCTCGGGGAAGCCACGAGGATCGAGGTCTGGCCAAGACCCAGCAGCGGGCCATCGGCCGTCGCGAGCTGCGGCAGCTCGCCCGGGACCGCCGTCGGGGCGGCACCGGGCGGGACCGCCGAGCCCTCGGTCCCCGGGGCATCCGGATCGGCCAACAGGTCGTCGGCAGAAGACAGGGCGTCCGGGGCCAACCCTGCGACCAGGGCGGATTGTTGCGCGAGCGCGTCGAGCTGGTCGAGAACCGCGTCCACGTCCGCACAGCGGTCCGTGTCGAGACAGCTGCTCAGCACCGCATTCGAGCAGGCGGAATCGCTGGCTCCCGTGACCGACGGGTCGGCGTCGAGGGAACCCCAGGGGTTCTCGGCGACGGTCCCGATCATGCCGGCCGAGAGGTCGGCCAAGGGATCGACCTGCTCCGGTGGCGGCACCGCATCGACCGGGACGGCACTGAGCAGGACGCGGTCCTCCAGCAGCGCGCAGTCCAGGGCGGCCGCGGCCTGGCGGGCACAGTCCGCTCGGTCTTCGGCCAGGGACCACCAGGGCCAATTGATGCGCCGGCTCGCGGAAATCAACGAATTGTCTGTAGGTTCGGAGGGCATGTTACCCGCAAGTCAACGAATGGGATGTAGGTTCGGAGGGCAAATCTCCCGCAAGTCTATGTCAGACCCGCCCGGGGTGCGGTCGGAGCGGTTCACGCGGGGCGCGATTCTCACGCTGGTACCGCCGCACACGTCTGGTTCGCGCCGGTGGTGCCGGATGCATCAAGGCCGGGCGGCACCAACGGCTGCGGCGATCACTTCCCAACAGGTACCCCCGAAAAAGTGGCCTGCCCCGCGCGGATTCCACGGGATCAGGTCCATGTTTTCGGCCAGCCCGGTAACCGTTCACACCCCGGCTGCGGATGCGAGGGGGTCAGGTCCATGTTTTCGGCCTGCGCGTCTGCGCGGGGGCGGGCGGATTGGCCGAAAAATGGACCAGACCCCGGCCCGTGAATGGTGACCCGGCCCGTGTGGGCGCGGGGGCGTTTGTCTGCGGGTAACCGTTCACAGCCCGATGGAGGATTTTGCCTGATTCCAGGGGATCAGGTCCATGTTTTCGGCCACCCCGTGTGGGCCCGGCGGCGTTTGTCGGCTGAAAAATGGACCAGACCCCGACCCGTGAACGGTTACGTCTGCCGAACGATGGACCGGACACAACCTGAACCGATGGGTCGCGAGCGGTGTGCGACCAGCAAGGCCGAAGTTTGCAATCACGCTCGGCGCGGATTATGATGAGGCCGGGTTCGGGTCCGCTGGGGGGAGCGGGCGCCGGTGGTCGTGTGTTTTGGCGTTCGGTTGGTGCCTTAGATGCCTTTAGATGCGAGGGTGCATTCATGTCGGGGCGGGCAGGTCGGCTGTGCCGTGATGTGCGGATGGTGGGGCAGGGTCTGATCGTGTTCCTGCTGGCCGTGATCCTGGCGGACGGCGTGCTGCGGGCGGCCCGCCCGTCGGAGCGGACGGCGGAGAGCACCCAGCTGGTGCGCGAGGCCCTGCATCGCGAGGTGTACGGGCTGGACCAGGAGCGGCGCGAGCTGCTCGACCAGGCGCTGGCGGCGGACCCTCAATCGGCCCCGGCCCGGTGGCACGCCGGCCAGGTCCGGTTCCAGGACCAATGGCTGCCGGCCCGCGACGTACCCGCCAAGACGGGCGAGAATCGGCGCTGGCAATCGTACCTGCAGCAGCGCGAGGAGCAGCCCGATACGGTCGCCGGCCAGTTGGCCCTGGCCGCATGGTGCGCGGAGAACGGGCTGGCCGAGCAGCGCCGGGCCCACCTGGCGCGTGTGCTGGAGCTGGACCCGGATCAGGCCGCGGCCCGCGCCCAGTTGGGACATCGCAGGGTGGGCGGCGTGTGGGTTACGCGGGAGGAACTGCAAGCCCAGGTGCACGAGCAGGAAACCGCGCGGAAGTCGCTCGAGCGCTGGCAGGAGCGGCTGGAACGCATCAGTGACGACCTGGGCCACCGCAGCCAGTTGCGGCGGGACAAGGCGGCCGCACAGCTGCTGGAGATCACCGATCCGTCGGCGATGGCGGCCTTGGAGCAGATCGTGGCGCCGTCCAGCGAGGCCGCGGCCGGACTGGTCGTGCGCGTGCTGGGGCAGATGCAAACCGCCGAGTCGGACTTGGCGCTCGCGCGGCTGGCCGTGCTGTCCCCCTGGCATGATGTGCGGGGCAACGCGGCGCTGCAGCTCCGCGGTCGGCCGATGGAAAATTACGTGCCGGGTCTGCTGGGGGCCATGTCCACCCCGATTCAGTCCCAGGCCGAGTTGGCCGAGGGCCCCGGGGGGCGGCTGGTCTACCGCCACGCCTTCGTCCGCGAGGGCCAGGCGGCGAGCGAGTCGATGTTGTTCGAGACGGCGCTGCGGCGGGCCGCGCGGCCGGGCGGCGATCGTCAGGACACGCTGGAGCGAGCCCTGACGGCCGTGGGCGAGGCGGCGCAGCAGGCGGAGTTTTCCCGCGCCCAGCAGAACCAGGTCATCGGCCAGTTGAATGAACGGATCGACCTGGCCCTGCGCCTGGCGACGGAGGCCGAAGTGGCGGGCGGTCCGGAGGAGTGGTGGTCGTGGTGGAACGAGCATAACGAGGTCTTCTTCGCCGGCTCCAAGCCGTGGCGGCAGGAAGTGCGGCGGCAGGAGATCGCCGTGGCGGACCGCACGACTTCGCTGACCGGCGCGGGCGCGGACAGTGCGTCCGGTTCGGGCGCCGTCGGGCTGGACTGCCTGGCCGCCGGGACACCGGTCTGGACCGCCACCGGTTCACGCGCGATCGAGACGATCCGCGTGGGAGACCTGGTGTTGGCGCAGCACCCCGACAGCGGCGAGCTGGCCTACAAGCCGGTGCTGCGGACCACCGTCCGACCCGCGGGGCGGCTGGTGCAGATCGGCGCTGGCCAGGAGATGATCCAGACCAGCGGCGGACACCTCTTCTGGGTCAGCGGCGAGGGGTGGGTGCGGGCGCGGCAGCTGCAGTCGGGCAGCGAGCTGCACGGTGTCGACGGCACGGTCCGCGTCAGCCAGGTGGACGAGGGTCCCGTGGCCGCCTCGTACAACCTGATCGTGGCCGACTTCCACAGCTACTTCGCGGGGCACTACCAGCCGGTCCTCTGCCACGACAACACGGTCCGTCGCCCCACGCGGTCGCTGGTCCCGGGGCTGACCGAGCCATAGCCCGGCTCATTCATCCGCCGCAGGGCGCTCGCCCACAATGGCGGTAGCCGCGGCACGGGCCGGACGCTAAATCGCCTTGCGTGATCCCGGGTGATGCGGAACGAGCCCACCAGGGCTGCTCGCCATGGGGAGGGCGAGGCTCCTGCCGAGCCGAGAACCCGCTGCACGCGCCGGCTGGGCAGGAGCCGCGCGTAACCGTTCACACCCTGGGTGATTCCAGGGGGTCAGGTCCATGTTTTCGGCCGGCGCGTCTGGGAATGGCCGAGCGATTCCTCCGAAAAATGGACCAGACCCCGCCCTGTGAACGGTTACGAGCCGCGGCACGGGCCGGACGCCAAATCGCCTTGCGTGATCCCGGGTGATGCGGAACGAGCCCACCAGGGCTGCTCGCCATGGGGAGGGCGAGGCTCCTGCCAAGCCGAGAACCCGCTGCACGCGCCGGCTGGGCAGGAGCCGCGCGTAACCGTTCACACCCTGGGTGATTCCAGGGGGTCAGGTCCTTGTTTTCGGCCGGCGCGTCTGAAGATGGCCGAGCGATTCCGCCGAAAAATGGACCAGACCCGGCCCTGTGAACGGTTACGAGCCGCGCCCTCCCGGAATCACGAAACCCAATTCAACGCGCGTCGGCGTATCGGCCGCGCGCTTGGGGGCGGGTCCGCCGCAACCTCCTTCGCGGCGATTCGTGGTCAGTGACGTTGACCGGACCAGGAACAGTCCGGGCTGACCTTCTCGGAACCGGCGATGCCCCGCCCCCCGCGGCGTCTCCGCCGACCGGTCGGGCTGACTGGTCCGCTTGGGACGTGTGGCGCTAAGGCGCTGCACGACAATTACCTACCGGTTTTGTGGATCAGCCGCGGGGCGCTAGCCCGCGGTCTTTCGCGGATGAACCGCGGGCTAGCGCCCGGCGGCTGATGAGTGATTTCGGTAA
>Ga0114938_1002034_pt1 | contig 13209 bp, 13 predicted proteins | sample AshMeaBigSpring_FD_88675 | JGI IMG/M metagenome (GOLD analysis project Ga0114938, IMG submission 88675) | Groundwater microbial communities from Big Spring, Nevada to study Microbial Dark Matter (Phase II) - Ash Meadows Big Spring | ecosystem: Environmental > Aquatic > Deep subsurface >...
TAAACGTGGTGTTGGAGAGTTTGGTGTCGGTCAGTTTCATGACGCTTAAGTTGCAGTTTTCAAAACGACAGTCGATGAAACGGCACGCGTAAAAAAACGTTTCGCTAAAGTCGCACGAGACAAAGGTACACTCCTCAAATTCGGCTTTATTGATACGTTTGGCGTGCAAATCGATATTCTCAAAACGCTCGGCAAAACAGTCTAAATTGTCGGTTATCGTGATAGGACTCATGTGTTTTCCACCTTTACATGTAAGCATTTTATCGGAAGATGAATTAAAAATGTACGGTTTTTTAAGTCGCTACGGGTTATGATGGGGCTATCAAACGATTGAGGAGGGCAGGATGGATTACGACGATTGGGAAGATTTGCAAGCGTTGTTGAAAACTACTACCAAACACGTTGCCTATGTCATCACAAACGTCGATGAAACAAAACTCCAAAACGAGTGGATCAGTGCGCTAAACGAGCGTATCAGCTTAGAAGCGATGATCGTCGATTTTCCACGGCACTTTAAACTCCACCGTGACGAGATCGTCGATTTGATTTCTCGCTAAAAGGAAAACCATGCCGCAATGTTTAGAAATATCGCAATTAGGTGCTTCGGTGATCCGAACGCCTGCCCAAAAAGTACCGAACGTTCAAACGCCTGAAATTCAAACGCTAATCGACGATATGATCGCAACGTGCCAAGACTCTAAAGGTGCGGGAATCGCCGCACCGCAAGTCGGGCATTCGCTTTGCCTGCTGATTATGGCTTCAGCTCCCAATAAACGCTATCCCAACGCGCCCTTAATGGAACCGACCGCCCTGATCAATCCGCGTATTCTTGCACTCTCCGAGGAAAAAGAGAAGGATTGGGAAGGGTGTTTGAGCATTCCGGGCATTCGTGCGCGCGTACCGAGGCATTGCCATGTCGAAGTCGCGTATATCGATAGGGAAGCCAAGGTGCAACATGCTCTCTTTGACGGCTTTTTAGCACGCCTTTTTCAACACGAGTTTGACCATCTTATCGGCAAAGTCTTTATCGACCGCGTTGATTCAACCGAAGATATCATTACCGAAAAAGAGTATCAACGCCTTTTTTACATGTAAAGAAATTCTGACATGTCAGTTTTTCATCAACACATCTCTTGACATTTAAAAATCAACAATGTAGTATTTCACAAAATAAATGACTGACGGTCATTCATTAATGAGGAAATATGGCACGCATTATCGACAAGGAAGAAAAACGTTTAGAAATAGCCAGAGCCGCCATACCGCTGTTTGCCGCTAAAAATATCTCTCAAATCAGCATCGACGAAATTGCTAAAAATGCCGGTGTTGCCAAAGGGACGATCTACCTCTATTTTAAAAATAAGGAAGAGATCATTTTTACGATTTGGGATATGCTCTCGCGCAACCACGAAGAAGCGTATGCTAAACGCGCCATAAATGCAACGAGTGCAAAAGCAAAGATTTTGGAGTATTTTAATTTCAACGAGTGCGGACTCGAATACGACAAAGAGCAGATGATTACACTTTATCAACACTCGCTCAGTGCTATGTTAATCGATACGACGGGGCTTTACACGGCTTATTTTGATAGGTTTATCCGCCAAGATTACGATCTCATCTCCGCTTGTCTGAAAGAAGGCGTTCAATCGGGCGAGTTCGAGATTGATGACGTGGAACTGCTGACTTACACGATCATCATGTTACTCAAAGGAATGCTCGTGCGCGCAAAAGCCAGCAATATGCACTTTGATGAAGCGCAACAAACCCTCTCAAAACATATCTCTAACCTTTTGCAACAGTATACAAGGAAATCACGATGAAAAAACGGATATTTTTACCTTTTCTTTTTCCGCTTTTGGCAATGGCGGGAAATTTGCCCGAACTCTTAAACTTGGCAGAGCAGAACAAGCTCGTCGAGTCTTCTCGCTATAGCGTAGAATCCGCGCAAGAAAAAGAGTATGCTACCAAAAGTTCGTATTTACCGAGCCTCTCTTTAGGTGCGAACCAAACATTCAATCAAGTCGAAAGCCTTTTGTATCCCGACAAAAGTCGAACCGGTTCGGCAACGCTCTCTTTCGTGCTCTACGACGGCGGAAAACGCGGTGCCTTATTCGATCAGCAAGAGGCATTGGTACGTTATGCCACGTTTTCGCTCGCTTCTACGCAAAACAACGTTTCGTTAAACGTCGTTTATTATTACTACAACTATCTGAGTACCTTAGCAAGTAAAGAAGCGACTTTACAAAAAAAAGAGCAACTCGAAGCCGAACGCTATCGTCTTGAAAAGTTTCTCTCCGTCGGGACGACGACCGAAGACGAACTCCAAAAGATCGTCTCCAATATCGAACAAACCAACGTCGATCTTTTAACTTTGGACAATACGCTCAACAATATTTCCAACGCATTGGAGTACCTCACGGGGACGCGCGTATCCGTTGAAAAAGGCTCTATTTTACGGCTCGAGAATACGCAGGAGAACGCAAGCGAACGTTTCGACATCTTAGCGATGGAACAAAACGTTCAAAGCGTGAGGTCCGAAGCGGACATTGCCAAATCCGGATACTTACCGACGATTAAACTCCAAGATAGCTATTCGCGTTACAAATACGATTACGAAAACCCTTATTTTGCCGCACAAAACGACGGTGATCACCAAAATACGATTACCTTGGCGTTAGAGTGGAAGATCTTTGATTTCGGTTCCACTTCGGCAAGCAGCGAATCGGCACGCAAAAACTACCTTGCCAAAAGCAGTGAACTTGCGTATGAAAAAAGCAAAGCCAAAGCTTCACTCAAAAGTGCTCAAAACAGTTATCAAACCGCTCTTGCCAAGATAGAAGCCGCTCGAGCGAAACTCAGTGCTTCTTCGATGACGTATGAACTCGTCAAAAAGAAATACCAACAAGGGCTTGTCAACAACGTGAGCTATTTAGACGCTCTTAGCGACAAATACAGTGCAACCTCTCAACTACAGACCGCTCTCAATGAAGTCGAGTACCAAAAAGCCGTCCTTTTATACGAAATGGGGCGAGAAATAAAAGGAGCTATCCAATGAAAAAATTCTTTATCACCCTCTGTTTACTTTTTAATGCCCTTTATGCCGAAGATATTTATGCGACCTTTGACGTATTAAGCGATCAGACGTCCGATCTGGGCGTCTCGGTTTCCGGCGTCGTCGGCGCATTGTACGTCAACGTCGGAACGTACGCCAAAAAAGGCGATCTTTTACTTGCGCTTCAAAATGCCGAAGAAAAACAAGCGGTAGAAAGTGCGCGTATATCGATGCAAAGTGCTCAAAAGAGTGCCGAACACGCCCAAAAGACTTACGAACGCTATGCGGCGATTGCCGATGTTATCGACAAAGAGAAGATGGACAACTACCGCTACGAAAAAGACGTTGCGGCACTCTCGTATCAAAATGCGCGCGCGACGCTTGCTATGAAAGAAGCGGCGTTTGCCAAAACGGAATTACGTGCCCCTTATGATTTAGTCGTCACGAAAAAACAAACGGAACTCGGAAGTATCGTTTTTGGAGGTCAAACGACGCTTTTAAGCTCAATGAACCCTCATATGATTAAACTCGTGTTGAAATGTGACGAGAAGTATTGGCAAAAAGTGAAAATCGGGCAAAAATTTATCTATAAAGTCGACGGAAGCGATAAAACGTACGAGGGTACGATCGCTAAGATTTACCCCTCCGTTTTAAGTGCAACGCGTGAAATGCAAGCCGAAGTCAAAGCGGCGGATTTGATGCCCGGACTCTTCGGTAACGGTATGATTAAAGCGGAATAGCCTGATGTATAAACTATCCATTAATCGCCCCATAACGACGCTTATGGGTGTTTTAACGTTCATCGTTTTCGGACTGATGTCGTACAATACGATGCCGATCAATCTTTATCCTAACGTCGATTTTCCCGTCGTGACGATTCAAACAACCTACAACGGTGCCGATCCCTCCACGGTGGAGACGAAAGTGACCGACAAGATCGAAGAAGCGGTCTCCGGCGTCGACGGTATCGATAAACTGATGTCAACCAGCTACGAAGGCTTTAGCGTCGTGACCGTTCAGTTTGAACTCACGAAAAATCTCGACGTCGCAACCAACGACGTGCGCGACAAAATCGGTGCTTTGAATTTACCGATCGAGGTCGACAAGCCCGTCGTCAAAAAATTAGGCGCAAGCGGTGCGGTCGTGAGCCTTTTTATCGCCGATAAGGGCGATAATTCCAAAGCCTTGATGCGCTTGGCCGACGAAAAACTCAAAGCCCAACTGCAACGTATTAAAGGCGTAGGCGAAGTCAATATCGTGGGGTATCAAGATCGGGAAATCCGCATCTTTATCGATCCGTTTTTATTGGCAAAATATTCGTTATCCTCTGCCGACGTGAGCAACATTATTGCGAAGCAAAACATCAAGCAAGGTACCGGAAAAATGGTCGATCAAACGCAAGAGATCATCATTAAAGCCGAGGGTGATGCCCAAAATTTTGACGAAATAGGCGAAATTCTCGTAAAACCGGGCGTACGGCTTAAAGACGTTGCGACGATTCAAGACGGACTCAGCGACGCAAAAAGCTACTCCTCTTACAACGGTCAGCGCGGCGTAACGCTTGAAGTGAAAAAGATTGCGGGAGAAAACTCGTTGACGATTATTAACGGCGTCAAAAAAGCTTTACCGCACCTTCAGCATTTAGCCGGCGAGCAATTTGAGATTAAAATCCTGCAAGATCAATCCGAAAAGATTATGATCAATATCGACAACGTGCGTTTCGACCTGATCTTCGGTGCATTTTTATCGATTATCATCGTTTTTGCTTTCTTACGAAACGTGACGGCAACCGTTGTTTCCGCACTTGCTATTCCGACGTCGGTTATCGGAACGTTTGCCATTATTCATGCTTTAGGTTACGATCTGAACCGCTTAACGTTAATCGGCTTGACGCTTGCCATCGGTATTTTTATCGACGACGCTATCGTCGTTATCGAAAATATTATGAAAAAGATGGAAGAGGGCATGGAACCGTTTCGCGCCTCTTTTGAGGGTATCAAAGAGGTAGCGTTTTCCATTTTGGCGATTTCGTCCGTATTGCTTGCCGTTTTTATTCCGGTGGCGTTTATGGACGGTATCGTAGGAATGTTTTTTAACTCGTTTGCGATGACCGTAGCAGCCGGTATCGTTATCTCGTATCTGGTAGCGGTTATGTTTATCCCGAGTGTCGGGGCTAGGGTTTTGAGCGCGAAAGAGAGTAAATTTTACTACGCAACCGAGCCGATTTTAAAAGCCGTCGATCAAGCGTACGTCAAAATCTTAAAGCCGATTTTACGTTTTAAAACATTGACGATTATTGCTACCGTAGGGTTATTGATTTTTTCGACGACGTTAAAAGTGGGCATGAGTTTCTTGCCGATGCAGGACAACAGCGAATTTCAAGTCGTCATTAAAGCACCCGTAGGGATTAATTTGGAAACGATGAAAGCAAAAATCGCCCCGATCGATGCTTTGTTAAAAGCAGATCAAGATGTCGTCTATTCGATCTCTTCGATCGGTTATAACTCCGCCAAAGAGATTCATAAAGCCAAGTTTTACGCTAAATTAAAACCCGTCGCCGAACGTACGCGAACGCAAGAACAGATTATTCAGTTCTATCGCGATAAGCTAAAAGAGTATAAAGAGTTTACGATTTTAGTAGAAAAAGTCGACGATTTCGATACGGGCGGGACGACGGCTCCCGTGCAAGTCGTTATCACCGGAGATAGCCTTGAAGAACTGGATACCGCTTCGCGTAAGCTGATGGACGTTTTGAAAGAAACGAACGGCATCGTTGATATTGACCGCGATTTTGAGGACGGAAAACCTGAAGTTAAAGTTTCCATTTTACGCGAAAATGCCCAACGCGTCGGAGTGAGCGTTAAAGAGATCGCTTCGGTATTGGCATCGGCGTATTCAAGCGACAGTGCCGTTTCTTACTTTGAGGACAACGGTCGTCAATTTGACATTACGGTACGCTATAACGACGACTACCGCAAATCTTTGGAAGATTTGAAAAAGCTCAAAGTACGCAATGCGGACGGTAATTTCGTGGCGCTTGAAGGGCTTTTAAGCTTGGAAGAGGGAACGGGTAACGCATCGATCAATCGATTTGATCGTGAGCGAAAAGTGCTTGTCACCGCCAATATTTTTAACACGTCGTTGGATAAGATCGTGACCGTCATTAACGAAAAAATGCCTTCTATTCTGCAAAAAGGGTATAGCTATCGTTATACCGGAGACGTCGAAAATATGGAAGATACCAATAAAGCTTTCGGCGCGGCAGTGCTCCTTGCCGTTATCTTGATTTACCTGATTTTGGCGGCACTCTACGAATCCGTCGTCCAACCGTTTATTATTATGATCTCGATGCCGCTCTCCTTCACCGGCGTTATGATCGCGTTGTACCTCAGCCACAATGCCTTTAGCTTATTTGTTATGATCGGTATTATCTTGCTCTTAGGTATGGTCGGTAAAAACGCTATTTTGGTGGTCGACTTCGCGAACCGCGCGATCAAAGAAGGAAAAAATATCGACGATGCGCTTTTGGAAGCGGGCGAAAAACGTCTCCGTCCGATTTTGATGACGACGTTTGCGATGATCGGAGCGATGGTACCTTTGGCATTCGGACACGGAGCGGGACACGAATCCAACTCTCCGATGGCATTGGCGATTATCGGCGGACTTTTAAGTTCGACCGTTTTGACGCTTTTGGTCGTTCCTGCGATTTATAAGTTTATGTATCCGCTGGATGCATGGTTGAGAAAATGGTACGAAAAAGGTACCGTATAATTCAAACTTCATCTTACATGTAAAGGAAAAAACCTTTACATGTAAGAACTATTGGTTACGCTTTCGGTCTTTTTTCGCTTGTTTGGCTTTGGCTTTCGCCTTGGCTTTTTGCGCGTCACTCGGTTTTGCTTTATCGGAGTTGACCGCACCGATATTCTCTTGCTTCTTTTCATACGGAACCGTATGCTTTTGCTGTGTTGCCAGTCCTGCTAGTTTGTAACCTTTTTCCATTTTAACGCTGTTATTGAGCAATCCACCCATCTTTTATTTCCTTTGAAAATTAATGTCGCACCCATTGTGCGATTTGAGCGATATCTTCGGGCGTGGTTTGACAACATCCGCCGATCATATTCGCTCCTTTGCGATACCAAGTATACGCCATTTTAGCATGCATTCCGCTTTGAGAGACGCCGTCCCACGTTTTACTGAGCGCATTATACGTCGCTCCGCCGTTAGGATAGACGATAATCGGCTTTTGGCTAACCTGCCGTATCTCGTCAATCAGCGATTCGATATACTGCGGCGCGGTGCAGTTGATGCCGATAGCGACGATCGTGTCGTACGTATCTAAAACTTTGGCGCACTCTTGGATCGATTCTCCGCTGTTAATGTGCTTGCCGTCTTTGGCACTAAAGCTTATCCATGCATAGACGTTTTGGCGGTTTTTGAGCAAAGACGCGAGTGCCTTCGCTTCAAGCAGGCACGGAATCGTCTCGCATGCCAGCAAATCAGGTTTGGCTTCGATGAGTGCTTCCAAACGCTCGGCATGAAACGCTTCTAACGCCTCTTGACTTAAGCCGTAGTCACCGCGAAATTCCGAACCGTCCGCCAAATAAGCACCGTAAGGTCCAACGGACGCGGCAACCAAGGGTTTAAGGCGGTCTTTTCGATTGGCTTCGTCTGCCCAAAACGACTCTACCGTCTCTTGCGCAATGCGTACGGAAGATTGTATCAGCCTTTTTGCCTCTTCACGGCTCACGCCGCGCTTCATAAAACCCTCAAACGTGGCTTGATAACTGGCACTCGTCACGCAATCGGCACCGGCTTTAAGGTAATCTTCGTGTACCTTGGCGACGGCTTGAGGATTGTGCATCAAAAACGTTGCCGACCATAAAGGATCGTTGATGTTATAGCCTTGACGCTCTAACTCCGTTCCAAACGCTCCGTCTACAATCAACACTTTGTGCTTTTTGAAAAAAGGCTCTATCGGATTCATGCGTTTTTGCCTCGATAATTTTTCGTGCATTATACCCAGAGTTTCTTTTTAGCTACAATATGCGCAAAGTTTTTACATGTAAAAAGGAACGCTATGACCGAGAACAACCTTGTGAGCATTCAACAATTTGCGATCAAACATAAAATGAGCACGTTTGCCGTCATCAAACAAATCAATACGGGACAACTCAAAACCGTTAAAAAAGACGAACAAGACTTTATTATCGACGACAGTATGCCTATAAAATCGCCGACGACGCGCAAGAGCGCAAAAGAGGAAGAGGGCGAACAAAACGTCGATTACGAAGCCAAATTTCATGAGCTACTTGCCAAGTACATCGATCTTCAAGAAAAATATACCCGTCTTATCGAGGAAAAATACGATGCGAAGAAATGAGTTTAATATCACCGACCAAGCGGTTATCGTGGAGACGTTAAATCAATGCGACCACGGTACGCTCTCACTGATCGATCGTGACGTTCCTTACGGCGTGCCGCTCAATTTTGCATGGTGGGAAGAGGGTATCGTCTTTCACGGTGCAAAAGAGGGCAAAAAGATGGCACTCATCGCTCGTAACAACAAAGCGTCGTTCAATGCCGTTCGATGTTATTCGTATATTCCGTCCTATTTTAGTCACACGAGTGCCGCATGCCCCGCAACGCAATTTTTTGCCAGCGTCAGTATGGGCGGTACGCTGTGCGTCATTGAAGACGAAAACCAAAAAGCAAGTGCGCTCAACGCCTTGATGCAAAAACTCCAACCCGAAAAGCGTTACGAGACTATCGACGTTCAAAATCCTATTTACACTAAAATGGTCGAGAAAACGGCGATTTTTAAATTAGAGCCTTCGTGGATGACGATGAAGCTTAAACTAGGGCAACAACTAAGTCACGAAAAACAAGAAGATTTTATGGCACAGTTAGAAGAACGCGGTACGCCTTTGGATTTGCTCACCGTAAAAGCGATGAAACATCATCTCTAAAGCTGACATGTCATGTCAAAGGGCAGAGCGTTCTGCCCTCGTTTTGATTAATCGCGATGCAAAATATCGAGTGTTTTTTCGTACACGCCGAGCTTTTGCAACTCTTCGCCCAGCGTTTGCGTAAGAGCCGCTTGGGATTTTAGCTCATGGGAAATCGTATGACTTTGTTCGGCGAGTTTTTCCATATTTCCGGAGAGGGTACTGCTTTTTGAAGAGACGTCCATCAAACCGCTACTGACGCCGCCCATGGTTTTGCTGATGTTTTCAACCGCTTGAATGATCGTGCTGACCGAAACATTGGTCTCGGAAAGACTTTTTTGCGTGCGTTCGGCTAACTTTCTGACTTCATCGGCAACGACGGCAAAACCTCTACCGTGTTCGCCCGCACGCGCGGCTTCGATGGCGGCATTGAGGGCTAAAAGATTGGTCTGATCGGCAATATCGGAAATAACGCTCAAAACGACGCGAATATCGCGAACGTTATTGGTGAGGTTCTCAACGTCGACGACAAGATTGGCATTGTCGACGCTTCCTTTTTCCATACTGGAAGCAAAAAGAATAAACTCTTTTTCGACATGTTCGAGATTGTCCTCGATCGCGTTAATAGACCCGACCGCTTGGGTTAAAACGTTGCCGATATTTTGCAGTACGGGCATACTGTGTTTCATCTGATCCAACATGGCTTTGTAAATCGCTTGAATCATCGTTTGACGATTGATTTTTCGTTGCAAAAAATAGCTTTTAAATCCGGCGTACTTTTGCACGAAGTTTTCGATATAATCGTCTTCAAAAACGCCTTGATCGACCGCGTAAAAGAAAATAGCACTTAACGTTTGGTTGATATTGACGCCCAAAAGTTCTCCGAACGTCGAAAAACCTGCCACGGGAATTTCTTTAAAAATGGAGAGACGATGAATTTCTGAGGCATTACACAAACGCCTTAAAATACAGTCGTTAAAAATAGCTCCGATGGGTTTTGGTTTGTTTCGGCAAAATTGCGCAAAGTCTTGTTGCGTCGTTTGAACAAAATCCGTTTTTTCCAACAACACAAGCTCCTCACCCGCTTCGATGTCGCAGTAAAAATGTATCGTATCGTTGATCGTATCGATCGAAGCGACGGAACGAATGTAAATCTCGCCGTTAATTTCGATGCCGAAAGTATAATTGGCAAGTTTAGCATTTAGGGCATCGGCGGAACATTTGAAATGCTCACTCAAAGCGGCAACGACGCCGATTCCCGTATTGGTACGGCGGTCTAAAAACGTGTGAACCGAACGTGCGAGCGGATTGGCGGATAAAACGCTAAACGAAGTCGATGTCTTTCTAAAATTTTGACTTTTAAAAATTCCAAAGCGAAATTGCGGCGAAAATTTGATAAACGTTACGACGGCATGATGGCGTAACGTTCGCTTTCCGTCATAAATGTAAGTATTTTGAAAGTCGAGTTTTCCGCCGGCACTACCGCCGACGAGAAGACAGGGAAACTTAGCGACGTTGTAGATCGCTTCCATAAAAAAACTTTCACTTGCACTCAATCCGTCGATTAAGGTGTAACCGATAGTATCATCAAAGCGCATCTTAAAAGGAATATGAATTTTTTTAATCTCCTCTTCGATACTTTTAACACGTTCCGACGTTGATTTTTTACTCGTCCCTATATCTTCGCTTTTTAAAGCAACCGAGGCGACAAAGACGTCGCTGACCATTTGCGTCGAGAAGAGCATTAAAACGATATTGTCTCCTTCTCCTGCATTCGCAGAAGAGTACAACGAAGACGAAACCTCGTTTTGATGAAGTGCGCAGCTACACAATTCTCCCGCCGTTGTTGAAAGGATCAAGGTCGTATTTTCAGGTAATGCCGCTTTGAGCTTCGATGCAATCGTATTAAAATCTAATGCCGGCGAGACAAAACCTAACGCAACTTTAGGCACAAACGAAAGAGCATTCAAAACACTTGCAATCTCTTTTTCTTTAAAATTGAGCGTAACGATGGAATCTAAAAGTGCGGAGGGTGTGGAAGACACCTTTTCAGCCCCGTGGTGTAAAAAACTAAACATGCTAGACGTGCTCCTTTTCATAACAACGATAGACCGTATACCAATAGTAACGCTATAAATCTTAAAAATAATCTAAAGCATTCTGAAATTATCTTACATCAAATACGTAGCATGAAAATAGCTTAGATAGGTAACATTGAAAAGAGAATTTTATCTAATTATTGAAAACTCAACTTTTCATAGTTAATACTTTATATCATACACCTATAACCTAAAATAGACTCTTGATACATGAAAAATCGATTGCGAAGGATTAAGGCAAATGATTTTGCCTTAATTTATATTTACCTCACACTCAACCCCTCATCCATATACTGAATAATCGGATAGATAAAGAACTCAATGATTTTTCGTTTGCCGACTTTGATTTCAGTCGTCACATTCATACCGGGTTCTAACCGTTTTTCTTTGCCATCAATCATCAGGGATGTGGTTGTAGGAATGACTTTGATCTCATAAATCAGTCCTTGCTTCTCATCTTCAATGGCATCATTACCGATACTATCGACTATTCCTTCTATAAAACCATATTTTTGAAAGGTAAAGGTATCAATTTTAATGGCAGCGCTCATCTCTTTAGTGATGAAACCTCTATCTTGATTGAGTACGGTTGCTTTAATGATAAGCGGTGCATCATCGGGAACAAGCGAAATGAGCTTTTCAGCGGGTGTTACAACCCCTCCTTCGGTATTCACCATCAATTTTCCGATGTAACCGCTCAGCGGTGCTTTGATCTGTTGTTGTCTGTTTTGAAAGGCAATCGCATTAATCTCTGACTCTAAAGCCCTAAGCTCTTTTTTCTTATCAAGGAGTTGATTAAACCATGTGGAGATGGTCTGCTCAATATAAACTTTGGCTTCATGTTCGACCTCTTTGAGGTGCTGTTTACTCTCACGTTCTTTATGATGTGCCATATTAAGCTGTTCATGGATATTGTGGGCACTTTTTTGAGCTTCTTCATAGTCATTTCGTGCGATGATATCGAGCACTTTCTCCATACGTTTAAGCCGTATCTGTTCTTTTTGAAAGATACCCTCCAAGCGTTGCACATCGGACTTTGCACTGCCGTATTGTGCTTCGGCTTGGGACTTTTTCATCGCGTATTGGGATTTAGAGGCACTCAGGGAGTCTCGTTGGTGAAGGTAGAGATCTTTTTGTTCATTTAAGAGCGCTGTATCCAGATGCGTATACTGATTCCATTGAGGTTTGCGATTTTCGACTAATGCACTTAAGCGTTCACATTCTAGGATATGCACCATGAGGTCTTTATCTTTAGAGGCAAGACTGGTTTGAGTCACGCTAGGATCAATTTGCATCAGCACTTGATCTTTTTGCACATGTTCGCCCTCTTTCACCAAGATTTTAGAAATAACACCCGTTTCAATGGGTTGAAGAACTTTAATCTCTCCTGTGGGAACGACTTTACCCCTTGCACTTACCACGATATCAATCGTTGCAAAGCTGAGCCATAAAATGCCAAATAAAATGACCCCAAAAATAATCCATAAGATACTGCGCCCCACTGGATTGAGAGGTCTGTCTTCGATTTCAACTAATAAGGGCTGAAATTCATGGACATCATTTCGAGTATTTCGTTTAAACCATTTCATCATGCCCTCTCCTGCTGTGTGGTTAGGAAGTGATAGTAGCCTTTAAGTGCCATCAATTCATCATGACTGCCCCGCTCTACAATATCACCTTTATCCATCACGATAATCTCATCGCAATCTCTGACCGTACTAAGGCGATGTGCTACGATAAACATCGTCCTGCCCTCTTTGATCGCTTTAAGATTATCTTGAATGATCTTTTCCGATTCATAATCCAATGCCGAGGTTGCTTCATCAAAGATCAACACTTTGGGATCTCCTAAAAGCGCTCTAGCAATGGCAATGCGTTGTCGCTGCCCTCCTGAGAGCGATGAACCCCTCTCCCCTACAAAGGTGTCATACCCTTCAGGAAGCTCTGAGATAAACTCATGCGCTCCTGCTATTTTAGAAACGGTGATAATACGCTCCATAGAGGCTCCCGGAACTGCAAAGGCAATATGATCTGTCAACAGTTTATGATACACAGAAAAGAAAATGTCTAAGCACTGATGTTATTTAGTAACAGATGTTTATTTTCAAAA
>Ga0114938_1002035_pt1 | contig 13208 bp, 13 predicted proteins | sample AshMeaBigSpring_FD_88675 | JGI IMG/M metagenome (GOLD analysis project Ga0114938, IMG submission 88675) | Groundwater microbial communities from Big Spring, Nevada to study Microbial Dark Matter (Phase II) - Ash Meadows Big Spring | ecosystem: Environmental > Aquatic > Deep subsurface >...
CCTGGAGGTCGGACAAAATCTTGTCCAAGTCCGATCCCGATGCACACGATCCGCAGCCGATCACGGCAACGGAAACCATCAAAAGCAAAAAGCTCCCGCTTGAAAACCGCTCTCCTCTGCGATTAATAGTCATCATTTTCTATAAGTTACGGAAGGTCTAGTCATGGTCTGCTCCCGGCAACGCTTGCCGGTTAGCACAATTCAAGCATCCTACGAATTTGCAAGGCCCGAATCAATAGTCATTTCGAGGCGCCCTGAACTGTCCGGAAAGCGGATCGCTGGCCGCCATGTGCAGTGATTGACCATGATTGTGACGATGTTTAATCCTGGCTACGTGCGATTTGGATTTCCTCACATGTCAAAACTGCGCCCGCTGCATATCGGCATCCTGACGTTCGCGTTTTTCACGGCAGGGTTGCCGGCCGGCACGGTTTCCCTCGACATCGGCGGGGGGGTGAAGATGGATTTTGTCTGGGTGCCGGTTGGCGGGGCGGACGGGAGGACATCTGTTCAGGTCGGCGACCAGAACGGAGCGCGCGATAAGGAACCGGTGAGGACAGAGATGATCTGGGGGCCGTTTCAGCAGCCGGGACAGGGGTTTGGCTATTATCTTGGAAGCACCGAGGCCACGGACGCACAGTGGGCGATCATCACCGGCAGCGGCAAGAGGGGGCGGATGCCGGTCACTGGGAAAACCTTTCTGGAAATCCAGAGTTTTATCGAGGCGCTCAATGCAAAGGCGGGGCAGTCGACAGCATTTCCCCGCACGGGCGATGGCACTCCCGGCGTGATCCGGTTGCCGACCGAAGCCGAGTGGGAATACGCGGCTCGCGGGGGCGCTGGGACGGATTACGAGGCAACCGATCCCTACCACGGCGATGTCGAGAGGCACGAGGTCTTCGCTGCCGCATGGTCTTCCGGGCGAGCACGCGAGGTCGGCACGTATCCACCGAACCCGCTCGGTCTCTGTGACATGCTGGGGAACGTGCGCGAGTTCGTGGAGGGGAGCTACGCAGTGGGTGGGATGGTGGGAGGGCTACTGCTCAAGGGCGGAAGCTATTTGAGCGAGCGCCAAGAGCTTCGTTCCTCGGCCCGAACCGAGCAGCCCCGCTTCGATAAGGATGGCAAGCCGCGCCGGCGTCCGGATGCTGGCTTCCGGCTGTGCATCTCCGCGGATGTATTCACATCGCTGGGACAGGCGGAAGAGACGAAGGAGGCGATGAAGGCCGAGAACGAGGAGGTGTCCAGGCTGGATGCCAGGAGGAAGGCGGCGGAGGAGCCAAGCGCAGCACACCCGCAGACAACTCCTGTCCAGCCAAATGCGGCGGACGCAATGGCGGTGGAGGGCGCGGATCTGCTCGAACCGGATGCTGTGCGCCCGCACTTGCCTGCGGGCGGGAACAGGACCGTGCCTTCGGCGAAAAGCCCGGTGGATCTGCTCACCTCCCGCTTGTGGTTTCTTGTTCACGCCTCGCTCCTGGCTGGCTGGTTGGTTGCCTTCTTCGCCTTGCGTTCGAGGCGGACTGCGTTTGCGGCTACTGGCGGCACAGCTGCGGCGGCGGACACGGCGACTCCTCCGCAGACGGGATTCGTGCCGCACCCGGCCTCAGGTGAGGAGATTGCAAGGCTCCAGGCCCGGCTCACGGAGGTGGAAGCGACAGCCGATAAGACGCGAGAGGAAAACGAGCGGCTCAAGGTGCTATTGGAAAACGCCGCAGATCAAACGCCGCTAGGCCCGACAATGGTCAGTGATGGTTATCGGTTTGAGAACAGCTTGGGGATGCTTTTCGTTCCGGTGGCGGGAACGGATGTTCTGTTTTCCATTTGGGATACGCGGGTGAGGGATTACGATGTATTTGTAATGGCGGGCGGTGGGGGCGTTAAAAAATCTGAATTCGCTCAGACACTGAACGACCCGGTTGTGAACGTGAGCTGGAATGATGCGAAGGCATTTTGCATGTGGCTCACGGAAAAAGAACGGAGGGATGGAACGATCGGGGCGGGGCAGCAGTATCGGTTGCCGACGGATGCTGAGTGGAGCGTGGCGGTGGGGCTGCCGTCTGAGAGCGGGGCAACACCGAAAGAGAAGGATGGCAAAGTGAGGGATATCTATCCGTGGGGAAACGAATGGCCGCCGCCGAAGGGAGCGGGGAACTACAACCAGTCGCTGAGTGTGGATTCGTATGACAAGACGTCGCCGGTGGGAAGCTTTCCTGCCAATCGGTTCGGGCTATTCGACATGGGAGGGAATGTGTGGCAGTGGTGCGAAGATGAGTATTCGCACGTCAATTCTGCTCGCGTGGTTCGCGGCGGGTCGTGGAGCGTCAGTAGTCTTGAGCTTCTGCTCTCGTCGAATCGCAACGTCGGCTATTCCAATGATCGCAGTGCCAGCCGCGGCTTCCGGTGTGTCCTCGGCCAAGAATCATCGCCTTAGTTTGCGAGCGTGTGCGTGAATGCGAAATGGGCAATGCGAAATGTCGCGTGCGGAAAACTGCTTCCAATGGCGCGAGCGCGGGAACAACATCGAGAGATTATCGAGAACGAAATTCTTTCAGAATTCCGGGCATGTCCCGAAGCCAAGCGCCATGTAGAGGAACACGGAACGTGTTTCTTTAAAGCGCGGATTTGGGATAGGTTCCGCCTCTTGACTCGATTTTCCACATTCCATACATTTCCCAAGATTCCTTGCCTCGCAGCGAGGCTGGCGTCCCATTTGTATTGATGAAAACCAAGCAAAGCAAAACCTTGCTGGCCGCCATGGTCTGTCTTCTTTTCGCATCCCCTGTCCGCAGCGAGAATCTGAATGACATCCTCAACCAAATCAGCACGGATCTGGAAAAAAAGAGTTCCGGGGGCAACAAGACATCATCCGATGAACCGGAGAAGAAAGCCGTGCAGACAACCCCCGTCAAGCAGGCTGAAACAGCAAAAAAAACGTCCAAGCCGAAGCCAAGCGCGGCGTCCAAGCGCCCGGAACCTACCTTGGTGCCAGAAGCTCCCAAACTCGTTGTTCATCGGGCGGGCGACAAGTTGCCGAAGGATTTCCGGGGACACGGCCTCGCCGGCCGGTTCCTGATCACAGCCACAAATCTATCAGGCAACCCGCTGATCGTATCGGCCGATGATACCATCAATCCGTTCGCGCGCCAGTTCTGGGTCGTAAATTGGAATGCCGGTCTCGGACCGAACCGCACATTCAGCAGGGACGATCACGTTGTGTTCGACGTTCCGCCGGAGAGGCCGCTTATTTTTGTCGGAATCTTTCTTCCGGGATGTTATAATGTTAAGCTCCAGACAGACTGAAATGAAGCCATGAATTTCCTGATCCGCGCTAAATGTCGGCTCGGCATCCCACGTTCAGCAAAGGATCTCCTGCGCGCGATCCAGCAGGCAAATTCCCTCAGGCGGGCCGGACTGACGCGGGGTGCTTTTTTTCTGGCGGCCGTTTGTGTCATTCTCACCTCGCGTCTTGCGCCGGGATTCGACTCCGCTCCGGTGCTTGCATCCCTCAAGGGGCCGTCCAGTGTCATCCGCACAAACGCGAAGACCGGCAGCTTTCTCGGGTCGATCTCGGTTAACAGCGCCATCGCGGTGGGATGCGACGGCACGACTATCGCCGTGCTCTCCTCCAGCGGGAGCGTGAACCGATACGATGCGCAAACCGGGTCGTTCCAGGGAACGATCACCGTGGGCGGCAAGGCGGTCGGGGTCCAAGTCACCGGGGGAGTGATCGTCGTCCAGATGGAGCGCAGCCTCAACCGCTACAATGCGAAAACCGGCAGCTTCCTCGGTTCGACCAGCTTGTGATCGCTCTGCGGGGATTGCCGATGGGAGGAGGAGGATCATACCTCAGGCGATGAACGCTATGCTGCGCGGGATTCTCACCAACGGCTGTGTGCGATATTTTGCGGCCGGCTATTTCGCTTTGTTTGTCATCGTCAGGCCCCTTCCCGCGCAGGAGGTTTCCCTCGATCTTGGCGGAGGAGTGAAGATGGAGTTTGAGTGGGTGCCGGTGGGCGGGACGGACGGAACCGCCTTGGTTGAGATCGGGGACTTTAGCGGGACCAACGTGAAGGAACCGGAGCGGACCGAGTCGATCTCGGGGCCGTTCCAGCAGCCGGGCAGAGGATATGGCTACTACCTCGGGAAAGCCGAGGTCACGGAGGTGCAGTGGGCGGTCGTGACCGGCCAGGGTAAGAAATCGCGGCTTCCTGCCACCGGGAGAACGTATCCCGAAATTCAGAGCTTCATCGCCGTACTCATCGAAAAGGTTGGGCAGACGGCGACATTTCCACGGACTGGTGATGGCACGCCCGGAGTGCTCCGGCTGCCGACGGAGGCTGAGTGGGAATATGCGGCTCGCGGGGGTGCGGGACCCGAATACCGGGCGGGCGATCCCTACGGGGGCGACGTTGGGCGGCACGAGGTCTTCGCCTCGCCGGGCTCAAGCGGACGGGCACGGGAGGTCGGGGGATTTCCGCCAAGCGAGTTGGGGCTTTGCGACATGCTGGGCAATGTGCGCGAGATTGTGGAGGGAAGCTATTCGGTGGGCGGCCGGGTCGGCGGGTTCCTTCTCAAAGGCGGAAGCTATTTGAGCGAGAAGCCGGAAATCCGTTCCTTGGCGAGAACCGAACAGCCGCGAACCGGGAAAGCGGCGCGGGGAGCAGACGCGGGGTTTCGGCTTTGCATCTCAGCGGAGGTGTTCACGTCGCTCGGCCAGGCGCAGGGAGTGAACGAAACGCTCGAAGCGGACCGGGAGAAGACGGCGAAAGCGGAAGCGATGAAAGCGGAGGCGGCGAGGCTCGAGGTGCGGCTGAAACAGGCGCAGGTCGATGCCGCGAAGGCGAAGGAGGAAACCGAACGTCTGACGCAGGAGGCGGCGGTGGCGGAGAAACGCAGGGCCGCTGCGCTTGCGGAGCAGAAAGCAAACGAGGAAAAAGCGAAGCTGGAGGCACTGAAGCGGCAGTTGGCAAATGCAGGAAACCAAGGGACGGCACCGGTGGATGGCGCTGCGCCGTCAGCGCCGACTTCTTCCTCCGGCCCGAAAACAGCGACGAAGGACTCCCCGTTTGTCAACAGCCTGGGGATGAAGTTTGTTCCGGTGCCGGGAATGGATGTGCTGTTTTCGATCTGGGATACGCGGGTGAGAGATTACGCGGTGTTTGCGGCTGCAAACGGCCAGGATTTCGGGACAGCCCGGAAATCACCGGGATTTTTGCAGACAGCGAACGACCCGGTGGTGAATGTGAGTTGGGAGGAGGCGAAAGCGTTCTGCCAATGGCTGACGGAAAAAGAACGTAGGTCGGAGAAGATCGGGAGCAAGCAGGAATACCGGCTGCCGACGGACGCGGAGTGGAGCATCGCAGTGGGACTGCCGCTGGAGAGTGGGAGCACGCCGGAGGAAAAAGACGGTAAGGTTCGGGGTCTGTATCCATGGGGGGCGCAGTGGCCGCCGCCAAAGGGGACCGGGAATTACGACCACCCTCTGGGCGTGGATTCGTATCGGGAGAGCGCACCGGTGGCAAGTTTTCCTGTAAATGCCTTTGGCTTGTATGACATGGGAGGGAACGTGTGGCAGTGGTGCGAGGATTGGTATTCACCCGAGCAGCGATCCCGCGTGGTTCGCGGCGGGTCGTGGAGCTACAGTGATCCCGTGAGTCTGTTGTCCTCGAATCGCGTCGTCGGCGATCCCGCTAGTCGTGGCACTTACTACGGTTTTCGGTGTGTGCTCGTTGGCGGCTCTTCGCGTTAGTTTGTGCGCCTGCGGCGTTAAATGCGAAATGAGTAATGCCGAAATGGAGGATTTCCCATATATTGGGTGTTTTCCGACTTGGGTTTTGACTCTTGAATCTCGACACTTGGAATGCGAGCGAAACGAGACGGAAAAGAACTTTATCAAAATGGAACCAAGAAACCCACGCGAACAGCCACCGATTTCCACGGCGATGGGGGAGATCGTGGGGTGGAGGCTGGAGCGGACGTCAGGATTTCCGGAGAGCCAGCGGATCCCATTCGGGCAGAGGCTCGACAACCTCTCGCTGGATGCCTTGGGATTTGCGGTGAAGGGTTCTGTGGGAGGTTACTCGAAGTGAAGCGACTGCTCATTGCCCTTTTGTTTGTGTGGCTGCGCGCATCGGCTATGGCCGAAGAGGCGGTGGGGTCGTTCGCCGGATGCTCGATTATTCCGACCACTTGGGCGGACGGGGACAGTTTTCGCGTGAAATTTTCCGATGGGCGGGAGGAGACGGTTCGGCTCTATGGGGCGGATTGCATCGAGTGGCATGTCAACGACGAGTCAGACTCGCGCCGCTTGCGCGCTCAGAGGAGGTATTTCGGCATTGCGGATGGCGACGCCAGGGCCTCCATTGCCCAGGCACGAGAGTTCGGGGCGGCGGCAGCGGCCCGAGTGGTCGAGCTCCTGGCGGCGCCATTTACTGTTCATACATCGTTTGCAGACGGGCGCGGCGACGCGAGGTTCCAAAGGATTTATGCCTTTGTGACGACATCCGGTGGCGAGGATCTTGCATCGGTGCTGGTCCGCGAAGGCCTCGCGCGGGCTTTCGGCGTATACCGCTCGAAGCCGGGCGGGATTTCCGCGGAGGAATACCGGCGGCAGCTCCAGGATCTCGAGCTTACCGCCGCTTCCTCCCACCTTGGGATCTGGTCGAAGACCGACTGGGCCCGCCTGCCCGAAACCCGCCGCATCGAGCGGCAGGAGGAGGTGGAGATCTCGGCCGCCCTGACCAAATTTCCTCCCCCCTCCGGCGTCGATCCCAATTCCGCATCAAGGGAAGAATTGATGCTTTTACCCGGCGTCGGCGAAGTCATCGCAAACAGGATCATCGACGGACGTTCCGAAGGAGCCTACTCCACACCCGGCGATCTGCGGAGAATCCGGGGCATCAGTGCAAAATCTCTCGATGCCATGTCGTCGGCGCTCCGGTTCCCCGGTGCGCGCGTTGGCAGCGGGGATGTAGGCCGCGAACCCTCGCGCTAAGGGCGACAGGCATCCAACCGCCGTCAAACCCGTGGAGTTTGTCCCGGGCTCGATATCCCGGCGCTGTTATAGCGGTTTGGGCCGGAGCTTCCGGTGGCCGGAATTGACTCGCCGCGCAGCTTTCCCTAGCGTCGTTTCCGTGGCGACCGAATTTCTGAAATCCCTCAAGCACATGCTTGCCATCTGCATGTTCGGTGGATTCCTCGGCGCACCCGCCATCCTCCTTGCAACGGATGTTGTGCTTGACCTCGGTGGCGGTGAGAAGATGGAGTTCATCTGGGTGCCGGTCACGACAAGCGGGGCAAAGAAAGAAATCAAAATCGGCGATTTTTCGAATCCCGATGGAAAGGAACCCGTACAGAAGGAACTGATCTGGGGGCCGTTTGAAGTGGCGGGGAAGGGGTGGGGATACTACATCGGAAAAACCGAAGTCACAGAGGCGCAGTGGGCGGCGGTGATGGGCTCCGGTTCGAAGTCCGGGCGACCCCTCACAAACCAGCCGCACCAGGCCATCCAGGAATACATTCAGAAGCTGAATTCCGGGGCGCTCGGCGGGCAGATCTCCGGCCTCCCTCGCAAGGCCGACTCGACTCCGGGGGTGATCAGGCTTCCGACGGAAAGCGAATGGGAATATGCCGCGCGCTGCGGTGCGGGTCCGGACTACAAAAACAAACATCCCTACGGAGAGGACAGGGATGTGGAAAGGTTCGAGGTTATCGCTTCCCCAGGAGGCGGCGGAAAGGCACGGGAAGCGGGCACGCTTCCGCCCAACAAACTGGGCCTCCATGACATGCTCGGAAACGTGCGGGAATTTGTCGAGGGCACCTATTCCGCGGGAGGAAGCCAGCTTCTTAAAGGTGGATCGTATCTCTCGGAGAAGCAGGAAATCTGCTCGTCGGCCCGCACAGAGCAGCCGCCTTTCGGGAAGGATGGCAAACCCGCCAGCAGGCCGGATGCCGGATTCAGACTGTGCATCACCGCCCCGGAGATCACATCGCTCGGCCAAGCCCTTACACCGGTTGAGAAAGACGCATCGGATCCCGTGCCTTCCGACCGCGACGGAGGAGTTGATCCCGCCGATCAGGAGGCGAACAACCTCATCGCTTCAGCGATCAATGCCAAAACAGGCATCAAAAAGGACATGAGATTTATCGAGTTGGTCAAATCCACCTACGACCCGACATCGAAAGAAAACGGCTGGGACGATGCCGACAGAAAAATTGCAGAGCTGAAGCTGCGAATCGCCAAGAGCCAAAAGACACTGGAAAGTGCCGTGAGCGGCCTCCGCAAACTTTGCTCCAGCAACCGCGAGGCGGTCGGCAGGGCGCTTGCCGCCAACGCCGTGCGCATCGACAAGGATGCGGAATCCCGGCAGTCCAAGGCAGTCCTCCAGGAGGCGGAATGCATGCGGGAACTCAGGGAGGACCTCGGCTTTTAAATTTATGCCACATGCCATCCCCCATGTTTAAAATCAGCCCTTCGATCGTACGGTCTGCCTTGAAGGCAATCCTTATTTTCCTCGCGGCGGCGCTCACATTCGGATGCCAAAGCAGCGACCGGACTGCCCGGGCCATTGCCTTGGAGAAGGATGTCCGGAAGCTCAGTGTGTCGGCGGAAGCATTTTGCCGGCTTGATACGCTGGACGTCGAGGGGAGCGCAACCCTCGCTGCCCATGCCCATGGCGGGCGGACCGATACTCTACAAGAGGACGTCGCCAAGCTGTCCTCCGATTATTCGAGGCGATATCTGAGGGAGCTGGAAAAACTTAAAAAATATCCTCGCTCAGATGTGGAAAACCAACTAAGGCATTCCGGTATGAAATATCTGGCAGCTATGGGCATGCAAGATCTGCTTCCGACAGTCCTGCGTCACCTCAACAGGGTCTACCTGGGGATGCCTCTTACTGCGGCAGATGTCATTCAGGACTTTCAATCACTCAGATATCAGCTCATTTTCCCTGATCTTCCAGCCAACCACAATAAACCACCTCACTAAAGTTATGAACCGCCTCCCAGGCAAAATTGTTTCCGTTGTCACCTCGATAGCCCTTCTGATCCAGACGTCCTGCGTGACGCCAGGCACACGCGACAGGTTGTGCGCAGAGCCGCTGACGGCGGATCTGGAGGCTCAGGTTCTGAAGGAAACAGGGATCTCCGGCGCTGTATTGGGTGCCATCGGGGGAGGGCTTGCCGTGGGCGGTCTCACCGCCTTGGCGATGGCCGCTTCAGGCGCCTCGATGGAAGAGGCGCTGCTTGTCGGGGGGGTGGCTGCAATAGCTGGAGCGACTGGTGGGGGCATGGCCGGTTACAAGAAGGGAAAAATCGAGGGTCAGAAAACTGTCGCCGAGGCCATGAATAGGGATCAAGTGGCAAAATACGTGCAGGGTGCCCGCGCCTACAATGAAAACCTCGCAAAAACGAACTCCATGCTCGCCAACGAGGTCAAAAATATCCGCCAATTGGATGACAAAAAAATTCAGAAATCCCGCCTTGCTCGCGTCGACCGCGCGGCAAGAACCGAGCTTAAGGACGTGGACGCACGCGTCGATGCCCGGGAAAAGGCGATTGCGAAACTCAATTGGCCGGACAAGGATAAGGCTGAATACAAGGCTGAACTCGCCACTTTGAAAAAGCAGAGGGATCAGTTGAGGAAGACGCTTCTGGCGATCAACGAACCGGAAGTCAGCGCCTGATGAATCCCGTCCACCCAACCGCCTGCCATGCGGTGACCGGCCTCGTCCTCGCCGCCGGTCTTGCAGGTTGTGTCACAGCCGGTTCCGTGCGTGGCAGGCTCGAAACCCAGACTCAGCAAAACAGGGCCCTCTTACGGATCGAGCAGCAGCGCTCGCGCGAGTTGATGACCTCGCGCGCCTCTCTCCAGCAAGCATTGGACGAAAAGATCCGGGAGCGTGACCGCCTTGAGAACCAAATCTCTGTGCAGCCGGTTTCTCAGCAGTCGGGTGATCGCGCCGAAATCGATAAAATCAACTCCGAGATCAACAAGCTCAAAAAAGCAATTCTGGATTCGTCCGATTAGCCCGAAATGGGAGCATGGACACTTGTCCGCTGCCAAAAGAAACACGGTCCGGTTTCTCTACGGAAGAATGCACCGCTTGCCCCTGCCTCTCCGTCCGTGAAAATTGCGAAAAGCAGGGACTGCTCACGAGACCACCCGGGCAGTGACCGGGATTTATGCGCGCCCGTTCGGCGCGGGTGGGGGGGCTCGGGCGCTACCAGAGGATTTTCATTGGCGACCGCTGCAAGCGAATCGCATGAACATCCGGTCCGTCACGCGATATCGCGACAGATTTCGATTCATACCCCGGGGCACCGACTGCCAGTTCCGCATCCTTGCCGCCTGCCAGGCGGACGTCCACAACGATTTGCCCGGGCCTTGCTCCGGCTGCCTCTTTGTCCGCCACAAGCTCTCTACCGGAGGACATGATGGCGATATCGTCCAGCGGCAACCCGCTATCGTCGGCTTTCACAATAATCCTAACCCGTCGGCTCAAATCTCCGGCGGGAGCTGCGGCCATCGAGACGCCGGCGGGTCCGCTGTTCCGCAGGTCGGCCGGGATGGGTGTTTCAGGCGCGAGCTCCGATTCTGCTGGAGTGTCCTTTTTGGGCATGGTCGTGACCCCGCCCGGCTTGTCGGGCTTGGCAAGCCTTCCTACCCCTTCATCCGCCGCCTTTGTTTGTCGTGGGGGCGCCTTTTTTGTTGACTGCGTTTCCCTCGCAACGCTCGCCTTGATGCCCTCGCGGATCTCCCGGATGATCTTCTTCCTGATCACAGTGGAAAAAACACCGAACGACGAAGCAAAAAGTGTGAACGACTGCTTGCCGCACATCAGATTTTTTTCAAAGTAGGGCTTCATCTGGGGGTCCTGGATGGCCACGCAGTTGATGTTGATCCCCTTGCGCCGAACCAGGTCCCGCAGCTCGCGGAGGTGGTAGGCGTTTGAGTCGATCTTCTGGTTGACTTGCGCGGTCTGCATGCCATTGGCCATAAGAAAGAAGTCGATGATGTTGTTGGCTGCGATCGGGCCGACCCCCTCGTTGTCCGGCCCGTCGCCAGAGATGTCGATTGTCGAACTCGATGGGATAAACGGGCAGTCAGACAGCTCCATGACCGCGCTCTTGACCGCGCTTGCCAGATAGGTTCCCCCATCCTGCACCCGTGGGGCCTTTTCAATGCGTTCCGCCACAGCGAGCGCGGAGCGCTTGTCGTTGATCATCGTCCACTCCATCATCCGAGTTACAGAATCCGAAAAAACGATGATATCCACGGCGATGGCCCCGTGCGGGCCGGACGTCATGGCCTCGATCGCGGCAGGATCCCGGAATGCCTCGGCATAGCCGCCCAACTGCAGTGCGTATTCGCCCGGGTCGATGCTCCCCGAAGTATCGATGACCAGGACGAGCGCCATGTCAACAGCCTGGGAAAAGCCCGTTTGCGGCGCAAAGGCCAGCGCGAAAACGATGGCTGCGAGCAGAAGGGTCCCGCGGACAAGACAGGATCGCCACGGCTTTGATCGGTACAGGAAGCCGCCGGAAGTCGGACGTCGTGACGGGATCAGATACGAGGAGAGGGAGTCGGCATTCATTCCGTTTTCAAAGTCCTGACTTTGATGTCCCGGTAGGCTGCCAGCGCAATAGACACAAATCCCGTGCCGATCATGGCGAAGATTACGGCGGAAAAGATGGATCCAACGACTAGGATCGCCCGTGCGATCTGTCCCTGCAACGCCTCGTGCATTCCGGTAACGACGGCCCCGGCCGCCTCTTGCATATCATAGGCCCGGCCGGGCGAGGCGCTCGTCTTCATCCGGATTTCGCTCGCGACGAGATCGGGCGGCATCCCCGAAAAGAGCACCGCAAACAAAAGCCGGTGGGAGTTTGCAAAAGCGCGCAGCACCCCGCGCGTGTAAACCTGTCCGATCAGAATCTGGGTTTCCTGGTTGCGGTAGGTGAATTCCCAGCGCGCACCGGCTGCCAGCTGGGAGGGGTCGGGGATGCCCTTCATATCCTCAAGTCCTCGTGCCGAGATCTCGTGATAGAGCGCCCCCATCAACTCCGTTTTCAACACCTCGTTGTCCGCCAGGGATTCCTGCCACGATTTCATATCGCCGAGGCCGGCATCCGGCAGGTATTTCAGCGAAAGCCAGATCACGGCCGATAGAATCGTCAGCACGAGGATCACTCCAGCCATCGCGTGCTGAACTGCCGTCAGACGGAACGTCAGGTTCCAGAGCCGCGCCCAAAAATGATATCCCCACCAAACCAGCGCACCAAACGTTATTCCGGAGGCCAGAGCAGCAGCAAACGTCCATGGAGCGTCGTTGAGGAAGATGACCGCGCACTCCCAAAGTAGCGCGAAAAGATCTGCCATTACATCCATTGCGATCACACGATCCTTTTCTATATTACCTTCCGCATGGCGACACCAGATTTTTCGCTCAACGATAACAAACAGGGAGCTGATGGCGGGGTGTCGGGAGCCAGTTAAGTCAACGAATCCGGTACGAATTGCGAATTCGTGAGAAGTGAAAACTGGAAAAGTGAGACGGTGATCAGTGTTTTCAGTAGGCCGATTGGCATTGACTCAGAAATTTCACAACGGGGTGGGGGACACTCGGCGATGCCAATTACGGCATTTCCAGCAACCGCCAAGAAGGTGGGCCTGTCTTTCGCGCGCGGGTGCATGGCGAAATGGGCCTCTGACGCCGCAGATGATGGGTGACCGCAGGACCCCAACATTCCGGTCTTCGCTGGGCAGATAGTGACTGTCGGTTTTGCCGGGGCCGCCCGCGATTGTTGGCAGCTTGCGCAGATGCGTTGCTGCGCACATGCACGAAGGCCGCGGCAAAGTCCATCTGACACCCGAACCGGGGTAATCTAAGGCAGCCGCGGCAAAGATGCCGCCTTCTTATGCGTTGATGCATGATTAGAGCAATTTAAATAATACTATAGCCACAAGATGCAAACCAATTGCGGGCATCGGTGGCGGTGACATGAGAGAGCGCTGAGGCGATAGCGGCCAAGAGTTCGTCGTGGGTTCTGGCTTCAAAGGATCGCAGTGCCTGTTTGACCTTGCTCCACATCTTTTCAATCGGGTTGAGGTCCGGAGAGTAGGGAGGCAGGAACCAAACGCAGGCTCCGGCCTCTTCGATCAGGGCGAGTGTCTCTTCATTCTTGTGAGGGGTGAGGTTGTC
>Ga0114938_1002037_pt1 | contig 13198 bp, 7 predicted proteins | sample AshMeaBigSpring_FD_88675 | JGI IMG/M metagenome (GOLD analysis project Ga0114938, IMG submission 88675) | Groundwater microbial communities from Big Spring, Nevada to study Microbial Dark Matter (Phase II) - Ash Meadows Big Spring | ecosystem: Environmental > Aquatic > Deep subsurface >...
ACTTGACGATGGTATAGTAAAAAACAATACTCTACTTGGAAACTGCACTGCCCCAAAAGTAGCTGATGCTACATGAACGAAACCGGCGTAGTTGAAAACCTGCGCTAGGTACGTTGAGTAATAAGCTATGCCTAGCGAGGGGACACGGTTGCACATAACAACTTGACTATCCTATAAGGTCTTGCAGCACCTTATAGGTTTAGGGGGTGAAGAACAGCAATCGTGCAAACTAACACGGCAGCGTAGTTACAAACTACGCAGAGAGGGGCGGCTTTAGCAGTTTAATATACCTATAATAGCTGAGACCAATTATTAGCAAATGGGATTACAACAGTTTCTTAATCCCTCTTTTGATGCTACTGCTATTCTTTAAACAATTGTACAGTGCTGCAAATTCTGCATTGGTAAGTGTACCCATAATTTCGTAGTCGATACCCTTGACTTGGTACACCGATGATAATGTACTTACCTCATACGTTTCAACTTCATTGCCGTAAATAAAGGTTGCAATTGGAAAGGCGAAACCATTATCTGTGATTGGTCTTTCTGCTTCAAATGCGTAACAGTTAAATAGTCTATCCTCATTATTAATACAGCCGTGTGTTACATCAACTAAACTTGGTGCTTTATTTGACCTTGTAGGTAATGATGCAATTACTATATTGTTATCAATGTTCTTTAAAACAATAAAATACTTTGGTTTTGCAGTATTGCCGTTCTTGAAGTAGAAAGGTGTGCAATACAAAATTTGACCTTGTGTAAACACTACCTAACTTTTGAAGTGGTTAATAAATTCTAGGTTATCAACTGCACTTTCATAACGTTCTTTTTGAAAGGTATTATCATCAAACAACAAAGAGAAGTCTATTATATACTCGGTACTATTTAATTCTTTAGCTTCTAATTGCTCGTATATACCATTTTTTAATGCCGACAATTTCCAAAGAGAGTTTTCAGCGTGTGTGAAATCGACTAAATCTTTAGCTGTTTTATGTCGTGCAAAATTTACTATTGCATCTAGTAAAAACATATCATTATCACTAAATTCATCATCATTGAACTCGGTTATTGGAACAAAGAGGCTATTGTCATAGTCTGCCTTTTTTATGTATTCTGCAAGAATTTGTGGGGATTCTTCAGACAAATCGATATAGATATCTTTCAACACTGGACCAAATTTCCACAACTGAAAATTAACCCCAAAGAATGGGTAACCGAATTTTTTAATTGACTTTTCTTCAATTAAATAAAGCAGCTTTAGGATTTTTGTTTTATTTAACTCCCCAACATTATTGGCAAGATAAACAAGTGTGTTTCCTAGCTTATTTATTTGTTGGGATGTGAAAGAATTGTTCATAAGAGGAAGAGAAATACTAAAAATATTAGGCAAATATAGTGATGAAAATTTAAAAAAAGTGGCTAAATGCTAAACTAGCTTTGTTTACTGAGAACGTAATATACTAAAAATGCTTGAATAAACGAACAATTTCTGGTGCAAACAACTGTTTGTTAAAGGCATTAATGCTAAAAATTGCAGCTTTTTTTATCAGCATACTAGCTGTAGTTATTTGCTATGTTTTGCGATTAACAGCAATTATCTGTAAAAAAGCATAGTTGCAAACTAGGCTGTGAAAGTGTAATATTTTATTACTGTACTTGTTGCTTATTTGATTAAAGAAGTATCAAGTGACAAATCAAATCCTATTTGCCAAAAGTACATATCCACGATTTTCATAAAAGGGTAATGAGTAGATGTTTTTGCAAGAATTAGTTTTTGTGCTGCAATAAATTCGGCTTTGTTGGTTTCTATGAAAGTAAATATTTCTTGTAATGATGCTGCGTCAAATTTTGTATGCTGCATATTCATTTCTTTTAGACCATCTATAAAATATCTATCGTAAGCAGGTGCACAACCTAATGTACCAAGCATTATTTTACTCAACAAAGTATCTGTTGGTGAAATTGGTTTTGGTTTCTTTGCGCCTTTGGTGAAATGGATGCTACTATAATGTTTTGCTAATTCATTTTTTACTTGCACGATAGAAGCAATATCATTTCTGTTTACTTCTCTGGTTTGATTACACTTTAGTTTTTGATTGTTTGCTGAATAAAGTATATCGACTGCCGCTTTGTGAATTAAATGATTTTTTTGTAGCAAACCACTTGAACCTCTGTACATACCCCAACTTGCTAAATAAAATGCCAATTCTAGAGCCAGGACTTCTGATTGTGAAGAAGCACTAAATGCCAAAAAGCAGTTATCCCAAGATTTGTATCTATGAAATTCATCTGAAGTAATGCCTGATACATATTTTTCTACGATTCTGCTAATTTTCATTAGAGTATTATTCCAGCTTTTTCAATAATTTCCTTAAAACTCCAAATGCAATTTTCAATAGTAGTATTGTCAATAAACAATTGATTGGTTATACTTAAAACATTATCCCTTTTTAGATTTAATAAAATATCATCTAATTTATCATCATTCTTTTTAAGAATTTTAGCAATTCTATCTGCACTTACTACACTACTTAAAGCAGGGATATAAAAATCTGTACCATTATATTGCCAATGATTTACTTTACATTTTGGAAGATTGGACACTCTCGTTCCACTCATGCAATCAATAGAAAAGTCAGATAGCAATTCAAAATCAAAAGTGTAATTTTCTACAGGATGTTTGAATTGCAACTTCATACCTTTAGACAGCAAAATTGTGTATTCTGGAATAGGATAATTGGCTTTTAACTCCTTTATTAGCGTAAAGGCTTTATCCAACTCAATTTTATAAAGTGGCAATGAAACATCCTGAAAGTGTGCTTGAGGGTTTAAAACCAACAATTTGGTTTCTTCAAATATCTTGATTAAATCTTGTTTTATAGGTTTGCTTAATGATTCATACCTATTTACCATATTCTTCCAAAGCGTTTGAAGAGATAAAAAATTTCCATCTACCTTTTCCTTTAAAACTGGCGGTAAACGTTGGTTGATTATTTTCTCAAATTCTTTTCTTATGTATATTGAACAAGCAGTGTAATCTTTAGCATCATAGTATTTTTGTGCTTTGTCAATCAATTCAAGTTCGCCATCTATAACTATAGGATAATCCTTTTTTGTTTCCTCATTATTGCCTGCATACATTTCTTTAAATACCCAATTGCTAACATTATCCCATTGCTTTATTTTATAGGCAATAAAATCGTAGAGGTTTTTATCGTGGGTTAAAATGAATATTTGGTATCTTGACAGGTAGGTTTTAAAAATATAATCAATCACTTTTGTACGATTATTCATATCTAAAGAGACCATCAAATCGTCTAAAACCAAAATCTTTATCTGCGCATCATCAGGTTTTTTTTCCAGAATGGCAAACCTGATTGCCAAACTCACAGCAGTTGATTTAGCTTCATTGAAAAATGAATGGATTCGATGTACTCTACCAACTTGACCATTATAGTTTCTATTCTTTAAGTATATTTTATAGTCTGGTGCTTTGTATGATTTTGTTTTTACTAGTGCATTTTCTTTCTCAACCAATTGTACATAAAAATCAATATTATCATACCCTAATTCCTTTAAAACTTCATTACCTTTCGTGTTGATGTGTGTTAGAAGTTTCTGCAAAGTGGATTTTATGCTACCTAAACTTTTCTTTACATCTTTAACCTGTTGTATGGTCAAATTATATTTCTTTTTTTCGTTTGCTAGTTCTTCATAAAAAGCACCATTTTCTAAGAAATGAATGATTGGGTTTGCATCCTGAATAACTTTTTCCTCCCAAATGCCTGTATCCGCATTTTCAATCCAAATCGTACATGGGTCGTCAAACTTTACATAAGGAAATACCGTGTATTTAAAGTGATGATACAAGTCTACTTCCTCTGAATGGGCATAATTGAAAGCACTATACAATACCCTATAATTAATAAAATCAGAAGCGAAATTGCTTATCTGAGGTTCTAGCTTTGTTCTTATATCAACATCGTCGTAGGAAATAATGTAGTCTGCATTAGCATCATCTTTCAGGCGAATTTTAACATATGCATTTTCAGCTTTATTATTGTTGGGTTCTGCCTGTTGTGTGGCATTAATGTTTAACAAACTCTCTACACCATTGTACTTAAAGTATTTCTCTATCTGTTCATCGTTAGGTTTGTTAGCACATTCCAGTAATGTATATAATGCCCAATAGAAAGATGATTTACCACTACCATTTTCTCCATATACCAACAAATGTTTACCATTTATCTTAATAGGTTTATTGTCTTCTCCTATCGCTGGAAAAAACTTGAAATTGGAAATTTCTAATACATCAATAAACTTTTGCTTTTTTACTACTGGTAAAGCATTAATTGGTGCTTGCATTGATTCGCTTTATAATGTCAGGACTTTTGATATTGCTTAAAAGAATACGGTTGCGTATAGGATTATCCTGCTTTTGCAACTCGTTGTAGCAATCACCAATAATTTTTGCATTGGCTTTTTTATCAGCATTATCACTTGTATCTATCGGCTTAAAATGGTTTTCTGTATCAATAAACTGCAACACATCAATTTCTAACTCTTGCATATGCTGTTTAAAGTAAAGCTCATACACCATCATATTCACCACATCTTCAAATACTGGTGCAATGCTGCTATTATCTGCGTAAGGATTAACCGCTACTTGCAAACGGTTGTTTAAGAAAATAAGGTAATCAACCAGTATTTCAAACTGGGTAACATCTTCGGGAATTACCAAAGGAATATTTACAATTGGCTCTTTATCTATTTGAAAATTGTTCCCTTGCATTTTACCTTTATTTCTCAACCAATATTCTATAAGCCTTGAATTGAGTAATGCGGTTAAATACTTGTGGTTTTTTGAATGTGTTCTTATGATATTAAAAGACATCATCACAAATGCAGGTTTTTCAGTATAAATAAATGTTGGCTTGCTACATTTCCTTACTGATAGAATTTTAGGTCCTTCTGAAAAATAATGTTCATCTCTTGGCCAGTGCAAATGGAAAAATTCAAGTCTGCCATTTTGGTTTTCTCTTCTTTCATCCATTATTGCTCTATACTTCTCAAGATGCTTAACTAAATTTGGTGCATCATCTTTGTAGTTAGCTTTTGTGATATAAATAATTTCTGTCTCGTACTCATTTACAAATTTGTAACGTGAAACTTCATTTGGTTCAAAAATTGGCTTGATATATTTCTTTTCGTTTTCATTGAGCTTATCAAATGTTCCTTTCTTTACGATGAAAACACCATCACCTGCCTTAATTCCATATTGTTCTATTATTTCTTCGGGTATTTTAACAATATTTCTACTATTTACAACATCAGGGTTGGGCACAATTCCTTGTGCTACTTCCTTATCTGAAAACTGATAATTAGCTTTAGATGCAATTTCATTTAGGATTACTTCATCAAGGTTTGTGTTGAATGTAAAAGCCTTTTCGTTATTAGATAATGGGGTAATGTCAAACAAATACTTTTGAGCATAGTCTGTTTTAAAATCAAAATCTAAAAACTCTATTAAATTCTCTTCGGGCAAATTCTCGTTTATAAGCAATGAGTATTTTATAGGGTAGGCTTCACCTGATTTCACTTTTGTTTTTTGAACCAAGTATATCATTGTTTGTATGCCAGCCGATGCAAAAACTTTGTAGTTGCCAAAATCTATAAAGGATTTTATCTTGGTATCACTCAATATTTTATCCCTTAGCTTAGAAGCCCCAGCACTTGTTGTCCAATTGTTCTGGGCTATAAAACATTGCACGCCATTTGGTTTCAATTTGTCTATCAATACACAAGCAAATCCATACCATAAGTCCATTTTACCTTGATAGTATTTTGATTTTCTAAAGCCATCAAAAGCATCTTTGTTGGTGTATTCTTTTATATAAGGCGGGTTGCCAATAACTATATCAAATCCTTCAAAATCCCCATTATTATTTAAAATTCCTGGAAATTGAAATCGCCATTCAATTGAATCTTTATAAATTATTCCATCTTTTATTTCATTTAACTCACGTTCAACTTTATCAAGTTTTTCTTTTGCTTTCAAAATTTCACTAGCAGTGCCTTTTTTCTGACCAAGTAAATCAACACCAAGTAAGTTCTCATATTCGCCTCTTGCAAGAGATAAAGTTGTTTTATGTTTAGTGGTTAATGTTGTTATAAATGCATTTTTAATTTCATCAATTAAGTTCTTAAATGCAATTTTAGCTTCCTTATCAGAAGTGTTTAAATATCTGTTCATTAATGTTTTATAATCAGATATATTCACTTCCATTAAACCTCTCTTCTTTCTATCTTCATTTAATGTCTTGAAAACCAAATCTATTGATTCATCAATATTAAAACGGCTGACTAAAGAATTTCCAGTAATTATTTTATAGTCTAGATTTGGAAGTGGATGAGGGCGGATTTCGTCTACTACTAAGCTTAACCAAAATCTTAACCTTGCAATGTCGACAGCACCACTGTCAATATCAATTCCGTAAATAGTCTCTTGTATAATATGTTTTTTTATATCTGCATCAGAAACTCCTTTTTTAAAACCCTTTAATTCTTGTAAATAGATTTGTGCATTAAATATTTCCTGTAACAAGCCCATAGGAAATGCGCCTGAACCAATAGCTGGGTCACAAATTTTTAGATTATCAAGAGCATCAATTATTTTGTAGGCATTTTTTTCAGCAAAATCTTTTTCATGTTCATTCAATTCTATTTGCCGTATTATTTTATGAATGGTTGAATTACTTAAATCAAACTTATAAAAACCTAATTCTTCGCTTGCTAATAGATAAGTCTTAATACTTTCTTGGCACATAAAGTGTACTATCTCTTTAGGTGTATAGAATGCACCTTTATCTTTATTATCCTCAAGCAAGTTCTCAAAAATATGACCTAGCATTTCAGGGTCAACAGCTAAAGTATGTTCTTCTGGTGCATCTTCATAAACTGTAAAATTGAAATTGTTAAAGGTTTCAAATAAATCATTGAAAATATTTGAAGGCAAAAAGAGCTTATTGTATTGTTTATCTTGTGTATCATCAAATAAACCACCATTTAAATATGGATATCGAAATTCATTTAATTCGCTTTCAGAATTTGGATTATTAAGTGTTTTAAAAAAAAGAGGAACTAACTCTGAACTATAAAAATTGTCCTTATTTGGTGAGTTCTTAAACAGTACATACATATAATTGCTCTGACCTTCACCCCATTCTTTATTTCTAGGAACAGCAAGCCATCCCTTTTTTTGTATAAAGTATAAGAATACAATTCGCCCCATCATTCTTTTACAAAAATCACGTGCTGCTTTTTCTGCTTTTTCATCTTTACCGCCAAAAAGTGCGGTTAATTGTAAGTCAGGTTCTTTAATATACTGCTCTGTATATCTATTTCCACTTTTCTTGTATCGCTTGCCAGTTAAAAACTCAACAAAATCATCGTAACTTTTTTTGTATTGGTCAAAAAACTCTTTACTTAATCTCTCAACTGAGAAAGCATCTTCAAAATCATCTAAAGAAAGAAGCTGAAAGATATTACCTCTCTGTTTATCAATAAGCTTGGCGAAATTTTGAGCTGCTGTTAATGCTTTCTCGCCCTTTCCAAATAAGTAAGTATAACGCTTAGGGGCAGTTTCTTTATCTTCAATCGTGTTGGTTTCTTTGTTCTTTACCTTACGCTTGCTTATGTAACTAAAACGCCATTTATCGCCCTGCACAAACACCACCATTGCACCAGCTACCTGAGAGGTTAAGTCTTTAATTAGGTTTCGCAAGCCAACACGATTTCGAGTAAGATTCACACCTTTAGTAAGCTGCACTTCAAATATGCCAATTTTGGTATAATCATCCACTGCATAATGCCCCAAAGAAAAGCACTCTGTATAAAGTTCGCTTTTACCTAATTGCAATGTATAATCATCCTTAGCCAATTGGTTGTTGGTAAACTGTGTTTGGATAAAGGATTTCCAAGTGTTGCGGTTATACGGGCTTTCGAGTATTTCTCTTATTTCTTTTACGTCCATTATTCAGTTACTTTATTCAGTATTTCAGATAGTTGGTGCAGCTTTTCTGCTAATATTTTTTTATCAATTAATCTGGTTTCGTAGTCGGCAATAATGGCCGGGCTTGTATTTCGTGCCATAGCATATTCCACTACTTCGGTATCTTTTCCTTTGCAAAGCAATATGCCTATGCTAGGGTTTTCGGTGGGCCGTTTTACATCTCTATCCAATGCCTCTAAATAAAAATTGAGCTTGCCCAAAAACTCTGGGGCAAAGTCTTCAATTTTCAATTCAAATAGTACCAAGCATTGCAAATCTCTGTGGTAAAAAAGCAAATCGGTATAATAATCTTTATTGCCAACTTGTAGCCTGAATTGATTGCCCATATAAGCAAAGCCTTTACCTACTTCTAAAATAAATTTTTGCAGGTTATGTATAATAGCTTTTTCAAAGTCTTTTTCAGAATGTTCCTGTGGCAAGTTGAGAAATTCAAAGATATAAGGGTCTTTAAAGAAATTTTGAGGCACTTGTGTTGGTAATGATGATACAAATTTGTTACTCAGCAATGTTCTTTCATAAACTGCTGCATTTAATTGCCTTTCTAATTCCCTTTTGCCTAATTTTTCTAACACGGTATGCGATAAGTAAAATAGCTTTTCTTCAATTGTTTTAGTCTTATTTAATATTAGCAAATGGTGCGTCCAACTTATTTTACCGAGCATCGGTTTTATAAAGTTTTCTATCGCATTTTCTTTATTTTCTAGTTGTGTCACCAGTGGTGACACAACTGTATTTTGATTGTTTAGTATTTGTGACACCAGTGGTGACACTTTTTCGGCACCTTTTGTATCAATTACTTGTAATTGGGCTATCACTGTTGACACCATTTGTGGATTTGAATAAGTTTCGTAAAACTGCTTCATTCTATACAAACCCCTTCGGTTAAAACCTGAAAGTTCAGGCAGCTTGGTTGCAATAAAATTGGCCAACGCCTGTACTGTACTTTCGCCCCAATTACCTGCACTTACTTTTGCAGCAACTACTTTGCCTACATTGAAGTACAATAAAACCAATTCGGCATTTGCTTTTGCATAAACACGACCACGAGCCTCTAGTATCAATAAGAGAACGTGCTCAAAATCGGGATTGCCATTTTCAACGGGGTTACTCATGAAACAAAGGTTTCTGAAATGATTATTTGGGGTACTACCGGTGTCGTATCTTTTTTGATTGTGCGTTTTAGCTTAGATGTGTACTTTTTTGCTAAGCTAATCAATTCCCTTTCTAGCTTACTAGCATCCATTTCATTTCTCAATTTATATACTTCGTTGGTAAGATTTGCATAAGTACCATTTTTAAGCAATGGCAATAAATCAATAGCCGCTTGTTTACTTTCTTCTGTGCCTAATGTATCTGCCAACCAATTGTTTAAACGTGCCAATGTGGTAAGGGTTTTTACATCACTTGTATTATCTTTATCGCCAACAGTTTCGGGTCTAGTTAAGTCTTTCTCAAACTGGCTTAGGATTTGGTTTACTTGCTTGTAATGTAATTCGGGTATTGGTAAAATGCCTTCTTCAGTTTTCTTGGCTTCAAATATTTTTACTGCTTTTTCAAAAGGAAGTGGCTGAGACTTGCCTTGTGCATGTAAGTAGATATTTTTGTAATCGCCATTTTTCAAGAATACAATACTTTGTTCAGTACCATTACCAATTCGAATACAGCGAATTTTAAGTGGCATTTTTTTAATGGCTTGAAAATGCTCTGGGTTTTGCTCTTTGTATTTTCGTAACCATTCTAAATATTCTGTTCTAATATCTGCATCTTCTTCTTTTTGTTCAGGGTCAAACATTTGCCATTGTTCTATAATTTCCGATAGAGAATAGATTTTATTGTCCTCACCATAAGCACTGTGACTACTTTGTAGCTTGCCTAATGACCTGTTTTTTAAATTTATTCTGTCATCGCCTTGCTCAGAAGGGTAAAAATTATAATTGTAAATATAATTTGCCTTAGAGCCAATACGATTAATACGACCTAAACGCTGAATGAGTTTAGTAGGATTCCAAGGTGTATCGTAGTTTACAATTACATTGGCTCTGTGCAAGTTGATACCTTCTGCTAAAACATCGGTAGTTAAAATGATATCGAAATCATCTTTAAATTGCTTTTCGTAGTTGGCATCAAAATTCTCTCTGATTATTTCGAAATCTTTGTTTCTATTTTCTGCGGTGATGCTTAATACCTTATGGCTAGTTTCATTTTTAAGCCTATCTTTCAAATAAGTAAGCGTATCTACACTTTCTGTAAATATTACTAGCTTCTTTAGTTCGTTTTTATCTGAGTTAAAATACTCAGTTTTTAGTAACTCAATAAATACATCCCATTTAGGGTCGTTATTTTCTTCAATTGCTTGCCAACGATTGTTTAAAGCTGATAGATACTCAAAGTCTCTCTTTAAACCATCAATAAACTTGGGGCGAACTTTACCATTGCTGTCCTTTAATTCTTTTTCAAAATCTTTTTGCTCAAAAGTTCTATTACGAGGGTTGAACTCGTCATTCTTTTTAAGCATTTCAAATTCTATTTCTTCATCAGTATATCCTCTATCCATCATATCGGTAACTGAAATAGTAGTATCTGGGGCAATATAGACTTTGTTTTTTTCGTACATATCTATCATATACCCGGTAGATATGGTTATCTTTTTTAGTGACTTCTTAAACGCATAAAAACTGCTTTCTAATCGCTTAATTAGTTGATTGTGCATAATACTTGCCAATGACTTTGAAATTGTTTCAGCATTTTGGTAAGTACCATTATTGGCTTCATCAGTTAGATAGGCAATAGCTTGATAGCGATAAAAATCTACTTTGTTTTTATCAATAATAGTATTGAATGTTTCTAAAAAAAGTTCAGCAAAGTCTGGTGGTAATAAATATTCGTTTGTAAATGGTTCTGCAACTTTTGGGAAGTAAATTTTTTGGTCTATCAAATCCTTTCTGTACCTATCATTTTTTTGTAAATCGGTTCTAGTTCTGCGTATTGTGATATCCTTAATTACTTTATCTCTTATGTCGTTAAAAATATCTTGTATAGCAGCAAGATTTATTGGATTTTGACCAATTTCCTCTTTATATTTTTGAGTAAGGGGGTAAAAGTATTTCTGCAAATTGCTTTCTGGTACAGAAGGCAGATTACAATTTCTTTCATCCTGAAATAAAGTAATTAACCTGTAAATGTCGTCTGGCTTATTATTTAACGGTGTAGCAGAAATTAACACCACCTTTTTTTCAAAGCCTTCAACACCGCCAATATTTTCTCTCCCAGACTTACAAATTATTTGCAAATTTTGAAATTGTTGGCTTTTGTGGTTTCTAAATTTGTGTGCCTCATCTACCAACACTAAATCGTATCGTTCTTTGTCATTTTTGAACTTCCCATCAATGATTTTATCCAAACTGCCATTTGTAATAAAATCACAATAGTTCTGAATTTCAAAATCTTTAAAAGTAGTTGTCCAGTTCTTTTCTAATGCAGGTGGAAAAACAATTAGGATACGAGTTTTAGGACCATTTGTGATGATGAATTTTTTAGCTAATAAAGCAGCCATTACAGTTTTACCTGTACCTACAACATCTGCCAAAAAGAAACCATTGTATTTAAGTAAAAGCTCGTAGCCCTGATTAACTGCATCTACTTGATAGCTTAACTTTTTAAACTTTTTTAGAGGAATGTCGCTGATGCTATCTGGGTCGTACTCAATGTTTTTACCGAAAAACTCTATTAGGAATTTTACATACAACTCAAAAGGTGTAGGTGTGGCATCTAAGTATGTTTTCTTTATTAATGCAGGTGCATCAACAGGAAGTATTTGAGTACTTTGTTCCCATAGTTTTTCAAACTCCTCATCAGCAAATTTCACATTGTCATAGTCTCTTAACTCAATATTCATTTCATAGTTATGAGCAACATCTTCTAACCCTAAACCTTGTGCAGATAGGTTAGACGAACCCATAATAACCATTCCATTAGGATTGTGCTGATTGAAATTGGGTGATAAGAAAATATAAAACTTTGAGTGCAGTTTTTTTGAATTGTGCGCCCTTATTTCTATCCGACCAGAGGCAATGTCATCAATTAATTGTAAGATACCCTCTTCAATGTTCTTGCCATACTTGGCGTTTATAATATCATTTTGTACTCTTTCAATAAAACTTTGCTTGGTATCTTTTGCATTTACATTGAATAATAAACCCTGCTTTTGAGCCAAGGCAATAAATGGGTCAACATTTATACCTGCGATAATTTTAACCTTTAAATCGGAGGGAAAATGATTGCGAATAGCAAAATAGCCTGACGCTCTAAAATAACCAATTACAGATTTAAAATACTCTATGTTTTGCATATGCTCAAACACACCAACAAATTTCTTGTAGAGTGTATTTTCGCCCTGATTTGTAAAAAAGTTAGATGCCATTTATGAAAATTAAGTTCTTGTGTTAGACATTGCAAATTAAGGTAAAGGACTGATTGATATAAAGGGTGTTAATAATGAAATAAAATGTGTGTACACAGCAATCCTTTCTTCCCCAAAGAACTGAACGCCATCACGGAGTTTAAGAATTTCTGGCTAACATTATGCTAAGCTAAATTGTAGTTTCATACCAATTGCCCTTTCAAGCGCTTACTCTTCGTGATGTACGCTTGCTGTATTTCAAGATATAGATTAAGCAGCCAATTCATAATCATCAGTCATATAACCTGGCTACGCATTTTATGTCCTTAATGCCTACCACCGGCTACTAACCGCTTGCTGTTTGCTTTGCCTCCGCTCTTTTTCGCGGTATTGCACTTCTTGCACATAGTTGTTTTGTAATACCTGCTCTATGTCGGCTTTTTTATAAAATATTTTGCCGCCCATACGGGTATAAGGTATATGCCCCCGATTGCGCAAATTTTGTAAGGTACGTTTGCTAATGCGTAATTGCAACAATACATCGCTGCCATATCCGTATTAGGTATTTTTTTATTGTATTGGGCAATGCTGCCAACCATTTTCGAGAAGGGGTTAATGCCGTTAAGCCGGTTGCGGAAAACAGGCATACAAGCGGGTGCTTTTACCGGCTTTTTGCGTTAGGGACTGACGCGGTTACCCCACAGCCGGCATCCTGAAAGGTGGCGGCG
>Ga0114938_1002039_pt1 | contig 13188 bp, 7 predicted proteins | sample AshMeaBigSpring_FD_88675 | JGI IMG/M metagenome (GOLD analysis project Ga0114938, IMG submission 88675) | Groundwater microbial communities from Big Spring, Nevada to study Microbial Dark Matter (Phase II) - Ash Meadows Big Spring | ecosystem: Environmental > Aquatic > Deep subsurface >...
CTTTGGCGTGATCTGCCGTATCAACAACGGCTACGGCAGCGTCGGCACCATCCCCACGCCCGACCGTTACGCTGATTTTGCGCAGCGCGTTGCCAACTTCGTCGTCGCCAGCCCCGGCTGTCGTACGTGGATCATCGGCAACGAGATGAATCACAGCCAGGAATGGCCGGAGGCAAGCGCCGCCGCTACGCTGCGCGCAGCTGTCGCGGCAGCCGAAGCGACGCTGGCCGTAGGCATGGCGCACGACCCCACCGGGCACGGCAGCGCCAGCCGCTTTAGCGCACTGGCGCCCGCACCGGTCAGCTTCGCCGCCGGTCGCCAGCCGATCCTGCCTACAAATTACGTGCGCTGCTTCCAGTTGTGCCGAGACGCAATCCGCGCCCTACCCGGTCACGCCGACGATCTGGTGGTCGTTGGCGCGGTGGCGCCGTGGAACGCCGAGACGACCTACCCCACCAATCCGACTGGCAATTGGATTCAGTACTTCACCGACATCCTCAACGGCTTGGGCGCTGGCGGCTGCGACGGCATTGCACTGCACACCTACACGCACGGCAGCGACCCGGCGCTGATCACCAGCACGGCCACGATGAACCCACCCTTCCAGGCGTATTACTTCAACTTCCTGGCCTATCGCAACTTCATGACGGCGATTCCTGCCGCGCAGCGTACCCTGCCAGTCTTCATCACTGAGACCGACCAGGACGTGCCGTGGCTCGACGCCAACAATGGGTGGGTGCAGGCCGCCTATGCCGAGATCAACTCGTGGAATCAGCAGCCGGGTGCGCAGCAAATCCGCTGTCTGCTGCTCTATCGCTGGCCGCGCGCCGATCAGTGGTACATCGAGGGCAAGAACGGTGTAATCGAGGACTTCCGCGCGGCGCTGACGCACGGCTACCGTTGGAAGGAACCGCCGCCCAGCCCCGCCAACTACCAGGTCGGCGAGGTCGTGCGCACGCTTGACGCCGTCAACCTGCGCGCCGCGCCCGGCGGCCAGATTATCGGCGTGTTGCCCGTTGGCACACAGGCGACGATCCGCAGCACTCCCTACGTGATGACAGGCGGGCTGCCCTTCTGGGCGGTGCGCGTGCTTTTCAACGGGCAAGCGCGCAATGGCTGGCTGGCCCAGTACACGCTCGACGGCATCATACTGCTGACGCGCGAATCGTTTGGCGTGCTCCGTCCCGCGGCGTATCAAGCCGGCGACATTGTGCGCACGCTGGAAGTCGTCAACTTCCGCAGCCAGCCGGCGGGCGAAGTGGTGGGTGTGCTGCCAAAAGATACGACCTTGACGATCACCGACCCGATCTTTGTGATGGCGGCGGGCGTGCCTTTCTGGGCCGTGCGCGGCGTCGTCAACGGCGCCTTTGCCAACGGGTGGGTGGCGCAATACACGCAGACCGGTATTGTGTTGATTGAGCCATTCCAGCCGCTGGCGGCCGCTGCCGCTGCTGCCGCACCGGTCGCACCCGCCGCCGCCGCCAGCGAAGATTTTGCTTTGGGCGACGAAGTGCGGACACTCACTGCCGCCCGTCTGCGCCGCACGCCCGGCGTCACCAACAAGCCGGCCAACGATACGCTCGCCATCGTCGCCCCTAACACCGTGATGACCGTTTCTGGTGGGCCAACGCGCACCGACGGCATGACGTGGTGGCGGCTGGTGGGGACGTTGCCGAATCTCGGGCGCACCGAGGGCTGGATGGCGAAGCAGTTGACCAGCGGCGAACGCCTCGTTGAGCTAGTGGCGCCCACACCGCCTGCTATCGATCTGCCCGGCCACACCTTCACCGCCGGCGATCGCTTCCGCACGACGACGCTTGTGCGCCTGCGCCGCACCCCCGGCTTTGTGGGTAAAGGCGAGACGGACATCGTGGCCGACATGGCGCCGGGCATCGAGGGGACGGTCATTACCGGCCCAGCAGCGGCGGACGGGCTGACGTGGTGGCAGGTCGAAATCCGTGCCGCGGATGGACGCCGCTTTGCCGGCTGGATGGCCGAAGCCACTGGCGACGGTGAAGTGCTGATGGAAAAGATCGGCGCACCTGTGGTGTCGCCTGGCTTGCAAGTTGGCGATCTGGCGCAGACGACCGACTTTGTCAACGTGCGCCGCACATCGGGCACGGTTAATAAGCCCAGCGACGATGTGCAAGGTGCGCTCCGCCCACAGACGACGGTCGTCTTGCTCGACGGCCCACGCGTCGTCGATGGGCTGACGTGGTGGCGCGGCGGCGCCATTGTCACACCGCCCGGCGTGGAAGTGCGCGGCTGGATGGCAGAGGCGGTGTCCGGCGTGGGCGACCTGCTCACAGAACCGGTCAAACTGTCGGGCACTGCCATCCCTGATCCGGCGAACGGCGTCTATCTGCACCCACCCTTTGCAGGGAGCTATCCCATCGGCCAGTTATGGGGCGAGAATTCGGCTTTCTACGCGCGGTATAGCTACGACGGCGCACCGCTGCTCGGGCACAATGGCATCGATTTCTCGACGCCGGAAGGCACGCCGCTCTTTGCCGTGGATGACGGCGTGGTGCGGCAGGTTGGCTTTGAGCCGGACGGCTTTGGCAACTACATCTTGCTCAGCCACCCCTGGGGCGAGTCGATCTATGCGCACTTGTCCGCCGTCGATGTGGCGCTGGAACAGCCGGTGACGCGCGGGCAGGGCATCGGTCGCTCCGGCAACACTGGCGGCAGCACCGGGCCACACCTACATTTTGCCATCCGCACCAATCCCTATCAGCGCACCGACGGCTGGGGTGGCTTCAGCGACCCGCTGCCCACGCTGCCGCCCCGCGCCTACACACTGCCGCCCTACATCCTCGACTCGGCGCCCGCATTGCCGGCAGTCAGCGCCGCCGCCGCGCCGGTCAGCGGTGACCGCATGGCGCCTTCTGCGATGGGCGCCACTCCCGGCGCAGAGCGACCCTGAGCCGATCACAAGTTCAATCTGTGTAAGACAAACCAGGTTTCTGCCAGAAACCTGGTTTGTTGTGTCTGCATCTGTGTGACGGTTGATAGAAACCAAAACGCGGGGTGCTTTGTGGCATCCCCGCGTTTTGGTCAAAAGGAGCGCTGTTTCCAGGTAGAAAGCAAGGTGGTCGGAGAAAAGCTGTGATTGACAAGCGCATCGCTGCGGCGTACAATCCAGACAGTTAAAACGTTTTAATATTGGGATTCTACCACACCTCCGATCACGCTGTCAATCACAATGATCCGGCAATTTTTTCGAGGCGCGCTTCCATGCAACAACGCAACCCAGCCACGATCGTCGATGTCGCACAGCGGGCCAGTGTTTCGGCGGGCACCGTCTCGAATGTGCTGACGGGCAAGCGGCCGGTGTCGCTCGCCACGCGTGAGCGGGTGTTGCGCGCTGTCGAGGAACTGGGTTATCAGCCGAATCTGCTGGCGCGCAGTCTGGTAAACCGTAGCACGAACACCATCGGCGTCGTCGCGTATGGGCTGGAGTATTACGGGCCGTCGCGCACGTTGGTTGGCATCGAGCAGCAGGCGGCGGCGCTGGGCTACTCGCTGCTGCTCGATTTGCTCCATCGCCCCGACAGCCAGGATGTGGACGCTGTATTGGCTGAGCTGACGGCGCGCCGCGTCGATGGCATCATCTGGGCGGTGCATGAGGTGGACGACAACCACGCCTGGATTAACGCCGAACGTCTGCGCAGCCTGCCGCCGGTGGTCTTTCTGACGATGGAGCAACGACCTTGCGCTACCATCGTCGCCACCGACAACCGCGCCGGTGCGCGCTTGGCGACGCAGCATCTGCTCGACGTCGGGCGGCGCACGGTCGGCATTCTGATTGGGCCGACTAGTTGGTGGGAGGTGCGCGAGCGGATGGCGGGTTGGCGCAGCGCGTTGGAGAGCGCCGGGCTGGACGCGTCGCCGGAACTGGTCGCCGAGGCGGATTGGACGGCGGCTTCGGGGCAGGCGGCGCTTCAGGCACTGCTGGCGCGGCGCCCGGATGTCGATGCGATCTTTGCCTGCAACGATCAGATGGCGCTGGGCGCGCTGCACTGCTGTCTTGCCAACGGGCGCCGCGTGCCGGATGACCTTGCGATTGTCGGTTTCGACAACACGCCGGAGTCGGCCTTTTTCTGGCCGGCGCTGACCACCGTGCGCCAACATCTCGCCGAATTGGGGCGCGTGGCGGTCAATGAATTACAGCGCCAGATCGACCTGCGGCTGCAAGGCGTCGAGCCGGCGCCGCCGATCATCCGCACGCTGCAGCCGGAGTTGATCGTGCGTGCAAGTTCGGGCGTGAAGTAGCCTATCACCCGCGCAACCGTTGCAGCAGACGCACCGGCAAGTAAAAAAGCAACCCGACAAGGGCGCCGGCGATGCGTTCCGGCGTGACCTCTACAACGACGGTGGCGTTGTCATCAAGCGTCACGTTACCGGCGACGATCACACCGGCTTTGCTCTGATGTAGTTCTACTTCACGCGCCGCGATGAAGGCGCTCTGATGACCGGCGGCCGTGGCGCGCTGCCCAGCCACCGTGATCGCACCCTCCCCATTCGCAAAGCTGACATCACGCCCCGCCAGCACGAAGCCGCTGCCGCCGTTGCGCAGCGCAAAATCACGACCAGCGGCAATTCCGGCGCAGCCGCCGTTGGTGAGCTGGAAATCCTTGCCGGCGACGAAAACCACGCCGCCGCCATCGTTGAAGGTGACATTCTGATGTGCAATGGCGACGAAGGTGTTGCTATCGTCGAGGTGCAGATCGCCCGCAGCGTTGACGACGGCGGCGACCTGGCCGGACAACTGTAGCGCTGGATGCGTAACTGCGGTGGCGGCGTTGGTCGGTGTAAGCTGGTTTTGCGTTGTCCCATTTTGATGTGCAGCCATCAATAGCCTCCTTGTGACTCGAACCGGTTGTCATTTTTCGCCTTGTGAGCGCAACACTGGAGTATAACCAAACTTGATTGTAGACCGCGCCGCGTGCGCCTGTCAACGTGGGGTGCCGAGTGGCAGGAGATCGTTCTGCATTGACGATGACAACGTCCCCGACGCCGGTCGCGCAGCGGGAGAAATCGGTGGCCTGTGGTACACTCTGTGTGTGACGACGCAAACGCCAGCCGTACTGAAAGCTCGGCAAATGTCCCAGATTGCCTTGATACCCAACCTTAACGATGGAGCCGGCGCCCGAGCCAATGCGACTGCCAATCGGCTGGACGCATCGGATCGGGTGATCCATGACTGGTATCGGTTCGTGCTCTCCTTTCCGCCGCACTTGGTGCGCGCGTATCTGGAGCGGTTCAGCTTGACGCCAGGACAGACCGTGCTCGATCCATTTTGTGGCACAGGCACCACCGTGGTCGAGGCGAAACTGCACGGCATTAGCGGCGTCGGCGTCGAAGCGAACGCACTGGCGCACTTTGCTAGCAGCGTCAAAACCGACTGGACTGTCGATCCCGACGAACTGTTGGAGTGTGCGCAGGAGATCGCCAAAAATGCAGCGCAGGAAATTACAGCCGACCCTACTGACAACCTGCGCACGCTGGGAGCCGAGGCCGAATCGCTCTTGCTCAAGGACTCCATCAGCCCGCTGCCGTTGCATAAGGCGCTCGTGCTGCTGGAGGCGATCGTGCAAGCGCCCGCTCGACCGTGCCACCGCCATCTGCGTCTGGCGCTGGCGCGTACCCTGGTCTACGATGTCAGCAACCTGCACTTTGGGCCGGAAGTGGGGGTGCGACGCCTCAAGCTGGAGGACGCGCCAGTCGTCGATAGCTGGCTGGCGGCGGTGCAGCGTATGGCCGGCGATCTGCGCTCCGTTGATCGCATTACCCCACCTGCCGTGATCCACCACGCCGACGCGCGCCGGCTCGCCAGCTTGCTGCAGCCGCGCACGATCGATGCTGTGTTCACGTCGCCACCCTACCCCAACGAAAAGGATTACACGCGCGCCACGCGACTCGAATCGGTTGTGTTGGGTTTGATCAAGAACAAGGGAGATCTGAGAGCCATCAAGCAAGGGCTGCTGCGTTCCAATTCTCGCAATGTGTATAAGCACGACGACGACGATCTCTGGATTGCCCACAACGCCGAGATTCAGGCGCTGGCCGCCGAAATCGAGCAGCGTAGGATCGAGCTTGGCAAAACCTCGGGCTTTGAGAAGATGTACGCACGGGTCACGCGCCACTACTTCGGCGGAATGGCGCGCCACCTGGCGGAACTGCGCCCGTTCCTGAAACCCGGCGCGTATCTGGGGTACGTCGTCGGTGATCAGGCCTCTTTCTTCCAGGTGCTGATCCCGACCGGGCGGCTGCTTGCCGATATTGCGGCTGAATTGGGGTATGAAGTGGTTGGCATCGATCTGTTCCGCACGCGATTGGCGACCGCAACCAAACGCCAGATGCGTGAAGAGGTGGTTGTACTGCGCTGGCCGGAGTATCCGTTCTCCAGTTCTATCAATATCAGGTGCAGTTCTCATGAAATTTCAAGGATTCGGATGATATGCTGACCCATCCTGCCCCTCTCGCTGAGGTCGCCGACCGTTTGCGCCGCGGCGAGATCGATCTCCACGCCTATTTCGATACGCTCTGCGACCGCATCGAGGCCGTCGATTCGCAGGTGCAGGCATTTTTGCCTGAAGCGGAACGCAGAGCGCGCCTTCATGCCGCCGCCGACGAGTTGCTGGCGACCTTTCCTGACCCCTCGGATCGCCCCGTGCTCTTTGGCGTCCCGACGGGCGTCAAGGACATCTTTCACGTCGACGGCTTTGTGACGCGCGCGGGAACGACTGTGCCGCCGGCGAGCTTTGCCGGCGCAGAGGCGGTCAGCGTGCGGCGGCTGCGCGATGCGGGCGGGCTGATCGCGGGTAAGACGGTGACGACCGAGTTCGCCTATTTCGAGCCGGGGCCGACGCACAACCCGCACAACCTGGCGCACACGCCGGGCGGCTCCAGCAGCGGGTCGGCGGCGGCGGTGGCGGCGGGGCTGTGTCCGCTGGCCTTTGGCACGCAGACTATCGGCTCAGTGATCCGCCCCGCTGCTTTTTGCGGCGTGGTCGGCTACAAGCCGACGCTCCATCGCATCCCCTCGGCAGGGCTGGTCTACTTCTCGCGCACGTTCGACCACGTCGGGCTGTTCACGCAGGATGTGGCGGGGATGGCGCTGGCCGCCAGCGCGCTCTGCGACGACTGGGAAGAGGTCAACCTGAGCGAGGACGATATTCCGGTGTTGGGTGTGGCGGACGGGCCCTATCTGCGCCAGGCGACGCCGGCGGCGCTGGCGGCGTTCCGGCGTCAGTTGCAAAAGCTGGAGGCGGAAGGTTACACCATCTGGCACGTACCCACGCTGCTCGATATCGCGCAGATCAACCAGTGGCACCGGCGGCTGGCCTTTGGCGAGTTTGCACGCGAACACGCAGCGCGCTACGCCGAGTTCGGCCATCTCTACCGCCCGCGCACGGCTGAGATCATCGCGTTGGGCAAGCAGGTCAGCGACGCCGAGTTGGACGACCTACGCGGCGCCTGTCTGGGGTTGCGCGACCGGTTGGAACAGCAGATGCAGCAGGCAGGCATCGATCTGTGGCTGGCGCCCGCTGCCCTCGGTCCGGCGCCGGCGGGTCTGCACGCGACGGGCGACCCGAACATGAACCTGCCCTGGACGACGGTCGGCTTCCCGGCGCTGACCGTGCCCGCCGGCAAGGTGGATCGGCTGCCGGTAGGGCTGCAAGTGGTCGCACGCTACAGTGATGATGAACTGCTGTTGGCATGGGCGGAAGAGATTGCGGCAATTGTGAGTGAAGCATAGGTAGAGTGAGCATCGATGGAGACCGCACTTTTTGACTACGACCTACCCGAGTCGTTTATCGCCCAACAGCCAGCGGAGCCGCGCGACAGCAGCCGCCTGCTCGTGCTGCACCGCGCCGAGGGGCGCATCGAGCACCGCACCTTTCGTGAGATCGGTGACTACCTGCGCGCCGGTGATCTGCTCGTCGCCAACGACAGCCGCGTGATCCCGGCGCGGCTGCACGCATATAAGCCGACCGGCGGCGCCGTGGAGATCTTTTTGCTGCGCCAACAGGACGACGACGGCGTGCAGTGGGAGTGTCTGGTGCGTGGACGCAACCTGCGCGAGGGGGCGAAGGTTGCGCTGAGCGACGTGCTGGAGGCCGTGGTCGTGGCGATAACGCCGGCGGGCACGCGCATCGTTGAGTTCAGCGAGCCGATGCATCCGTACCTAGAGGAACTGGGCGAGGTGCCGCTGCCGCCGTACATCACGCAGTACACCGGCGACCGCGAGCGCTACCAGACGATCTACAGTCGGCCCGAAGGCAGCGTCGCCGCGCCGACGGCGGGTCTGCACTTCACGCCGGAACTGTTGATCGCGCTGCGCGCCCAGGGCGTTGCCTTCGACACTGTCACGCTGCACGTCGGGCTGGATACCTTCAAACCGGTCGAGAGCGAACGTGTGCAGGATCATCATATCCACACCGAGTGGGCGGAGCTGAGCAGCGCCACGGCGCGGCGCATCAACGACGCCACGCTGGCGCATCAGCGTGTGATCGCCGTCGGCACCACCACGGCGCGCACGCTGGAGTGGGGAGCGACCGGCGCGCAGGGCATCGATCCCTACAACCCGCAGGCGTGTCCGTGGCAGCGCGTCGCCGCGTTCGTGGGCGATGTCAACCTGTTCATCTATCCCAGTTACCGCTTCCGCGCCATTGACGCGCTGATCACCAACTTTCACCTGCCGCGTTCGAGTTTGCTGATGCTGGTGAGCGCCTTCATCGCCCAGATGCACCCGGACGATCCCGATGCAGGGCGACGCGTGCTGCTGTCGGCGTATGAGGAGGCCAAGCGCGCGGGCTATCGCTTCTTCTCGTTTGGAGATGCGATGTTGATTCTGTAATGCGGGTGGTGTTTACTGACCGTCAATGTCACAGCACCAACTCAATCTGTCAAGTGAATGGTAAAACCTATGATGCCAAACGACAACTTCATACCCGAATTGACCGACCGCGCACAACTTGCCGCCGACCCACACCGCCCGGCGTTTCACTTTGCGCCGCCCGCCAACTGGCTCAACGACCCCAACGGCATGATCGACTGGCACGGGACGTTTCATTTGTTCTACCAGTACAACCCCAACGGCCCCTTTCACGGCACGATCCACTGGGGGCACGCGTCCTCACCTGATCTGGTGCATTGGCGCGATCATCCGGTGGCGCTGGCGCCGACGCCGGGCGGCGCGGATGCTGAGGGCTGCTGGTCGGGCTGTGCGGTGGACAACAATGGCACGCCCACCTTTGTCTACACCGGCGTCAACCCGCAGACGGTCTGCCTGGCCGTAAGCACGGACGACCTGGAAAGCTGGCAGAAGTACGCAGGCAACCCCGTCATCGCGGCGGCGCCGCCGGAGATCGCCGCACACAGCGGCCATGACTTCCGCGACCCCTACGTCTGGCATGAGGATTGTGCCTGGTGGATGGTGATCGGTGCGCGGCGCGAGGGCGTGGGCGGCCTGGTGCTACTCTACCGCTCGCTGAGCCTGACGGAATGGGAGTTCGTGCGCGTGCTGCTGGCGGGCGATGAACAGGCTAGTCCGTTCTTCTACGAAGGCGCGATGTGGGAGTGCCCCAATCTGCTCGATTTTGGCGATCGTCGCGCGCTGGTCATCTCGGTGCAGGATGCGCAGTGGCGGCTGCAACATGCCGCCTATTTCTCCGGTGTGTATGAGAACGGTGCATTTGCACCTGACGCTGGCGGGGTTCTGGTGTATGGACACGCCTTCTACGCGCCGCAAGCCACGCGTCTGGCCGACGGTCGCATCGTGCTCTTTGGCTGGCTGCGCGAGACGCGTCCGCTGGCGGCGTCGAAGGCGGCGGGCTGGAGTGGCTGCATGTCACTGCCGCTGATCGCCACGCTGCAAAATGATGGCAAGCTGCGCCTGACGCCGGCTCCGGAACTGGAAGCCTTGCGTCGCGACGCATGGACGCTGAGCGATCTGCCCCTGGCGCCGCACACACAGCATCGTCTGGAGGTCGTCGGCGCTGCATTGGAGATTGACGTAAAATTCGAGGCCGACCAGCTTGATGATTACGGCATCGCTGTTTGCTGCTCGCCCGACGGCGCCGAACAGACGCGCATCGTCATCAAACCGGAGCAGGGCGAGCTGTGGGTCGAGCATGTCGGCGGCGACCCGGCGCTGGCGCTGCCAGATGAACGAATGCCGCTCACGGTGACGCCAGAGCAGCCAGTGACGTTGCATATCTTCGTCGATGGCTCGGTGCTGGAGATTTTTACTGGCGACGGGCGCTGCCTGGCGACGCGCATCTACCCACAGCGCACCGACAGCCGCAGCGTTGCGCTCTTTACCGCGGGTGCGCCGAGCGATGTCCGGCAACTCACGGTGTGGCGGCTGGCCTGACCGACAGGCAGGCGCCACATCAGAGAGCTGGTTGCCTGTTCCCGATCATCCATGCTGTTTACGAAGTGGGCGCTTGGCGCCGTCCGAATCTCTACCCGCTTCATAGAAGTTGTATACGCCGTTGCCGTGAATTGAATGCCTTGATCGCTGTTGAACGATTTCCGGCGTGATCACCATCGCCAGGAAAGGCGGTCGGTGCCCACCCAACGCCACGCCATCGCCGATCTCACCTGCCCAGCAAAGTGGGCGACAGGTGCAGTTGGAACATTTGGCGCAGCCGTCTCGTCACCGCAGTGGAGTCGCCCCCGTCGCAGCGCCCAAGGAGGCAAAAAATGCAGTGCTCACGGTGTATCCATCTTGTGTTGTTGGTGATCATGCTCGGCGTGGTTGTGGCGTTGGCGCCGGCGTCTGGCGCAGCGCACGCACAGGATATCTGGCCGCCGCGCCCGCTGCCGCCGTCTCCACCCCCACCGATCATCGAAGTGGCGCCGCTCAACCAGATCGTGATCGAGCGTCACGCCGTCGATGCGGTGGTCGAGGGTCAGGTCGCCCAGGTGCAGGTGACGCAGGTGCTGCGCAACCAATCCGGGCGCGTTGCCGAGGGCGTCTACATCTTCCCGCTGCCCAAAGATGCGGCGGTTAGCGACTTCCAGATGACGATCGATGGCGCCGTGCTCGAAGGCAGGCTGCTCGACCGTGACGAAGCACGGCGCATCTACGAAGATATCGTGCGCAGCCAGCGCGACCCGGCGTTGCTGGAATATCTCGACCGCGGTCTTTTCCAGACCAGCGTCTTCCCGATCCCGCCCGGCGAGACGCGCACGGTTGCGCTGAACTACACGCATCTGGTGGCGCGCGATGGCGATCTGTATCGCTTCAATTACCCGCTGAGTATGCGCGGCTACGGCGCGCCGGCAGCGCAGCAAGTCGACCTGCGCGTTGAGTTGCGCGCTCTGCCCGGTCTGCGCACGATCTACAGCCCGAACTACCCGATCACCATCGAACGCACCGCCGATGACGCCGCCGTGATTACCTACGCGGCGGACGCCACCGCACCTGCCAGCGACTTCGATCTCTACTTTGGTGCGGCGGAGGAACGGGTCGGCCTGAACCTGCTTTCGTACAAGCCGACGGGCGAGGATGGCTTCTTCATGCTGCTGGCCGCGCCCGCGCTGGACGCCGCCGCCGATCAAGTCGTCGCCCGCGATATCGTCGTGGTGCTCGATGTCTCTGGCTCGATGCAGGGCAAGAAGATCACGCAGGCGACGGCGGCCGTGCGCTACATCGTCGAGCACCTCAATTCGGCAGATCGTTTCAACCTGCTCACTTTCAGCACCGGCGTCTCGCAGTGGGAGCGCCGCCTGCAGCCGGTGAGCGCGCGGTCACTGGACGTGGCGCTGGCGTGGCTGGAGGATGTGCGCGCCACCGGCTCGACCGACATCAACCGCGCGCTGCTCGAAGCGCTGGCGCAGCTCGACGCGCCGGACGCCGACCGCCCCGCCTACATCCTCTTCCTGACCGACGGCCAACCGACGCAGGGCGAGACCGACGCCGGCGCCATCATCCTCAACGCACAGCAAAATCTGCCCGCTGACCGCACGCCGCGCCTCTTCACCTTTGGCGTTGGCTACGATGTCAACACCGACCTGCTCGACACACTCGCCGCCGAACTGCACGGCCTCAGCCAGTACGTCACGCCCGACCAGGCGATCGACGAGGCCGTGAGCGCGTTCTACGCAAAGGTCAGCACGCCGGTGCTGGCCGACATCGCCATCGACTTTGGTGAAGATATAGTTGTTGAGGATGTCTACCCTTATCCGCTGCCCGATCTCTTTGCCGGCGAGCAGTTGGTGGCGGTGGGGCGCTATCGTGAGGGCGGCGTTGTCGAGGTCACGCTGACCGGGCAGGTGAACGGCGCCGAACGGGTGGCCGTCTACCCGCAGCAGGAGCTAGCGGAGAGCGGCGGCGAGCCATTCGTGGCGCGGCTGTGGGCCACGCGCAAGATCGGCCACCTGCTCGCCGAAATCCGGCGCAACGGCCCCGACCCGGAAGTGATCGAGGCAATCACCGACCTGAGCCTGCGTTACGGCGTCATCACGCCCTACACTTCTTACCTGGTGCTGGAGCCGGAGCTGCTCACCGCCGTCCCCGCTGGCGAGATCATCTTGCCACAGATGCGACTTGACGCCGACCAATTACAGGCACGCGGCGCAGAAGCCGCCGCCGACATGGCCGCTGCGCCCGCCGCCGGTGAAGCCGCCGTCGCCGCCAGCGCAGCGCGCACGGCGCTGCAGCAGGCGCAGACCGTCACCGAGAGCTCCCGCGATCTGCGCTACATCGCCGGGCGCACCTTCATGCTGCGCTCCTACCTGCCCGGCGCCGACGGTGAGACGCGTGCGCTGTGGGTGGACACGGCCTATGACGATGCGATGGCGTTGACCACCGTCGAGTTTGGCAGCGACGCCTACTTTGCCCTGCTCGACGACCCCGCCCTGGCGCAGTGGCTCACCCTCTCGCCGGAGCTGATCATCGTTACCGGCGAAGAGACGGCGCTGCGCATCACGGTTGTGGAGTAGGGAGATTAAGAGATTGGAGATTAGGAGATTGGAGATTGGTCGCCGCAGATGATTCCCCAATCTCTCAATCTCTCAATCTCTCACTTCCCCAACTCCGCCAGATCGAACACCGGGCCATGCACACAGGCGCGCGTCCAGCGGCCGTTGCCGAGCGGCGTCAGGCAGGCGTGACATGCGCCGTAGCCGCACGCCAGCCGCGCATCGACCAGCGCCTGCGCAAAGCCCGGC
>Ga0114938_1002040_pt1 | contig 13184 bp, 12 predicted proteins | sample AshMeaBigSpring_FD_88675 | JGI IMG/M metagenome (GOLD analysis project Ga0114938, IMG submission 88675) | Groundwater microbial communities from Big Spring, Nevada to study Microbial Dark Matter (Phase II) - Ash Meadows Big Spring | ecosystem: Environmental > Aquatic > Deep subsurface >...
CCTCAGTCAGCACCGAATCCTACGCGGCGGCGGTCGCGTCGTAGATGCCGCCCACCAGTTCGCGAAAGAGTGTTGTTTTGCTCTTGAAATGGTGGTAGAGCAGCGGCGTCGTCGCTCCGGCGGAGTCGATGATCTCCTGCGTGCCCGTGGCGACGTAACCTTTCGCCGCGAAGAGCGTGAGCGCGGCGTCGAGCAGCCGCTCGCGGACATTGACCGCGGCGCGTCGCTTCACAGGACGACCGACCGCTCGGGTGTTGCGACGAGGTTTGACGGGCATGATTTCATTTCGCGTCGATAGTCGCCTTTCGCTCCGCGAAAGGGCGCTTTTGCGGGGCAAAAGCCGACAATCCCCTTCGCGGAGCGAAAGGCGACTATTGGTTGCGGGCCGCTCCGTCGCGCGGCTGTTTCGCGTCGTGGGCCATGCTGTGGAAAATGGTATGCACGACGTCTTCGGACTTCTCCGCCGTGATCAGGAAGAAGCAGTACAGCATCTCGTCGAGCGTCCCTTCGCCCCAAGTCACGCGCTGCGGCGGGCTGCTGGGATTGCTCGGGTTGTCGGCGGAATTGTCGAAGACCGCTTGCAGCTCGAACCGCGTCCCTCGCGGCAGAGTGATGGGTCGCTCGAAGTAGTACTCGTCCTGCCAATTGTAATTCCAGCGCGGCACGTCGATGAGCGTGCGGCGCGTCCCGTCGGGCAATGTGGCCCTGACGATCAGGCTCTTACCCACCAGGTGCATGTGCGGCACGACGCCGACCAGCGAGACGTCGCGCGGCAGGGTGTAGCTTGTGCCGCGGCGGTAGTTCGCTTCGCCGGGCGGAATGTCCATTTCGTAGTTCGCCATCCAGAAGCTGCCGACCAACGTGGACGGCCGCCGCAGTGCCTCGGCAATCGGCTTGTCGACAAAGTAGATGCCGACCGTGCTCTGATCGGTTTCGACCTTGCCCGTCGGGTGATAGTGGAGCTGCATCACGAGGTCGCTGCCTCTTTTCAAATAGCGCCCCATGCCGCCAGGGAGCCGGCGCGGCGTGTTGCCGACGCTCCAGCCGCCGAGCGCCCCGCTGGGCATGAACCCAACGCCGCCGAACAGCGAGTAGCCCGGCTCCGGCGTGGCCGCGTCGCGCTTCCGGCCCTGGCCTTTGTCGTCGAGAAACAGCACGGCGTGATGCACCACACTCTTGTTGCCCGCGTGAAATTCAATCGCGGCGACGCGTTTGTCTTCCGTGGTGGGAATCGGAATGACGAAGTTCTGCAGAATATCCGGCCCGTCGGCGCGGACGGTGAACGGCTCGGTCATCTTCACGACCAGGTCCGGCTTGCCGAGCAGCCAGCCGTCGGTAAATTGCGGCAGCGGCGGCAGATCGGCGGCGTCCCCTTCCGGCGCACCGGCAGCGGCCCAGTCGCGAAACAGCGAGATTTCCCGGTCCGTCAGCCAGCGCTCGCCGACGAATCGCTCGTGCCCGCTGGCTGGAATCCACGGCGGCATCTGTCGCTCGCGGGTGACGCGAGCCAATTGCTTCGCGCGCTTGGCGGTCTGCGCGAAGTTCGTGAGTGGAAACGGCGCGGCCTGACCGTCGCGATGGCACGTCGTGCAGCGCGCAAACACGATCGGCGCGACGTCGCGCGTGAAGACCGGACCGGCCTTCACTGCCGCGGCTCGTTCAAACAAGCAACCGACGGCGTCAACGTTTGCGACCGGCGGCTTCCTGCCCGCGAGCACGGCATTCAGCGCATCCACGAGAAACCGCTGCTCCACATTCGCCCGCCGCCGCCCGATGCTCTCCCAGGCGTTGTCGATGGCGCCGCGATAAACCGTCTGCCCCTCGGCGTTGAGCACAAACACCTCGGGCACAAGAGTCGGCTTGAGCATCTCCGCCAGCACGCCGCTGGCATCATGCAGCACGGGGAACTTCGCCTTGAACTCGGCAAAGTGCTGCGCCGCCGCTGCACGAGTGACTGTCGCATCGCTCCACACGCCGAACAGTTCGACGCCGCGCGGCGCGAACTCCGCCGACAGCCGATTCAGCTCCGGCGTGTAGCTGCGAGCGATCGGGCATTCGGTGCTGAGAAACACAAACACGCGCACCTTCCGCGCATCGTTCTGTTCCAGCGGCACAATCCGCCCCGACAAATCTAATAGCGGCGGTATCCCATCTGCTGGCAAAGCGGAAGTGGGAACCAGGGCGAGCAATAGCGGCCAAAGAGGGCGTGTCGGTTTCATGGCAACAAGTTATACCGAGCGGTATAATGCGTCAACACCCCTGCAAAACAATCAGCTTTGGGCAACTCAGCGATATCCTGCGTGTTGCACAACACTCAGCCTGGAAGCGGAGCATCGAGCATCGGCAACCACACCTCGAAGCGCCTACGGATGCTTGGATGGTCATCCGGGGTGGCGTCAGGAACTCGGTGATCGATTGCCCGTCGTAAAGCCTGTGTGACTTGATCAGACACACTGTGGATGACACTGATTCGCGGTGCGTTTCAGTTCCTCGCCGTCACTCGAACCGGAGAGATGCAACCCGTGGAGACTAATCTGGACGGGAAAAGCGGCGAGTCGTGACGAAGAGGGTTCGTTTCGGGGCACTCATTCTTTCGCGAACGGGAAGGAAGCGGGGACAGGTCCAATCCTGTTCGGCACGGCTGATGCGGTATCGCGGAGTGGTGATTGCGTTGGGGTTGATCGCGGAGACCGGAAGCGAGGCTTCGCCCTTGGACGGTTGGTCCCGGCGGACAAATCATGCGTTGAGCGCAGCGTGAAACGCTGCATTGATGTGGAGGCGAGGCAGTCGGGGCACAGCCCAGTTTGCGCCGCACCTTCTTCAGTTCGCTGGCCTGTTGAGTGGCGCGCAGCGACGAGGCCACCGGATTGAACATGTAGAGGAACACGAGCATGCAATACTGATCGTTGTGCAGATGGCGATTGCCGGAATTGCCGTACTGACGAGGCAAGAAGTCCTGGAAAGCACTGTCTAGTGGCAGAGGAACAGCGGGACGTCGGTGTTTTCCAGGACGGTACGGGTCACCGATCCCATGAACCACTGGCGGATCGGTGAGTGGCCGAAGGCCCCCATGACGGCCAGCTGGGCATCGTGCTGGTGAATCTGCTGCACAATGGTCGGGCCGGCAGGGTCGTCGCTGACGAGCGGGCAGGCGACCGCCCGGATGTCGTGCGACGCGAGGAACTCGACGGCTCGACCCGCGGTCCGCGCCGCTTCGATTCTGGAAACTGGGTCGATCGACAGGACGCGGACTTCGCCCAGCCCTGCCAGGCCGCTGGCCTGGAACGCCTGGACGCTGCGCGCCGCGTGGGGGCTGCTGTCGTAGGCGATCAACACCGACTGGCCCGAGCGCGGCGCCCGGGGCACGGTGACGATCGGCCGCGGGGCGTTGCGCAGCACGCGCTCCAGCGTCTCGCAGGTCCGGGACGAGGTCTCGAAGTGGAAGTAGGTGTGGGTCCCCAGCAGCACGAGATCGTAGCGTTCGGCTTCGCGCATGATCTGTTCGCAGGGCAGGCCGGTATCCTCGAGCAGCTTGCAGGCTACCTGCATCTCGGCTGCCCGATGGGCGAACCGGTCGAGCAGCTGTTCGACGCGCCGCCGCGCGTCGTTGACCAGTTGATCGTAGGCCGCGCGGTAGCTGGCCGCCATCTCCGTATCCGGCCGCGGTCCCCGGAGAGTTGGCTCGTCGACCACGCCCACGCCGACCAGCAGGCAGTCGAAGCTGCGTGCCCAGGACAGTCCCAGCTCCGTTGCTGCCGCACTGTAGGGCGACTCGTCCAGTCCCACGAGAATGGAACGCAGCATCGCTCGACCTCGCCGGGAAACCGGGTCACAGCGGGCGCAGGCCGGACGGCCAGCGCGCCGCGGAATCACGTGGCAGCGTCGGAGGGCTCCGTGGCGAAAGCTCAACTGTTGCCGCCGGACAACACGTACAGCTCCGGCTCGGCGCGCGTGGCGGCGACCCTGCCAAAGAGCGTATGCGAGCTGGCGTCCTGGATCACGACCGGCAGGAACTGGCCTGCCAGGCGGCGGTGGCCTGGGAAGACCACGATCCGATCACAGGGCGTGCGGCCGGTCAACTGCGTCAGCGACGTCTCGTCGCCCGCCTCGCGGGCCGCCCGGCTGGGGCCCTCCACCAGCACCTCCAGCGCCTGGCCGACGAGTTGCCGGTTATCCTCCAGGCTGATCGCGTTCTGGATCTCCAGCAGCTCCTGGTTCCGCTGCTGCTTCACCTCCCTTGGCACGTCATCGGGCAGGCGGGCCGCCGCCCTGGTCCCGGGGCGCTCGCTGTACTTGAAAATGAAGCAGTTTTTGAAGCGGCATTCGCGCACGAGCGTCGCGGTCTGCTGGTAATCCTCCTCGGTCTCACCGCTGAAACCAACGATGAAGTCGCTGGACACGGCCGCTGCCGGCAGCATCTCGCGGATGCGGGCGATCATCGCCCGGTACACCTCGACGGTGTACCCGCGTTTCATCCGCGCCAGCACCCGGTTCGACCCGCTCTGGGCCGGCACGTGCAGGTAGGGCGAGCACTTGGGCAGGTCGCGCACCGCCTCGAGCAGGTCCGGGCTCATGTCCTGCGGATAGTTGGTGACGAACTTCAGCCGCTCAAGACCGTCGATCTCCTGCAGCTGGTACAGCAGGTCCGACAGCCGCACGGTGCGCTCGCCGGCCTGGTGCCGGTAGCTGTTGACGGTCTGGCCCAGGAGGATCAACTCCCGACAGCCCTGGTCGGCCAGCGTGCGGGCCTCGGCGACGATCTGCTCCGGCGCGCGGCCCTGCTCTGGTCCGCGCACCATCGGGACGATGCAGTACGTGCAGAACTTGTCGCAGCCGATCTGGATGCGGAGATAAGCCTGGAACGGCGTGGGCCGCATCTCGGGATCGCGGAGCGGGTCGAAGCTCTCGTGGCTGCGCCGGATCTGCTCGCGCGAGCCGTCGCGGCGGTCGAGGCTGACCTCCAGCTGCCGCCCGCCGCCCTGGCGGACGTTTTCGATCAGCTGCGGGACCTGGTGCAGCTGGCCGGGACCCACGACCAGGTCGACGAAGGGGGCCCGCCGAAAGATCTCTCGCTGGTCCTTCTGGGCCATGCAGCCCAGGACGCCCAGGACACGCTGCGGGTTCTCCCGCTTCCAATGCCGCAGCGTTCCCAGCGCGCTGTAGATCTTGTCCTCGGCATGCTGGCGGACGCTGCACGTGTTGAACAGCACGGCATCCGCCAGTTCCCGCTCGCGCGTCAGTTCGTAGCCCTGCTGGCGCAGGCTGGCCACGACCAGCTCGCTGTCCAGCACATTCATCTGGCAGCCGACCGTCTCGATATAGAGGCGTTTGGTCATGGCCGAAACGGCTCCGGTATTGTGGCGGGCCGCGGACTGCGCGGGCCGCCGGCTGGCGCTCCGTTCATGAGGCGTCCCGCTCCGAGGCCGGACCTGCGCCGGACCCCGGCGGTCGCGTGCGGTGCGCCGCGAGCGTTTCGCACAACTGCTCCAGCCGCTGACGATGCCGCTGCCGCATCAGCCGCAGCAGGGCCAGCACCGCGATCAGGGCGGCCGCCACCAGCAGGACGATCTCCAGGACATCCATCTTCCGTCACGGCTCGCGACCCCCTCGGGGAAGCGACTTGCAGCCGCGTCCAAAACCTGCGGTGATTCCCGGGGCGTCCGCCCGAACGTCTCGGTCCGCGTGGGTACGGCGGTAACCGCTCATGGGCCGGGGTCTGGTACGATACCCGGCTAATCCGCCCGGCCAGGCGACGACGCGCAGGCCGAAAACATGTACCCGACCCCCTCGAACTCCGCGAGATGCCCAGCCGGGGTGTGAACGGTTACGTGCGGCGGGTGACGCCTGTCCGCAAAAATTTGGACCTGCTCCCGACCGGCGACCGCGCCGTCCGCGGCGGTCGTCATGGTACCACGGAGAGCGGTTCGGCCGCGAGAGGACTCGGATGAGTCGGTCGTCCGGACACCGGGCCAAGTTCCGCGGCCGCTGGCGACTCGTCTAAGACAGTCGGTCGCCCACCCGCAGCGGATAGCCGCGCAGGAACTGTCCCGCAGCCAGCACCCGCTTCCCGGACGGCTGCAGCTGGAGCAGTGCGAGTTGGCCCTGGCCGCAATGAACCTGGAGCCGATTATCGACCGCGGTAATTGTGCCGGGGGGTTCGAGTGAGGCCTGCTGCGAGACGACCGCCACGTCATGCAGGATCAATCGCAGCGGCAGGCGGCCGTCGCGCGCCCAGTGTGTGTACGTGCCCGGCCAGGGCTTCAGAGCCCGCACCTGGTCGAAGATCTGCGGGGCGGTGCGCGACCAGTCGGCCACGCCGTCCGATTTCGTCAACCGCGGCGCGCGGCTGGCAAGCGCCGGGTCTTGCGGCGTTCCCAAGGAGCTCGAACCGTCCCAGCTGGCCAGCCGTCCGATCGCCTCGTGCACGGCGGCGACGCCCAGCTCCGCCAGCCGCTGCTCGAGCTCGATCGCCGTCTCGGCGGGCCCCACTGCCACGCGGCGCACGGCCAGCAGCGGGCCGGCGTCGAGGCGGGGCGTGATCTGAATGACGGAGACGCCCGTTTCCTGCTCGCCGTGATAGAGGGCCCAGTTGATGGGGGCGGCGCCGCGGTACTTGGGCAACAGGGAGGCGTGCAGGTTGATTCCGCCGCAACGGGCCACGGCCAGCGTCTCGGGCGCAAGAATTTGACCGTAGTCACAGACCACCAACAGGTCGGCGAGCAACGCCTCCAGCTCCGCGCGGGCCGCGGGATCGTTCACGTTCGCGGGCGTTAGAATGCGCAGCCGATGCTGCTCGGCGAGCTGCCGCATCGGATTGCCCGCCGGCGGCTGGCGGCCGCGGCCTCCCTGGGGCGGCCGGGTCACCAGGGCGAGCAGCTCGTGCGCCGACTCGAGGAGGCTGCGAAACGTCGGCACGGCGAAGCCGCCCGTTCCCATCATCACGATGCGCATCGCTCACCCCGTCTCCTGGCGGGGACGGCGGCAGTATCGCTGTTCCAGCTCGGCCCAGCGGGCGGCCAGTTCGGCACTGCCCGGCGCCTCGCCCCGCTCCGCGAGTGCGCTAAAGGCGCGCTCCAACTCTTCCAGGCCTTCCCGCACCGTCATGGCCCCCGTGGCGCTCAGCCGATCGATGAACAAGACTCCGTCCAAGTGATCGACTTCGTGCTGGACCACGCGGGCCAGCATCCCGGAGAGCTGGAGGTTCACTTCGTTTCCCGCCAGATCGTAGGCTTGAAGGGTAATCCGCTCCGGACGTTTCACGTCCGCATAGATCGCCGGCATGCTCAGGCATCCCTCCTCACGCTCGGACGTGCCCTTGGGATGGCGCAGGACCGGGTTCAGAAAGACCAACTCCTCGCCCTCTCCGGCCTTGCCGGCCAGGTTTACCACAAACAGCCGCAGCGGCAGATCGACCTGGTTGGCGGCCAACCCCACGCCCTGGGCCGCGTACATCAGTTCCAGCATCTCGGCCGCGATGGCGCGCAGTTGGGCGTCTACCCGGCGGACCGGCTGGGAGACGCGGCGGAGCGTGGGATGGGGATAGTGAATGATCTGCAACGGCGGAAGCTCCAAATGGGACCCGCGCAACCACACCTTTTTTTTCGCGTAAGGTCCCTGGCTTGTCAACGCGTCGGGGCGGTCGGCTGGTCGAACCGAACCGCAGACGGCTGCAACTGCGGCTGCAGCGCCTGGAAGACCCGCTCGACCGCCAGCTCGCGCATACAGCGGTGATGGCCCAGGGGACAGCTGCGTCGGGCGCACGGTGCGCAGGAGATGGGCTGCTGTAAACGGATTTCGCACGGGTTGTAGTTTTCGCTCCACCGGGGATCCGTAGGCCCAAACAAGGCGACGGCCGGCACGCCCAAGCCGGCGGCGAAATGCCGGGGACCGCTGTCGGTGGTCACCAGCAGACAGCTGCGGCGAACGCAGGCCTTGGTCAGCCCGATCCCCAGCGGCTCACCGGCCAGGCTGCGGACGCGGGGCGTAGCCGCCTGCTGCTCGATCCAGCGCGCCGTCTGCTCCTCGGCGGGCCCGCAGAGGATCAGCACCCGGGCGGACGTCTGCTGTACGATCTGCCGCGCCAGCGCGGCGAACGATTCCCGCGGCCAATCCTTGGCGGCCCCATACGCTCCGCCGGTATTGAGCGCCACCACCTGGTCACGGTCCGACCAGTCCCGAGCACGCCAGACCCGCTCGGCCGCCTGTTCGTCCTCGGGGCATGTTGCCAGCTCGGTCTGCCGCGACCCGGCGGGACATCCCATTTCGCTGGCCAGGCGCAGGTAGTAGTCCACCGGGGAGACGGGTGCCAGTTGCCGGCCCTGCCGCGGCGGCCGGACGGGATGCGTCAACAACCATCCGCGTCCGCCGCGGGCGTAGCCGACGCGGCGGCGTGCGCCGCCCAGCCACGCCAGGGCCGCCGTGCGAAGCGAGTTGGTCAGCAGGAGCACCGCATCCAGCCGCTGCCGGCGCAGCGACCGCACCAGCGACCACTGGCCCTCCCGACCCCGTGGATCGTAAGAGCACTGGCTGTCGAGCCAGGCGGTGCCGTCCAGCACCGGCGCGACGTAGGGCCGCAGGATGCCGACCAGGTGCGCCTCCGTGTAGTGCCGGCGCAGGGCCCGCAGCGCCGGCGTGGCCATCACGACATCGCCGATCCAGTTCGGCAGGAAGATTCCGATCCGCATGCGGTCCGCTCCCGCGCGATCCTCGAACCAATGGGGTTTCGTGATTCCGGGAGGGCGAGGCTCCTGGCGAGCCGAGAACTCGCTGCACGCGCCGGCTCGGCAGCGGCCTCGCCCTCCCAAGAGGAGTCTCGCCCTCCCAAGAGGAGTCTCACCCTCCCAAGAGCGGCCTCGCCCTCCCAAGAGGAGCCTCGCCCTCCCAAGAGCGTGCAACTCGGGTTCGCTCGTCCCGTATCTCCCAGGATCACGCAAGGCTACTCAGGCAGCGCGGGCTGCATGATACGTTCGGTCCACCCGTTGGCGAACAGCAATCTCCTGGTGACGTGCGAGGGTTGCCGCGACCTCGGATCGCGATCGAGGCGGCATAGGCCAGGTTCAGCCGGTCGGCGGCCGGCGTGGATTCCTGGCCCGTCCAGGCCGCGTCCTTGGCGACAGCGACCGATTCACCGGTCGGCAGCGAATCGTCCACCTCCAGCCCGTGGGCCGAGGTCAACCGCACGTCGGCCGGTACGCGGTCGCCGGACTCCAGCCAGACCACGTCCCCGGGCACCACCTCCTCGGCATCGACCTCCCGCACCTCCCCGTCGCGGACCACGGATGCCCGCACATGCAGACGCTGCTGGAGCGTGCGCGTGCGCTGTTCCGCCCGCCACTCCTGCAATCCGCCGACGAGCGTGTTGATCGCAAGGATGGCGGCCAGGAAGCCGGCATCCTTGTCGTCGTCGGGCAGGACCTCGACCACGGCCGCTGCGAGGAGGATGTAGATCAGCGGACTCTGGAACCGCCGCCAGAGGGTCTGCGACCAGGTGGGCGGCGGCTGTTGGGGCGGGCGGTTGGGACCATGCTCGGCCGGCCGGGGCTGGGCCTTGTCCGACGTCAGCCCCTCTTCACGCGCACCGCACTCCTGCAACACCTGGTCCAGGGGCGGCAGGTACCAGCCACGCGCTGCGGCGGGCCTATTCAGGGGAGGCATCGCTGCGGCGGCCTTCCAGCTTTCCCAGCGTGGACTCCAGCAGCGATTGCAGCTTGCGCGTCGCTCCTCCCAGGGCCTGGGTCAGCGAGGCGCCCCGTTGGCTGACGCTGACCGGGTCGAGCCCGTTCAGGCGGGCCTCCAGCCGGCAGCGCTTGTCGTCGTCCGCCGACCGGGCCGTGCTGTTCTCGTCCGTGAAAAAGACCTCCAGCCGCGTGATCCGCGGACGGAAGCGACGCAGCTTGTCCTCGAGGAGTTCACGGACCTGCTGCTGCAGCCCCGCGCTGCCGTCAATGTGGTTATCGGTATGTACTTGAATCTGCATTCTCAAGTCCCCCTCCACCCCCGCAGCGCGAGTCGCTTCAGAGCGATCGCGGACGTGCAACCAGGGCAGCAAACGATTCGCCCGCTCCAGCCAGCACCAGAGTGGTTCCCCGAAAGAAGACCAATCTCGCGAGGCCTCCCGATGGTCGCTGAACCCGAACCCCCACCTTCCGTTGGACGTTCATGAACCAGGGATTCAACGATTACCCGAAACCGTTGCTGAGTCGTGTCTCGTGATTTCGGGAGAACGAGGCTCCCGGCGAGCCGTGAACCCGTTCTCCGCGCCGGTTCGGCAGGAGCCTCGCCCTGCCCATATCTTGCAACTCCGGTTCGCTCGTCGCGAATCTCCCAGGATCGCGCAAGGCCATTTAGGGCGGGGCCTGGTTCCCCTCTTGGTAAGCGTACCCAGGTCGGGGTCGGGTACATTTTTCGGCGGATCGACGTTGCCCTCCGCGGATGCGCGGACCGAAAGGATGTACCTGACCCGCTCGAATCCGAGGAAGACCTCTAAGGCGATGTTCAACAATAAGTTACCGAAATCACTCATCAGCCGCCGGGCGCTAGCCCGCGGTTCATCCGCGAAAGACCGTGGGCTAGCGCCCCGCGGCTGATCCACAAAACCGGTAGGTAATTGTCGTGCAGCGCCTCACCAGGGTGTGAACGGTTACCTCTTTCCGCGAAAACCGTTCACAGCCCGGTAGCCTGATTCCAGGGGGTCAGGTCCATGTTTTCGGCCAGCGCGTATCCGCGAGGTCGAGTTTGTCGGCCGAAAAATGGACCAGACCCCGACGTGTGAACGGTTACCCCTTTCGGCCGACAAGCTCCCCGACGCCCAATCGCGCCCGCAAGAAACCGGGGAGCCGACCGCCTCGTATCACCGGGCAAGGACCCGTTGGAACTCACCGCTTCGAAACCCCCTTGGGCCACTCGCCGCCTTCATTGTACCTGAGTAGAATCGCGGGGGAAGCACGCCCGTTGATGCGCCGCCGTGGTGCAGTGGCGGGCAGGCAGTTCCACCCAATTGGCACACCCGCGGCCGGCTGGGCCCGCCGCCGTATCCCTCGCACGGCCAGGAGTGGGATGATTGACCCGCACGCCAGCGGCGTGCGCGTAAAGGCCTTGAGGAGTCCGAGACCGCGAGGGAGCAGCCTTCATGGACCTGGTCACGCAGAGCGACCTGCGGCAGTTGTGCGCTGCCGAGAATTCCTGGTGCGTTTCGATATTCCTGCCGACGCACCGCACCGGAATCCAGCAGCAGCAAGACCCGATTCGCCTGAAGAACCTGTTGCGCGAGGCGGAGCAGCAGCTGCTCGCGGCCGAGCTGCGCAAGCCGGCGGCGTCGGCGCTGTTGGAGCCGGTCGCGGCCTTGCTGGCCGAACACGACTTCTGGCAGCACCAGAGCGACGGGTTGGCGGTGTTCGCCACGAGCGGCCAGTTTCGCTGCTACCGGGTGCCGCTGCCGTTGGAGGAATCGGTGCTCGTGGCCCGGCGGTTTCAGCTCAAGCCGCTGCTGCCCCTGCTGACCGGCGACGGGCACTTCTACATTCTCGCCCTGAGCCAGAACGAGGTGCGGTTACTGGGCGGCACCCGCCACGTCGTGGACGAGATCGACCTGGCGCAGTTGCCGGAAAACCTGCGCGCAGCGGTCGGTCAGGGAGACTACGAACGGCAACTGCAATTCCACACCCGCGCGGGTGATCGCGGCGGACAGCGGGCCGCCATGTTTCACGGTCACGGGCCGGGGGACGAAGACGCCAAGGAGCTGCTCACCAAGTACTTCCGCCAGATCGACGAGGCGGTTTGCGGCTGGTTGAAGGACGATCTTTCACCGTTGGTGCTGGCCGGCGTGGACTACTATTTTCCGCTTTACCGCGGGATCAGCCGCCACCGGCAACTGGCCGAGGGGGGCGTGCCCGGCAATCCGGAGGTGCTCCGTCCGGAAGAGCTTCACGCCAGGGCTTGGCCCCTGGTCGAACCGCTCTTTCAACACGGGCGGCGCGCCGCACTGGCCCGCTTCCAGCAGCTGGCCGGCACAGGACGGGCTTCCACCCGGGTGGAGGAAATCCTCCCGGCGGCACGCCAGGGACGCGTCGAGGTCGCCTTCGTGGCCACCGACCGGCAGCAATGGGGGACCTTCGATCCCCAGACGCTCGAGATTCAGCGGCACCCGGCGGCCCACGCCCACAATGAGGACCTTACCGACCGCGCTGCCATCGAAGCCTCCCTGAAGGGCAGCGTCGTGTACGCGCTTCCGGCCCGCGACCTGCCCGAAGGAGCCGCCCTGGCCGCCTGCTTCCGATTCTGACGCTGGCCCAGAAATCGGGCAAAAATGGCGAGCTGGCGACGGGGCCGTTTCTGCAAAACGAGGTGCACCCCCAGGGCCACAAAGTGTTTCACGACAATTGCTGCGAGGGCTTCAACATCGACCATGTGGCGATTGGACCAAGAGTAACCGTTCACAACCCGGTGGAAGATTTTTCCTGATTCCAGGGGGTCAGGTCCATGTTTTCGGCCAGCGCGTATCCGCGAGGTCGAGTTGATCGGCCGAAAAATGGACCAGACCCCGGCCCATGAACGGTTACGACCAAGAGGTGTGTTTGCCGTCGAAACCAGGACGCGGCGCAAACCGGGCGGTGACGCCCGAATTACATACAATGGCGAGACGGTACTCGTGGACGGACTTCGGCCTGACCGAGACCCGGTGATACAGGCCAAAGCGTCCGCCAGTGCATCGTCCAAGTCAGATTTTCGGATCAGCCGCGGGGCGCTAGCCCGCGGTTCATCCGGGAAGAACCGCGGGCTAGCGCCCTCCGGCTGATTTGCCGAACCCGAACTTTTGAAATGGACAGAACGCCAGGCGGCTGTGCGAGATTCCCACCAACGAGGTCGGCCAGTCGCCCAAGGTGCGGCCGGTCCTGCTGTTTCCTGGATGGTACGTGAACCAGCGATCGCCGGGGGTGGAAGTGCGGGTTCTGAACGAGAAGGCATTTGTCAAGTTCTTGAATCACGAACCCACGCAATTATCGAACGAGCAGCAGCATTCGTTTGCTTCCGCGCTGGCCCGTTACATGCGCGGGCGGGATCAAAGGTAAGGCGCTGCACGACAATTACCTACCGGTTTTGTGGATCAGCCGCGGGGCGCTAGCCCGCGGTCTTTCGCGGATGAACCGCGGGCTAGCGCCCGGCGGCTGATGAGTGATTTCGGTAAC
>Ga0114938_1002043_pt1 | contig 13174 bp, 4 predicted proteins | sample AshMeaBigSpring_FD_88675 | JGI IMG/M metagenome (GOLD analysis project Ga0114938, IMG submission 88675) | Groundwater microbial communities from Big Spring, Nevada to study Microbial Dark Matter (Phase II) - Ash Meadows Big Spring | ecosystem: Environmental > Aquatic > Deep subsurface >...
GTTGTGGATGTGGAGATCCGAATGGTGTCCGCCGTCTGTCCGTTCGCGCCGATGCCTGCGGCCGCACCGCTCGTCAGCCCGTTGGGAACGGCAGGATAAAACTCACCAACGATGAGGGATCCTTTTCCTGGTTGCACTTGGTTCAGATCGTCACTGGCAAGCACACGCCGGAAATCACTGGAGTTGGTATCAGCTCCGGCGGTCAGCCGATAGGACCATGACTGGGTATTGGTTGGCAGAGAGTCCGAAACGGTCGACAGCGTCGCAAGCCACATCTGGCTGTGACCGCTATCCGCAAAATTCGTGGCGGTTCCCTGGGCGATGGGAGTGAAACCATCGCTCAGGGTGTTGTTGAAGATAATGTCGCCTTGGGCGCGCAGGGTCAGCACGCCAGGTGCGGATTTCACGCCGTAGCGGAATGAGGACAAATCCCAATCGGCGGCGGCGAGCGCCTCGTTGTTCGCGCTACCGGCAGAAGTGTTGTTCGCCAGGCCGAGTGTCAGATCGCCCGTACGGTTGATGATTTCGGCTCCGGGCCCGATGACGAAGATGGAATCAAGAGGGGAAGCGATGCCGATCAAGCTCGCGCGCATGGCGACCTCATTGGCGTTTCCAACTCCGGCGGCACCAAGGAAGCTTACAGCTTCGGTATTGATCAGGTTGCGCTGGGCGATGTTGAGCACGCCGTTGGTCGGTGTGTAAACCTTGAAGCCCTCTGCGACGATGGAGGATGCCCCGAAGATATCGCTGCCGATGTTGGCGATTTTCAAACCGTTGTTCGCTGCGGTCCGCGGCGCGCGGAGATGTAGCGTGCCGGTGAATTTGCCTTCGAAGGCACTGGAACCGGGGGTCGTGTATGTGCCCGCCACATATTCGTCCACGGACAGATCGAGCAGCGCGCCGGTTTTAAGGCTCAGGAGCGCGGCGGTGTTTGCCAAACCATCGCGTTGGCTGCCAGCTTCCAGCAAGATGGAGCCGCCTTTACCGGCGCTGTCGAATCTTTCGGCCCGAACCGTGAGGACGGATCCGTTTTCAAGAGTTAGATCGCCATGGGCCGCCAGGGAGATGGAACCACCAGTAGCACCGGAGGCATTGATCCTGCCAGTAACCGTGATGTCTCCCTGATCCGCCGCAAGCGAAAAGGAATGACTGTTGATATTGTGATCGATGGATACGTCACCGCTGCGAATCCTGAAGTCGCGGGAGCGGCTGAAGCCCCCAGAGTCAAGCGATGCATTGATGTCCCGCAGCGTTCCGCCTTTGGTGGTGAGAAGGGAGCCACCATCCAGTTTGAATGCGCCGGACTTGAACCCTTTAGCCGCCATGCCGCGCAGGGTGCCGGTCGATGAATAGGTTCCCACTGGTACGATGACGTTCAGCTGTCCGGCGTTGCCACGGCTGGGGGCGACGGATACTGAAACCTCGGCTGAATCCGTCAGAGTGATGTCCCCGAGGCGTGCCTCCAGGGTGATTTCGCCGGCGTCCGCGTAGCGGGTCAGCTTGTCGAAGATTTTCACACTTCCTTCGACGGAGAGTTTTCCACCGATGGTCAGGTTGCCGGTGGTGGCGCGGAGGGTGAGCTTGCCGCTGGGCAGTAAGATGTTCGAATTTGCCTGGATCGAGGCGGCCTGGATTGTCAGGCCCGCGCCAAGCGCGCCGCCCGTCTGGGCCGTTCCGCCGCCTGATTTGAGAACCATCGCTCCGGACGAGAGTATTGAATAGCTGGATCTCGCCTCGCCCGAGATCAGTGGCGAGATAACATTCAGGTTCGCACTGGTAGAGAAGGAACCGCTGCCTTGAACGATGAGGCTGGCGGACGCGTTCAAGTTCAGGTCATTGTAGCCATTGACAGAAACAAGGTTCTCACCAAGGCGGATCTTGCCGGCATTCACCGTGAAGCTGCCTGAGGATGTTGCGGGTGCCGTTAGGGCAAGCGCATTAATGGAATTCTCGAACGTGACCTCACCGGCGCGGATCGCGACGGTTCCACCCGCTTGTTCATAACCGCGCACGCCGCTGCCTGACAGGGTGAGCTTGCGCAGGCCGGAGCCGCCTACCGTGCCGGTTCCGTAGATGTCGATGGTGCGGTAGCTGCGCAAGACCAGTTCGTCGGAGGCAAAGGCCCGGTCCAGGGTCGCTCCGGCTAGAACCAGTTGTGGATTGACAGTGGTGCCCGCCAAGGTTCCGGATGTCCCATCGAGAACCAGGCTGATCTGGCCGCTGCCCAGGGTCAATGAGTCGGCGTCCAGCCTTAGGTTGGATGCGAATTCGCTACCGTAAGTGGAATCCAAAATCACCGATTCTCCGGTGACTTTCGCCGCAGCCCCGAGTTTCAACAGGGCGGTGGTGGCTCCTGTGAAATCCGTGCGGGTGGTCTGCGCGGCCGAATCCGCACTCGCACGGACGAGGGCACCGTCACCGGAAACATTGATGGCTTCCGCCAGGAAGCCGCCGGAAGCCAGAGCGGTGAGCGAGGATCCCGCAGTGACTTCCAAGAGTTTGTTTGAGGCCAGCACGATGTCGGTAGCGGAAAGATTCCCTCCAGGATTGTCGAGCACCAGTCCGTCCGTGCGGACTTCCAACGAGATTTCCCCGTTCGATTCGCGCCTCAAACCACCGATGACCAGGCTTTCCACCCCCCATGAGGTCAGAACGGAGGTCTGGAGGGTCGCCGGGCCAGTGGCGGCGGCGGAGCTAGCCAAGCGGATGTCGGCGAAACTGCTAACGTCCACCCTGGCTCCCAGGCCCGGGGACTTGGTGAGTAGTTTTCCGGCCAGCCCAAGGGAGGAGTTGCCATGGAACCCTGCGTAGCCTGCGTCCTGCGGAAGTTGTTGGGTTCCACCAGCTGCGGCGATGAACTGGTTGGCGGAATAAATTTCGTATGAATCCGGCAGGCTGAGCCAGGAGTCATCGCTGCCGGGCGCCTTGCCTCTTATCCCGCTTAATGCGGTCCAATTCCCGCCCTTGTAGCGAACGTTCTCCCCTTTCTGATAGGTGATATTCTTTTTCCACAAGGGGAGTTTTTTCACCACGTCGGCCAGCATCACTTCAAAGCGGGACCGCAGTTCCGGGTTTTTTTTGCTTTGGTTGAGGGCGTTGGACGTATAGCCGGTCACCAAGGTGGCTCCTTCCGAGTTGGTGATGGAGCCAACTGAAGAAGTGTTGCTGGTTGTTACGAGATACGCGCCATCCAGGACTGCGTAGCCGCGGGGAAGCAGGGTATAGGTGCCTGCGGGAAGACCTTTGCCTGCCTCAAGGGTAATCCTATCGCCCACTTTTAGAGCGTTGTTAACCAAACCGGGCGAGCCTGCCAAATTACCCGCATTCGATCCGGTGTTGAAAGGATTGTAGGGGGCGAACTTCGAATTGAAACCCGGGAGAATCGCGAAGGACTCCTGGACTTTTGTCCAATATATTCCGATTACTGGACTTTGTCCCGAATGTCTGGTTTTCGCAGACCAAGTCGCACCACCGAAGGAAACCAAATCTCCGGGTAGATACTCGGTGGCTGCTGACCAAGCTCCCTCAGGTGTCCCAAGGAAGTCAATGCTGCCTCCGAGTCCGGATAACCAACGGCTTGCGATCAGTTTGCCGCCGCCACGGATGTCCACTACCGCTTTGGACTTCATGTCCACGTTCCCGCCCGAGATCAGGATGGATTTCTCCGGCAGGCCAGTGAGCGTGACGTTGACGCCTCGCGGATCAATCCAGGTTTGTCCGTCCGGGTTGATACCGAATGGCATGACCCAGCCGGGCTTGCCCTTTTTGGTAGCCGCTGAAACGGAAGTCAGGCTGTCATTGCCGAGCGTGAGTTTTCCGGTGACAGGCGCTTGTATCGTCGATCCTGCAATGATGTCGTACGGAGCATCAAGATCGGGATCGCTGGGATCCAGATCGGTCCCGTCCCAGCCGAGTGTGATCGTGCCGAGGGGCGCCCTGAGGACACCGCCTTGGTTGATGGTCGTTGAATAAATCGCGAGGTGGCCACCGGCGGAAAGCGGGATTTCATCGCCTTTTCCAGACGCACGGATGGTAACCGAACCCGAAATTCCTCCATGATCGTACGCGAAGATTTCAAACGAGGAAAGGTTGGTCGGATAGATTTTCGAGGCGGTCAGGGTAACCGCACCCGCGACGCTCAAGGTGCCGTTGCCACGGATGTCGCCGCGTTTTGCGGTGAGATCGAGTTTGCCGATGTTTTGCAGCGAGAGGGTTCCGACATCGATCAATTTGGCGCTCATCGCGATAGTCCCGGCACCGAAAACGGGCGGGAAAGCGTGATCCGCACTTGGCAGCGCTGGCTGTTTGGTAAATGGCAGGAATCGATCATCCGGGTGAGCGGGAGCGCGGAACTCCTGGCCTATCGAGATGTAGGCGGCCCGGATGTTCACCGAATCAGTCGCGCTGATCACGCCACCGGTTGCTAGACGAAGGGCACCCGTAGCAGTGAGATCGATTGGTCCTTGAAACTCGATGTTGCCGCCAAGGCTAAGAGAGGAAAACGAACCTTTGTGAAAGCGGTTCAACGAAAAAATCCCCAAGTCTCCGTATGGCGCTCCCGCCGAGTCCACCAGGGCCGTGCCAACGCCAAGCGCCTGGTTTGGGTTTACAATGACATCGTCGTCTTGGAGAACGATTAGATTTGTATCCGCTGACGTGGACGATGCTCCGACCGCGATGAACTTGCCTGAGGATATCGACAGTGTGCCGCCTACGGCAGAGGAACCGCCCGATTTCCCGGTGAGTTTCGCGTCGGAAAGCAGCATTTCACCGCCTGTGAGCGTGATTGAACCGCCATCGCTGTCGATCCGGGTGGGGGTCGTGGATAAGATCGAAGGAACGGAAGTAAGTCCTCCGGTGGTTGGGGAGGCGGTTGTAGATGAGCGGGAGGCAGGGCTGAGATCGAGAATTCCGGAAGTGCCGGAAACATTGAAAGCCGACCCTTTTTCCGCGAGAATATTTCCGGTGATGGTGATCGAGCCCCCATGATGGACAGTTCCGGTTCTGCGACCGTATGCATCCGGCACCAAGTCCACCACACCGGCAGCCGAGAGAAATGCGGATTTTCCAATATGGACCGTGGCGAGGGCGTGGGCAACAAAAGGCCGTTGGGCGCTGGTGAGCGGGAAGGAGTTTGCACCGGCAACCGAGATTTTCCCACCCGGAGCGATGACCGAACCAAGCAGGGTGACTGTTCCCGCCTTGAACGATACCTCCGCGCCGGCTTCGGTCTTGATGGAGGTCCCCGCCTCCATGACGATGTCCGCCCGGACTTCAAGACTGTTTTCCGTAAACGGGTCATCCAAACCAAGGCCGGTGAAGCCAAGGCTGACAGGGCTGCGCAGTCCTTCGACATTCACAAAACGCCGCAGCTGGATCTTGTCCGGACGGTTCGGATTCACCTCGGCGATCAGGCTTTCGGCGCGTGGTCGAATCACCGTGCCGGCCGAGATGGAAATGGCCGGCACGTAGGACTCGAAAAGACCCTTCGGCGGTGTTGCCGCAGACGCCGCGCCGTAAGCGGCCAGCGAGTATTTTGTGAAACCGCCCTTGCGGAAGAATCCGGCACCCAAGTGCAGTGTTCCAGAACTTGCCGTGCCGCCAATTTGGATCGGGCCCGCCTGGATGGCAAGAGTGCCGCCCGTCGCGCCGGAGTAGGCGCGAAGGTCCGACTTCAGGGACAGGCTGCCTCCGATAACGCCCGTCAATCCAGGATCATTGCCGGTGATGATGGAAATCGAGCCGCCATTGCCATAGGTTTTCGCTGATTTATCCGAAACGTAAACGCCTCCGGAAACATCGATGATGGATGTCTCCATCAAATCGGCGTCGTATGACCGGATGAATATCTCTCCACCGGCATTGATGATGGGCACGTTTGACGGGGAGCTGCTGTTCGGTCGGTCGTCGGCGATGAGGCCTGCGGCGGAAAGCACCGCATCCTTGCCAAGGGTGAACAATCCGCGGTCTGGCCTAGGAGACGGAAGTGGAACAAGGACTTGGGAAGACAAAAGGGCGTACTCGGCGGCGGCAGCCGGTGAGTAATTGTAAGCCGTCAGCGAGATTTTTCCACCGGGCGCGATTATCGAACCCAGGATTGTCAGGTTCGAGGCGGAAAGGGTGATGGACCCCTTGGGAGCCGTTTCCAAAGCAACCGTCTTCGGCACGGTGATCGTGCCATCCGAATTCAACACCTCAAGCGAGCCAAAGCCCTCCTCATCCAGCAGGTCCGTCGTCAGCACCACCGAATCAAGCCGTGCCTGGGGCAGATATGCGGGAGAGTTATTGACGAGGGAGAACTCCGGCATGTCCGTCTTCCCGGCCTTCTTCGCGAAGCTAATGGCGGGCGGCGTCGGAGAGTGGTTGAGAAAGACCGTGGTAGTGCCGATCTCAATGGCTTTCTCCCCTTCGAAGTTGATCTTGATTCCGCTTCCCGCAGTTGGATTGGAGCGTTGGCGCGGCCCCTCCACCGTGATCCCCCGCAACGTGCCGTCCAAGGCCATGCCGGGAGCGGTGAGCGACAATTTTCCTCCAGCGGCGCCTTCGATCTCGCTTCCACTATTATTGCCCTCAAACAGGGGAGTGTTGTAGGTCTGGCTAACGCCCCACTTTGCGCTTGTGAATGTGCTGCTTCGATTGAAAACGCCATCATAAACCACATCCGGTGTCGCATCCTTGATATCAACGAGCTGTCCGTTTCTAACCAGAAAGGATGTGTTTGCCACGCCTGCTTCATGTTTGAAAAAACCACCGGATACATCCAGCAAGGATTTTTCCCGCAGCACGATGGAGCCACCCGACCTCATCGTGATGTTGCCGCCTACGGCGGTAAGTTGGGCGGCGTTTCTTTCGATCAGGCCGGCCAGGCCGGTGACGTCGCCCAGTGGCGTGCCGACCCAATACTTGCCCTCGTAAGTTCCGGAGTTCCGGATATCCACCGTTAGTGGCACTCCGCGCAGATCCGATGCCCGCTGCAATGGCGAATCCGCCAACTCGCTGCCTCGCAGTTCCACATTTAAAATGCTATGTTCCAGCGGCACGAATACATCCACGCTTCCCGCAACATTGATGGCGGCGGACTTGTCGATATAGATCTGCCCCTTATCGAAAAAGAACTTCTGGTTAGTACCCGAGTAGTTGCTGGTCAGTCCAGATTCTGGCGCACCGGTGTTGTCAAAAATGGTCCTGTCGCCATTCACATCCTTGTATGGCCAGGTACCTGCCAGAACTGAAACCTCCGCGCTTGGTGCGAACAAGGTGGATTGCTTGTCAAAGTGAATCGCCAGCCCTTCGAGGTTGATCCTGGAGCGTTCCGGCAAGGCCGTGCCCGGCACAACCTTCTTGCTACCATAATCAGGCAGGATTCTTGTCACGCTGCCTTCACCCATCGTGATGGTGCCCGTGAACTGATTGAAGAACATTGGGCCACCGGAACCGATTGCGGAACTACTGTCGAAATTCGGATTGGAAACCGCGCCGTAACTTGCCTTGATGTCAATACGGCCATTCAGGCTGACGGAGGTGGTGCTTTCCAGTGCGCCGTTTTGGGCGATGTTTTTTCCTGTGATGGAGATACTGCCTTGCAGGGATTCGATGATTCCACCGTTGATAACGATTCCTCCATCGCTTCCCACATCGCCCACCCAGACATCCAAACCGCGGAGGGAGGGATCGTTCCCGTCATGCGCGGCGATTCCGACCTGGAGGCCGGCAGCGAGCACGGATTGCCCAGCTTCGGTGGAAATTGATCCTTGGTTGGTGACATTTTCACCGACCAGCATGATGCGGCCGCCATTGCCCGCGCCATCGTCAGGGGAAACTAGCCGGGCACCCTTGCGCACGGTGACATCACCATAGCCGGTGGCCGGGGGCGGACCGGGATCGAAGTTTGGTGTTCCATCGGAGCCGCCCGGAACGAAAAGGCCGGAGAACAGGAACTGCGCGTCGCGGTTGTTCAGCAGACCCTGTGAGACCAGATTCGTATTGATCGGCAGGGAGGAGACGGTGAGGTTGCGGGCGTTGACGGAGGATGAGCCGCCGAAAATGACGCCGTTGGGGTTGATGAGATAAACCTGTCCGTCGGCCTTGATGTTGCCGAGGATTTGGGAGGGGTTGGTCGAGGGGTCTGTGACTTGGTTGAAGGCGATCCACTTGCCGACGTCGGCCCCACCTTTCGACTGGTCGAAGGTGAGGGTGGTTTTTTTGCCGACGTTGAAGGTGTCCCAGTGCAGCAGCGCCTGTTGTTCGGTCTGCTTGATGGTGACTTCGGTTTTGCCCTTTTTGAGGGTTTGTTTGGGCAGTTCCGCGCCGGTCCATTTCCTCGGATCGGTGTTGAGGGAGGAGGAAACCTTCAGGCCATTGGTGCCGAGGCCGTTCGGCACGTCCGGCATTTGGATCGATGGGTTGTTGGGATTCTTGCCGAGATTGTTCGGACCCTTGAGTGCGGCCTTGCGGGCGGCCTGCTGCATCGCCCGCATGGATTGGATCGTCTTGGTCGTGCGTGTGAGCGTGTCGCGGGCGTTGGCACGGGCGGCATCGGTCGCGGCGGGAGTTGGCGCACCGGTGGCATTGGCCCCCGAACGGGCGTTGTTTCTAGTTGGGGAAGCCCCACCGCGGAGAATGTCACCCGCGTCGGCCCCGAGGCCGGAGATCATGAAGGCGAAGCCCGCAAACAGTGGCGCGCCACAACGGAGCGGTGCACTGAAGAGCGATGTTTGATGGAACCAAAAGCGACGTGGTTTCATGATAACGGGAGGGGTCGGGAAACCGGACTGATATTATTTGTCCGACGAACCCAACTTCATCAGTTCGATTTCATTTACCGCTATGGGATTTTTTCTCAAAAGCTCGGAGATATATTCCTGACGGACGGCGCGGGCCTTCTCGTCACGCAGGCTTGTGACGAGATTGTCACGTATCTCGTCGAGCGTGGGTGTGCGGGCCTCGCGCGCTTCGAGCACCTTGATGATGTGCCATCCGTCATCCAGGCGGATGGGCTCGGAAACGGATTCCAGCTTGAGTCCCGGAAGCTTGGTGCGGATATCCGGCTGGATTTGCTCCTCGGTGAGCCATCCGATTTCACCGCCATTGGCGGCGCTGGCAGGTTCCTCGCTGGAAACCCTCGCGATCGCTGCGAAGTCGGCTGATTTTTCCGCCAGCTGTTTTTTTATCCCGTCAAGTTTCTTGCTTGCCGCAGCTTCGGCCTCCTTGCCCGCGTCTTTCGGCACGGCGATGAAGATTTGAGCTATGCGATATGCCTTCGGGATCACCAGGCGGTCCTTGTTCGCCTCGTAAGCCGTTTTGACTTCCGCATCGCTGGGGTAAGCATCGTCCGGTTTGGCGGCGGCGGACAGGAAGCTCTCAGCCAGCGCGGCCTCTCTCGCTCGCACAAGCTGGGCGATGACATCCGGTTTCTGATCCCACTTCTCATCGGCCGCTTGTTTCAATACGAACTTCTGCAGCAGCAAGGTGCGGACATACTGGCCGAGGGAGTTGGGATCTTTCGCCAATGCGGCTGCACGGTCCGGGCCGAGTGAAATCAACTCTTCATTGATATCCCGGACGGTTATTTCAATGTCGCCGATGCGTCCTAGGACCGGTGATGAAGCTTGGGCGGACAGGGCAAGCGATGACGCGAGCAGTAGTGATGATAGGCGGAACAACATAGAATAACGATTCAACTGAGCTTAGGGTTTTGGAGAAGGAGCGGCGATGCGGTTGTCGATGATCTTGTCCTTGTATTCCTGAACCATGTTTTCGACCTTGACCCGCTGCGTGCCGATGAACGGCTCGCGGGCTCCAAGCGCCTTGCCGAGCGAGTAGTTTTCAAGGCGGTCGAGAATCTCCAAGGCCGTATTGTAAAGGTTGATGTTCTTGCGTTCGCGGTCGGCAATGGTGCGGTTCAACACGATGGCTTCCGACGCAAGGTTGGCGCGCTCGGACTCCTTGGTGCGGGCGATTTCCGCCGCCTTCTGGTAGCCGTCCTTCCATTTGGCCAGGGCTTCCTCGAACTGGGTGATACGCACCTCACGCTCGGCGAGCTTCTTGTTCAACGTGGCGATGGATTCCTCGGCGGAGGCCTTGTCCTCGTTGGATTGCTTTACGAGCTGGGCGTTGCGGGCTTCCAGCTGGGTGATGCTTTCCTCCAGTCCCTTCACCTTCATGTCGGCGGCGGCTGCCTGGGCCTGGGCGTTGGCGATCTCGGTCTGAGCCTTGCGCAGTTCCAGCATGGTGGAACGAAGTTGATCCCGCATTTTGGCTGTGGGGTCTTCTTCCTGGGCATGAAGACTGCCCAAGGATACCGCGAGCAATGCGGTGAGGGTGGAAAGGAACAATGCTTTCATGATCGTTAATGATATAGGTTAAAACTCCGTTTCCAGATTCAGCTCCAGAATGTCGCTGGCAAGCGGCGGGCCGGTAATTTCGTTCGCGCTCATCCAGCGGATTCCGGCGCTCATCGACTTTGTCAGTGCCATTCTGGCTCCGAGTGTGTAGCCCTTCAGGTTGGTGCCGCCACCGCCGAAATCCGAATCCGTGAAGGCGTCCACCACGGCATCCGATTCGACGTAGCGGTATCCGATGCTTGCCTGCCAATCGCCGAATTTCTCCAGAGCGGGATTGCCGATGAGGAACATGATGTTCCATGCGGTGTCGCCGCCCTCGAACGCACCGATTGGTTTGGCGGTGGACGTTGGACCGCGGTTGTTCACGGCTACGGCGTCGATGGCTGATTTATCGAACGCCAGGTTTTGAACGTATTCGCCAACCAGCGAGAGACGAATCGGCTCAAACTTGTCGTAGTCCACGCGGGCGGTGGCGGCGAGTTCCTCGAAGTCGGAGGCAAGGCCGTAGTATTGATATTGGAACTTATTGCCGAAGTCGTTTGCTGCGGTGCTGTTGTCGATGTTGCGGATCGGGAAATAGGTGTTTCCACGTTGCGCGAACAGAGGGCGCGTCGAATCGGTGTCTCCCGCGTCGGTGCTGGTCAGCGGGATGAACGGCGAGGACAGCTTGCCCTGGATGCGGCTGTAGTCGTGGTAGGAAATGGCGAATTTCGCGGACAGGTCTTCGAGCGGTTTCCACTCGACGCCCCACTGGATGCCGCCGAGGTATTTGTCCGTGCTGGAAAACTTGTCAGGCTGGTTTGAGGCGAAGTTGAAGTCGGTATTGAAAATCGGGAAATAGCCTGCCGAAAAGAAGGTGTTGGTGCAGTCGTTGATGCGCACCTTGCCTTTCATCGCGAGACCGTCGAAGCCGATGTCGTTGTCATAGAGGAGATCGGTGGTGAAGAACGGATTGTCGAAGCGACCGCCGGTGAAGATCAACTCCTGTCCGTCGCCGGGACCGGCGTCGTAGCTGACGAAGGCGCGGTCGAGATACACATCGTATTTCGAGAAGCTGCCGTTGCCGCCGCCGAATGTCTGGTTGGTGGACGTGGGGGAGCTGGAATCTCCGGTTGCGATCCGGAGTCCGCCGGTCAGGCCGTCACCGAGATCAACATCAGCGCCGAAACGGGCACGAATTCGGGTGCGGAATCGGTCCTCGTCCACGTTGTGTTGTGGGGAAAACTGAGTGCCGGACGTATCGAACGGCACGAGCTGGTTGATCCGGTTGAAATTCGGGAAGGCACCTGTGTTGTCGTTGCCGTCATCGAAATACGTGCTCTCCGTGCGCAGCCTGAGATCACCAAAGGGGCGGATTTTCGAGGTCCATTCCTCGGAAGGATTGGCTTCGCCCCACTTTTCCTCACGGGCCTGGGCCATGAGTTCCTGCTGGATTTGATCGCGCATTTGATCGCGGACGACATCGGGGATGTAGGTCACGCGAAGTTCCTCTTCCGGCGTTGGCTCGGGTGGAAGCGATGCGACATCGGCCTCGGCCTGCGCCCGCTGTGCGGCGGCGGCATCAGCCTCCGCCTGCTTGATCATCTCGTCTGCTTCGGCACGGGTGATGGTGCCCTTTTGCACGAGCAGATTGATCAGGTTGATGGCGACATTCGCGGATGGCTGGGCGGTGACAACGGGCTCGGGTTTCGGCTCGGCGGGCAGATCGCTGGCGAGCGGCAGATCGAGCGTGGGGTCCAACGTATCGGCGAGGTTCCCTGATGCTGCGGGAGCTTCTGCGGTTTCGGTGGAGACTTCTGGTTCCTCCTGCGCGGGAGCCAGCGGCGCGCCAAGTACGGCCGAGGCCAGCAGGAACGAAAGGTGGGAATGACGGATTGGAGTCATGAGTTCTGGAAAACTTGATTAGCTGTTCGGCTTGCGGGCGTTGATCCGCATGTTGATGGGCATGGGCATGCCGGCCGGGGGCGGTTCGGGAAGTTGCAGGCCGGTGAGCGCTTGATTGCGGATCGCGCGGTCCACTTCGGGACTCCCGCTGGTGCCGACGAGTTGGACGCGGGTGATGCGACCGCTGCTGTCCGCCCAGACGCGCACCGTCAATCCGCTGAACGAGGCGGAACGGGTGGCGGGATTCCGCTTCAGGGCGTCGGCGACGGAAGCTTGCACGCGCGAGGCGAAATAGCCGTACTTGCTGCCGCTGCCGCGACGTCCTTTGGAGCCGCCGATCCGGCCGCCGCCACCTTTTCCGGACAGCCCCATGTCAGGACCGCTGCCGCCGGTGATGCCGGTGCTGAGATCCTCCGATGGCTGCTCGGGCGGAGCATCGTCCGGGGGAGGCTCTTCCTCCGTGACTTCCTCCTGGGCGATCATTTCCTCCTCCTCCGGTGGCGGGGGTTCGTCCTTCGGTGGCGGGGGTTCGACCTTCGGCGGCGGGGGAGGGGGAGGGGGCGGAGGAAGAACAATTTGCGTCACCTCCGGCGCCTTGAAACTGGAACCGGACGATTTCTTGCCGCTCGAAAGCGCGAAAATGCCTCCCCCGGCCACGGCGAGTGCAAGCAGGATCCACGGCAGTGGATTCGCTTTCTTGCGCTTGCGGCGCTTGGATGTACTGGGATCGGCCATACGAATTCCTTGTTCGGTTTATTTTGCGGGCTGGGTGGCGAGGCCGATCTGGCTGATGCCGACACGGCCGAGCACATCGAGCACATCCATGATGAGCTGGTATTGGTTCGAACGGTCGCCACGGACGACGACCGGCATGTCCGGAATGGTGGCGCTTAGGGCGGAAAGCTTGGATTCCAACTCGGCCATCGAGGAAATCGGCATGGTGTTGA
>Ga0114938_1002047_pt1 | contig 13155 bp, 14 predicted proteins | sample AshMeaBigSpring_FD_88675 | JGI IMG/M metagenome (GOLD analysis project Ga0114938, IMG submission 88675) | Groundwater microbial communities from Big Spring, Nevada to study Microbial Dark Matter (Phase II) - Ash Meadows Big Spring | ecosystem: Environmental > Aquatic > Deep subsurface >...
CGGCGTGAACCCATCCCTGGGGCCTCCGGGCGCGGCGCCCATGCCGCGCACGGCCCTGGGAGCGCGCTCCGGGTCCGCTGACCGCGGTGTCTGCAGCCGCCGACGTTCCGGCCTGCCGCCGGTGTCGCGCCGTCCTGATATCCTTTGCGGTCTACCCCGCCGGCACCATTGCGCAACCGACACGGAGTCAGAATGAGCACGCTGCAACTCAGAGCCGCCGACGGCGCTGTCCTGTCCGCCTACGTCGTGAAGCCCCAGGGAACGCCCCGCGGCGCCGTGGTGGTCGTGCAGGAAATCTTCGGCGTCAATTCCCACATCCGGAGGGTCGCGGAGCAGTACGCCGCGGAAGGCTACCTTGCGATCGCGCCCGCGATGTTCGATCGCTTCGAGAAGAACGTGAACCTCGGTTACGACGCCGTCGGCATGCAGCAGGGCATCGCGCTGATGATGCGCACCACGGACGAGGGCACGTTGGCCGACCTGGATGCCGCGATCGGAGCCGTTGCCCACGCCGGAAGCGTCGGCGTGGTCGGCTACTGCTGGGGGGGGCGGGCCGCGTATCTGGCCGCGTGTCACGCGAACATCGCCGCAGCCGTGGCCTACTACGGCGGTGGAATCACGCAGCTCCTGCCGGACACGCCGCGCTGCCCGGTCATGTTCCACTTCGGCGAGCGCGATACGCACATTCCTCTCACGGATGTCGAGGCGATCCGCAAGGCCTGCCCCTCGGGCATCTATCACCTGTATCCCGCGGGGCACGGGTTCAACTGCACGGACCGCGCCGACTTCGACCCGGGCAGCGCACGCCTCGCCTTCGAGCGCACGATCGAGTTTTTCCGCCGCCACGTCGGCTGAGCAACAACCACGCTGCGACCCGCATCGGCGGGCAAGACAGGAAGCCGCCATGTCCATCTCCCTCAAGGATCCCTCCCTCCTCCGCCAGCAGTGCTACGTCGACGGCGCCTGGATCGACGCCGACGGCGGCGGCACGGTCGACGTGGCGAATCCCGCCACCGGCGAGGTGATCGGCACGGTACCCAGCCTCGGTCTCGCCGAGACTCGCCGGGCGATCGCGGCAGCCGCAGCCGCGTTTCCGGCCTGGGCCGCGCGCACGGCCAAGGACCGCGCGGCGGCCCTGCGTCGCTGGCACGACCTGATGCTCGCCAACGCGGACGACCTCGCCGTGCTCATGACCGCCGAGCAGGGCAAGCCGCTCACTGAGTCAAAGGGGGAGATCGCCTACGCCGCGTCTTTCATCGAGTGGTTCGCGGAGGAAGGCAAGCGGATCTACGGAGACGTCATCCCGGGCCACCAGCCGGACAAGCGCATCGTCGTGTTGCGCCAGCCGATCGGCGTCGTCGCGGCGATCACGCCCTGGAACTTCCCGTCGGCGATGATCACCCGCAAGGCCGGCCCGGCCCTCGCGGCCGGGTGCACCTTCGTCTGCAAGCCGGCGATGCAGACGCCCTACTCCGCGCTGGCAATGGCCGAGCTCGCCCATCGGGCCGGCATCCCCAAGGGAGTCTTCAGCGTCGTCACGGGGCCCGCGAGTGTCCTCGGCGGCGAAATGACCTCGAACCCGATCGTGCGCAAGCTCACCTTCACGGGGTCGACCGAGATCGGCAAGAAGCTGATGCAGCAGTGCGCCGGCACGCTCAAGAAACTGTCCCTCGAGCTCGGCGGCAACGCTCCGTTCATCGTGTTCGACGACGCCGACCTCGACGCTGCCGTGCAGGGTGCCATCGCGAGCAAGTACCGCAACACGGGCCAGACCTGCGTCTGTGCGAACCGGCTGCTGGTGCAGGAAGGCGTCTACGAAGCGTTCGTCGCGAAACTCGTGGAGGCGGTGCGCAAGCTGCGCGTTGGCGACGGGCTCAAGGGGCCGACGGAGCAGGGCCCGCTGATCGACGCCAAGGCGGTCGCGAAGGTCGAAGAGCACATCGCCGACGCGCTGGCGAAGGGCGGCAAGGTGGCTCTCGGCGGCAAACGACACGCGCTCGGCGGCACGTTCTTCGAGCCGACCATCATCACGAACGTCAAGCCGGACATGATGGTCGCGCGCGAGGAGACCTTCGGCCCGGTCGCGCCGATTTTCGCCTTCGGGGACGAGAAGGAGGCAATCCGCATGGCGAACGACACGGAGTTCGGGCTCGCCTCTTATTTCTACACGCGCGACCTGGCCCGCGCGTGGCGCGTGGCCGAGGGCCTCGAGTACGGCATCGTCGGGCTCAACACCGGTCTCATCTCCACCGAGGTCGCCCCGTTCGGCGGCGTGAAGGAGTCGGGCACGGGCCGTGAGGGCTCGAAGTACGGCATCCTCGATTACACCGAGCTCAAGTACCTCTGCATCGGCGGCATCGAGGGTTGAACCGCGGGCTGTCGGACCGGGGGCTGCTCGTCCTGCTCGCCGCGATCACCGCACTGGGGCCGGTCGCGACGAACCTATACCTGCCCGCCCTGCCGGCGGTCCGTGACTACTTTGGCGTGAGCGTGGCGCAGGCACAGGCCACGTTCTCGATATCGCTGGTGACGTTCGCCTTCGGCATCCTCGCCTGGGGTCCGTTCTCCGACCGCTATGGCCGGCGCGCTGCGGTGATCGGCGGCGTCCTCATCATGGTCTGCGGAGCCCTCCTGAGCGTCGCGGCACCGAGCCTCGCGTGGCTCGTGGTCGGCCGCGGGCTGCAGGCCTTCGGCACGGCCACGGGCATCGTCACCGCGCGCGCCATCGTCGCCGACCTGTATCCGATCGACCGCATGGCGAAGGCACTTGCCTCGCTGACCATGGTGGCAGTGGTCGGCAACTCGCTCGCGCCGGTGCTCGGCGGGCATCTCGCGGCCGCATTCGGCTGGCGCGCGATTTTCGGCGCGCTGGTCGTCGCGGCGGCCGCGGTCGGCATCTGCGCGTGGAAGCGCCTGCCGGAGACGCGGCCCGCGGGGCGGCATCCGCCCCGCGCACGCGAAATGGCGGTCACCGCATGGAACCTGGTGCGCAAGCCGATGTTCGCCGGGTGCATGCTGCAGGGCGCCGTCGTGTATGCGACTTTCCTGGTGTTCATCTCGCTCGCCCCCTACGTCATGGTCAGCGCTCTCGGCCGCCCACCGACCGAGTTCGGCGCCTACTACCTGTTCATCGCGGTCGGCTACTTCTTCGGCAACTGGTCCGTCAGCCGGCTCATGGCTCGCCACGACCTGCACTGGATGGTCGTGGTTGGCGTGCTGCTGACGGTGGCTGGCTCCGCGGCGGCGCTCACCTTCGTCGCGCTCGGCCTGACCCACCCTCTCTGGATCTTCGTGCCGATCGGCGTGTTGTCCTACGGCCAGGGCCTGGCGCTGCCGAACGTGACCGCAACCGCCGTGAGCCTCGCACCCCAGCACGCCGGAGTCGCCTCGAGCACGATCGGGTTCCTGCAGCAGATCATCGGCGCGGCATGCGTGCAGGGGATGGCGCGCTTCACGCCCGACAGCGCAATCCCGATGCTGACGTTCTGCGCCGGCGCGTGCGCGCTCGGCCTGGCGATGCTGTACGTGTTCCCCCGCGTGGAGGCCGGGCGGCGGCGCCATTGAGTTCGCCCGCCCGAGCGACTTTTGTCGGTGCGTCGCACATGAGGTATCGTGCCCGCGGCTCCGCTATTCGCACCTCTGCTCGATGCCCGACTACCTAGGTACCCCGGACTACGTCCACGGCACGCCGGCGCGGCTGGGCGTCCTGCTGGTCAACCTGGGGACACCCGACGAACCGACACCCGCTGCGGTGCGGCGCTATCTCGCCGAGTTCCTCTGGGACCCGCGCGTCATCGAGATGCCGCGCGTGCTCTGGTGGCTCATCCTGCACGGCGTCATCCTGCGCACGCGCCCCAGGCGCAGCGCGCACGCCTACGGAAAGATCTGGACCGCGGCGGGATCGCCGCTGCTGGTGGAATCGCGGGCGCTGGCCGAAGCGCTCGGCGAGGCCTTGCAGGGTCGGCTCGGCGACGCAGTACGCGTCGAGCTCGCCATGACCTACGGCACGCCCTCGATCGCGAGTTCACTCGCGAGGCTGCGGGCGGACAACGTGCGTCACCTGCTCGTACTGCCGATGTATCCGCAGTATTCGTCCACCACGACCGGCTCGATCTTCGAGCGCGTCACCGCGGAACTCGCCCGCTGGCGCTGGATCCCGGAGCTGCGCATCGTGAACCAGTACTGGGAGGATGACGCCTACATCGACGCAGTCGCCGGCAGCATCGAGAAGCACTGGGGCACTCACGGTCGCAAGCACCTGCTGTTCTCCTTCCACTCCATCCCGAAGCGATATTTCGCGGCGGGCGATCCCTACCACTGCTATTGCCGCGCGACGGCGCGCAGGGTCGCGACGCGGCTCGGCCTCGCGACGGGCGACTGGTCGGTGGGCTTCCAGTCGCGTTTCGGCCGGGAAGAGTGGCTCCAGCCCTACGTGGACGTTCTGCTCCACGATTACTCGCACGCCGGACCGAAGCGCGTCACGGTGGTCTGCCCGGGTTTCGCGACTGATTGCCTCGAGACGCTCGAGGAAATCGACATGCAGAACCGGGAGATGTTCCTCTCGCATGGCGGCGAGGCGTTCGACTACGTGCCGTGCCTTAACGCGGGCGATGCGCAGGTCGCGCTCTACGAGCGCCTCGTCGTACACCACGCGCAGGGCTGGCCCCAGCTGTCCGGCCGCAACGACCCGGCAATGCTGGCGGAGTCGCGCCGGCACGCGCTCGCCCTCGGCGCAAGAGACTGAGGCCGTGCTCGGGCGCTTCCTCGAGATCGGCGTACATGCACCGGACGTGCCGGCCTCGCTGGCGTTCTACGAGTCCCTCGGCTTCGTGCAGGCCGCGGTCGGAGACACCTGGACGCATCCCTATGCGGTCGTCACCGACGGCCGCCTCTGTCTCGGACTGCACGCCGTCGAGTTTCTCTCGCCTGCACTCACGTGGGTGCATCCGGACCTCGCCGCTCACGCTCCGGCACTCGAGTCGGCCGGCATCGAGTTCGCGTTCTCCAGGCTGGGGGACGAGGAGTTCCACGAGCTCGGCTTCCTGGACCCTTCTGGCCAGATGATCACGTTGATCGAGGCGCGCACCTTCTCGCCTCCGGCGCTTACGGCGGCGCACGCCTCGCAGCTCGGCTACTTCGAGGAATTCGGGCTTCCGACCCAGGACCTCGCGCGCTCGAGCTCTTTCTGGGAGTCCCTGGGGCTGGTCGCCTTCGACCCGATCCGCGCGCCGTTCGCCAAAGTCGTCGCCTCGCACCGTGACCTGAATCTCGGGCTCTACGACGTGGACCTGCGCCAGCCGGTGCTCGCGTTCTCGCGCCCCAACATGGCGGACCGCATCGCGAACCTCAGGGAACGCGGGTTTCGCTTCGCCGACCGGCTGCCGCGTGGGATGAACCCGCGCGACAACGCGCTCCTCGAGGCTCCCGAGGGCACCTGGATCCTGCTCACGACCAGTACGGAATAGCGGCGTCGTATCGGTCAGCGGCGGCGGGCGATCAGGTCGAATCGGATCTCGACTTCGTCGGCGACCTGGATGGCTCCGCCCGCGACGCTGAAAGGCGTGAGGCCGAAGTCCGTCTGCCGGAGCTGGAAGGAGCCCCGCGCCTCGAGTGCCCCTGCGGAGCGCTGCAGGTCCAGGGGAACCTCGATCCTGCGGGTCACGTCCTTCAGCGTGGCTTCGACCGTTGCGAGTGGCCGGTCCCAGCTGCCTGAGACGTCCACCGACCGCACGACGATCTCCGGGTAGCGCGCGGCGTCGAGCACTTCCGGCCGCAAGAGGTTGTCGTAGGTTCCTTCGCGCGCTTCGGCTGGAACGGCGCCCGCGAAGTCGGGACCGGCGGCCGCCCGGTCTGCAGGGTCGTCGACCAGGAAAGATGCCACGGGTATGCGCAACTCGAAACCCGACTCGCCGGTTTCACGTCCGAGCCACACCTGGCCCGTGACCTGGCTCGAGGTGATCACGTGGTTGTGGCCGAGCCGGGCCAGGGGCCCGGCGCGACGAACGTACAGGGTCAGGCCGCCGCTCCCGGCGACGATGTCGTAGGGCTCGCTGCCGGCGGGTATCGGTGCGCGGGCGGGCTCGACCGACGGGGTCGGGTGCGGGATCTCGCTGCGTCGCGGCGCGCATCCCGCGAGCAGGGCGGCCCCTGACGCCAGGATCAGGATACCGAGCTGCAGCCCCAGGCGCGAGCAGCCGCCGTCCAGACGCTTCGAGTCGTACGTTAACATGGCGCCTCAGCCCAACTCCCCAGGACACCCGCTCATCATGCCGCTGCGCAATTCTCCCGAGTCCTACGGTTCCCTGGCGAAACTCCTGCACTGGAGCATCGTGATCCTGATCATCGCACAGTACTTTCTGGCCGAATCGGCCCACGACCTGCCCGACGGGGTGGAGAAGCTGTCCATCATCTCCAACCACAAGTCGCTCGGCATGCTGGTGCTGATCCTCGCCGTCGTACGCATCGGCTGGCGAGTCGTCAACGGTCGCAACCCGGCGCCGGTGCCCATGCCAGGCTGGCAGACAAAGGTTGCCGCCGCGGGTCATGGGCTGCTCTACCTGCTGCTGCTGGCACAGCCGATCAGCGGCTGGATGATGTCCTCGGCCGCCAATTACCCGGTCACGTTGTTCGGGCTGTTCCAGTTCCCCGCGATCGTCGGCCCCGACCACGAGGCTCACGAGACGCTCGAGGACGTGCACGAGTTCATCTTCGAGCTGCTGCTCGTAGTCGCCGTGCTGCACGCGCTGGCGGCGCTCTATCACCACTTCTTCCTGAAGGACGACAGCCTGCGGCGCATGCTGCCGTTTGGCGGCCGCAAGGGGTGAGGCGTGAGGGCGATGCCAGGCGGTGCACTGCGCCCGTGGCTCGCCGTCACGATCCTGGCGGCGGCGACCCTGCCAGCGGCCAGGGCCGCGACGGCCTGGGCGACGGACCCGGCCCGAAGCCGACTCGAATTCACTGCGACACAGGCGGGCGGCGAGTTCGAGGGCCGATTCAAGCGCTTCCTCCCGGACATCGTCTTCGATCCGCAGGATCTCGCGGCAAGCCGGTTCGTGGTCGAGATCGACACCGGTTCTGCGGACACCCTGGAAAAGGACCGCGATGCGGCCCTGGCTGGTCCCGAATTCTTCGACGTCGCCCGCTGGCCGTCCGCCCGTTACGAGGCAAGCCGGTTCACGAAGGCCGGTGGTGATCGGTTCGAGGCACTGGGAAAGCTCACGATACGCGGCATCACCCGGGACGTCCGCCTCGCCTTCACGTTCAGTCGGTCCGCGGGCGGCCGCTCCGCCAATCTGACCGGCAGCACGACCATCCGCCGGCTGGATTTCGGGGTCGGCCAGGGCGAGTGGCAGGACACCCGGTGGCTGGGCAACGACGTCGGCATCCGCTTCGATCTCGCCCTGCTCGAGAAGGAGTAGAATCGCCACCAGGCGCCGGGAACGAGGCGCCACCTGAACAATCAACCCGCAGGGGGAACACCGCCATGTCATTCCTGTCCCAGGCGCTGGATCAGCGTCTCGTGCTTGCAATTGCCGTCGGGCTCGCGCTTGCTGGCTGCGCCAAGAAGAAAGAGGAGCCTGCGGCACAGGCGCCCGCTGCCGAGCCGGCGGCAGCCGCAGCCGAGGCGCTCGAAGGCCAGGTGGACATCGTCGCGTGGCCGGGCTACATCGAGCGCGGCGAGACCGACAAGAACTACGACTGGGTCAGCGCCTTCGAGGCCGAAACCGCCTGCAAGGTCAACGTCAAGACCGCTGGCACCTCGGACGAGATGGTGTCGCTCATGACCCAGGGCGGCTACGACCTCGTCACGGCATCCGGCGACGCGTCGCTGCGCCTGATCCGCGGCGGGACGGTGCAGCCCATCGATATCGCCCGCGTGCCGAGCTACGCGAACGTGGACGATCGCCTGAAGGAAGCGCCCTGGCACTTCGTGGACGGCAAGCACTACGGTACGCCGTACCAGTGGGGACCCAACGTTCTCATGTACAACACGACGACCTTCAAGACCGCGCCGACGTCGTGGTCGGTCGTGTTCGAGGAGCAGAAGCTTCCGGATGGCAAGAGCAACAAGGGGCGCGTGCAGGCGTACGACGGACCGATCTACATCGCCGACGCGGCGCTCTACCTGATGGCCAAGAATCCTGCGCTCGGCATCAAGGACCCTTATGAGCTGAACGAGGAGCAGTACGCCGCAGCGCTCGAGCTGCTGCGCAAGCAGCACCCGCTCGTGCAGCGCTACTGGCACGACGCGAACGTGCAGGTCCAGGACTTCACGACCGAGGGAATCGTCGCCTCGGGCTCCTGGCCGTTCCAGGCCAATACCCTGGTCGCGAACAAGCAGCCGATTGCGACGACCGTGCCGGCAGAAGGCGCTACGGGATGGGCCGACACGACCATGCTGGCGGCAAATGCCAAGCACCCGAACTGCGCCTACAAGTGGATGGAGTGGTCGCTGAACGCCAAGGTCCAGGGCGACGTGGCTGCATGGTTCGGGTCGGTGCCTGCCGTGCCCGCGGCGTGCAAGGGCAACGCACTGCTCGGCGACGCCGGTTGTGCCACGAACGGCTTCGACAACTTCGACAAGATCCACTTCTGGCGCACGCCGGAAGCGAGCTGCGCCGGAGGCACCTGCGTGCCCTACAGCCGCTGGGCCACGGACTACGTGGCGGTGATGGGCGGCCGGTAAGACGCCGGCCCCGGTAACGTCCTGCCAGGGTGCCCGGAGGGCCAGGTATACGGTCGAGTCGCTCCTCGGAAATCGCTTTGTCGACCGTACACCTGGCCCTCCGGGCGCCAGTTCATCACGAATGACCGCCGCCATCGAACTCAAGGACGCGAGCCGTGCGTTCGGCACCGTGGTCGCCCTCGACCGCGTGTCGCTCACGATCGCTCCCGGCGAATTCTTCGCCCTGCTCGGGCCGTCGGGCTCCGGCAAGACCACCTGCCTGCGGCTGATCGCCGGCTTCGACCATCCGGACAGCGGCACGATCCTGCTCGACGGCGAGGACGTGACGGACGTCCCGCCGTACGACCGCAACGTCAACACGGTCTTCCAGGACTACGCACTCTTCCCGCACATGTCGGTCGCCGAGAACGTGGCCTACGGATTGCGCGTGCGCCGCGTCGGCGCGGCGGAACGCGCCGGTCGTGCGCGCGAGATGCTCGAGCTCGTGCGACTCGGCGACTTCGGCGACCGCCGGCCCGGACAGCTCTCCGGAGGCCAGAAGCAGCGTGTCGCGCTCGCCCGCGCCCTGATCAACCGTCCGAACGTGCTCCTGCTCGACGAACCGCTCGGGGCGCTCGATCTCAAGCTGCGCGAGGAGATGCAGGCGGAGCTCAAGGGCCTGCAGCAGCGCCTCGGCATCACGTTCGTGTTCGTGACGCACGACCAGGGAGAGGCGCTCAGCATGGCCGACCGCGTCGCCGTATTCAGCCAGGGACGCATCGAGCAGCTCGACACGCCGCGCGGCCTGTACACGCGGCCCCGCACGGCCTTCGTCGCGAGCTTCGTCGGCAGCGCCAACGTGGTCGAAGGCCCCGAGGCCGAGCGTCTCACCGGCCGCCGCGAGCCGTTCGCCATCCGGCCCGAACTGATCGAAGTCATCGCCGTCGACCAGCAGGCACCGTCGGGCGCGATTTCGTGCACCGGAACGCTCGAGGACGTGCTCTACCACGGCTCGTCGAGTCGCTGCCACGTGCGAATAGACGAGCACACGACGCTCGCCGTCGCTCGCGCCGAATCGGTCGCGGGCACACCGCTGCCGCCACAGGGTTCGCGCGTGCGACTCGCCTGGCGTGCGGAGAGCATGGTGCCCCTGCAGGCGGGTTGAGCCGTGCTGCGCTCCCTTTCGACGTTTTTTCACGGGCGCAACGCGTTCTACATCGCGCTGCTGCTCGCGCCGCCGCTGCTCTGGCTCGGCACGGTGTACCTCGGCTCGCTGTTCACGCTCCTGGCGCAGAGCTTCTACGCGATCGACGAGTTCACGGCGAAGGTCGTCCCCGAGCTCACGCTCAAGACTTACCGGCAGCTCTTCACTCAGCCCGCAAACGTGGACATCGTGGTGCGAACGGTGCTGATGGCGATCGCCGTTACGATCGCGTCCGCCGTGATCGCGTTCCCGATCGCGAACTACATGGCCCGCTACGCCGGTCCGAAGATGAAGGCGTTCTTCTACGTCGGCGTGATGCTGCCGATGTGGACCAGCTATCTCGTCAAGGTCTATGCGTGGCGGCTGATCCTCGCCAAGCAGGGCATCGCGTCCTGGGCGATCGCGAGCCTCGGACTCGAGCGCGGGCTCGACTCGCTGCTCGCCACGCCCGTGGTCGGCGGCCCGTCGCTGGCGTCGTCCTACATCGGCATGTTCATCGTCTTCGTCTACATGTGGCTGCCGTTCATGATTCTGCCCCTCTCAGCCGCGCTCGAGCGGGTGCCGGCCTCGCTGCTGCAGGCTTCGGCGGACCTCGGCGCACGCCCGGGCCAGACATTCCGCAACGTGGTCGTTCCACTCGCCCTGCCGGGGCTCGCGGCCGGCTCGATCTTCACCTTCTCGCTCACGCTCGGGGACTACATCATCCCGAGCGTGGTCGGCGCGCCCGGCTATTTCGTCGGCATGATGGTCTACCAGCAGCAGGGCACCGCCGGCAACATGCCGCTCGCCGCGGCGTTCTCGGTGGTGCCGATCGTGCTGATCGCCCTGTATCTCTCGCTGGCGAAGCGCCTCGGAGCCTTCGATGCGCTCTAGGCGCGACTGGAATCGGGCTTCGCTCGGCCAGAAGCTCGCCGCCGCGGCCGGCCTCGTGTTCCTGCACGCGCCCGTCTGGGTGATCGTGCTCTACGCGTTCACGACTGAGGACCGAACGTACCAGTTCCCGCCGCCCGGACTCACACTTCACTGGTTCGAGGTGGCCTTCGCTCGCGACGACATCTGGGCCGCGATGCGCCTGTCGCTGGTCGTCGCACTGGCGGCAACGGCCGTTGCCCTCTTGCTCGGGACACTGGCTGCCTTCGCGCTGGCGAAGCGCGAGTTCCGAGGCAAGGAGTCCATCACGCTGCTGTTCGTGCTGCCGATCGCGCTGCCGGGCATCATCACGGGCCTCGCGCTGCTCGCCGGCATCCGCAGCATCGGCCTGGAGCCGAACTTCTGGACCATCGTCGCGGGTCACGCGACCTTCTGCCTCGTGATCGTCTACAACAACGTGATCGCGCGGCTGCGGCGCCTTCCGGGCAGCTGGGTCGAAGCGTCCATGGATCTCGGGGCCGACGGACTGCAGACGTTCCGCTACGTGCTGCTGCCGCAGATCGCGAGCGCGCTGCTCGCGGGCGGCATGCTCGCCTTCGCGCTCTCCTTCGACGAGATCATCGTCACGCTGTTTACGGCGGGTCACCAGCAGACCCTGCCGATCTGGTTCTACAGCGAACTCTTCCGGCCACGCGAGCGGCCGATCACCAACGTCGTCGCGGTCGTCGTCATCCTCGTCACGCTGGTGCCGATCCTGCTGGCGTACTATCTGACCAAGCCGGACGAACAAGGGCCCGGCTCCTGAGGCGAACAGGGGACATTCTCCTGTTTCGAGTCGAAACAGGAGAATGTCCCCAATTTTGCAAGCGAGGCTCACATGCAAACCAGACTGCTCATCAACGGCAAGCTCGTCGCGGGCGAGGGCAAGGTCGAGAACGTGCTGGACCCTGCCACCGGCAAGGTGCTGGCCAAGGTGCCGGAGGCCTCGCGCGCCCAACTGGATGCCGCCGTGAAGGCCGCAGATGCGGCGTTCGACGGCTGGGCCCGCACGGCGCCGAAGGACCGTGCCGCGCTCCTGCTCAAGCTTGCCGACCGCATCGAGGCGGACGGGGGTGCCTTCGCGAAGCTCGAGTCGCAGAACTGCGGCAAGCCGCTGCCGGCGGCTCTGAACGACGAGATCCCGGCCATTGCGGACGTGTTCCGGTTCTTCGCGGGCGCCTGCCGCACGATGACTGGCGGGGTCGCGGGCGAGTACCTGTCGGGCTTCACCAGCATGATCCGTCGCGATCCCGTGGGCGTGGTGGCTTCGATTGCGCCGTGGAACTACCCGCTGATGATGGCGGCCTGGTAGCTCGGGCCCGCGCTCGCCGCCGGCAACACCTGCGTCTTGAAGCCGTCCGAGCAGACGCCGCTCACGGCACTCAAGCTCGGTGAGCTGCTCGCGGAGCTCTTCCCTGCCGGCGTGGTGAACGTCGTCTGCGGCCGCGGACCTTCGGTGGGTGCGCCGCTCACGAAGCACCCGAAGGTGCGCATGATCTCGCTCACCGGCGACGTGGCGACCGGCTCGAGGATCCTTGCGCAAGCGAGCGACGGTATCAAGCGCACCCACCTCGAGCTTGGCGGCAAGGCGCCGGTGATCGTCTTCGACGACGCGGACATCGAGTCGGTCGTCTCGGGCGTGCGTACCTTCGGCTACTACAACGCCGGCCAGGACTGCACGGCGGCCTGCCGTATCTACGCGGGGTCGAAGGTATACGAAAAGCTCGTCGCGGACCTGTCGTCCGCCGTCGGCACGATCAAGACCGGGCTGCAGACGGGCAAGGGCGTGGAGATGGGGCCGCTCATCAGCGCGGAGCAGCGTGACCGCGTCGCGGGATTCGTGACACGCGCGCGCCGGCAGAAGCACATCGAGGTAACGGCCGGCGGCAAGGCCGGCAGCGGGGGCGGCTTCTTCTACGAGCCGACGGTGGTCGCCGGCGCCCGGCAGAGCGACGAGATCGTGCGGCGCGAGGTCTTCGGTCCGGTTGTGTCGGTGACGCGCTTCAAGGATGCCGAGCAGGCAATCGCCTGGGCCAACGACTCGGATTACGGGCTCGCCTCATCCGTGTGGACCCAGGACGTCGGCAAGGCGATGACCGTGGCGTCACGTCTGCGCTATGGCTGCACCTGGATCAATACGCATTTCATGCTGGTGAGCGAGATGCCGCACGGCGGCCTCAAGCGCTCCGGTTACGGCAAGGACCTCTCGATGTACGCGCTCGAGGACTACACCGTCGTTCGCCACGTGATGGCGAAGCTGTGAAGAAGGGTTGCGTCGCCTATTAAAGGGGACGCAACCCTTTTCGGCTCACGGCTCGATCGGTTCGAGGATCAGCTCCTGGATGCGCGGCGGGTTCGTCGGCGCGAGCGAGAGCGA
>Ga0114938_1002050_pt1 | contig 13151 bp, 15 predicted proteins | sample AshMeaBigSpring_FD_88675 | JGI IMG/M metagenome (GOLD analysis project Ga0114938, IMG submission 88675) | Groundwater microbial communities from Big Spring, Nevada to study Microbial Dark Matter (Phase II) - Ash Meadows Big Spring | ecosystem: Environmental > Aquatic > Deep subsurface >...
CGTATCCAAAGATCATACCGATGATCGAAAAAAGAGCACCCTGAAAAATGGCACTCAGTAAGATAGAGTAAAAAACGACGCTCATGACGTTGGTCACTTCGACAAAAACGAAATTGACCTCCTTTGCGTCCATCGGCATAACGCTTTTAAAATAGTCGATTAAATCTTTGCCGTTTAAAAGCGCGAAAAAGAAAAAAACGACGATAAGCAGCATGTCTTTTAAAAAGCCCGCACTGTTTTTGCCGATAGCTCCTAAATACGAGAGTGCCGTAGTCGAAATCTGAGCGATATTAAGATTATTGATAAAATCGTCCAAGTTGGGTTGTAAAAAGGCTAGTGCGTCGGGTAGTTTATAGTCGAGGTTGCGTAAATAGGTTTGTACCTTTTCGATCATCGAGAGATCGAAGTTGTTGACGATACCGCCGACGGAAGTGATCGTATAGACGATAGGACCGAACAGTAACACCAAAAGCAAAAGCGTCGATAACAATGTCGAAACGTGTTTATTGCGAAAAACCGTGTACAATTTAAAATTGATATTATACGTTGCCATCGCCAGCAAAGAGGCAATCGTAATAATCATCAAAAAAGGCTCATACAGTTTGATGATCGAGTAAATGACCGCCAGAAAAATAGCCGTTAGAAAAAAGCGATGTTCGTTCATACGTGATCCTCAAATAATCCGTTTTGCATCAAAGGCGGCGTAAGCCTGAAAAGCTCGTACGTCTTAGGCGTAGCGATCCGTCCGCGTGCCGTGCGCTCGATATAGCCGTTAGCCAGTAAATAAGGCTCGATCACATCCTCGATCGTACCTTCGTCTTCACTGAGTGCCGCGGCAATCGTACTGAGTCCCAAAGGACGACCTTTGGCTTGAATCAGCAACTCCAAGTACTTTAAATCAAGTTCGTCAAAGCCCAAATCGTTCACGCCGAGTTCGTTTAAACCGTACCGTGCACGCTCTTTCGTGATAGATGCTTCATCGCTCACGTCGGCATAATCGCGAATGCGTTTTAAAAGGCGCAGTGCGATACGAGGCGTGCCCCTCGAACGACGCGCCATCTCGAAAGCGGCATCTTGCAAACAGAGCTTCTCAAGTTTGCCGGAGGCTTTGGTAATAATCTGCGCTAACTCCTCTTTGGTGTAAAACTGTAAACGAAAATGCATGCCGAAACGATCACGTAAAGGAGAACTAATCATACCCGCACGTGTGGTTGCTCCGATAAGGGTAAATCGGGGCAAGTCGATTTTGATCGTTTGCGCCGCAGGTCCCGAACCGATGATGATATCCAGTCGGTAATCTTCCATCGCTGGATATAAAATCTCTTCGATAGCGGGTGAAAGCCTATGAATTTCGTCGATAAAGAGAATATCGCCCTCTTGAAGGTTCGTTAAAATCGCTGCCAAATCCCCGCTTTTTTCGATCATCGGTGCGGCGGTAATTTTAATATTGGCACGCATTTCGTTAGAAATGATATGTGCTAACGTGGTTTTACCGAGTCCGGGAGGTCCGAAAAAGAGGATATGGTCTAAACATTCGGAACGTTTTTGTGCCGCCTGAATAAAAACATGAAGGTTTTTTTTAATCTTTTCTTGTCCGATGTACTCTTCAAAAGAGGTCGGTCGTAAACTTTTTTCGTATTCGCTCTCAAAAGAGACTTTTTCGATTTCGACGATGCGTTCCATTCTCTCACTTTTGGTAGGTGTGCTCAAGAGCCGGAAACGAACGTTCGTGAACCTCTTTTACGTAAGCGTCGAGTGCCGTTTGAATCAGTTGTGCACCGTCTAAATAACGCTTGACGAATTTGGGTTGAAAGGCTTGAAAAAAACCTAACATGTCGCTCCAAACCAAAACTTGTCCGTCGGTATATTTGCCTGCGCCGATGCCGATCGTAGGAATCGAAACTGCTTCCGAAATACGTTTGGCGGCTTCTTCGACGACGCCTTCGATCACGATGCTAAACGCACCGGCTTTTTCAACGGCTCTGGCGTCTTCGATGAGGGTTAAAATATCTTCTTCGGTACGCCCGCGTACTTTGTATCCGCCTTCGCTTCTGACAAATTGCGGCATTAAACCGATATGTCCCATCACCGCAACGGAATTTTGCGTCAGAGCTTTGATAATCGGTGCGCGGGATACGCCGCCTTCAATCTTCACGGCATGTGCATCGGTTTGGGCATAAACACGCGAAGCATTGAAAATCGCCGTCTTTTCGTCGGTATAGGTACCAAAAGGCATATCGCAAACGATAAAAGTCTCTTTTGCGCCGGCACAAACGGCTTTCGTATGATAGATCATAACGTCCATAGATGCCGAAAGCGTATCGGGTTTTGCGTTGAAGCTCATATTGAGGCTATCGCCCACTAGAATGATATCGACTTTTTGATCGAAGAGCGAAGCAAAAAGCGCATCATACGCCGTAATCACGGTCAAAGGCGTCGAGCCTTTATGTTTTTGAATCGATGTAATTGTTTTCATAGAGAAGATTATACCCAAATTTGGGATAAGAAAATTTTAGATTAAAAATGGTACAATGAGCCACTTCGGAGGTATGCACCATGGGTATTCTGGCACAATTGGAAGTCGATTTTGATATGGAAATTGTTGAAGATTTTGTTTCCCATTTTGCGATCATGTGTGAGAACATGGAACCTTTGATTATCGGGATGAGCAAAGCGGATCGCTACAGCGATAATATCGGAGATCTTTTTCGTATTTTCCATAATATGAAATCCGCCGCCGGCTTTTTAAAATTAGACCCGATCATCAAATTAGCGGTTTTAGCCGAAGATATTGCCGAGGAAGCACGCGTGTTAAAAGGACCCGCAAGCGAAGCGTTTATCGATTGGTTACTTTTGGTAAGCGATCAGTTCGAGAAATATCGCAAAGACGTCGAAGACGACGCGTCCTTTTTTACCGTGTTAAATCCCTTGATTATAAAAGTACCCCATCAGTTGGAGAAAGAGTGAAGCAATTAGTCGCGTATGTAACGGCAGGATTCCCCGATAAAGCATTTACGTTGGATTTGATAGCGTCCTTAAAAGAGTCGGGTGTTGATAAGTTAGAATTAGGAATTCCGTTTTCCGATCCGGTAGCGGACGGTCCTATTATCGAATCGGCAAATCTCAAAGCCTTGCAAAACGGTTTTAAACTGGAAACGCTTTTTGAAATATCTTCCGTTGCCTCATCGCAACTCGAGACGTATTGGATGGGATATTTTAACCCTTTTTACCACAAGGGCTTAGAACAGATGACGCAAAAAGCGATCGATTTGGGCGTGAAAGGTTTTATAATCCCCGATTTGCCGTATGAAGAAGCTTTACGCTATATGCCTTTAATGCAACAACGCCATCTTTCAATGATTAACTTCGTCGCACCGACCGATAGTAAAGAGCGTATTGCCCATATCGTTAAACAAGCACAAGGATTTATTTATCTTGTCGCGTATGCCGGTATTACCGGTGCACATGCAGGCGAAGATTTGAGCAAGACGATTCATGCGATTAAGGAACAGAGTAAAACACCGGTGTTTGTAGGCTTTGGCGTGAATGAAAAGACGGCTAAAGAGCGGGTAAAAGATGTTGAAGGCGTTATCGTAGGAAGCGCATTCGTCGAAGTCTTATTAGATGAAAGTCTTAGCGGTACGCAAAAAATTGAAAAAATCGCAACAAAAGCGAAGATTATCAAAGAAAAGATCAACGCATAAGGGCTATTGCGGTGCTTTTGTGTTTGTAGGTTCAGGTTCTTTGAGCCTTTCTAATAATCTCTCAAACGGTTCTTTTGCCAAAATTTCCGCAAACTGCGTACGGTACGTTTGAATAATACTCACGCCTAAAATATCGACATCGTAAATCATCCATTCGTTTGCATTAGCCGTTTTGTAAAATTTGTAAATAATCTCGTAAACTTCTCCGTTTTTCATCAAATGAGTCGTAAGATGAATCCGCGTATCTTTAATTTTTTCCAAATTTTTAATCACGATTTTTTCATCGGTATAAAGATCGAGCTTTTCCATATAAGAATTTTTCAAGCGCATTTCAAATAATTTGGTAAACTCTCGTTGTTTTTCGGGCACTAAAGTGTCCCATTGTTTTGCACCGATGGATAATTTTGCCATAAGGGTATAGTCAAATACCGAGTCGAAAATGGCAAAAATTTTACCGGATCGTTCTTGTTTCGCCAGTTGCGTATTCCGTAAAATAGAGGTAGCAAGATCGATATGAGAACGCATAGAAGAGGAAATATCGTTTTCTTGAAGTGCAAAAAGCGAATGCGTGCATACGAACATCATTCCAATGCCGAAGAGTAATTTTTTGATCATGTCTTATTCGCTTATCAGTTTGTTACGACGGGATTCGTAAATATCGCGTAAGAACGGATAAAGTTCAATTGCATCTTTTTTGAGACTGTCATATTCGTTGACATGTAAAGAGGTGCGATTAACCATATAAAATGCCGTTATAGCGACGGACTCTGCCGTATTATCGACAAGATTTGCATCTCGCGCTTCGATGTACGTCAACGGATTTAACCAATAATCTCCGGCAAGCCCGACAAGATCGCGAGCATTGGACGGACCGAAGATCGGTAGTACGATGTGAAAGCCGCTACCGACCCCGTAAGCACCCAATGTTTGTCCGAAATCTTCATCGTGTGCGTAAATGTGCAGTTCTTCTCCGGCAACGTCGCGAAAACCTAAGATACCCATGGTTGAATTAAGGACGAAGCGTTCGGTTTCCTCGAAGGCATTGCCCCATTTGAACTGTAAAAGATTGTTGACGAAACGAATCGGAAAAAAAAGGTTGTCAAACGCATTGGAAAGACCTTTACGCGCGCTCTCCGGTACGAGGTAAGCATATCCTTGCGCCGTCGGTCTGAGGATGTATTCGTAAAAATGGTCGTTGACGTCTGTCATAAAACGGTTGTATCCTTCCAACGGATCAAAAAGAGCTTCGCCGGTTTTATCGACAAATTCGGTTTCAACGTCTTCGTTTGCTTGTTGAGGCGTAGGGTTTGTCGCCCACAAGAGCGATAAAGTGAAAAAACATGTTAAAAGTAATAGACGCACCGGCGACTCCGAAATAGTAAAATTGTCGCAATTATAGAACTTTTCTAATTTATTTTAGATTAAAGTTTATGAACGGCTCTTTTCTTGAGCCTAGAACAAGCAAAGTTTAATCTTGTTTTGACTATAATCTTCGTCCTAATCTCACACACACCAATCCTTTTACGGTTGCAGTGTTGAACTGTTGACGGGTGTGGAGGCAAAACCAAAAATTAAACAAAGGAGAGCTTCATGGTAACCATGAAAGACCTATTGGAGTGCGGTGTACACTTCGGACACCAAACAAGACGCTGGAATCCAAAGATGAAAAAATTCATCTTCGGAGAGAGAAAAAATATTTATATCGTAGACCTTCAAAAAACGCTACGTTATTTTAGATATACCTATAATGTCGTGAAAGATGCGGCAGCCGAGGGTAAATCTATGTTGTTCGTCGGAACTAAAAAACAAGCAAGCCAAGCTATTCGCGAATATGCGGAAAAATGCGGTATGCCATACGTTAACCACAGATGGTTAGGCGGTATGCTAACGAATTACCAAACTATCAGACAATCCATTCGTAAGCTTGACATTATCGAAAAAATGGAAGAAGATGGACAAATTGACCTTCTGACTAAAAAAGAAGCGTTAATGCTAAGAAGAAAAAAAGAGAAACTTTTGGATTACCTCGGCGGTATCCGCAATATGAAAAACTTACCCGATATGATCTTTGTAATCGACACCGTAAAAGAAAAAATTGCCGTTCAAGAAGCAAGAAGACTCGGCATTACGGTTGTTGCTCCACTTGATACGAACTGTGATCCAGATGTTGTTGATCTTCCAATCCCAGGAAACGACGATGCCATTCGTTCCATTCAACTTTTCTGCAAAGAGATGTGTGAAGCGATGAGTGAAGGTGCCGAGATTCGTGCTAAAGACGTCCCTGCGGCCGAAGAAACACTCGAAGTAAGCGAAGCAGAAAAAAGCGATTTAATCGATGAAGCGATGAGCGAAGAGTTAGCGGTAGAAGAGGAAGGCGAATAATGGCTGAGATTACCGCTGCTTTAGTTAAAGAGCTACGCGAGTCTACCGGTGCCGGTATGATGGATTGTAAAAAAGCACTTGTCGATACGGACGGTGATTTTGAAGCGGCTACAAACCTTTTGAGAGAAAAAGGTTTAGGAAAAGCCGCCAAGAAAGCGGACAGATTGGCAAGTGAAGGATTGGTAAACGTTTACGTCGATCCGACGCTCAAAACGGCAACCGTGAGTGAAATTAATGCGGAAACGGATTTCGTTGCGAAGAACGAAGGGTTCATCGCTTTAACGAAAGATACGACGGCACACATTCAAGCAACGAACGTTGAAACGACGGAAGAGCTCATGAAAACCGTCATTAACGGGACACCGTTTGAAGAGTATTTTGCAACAAAAGTTGCAACCATCGGTGAAAATTTGGTCGTAAGACGCTTTGCGACGCTTAAAGCGGGTGCTAATGGAGTTGTTAACGGGTATGTTCACTCGAACGGACGCGTCGGTGTTTTGATTGCGGCAAGTTGCGATAGTGAAACGACGGCTCAAAAAGCGGGCGAGTTTATTCGTAACCTTTGTATGCACGCTGCGGCGATGAAACCTACGTATTTAAGTTATACCGAACTTGATCCTGCGTTTGTTGAACAAGAAACGATCGGTATTAAAGCCGATATTGAAAAAGAGAACGAAGAATTAGCGCGTCTTAAAAAACCTCTTAAACGTGTACCTCTTTTCGTTTCTCGCGTACAATTGACGGATGAAGTTTTAGTGCAAGCACAAAAAGAGATGGAAGCAGAGTTAAAAGCTCAAGGAAAACCCGAAAAGATTTGGGATAAAATTATTCCGGGGCAAATTGAACGCTTTATCGCCGACAATACGCAACTTGATCAACAATATACGCTTTTAAGTCAATTCTACGTTATGGATGATAAAAAAACTATCGCACAAGTTGTGGAAGAGAAAAGCAAAGAATTCGGCGGTAAAATCGAGCTAGTGGGTTATGTTCGTTTTGAACTCGGCGAAGGCTTAGAAAAAAAAGCATGCGACTTCGCTTCCGAAGTTGCCGAACAACTTAAATAACGATTTTAACGATCGGTGAAGAGGTAACTCTTCACCTCTTTTGGAAGGACATTGATGTCTTTACTACGCGCAAATGCACTCTCTCACTCGTTTGATTATCTACTTTTCGACAATGTCACGTTTGAATTATCCGCTAAAGAGTCTATGGCAATTTTAGGCGTAAGCGGTAGCGGTAAATCGACTTTATTGCATATTTGTTCGACGCTTTTAGCACCGAATAAGGGTGAAGTTATTTTGTGTGATCGTCATATTTACAAAGAGAGCGATGACGTCCGCTTAAAGTTACGACGTTACGACGTCGGGATTATTTTTCAATCCCATTATCTTTTTAAAGGTTTTTTTGCCGACGAAAATGTCGAGCTTGCTTCGTTTATCAGCGATAAAACGGTTGATTCGACGCTTTTGGAGCGTTTGGGAATTGCGGATTTTATGCATTATCGAGTCGGTGATCTTTCCGGAGGGCAGCAACAACGCGTTTCTATTGCGCGTGTTCTTGCAAAAAAACCTAAAATTATTTTTGCCGACGAACCGACGGGAAATTTGGACGATAAAACGGCGCAAGAGGTTATGAACGTTCTTTTTGAATACATTGAGCGCGAAAATGCCGCTCTTTTACTGGTGACTCACAACCGGCAACTTGCACGGCAATGTACCTACGTCAAGCATCTTCACGTCGACGGATTGAAAGAAGAAGCATAGACGATGGAATCGCTTATTCGACTCTTTGGCGAAGAACATGTGATTCTTTTTTTTCTTCTTTTTGCTCGATTAAGCGGCTTATTCGCGTTTTTCCCTTTTTTTTCGCATGCGACGATTCCCTTAAGCATTAAAACATCGATTACGTTTTTTATGGTTATCTTTCTGTATCCCTTATTACCTCCTTTACCGTTTGTCCCGACGTTACTGAATCTGTTACTTGCGATTCTCTCCGAATTGTTGATCGGTTTAATCGGCGGTCTGATGTTAACGATCGTTCTTTCGATTTTACAAATGGCGGGTATGCAGGTAGCTTTTGTCATGGGCTTTACGATGGCAAGCGTTATGGATCCGCAAACGAGTTCTTCGGTACCGGTTATTTCTCAAATCTTAGCGTTAATAGGCCTCATGGTCATTTTGGCTTTTAACGGGCACCATCAGATGCTTTTATTTATTGCCGATTCTTTGACGCTTTTACCGCTAGGAACGTTTTATCCTCACATGAACGTTTTAACGTATTTGATTAAGGCAACGACGGGGATTTTTGTGTACGGCTTTGTTCTTTCGTTCCCGGTCGTTGCATTTTCGCTTCTGCTTGACGTCGTTTTCGGTATGCTCATGAAAACCATGCCGCAATTCAATCTTTTGGTTGTTGGCTTTCCGATTCGTATCGCCGTTTCGTTTGTTGTTTTAATTGCCGTTTTAGCGTCGATGATGCTGATTTTCAAGCGGGAATTTATCGAAGCGATGAACCATTTGTCACTTCTTTTTCTACGTTAAAGCAATCATAAATTTTTTTATACTACAATGGGAAATACTAATTCTCATTCAGGAGTGAGCATGCGCCTGTTACTACTCAACACGAACCCTGCCGTTTCAAGGCTTATCAAACTTAGTACCGATAAGGTCGGGTATGAGTTAGACGAATTTGACGATTACGGATTGGTTCCATTGGTTCAATACGACGTCATATTGGTAGATAACGAGGTGTATGAAGAAGAAGCGTTAGCGGGTGTTAAAGAGACAAGTGAATGCAACTATGTTATTTATATAGGGCAACGAGGTACTCAAAAACCTCAAGGCGTCAACGTTTTGTTGGAAAAGCCTTTTTTACCGACGGATTTCTTAACCTTATTGGAAAAAGCAAAAAATATGCTTTTAAGCGTTAGAGTCGAAGATCCGATCGTCCTACCGGAGCAAAACAACGAAGAAAACGCCTTTGATATCGATAATATCGATACCTTAGACGAAGATGAACCTTTAACGCTTCCGATTCCTTCCGATGACGAGGATAAATCGTTAGAGTTAGGCGAGTTAGAACTCGGTGAAATGTCGTTTGAAGACGAGAAACTATTTAACAAACAGACGCAAGAGACTCCATCCGAGAATGAAGAAGCGCTTGCTTTAGACGAATTTGACGACGCGTCATTATTACTTGAGGAAGATGAAACGCCTGATGAAACGCTTGTTCAAGAAGATGCAGATACCCTCGAAGAAGCAAAAGACGAAGCAACGCCGTGTATTTTAGATAAAGACGATATTAACGAAGTCAAACAGCTACTAGACGATAGCGACGAGGCAGAAGAAAGCGACGCTTTAAATGAAATCGACGATACCTTAGCGTTCCTCAACGATGACGAAGAGAAAAAAGAAGAAGACGATTTTGTGTTTGAAGAAGACGAAAACATACAAGACGAGACGGATAAACTCTCTTTAGCACCTTTTGAAGATGAAGATTTAACGTTAGGCAAAGCAGTAGATACACACGAAATGCCGATAGCGCAGTTCGACGAAGAGGACGAAAAAATTCTTCCGCAAGAAGAGATTATCGACTCTTTCGAGGAGACATTGGCGGAATCGACGGAAGAATTGTCTGAGGATGAAGATGAGGCGGATTTTCCCGAAGATGATGCGCTTATGATTCCTCATGTCGACGATGCCGTGGAAGTAATGGAACACGAAGATGCTTCATTAGAATCCCTCGATACTATCGATGTTAAGGCCTCTCTTCCTAACGATAATAGTATCGCGTCGCTGGACGACTTGAGCGAAAATCTTCTTAAATCGGCGTTCGGAGAAGCAATAGACGAAGAAATACCGAAAACGGCGGCATGCTACGATAACGAAGATACGAAACAAGAAGAAAAAATAGACGTCATACGCGGTGAAATCGAAAATAGTATTTCCAGAAGTATCTCCGGGCTTGCCCAAAGCGATATTTTACGGGAAGCTTTAAAAGGAATGCGTATTAATATTTCCATTACCTTTGACGAGAAATAAAGAATGAAAGGCAATCTTTTAGTGCTTTCAGGTCCTAGCGGGTCGGGAAAAAGCTCTTTAATGAAGCGGGTGCTTCAGGCAATTCCCGATGCTTATTTTTCTATCTCGAGTACGACGCGCTCGATACGAGAAGGCGAAAAAGAGGGCGTTAGTTATCATTTTATTTCCAAGGAAGTTTTTGAACAAGATATGGAAGCAGGGTACTTTTTAGAATGGGCAAAAGTACACGACAATTATTACGGAACGTCTTTGAAACCTATCTTAAAAGCACTCCATGAGGGACGCTTGGTCGTATGCGACATCGATGTTCAAGGGCATAAAATTGCCCGTGAAAAATTCGGCGACGTGATTACCTCGGTTTTTATCACGACTCCGGATCAAAAAAGCTTGCGGGACCGCCTGTGTTTTAGGGGTACGGATTCAAGCGAAGTCATCGATAAACGATTGGCAAATGCCGTTTCGGAGATGACCTGTATTAAAGAATACGATTATTTGTTGATTAACGACGATTTGGAAGAAACCGCACAGACGCTTATTGCGATCGCTTTAGCTTCACGTACGAAAACGGCTCTAACGGACTTGGGTGAATTCATCAGTTCTTGGGCTAACATCGAGTAGTACGTCTGCCTCATTTTCCGTTTAGAAAAAAATGCTATAATAAGTTACTTTTTAGAGAATAAGGAACACAATGGGAACGTTTAGTATTTCACACTGGCTCGTCATTTTGCTGATTATCGTTTTGCTTTTCGGTGCGAAAAAAATCCCCGATCTTGCTAAAGGGGTCGGTCAAGGAATTAAAAACTTTAAAAAAGCGATGAAAGAAGAAGAAACGCCGACGATAGAAAATATGGAAACAAAACACGATACTGCTGCGACATCGACGCCGCCGCAAGAAGAAAAAAAATCGAATTAATCGTTTAAATCAATTACGTAAGGAGAAAAAATGGGTACGTTCAGTATGGGACATTGGTTAGTTATTTTAGCCGTGGTCGTTTTACTTTTTGGCGCGAAAAAGATTCCAGAATTAGCCAAAGGTTTTGGGCAAGGAATTAAAGATTTTAAAAAAGCGATTAAAGAAGACGAAGAAGCCACGACCGTAGTGCCGAGCGAAAAAGTAGAGTCTAAAGCTGACGTTACGGCATCGACGACGCATGTACATGTAGATGAAAAAAAATCGGTATAAGGTTCGGTATTGAAAAAAAGAGTTACCGAAGTCATTCAAAAGACACTGCAAAGAGAGTTTGTTTTAGAAAAACCGACCAATCTTTTTTTTGGGCATTATGCAACGCCTATAGCGTTTTCGTTGGCAAAAGAGTTGAAAAAATCTCCTATTGCGATTGCCGAGGAGCTTTGTTCTAAATTCGATACCGAAGGTATTTTTCAAGCCGTTACGCCGATTAAAGGGTATATCAATTTTAAACTAAGCGAGTCGTTTCTCGATCGCTATGCCACATGGGCGTTGGAACATGAATCCGAATTTGGCAGCGATACGCATAATGAATCTATTTTATTGGAATACGTCAGCGCAAATCCTACGGGACCTTTGCATATCGGACATGCCAGAGGTGCGGTCATGGGGGATGCTCTCTATCGCATCGGAACGCATTTAGGCTATAAGATTACGAGTGAATACTACGTCAACGATGCGGGAAACCAAGTCGATTTGTTAGGACTTTCGATTTACCTTGCCGGGCGCGAACATATCCTAAACATCGCCGTGCAATGGCCTGAAGAATTTTATCGCGGCGAGTACATCGTCGATTTGGCGTTTGTCGCTAAAGAAGAGCTCGGCGAAGCTATTTTTCACGATGAGGAAAACATCAAACACTTATCCGCTTGGGGAAAAGACAAGATGTTGGAGCTCATTCGATCCAACCTTGCAGACGTAGGGATATACTTTGAACAATTTGTCAGCGAAAAATCTCTCTATGGACAATGGGACGCCAGCTTTACCCGATTGCGCAACAACGCTAAAACGTATGAAGAAGGCGGCAAAGTATGGATCCGTTCAACCGACTTGGGCGACGAAAAAGATCGCGTCGTCGTTAGAGAAGACGGAAGACCGACCTATTTGGCGGGAGATATTATCTACCACGATAATAAGTTTCAGCGCGGATACGATCGCTATATTAACATTTGGGGTGCGGACCATCACGGCTATATCGCACGCGTAAAAGCGGCGATTAATTTCTTGGGGTACGATGAATCCAAACTGGAAGTCTTATTGGCGCAAATGGTCTCTTTACTCAAAGGCGGAGAGCCGTATAAAATGAGTAAACGTGCCGGAAATTTTATTTTGATGAGCGACGTCGTTTCAGAGATCGGCAGTGATGCGTTGCGTTTCGTTTTCCTGAGTAAAAAATCGGATACGCACCTTGAATTCGACATCGACGTCTTTAAGCAAGAAGACAATAATAATCCCGTTTTTTACGTGAATTATGCTCATGCTCGGGTTAATCAGATTTTTGCAAAAGCTGAAAAATCACTTCAAGATATCGTACATGTTAAACTTGAAAACTTAAGCGAAGAGGCTCAAAATCTTCTTTTTAGCGCGCTATTGCTTCCCGAAGTTTTAGATGACGCGTTTCACTCCCGACAAGTCCAAAAGGTGACCGAATATTTAAAATCCCTTGCGGCGGCATTGCATAAATTTTACAACGAAAACCGTGTCGTAGGAAGCGACGACGAGGCGAAGCTGCTTAAACTGTTTGCCGTCGTTGCGCTCTCTTTACGCGTAGGGCTTCGTATGATCGGCATTCATGCCAAAGAGAGAATGTAGTCTCCTTCATGCAACGTGAACGTCTTTTAACGACGCTTTTGCGTTTAGCGATACGCTATCCCAAACTCTTCATCGTAGCCCTTCTTTTAGGAGGGCTTTCTTACATGTACGAAGTTTTTATCGCGCGCGATACGATGTGATTTATGGCTATTCCTCAATCACTGTTTGCACTGAGTGAATAGTGGACGCGTATTTTTCGTAATCAGGCATAAATGGTAGTATATTCGGATTTAAAAACTAATC
>Ga0114938_1002051_pt1 | contig 13140 bp, 12 predicted proteins | sample AshMeaBigSpring_FD_88675 | JGI IMG/M metagenome (GOLD analysis project Ga0114938, IMG submission 88675) | Groundwater microbial communities from Big Spring, Nevada to study Microbial Dark Matter (Phase II) - Ash Meadows Big Spring | ecosystem: Environmental > Aquatic > Deep subsurface >...
AGGATCAAGAGTGGAAACCGCGCCAGCGTTATCCAGTTAGCTAGATTCATCAGACCACACCGCCCTGATCGTCAAGGGTTGAACAGATATTCAGGGGATTATCCGCCAGCGCAACGCGAATCGACAAAAAGATGCGCGGTAATGACGAATGACGAGTGATGAGTGAGTTGTACCTTTCACTCGTCACTCGTCATCCGTCAATCCCAGCCAGCGGCAAGTCAAAGAAGCGCGCGATTCGTTGCGATTGTTTTTCGATGGCGCGGCGCACACGCTGCGACAGACGTTTGAACGGCTCCAGCGTGATCACCAGACCGCTCGGCTTGCGCACATAACGCCAGGTAGCGACGGCGACGCCGGCGTCAAGCACCACGCCCTCGATGTGCCCGGCAATGCGGAAAACCTGCTTGTGATGCGCCGCCGGCACGATCCAGTCTTTGTCCTTGTGCGCCAGCAGCAGTGGGTCGAAGCGATAGAGCATCCGCACGGTGCGCTGTAGTTCGTCCGCTGGCGCCAGCAGATCGTCGACATCGGCGCGCAGGAGCATCATCTCGGCGCCCTCTACCTGCACCGGCGTTATTTCCGGGGCGAGCGCGACCCACCACTGCCGCGCCGTCGCTTGTTGGACACCGCCCCAGTAGGCAAAATCTTGCAGCGTCGCCGGGCCGTAGGCGCGCAGATAACGCCGCAGCATCTCCAGGTTGGCAGCGTCTGGCGCGGGCGGCGCCCACGCCAGATCAGGCCGCCAATACCGGCGATGCGCAAAGATACCTTCGCCATCGCGCGCGGCATGGCAGGCGTGACCCTGACGCACTAGATCGGCGAAGATGCCGCCCCACGGCGACAAATGTTCTTCGTCGGTGATGAAGCCGGCGGCGCGCAGGTCGGAGCGCCCCATCACGCGCTTCTCACGCAGCAGCGCCTCGGTGCGTGTGACCAGTTCGGCGTAGGCAGGGTAGGCCGCGGCGCGTGCGGCGTTGCGCTCCCACCAACTCTTGCGCCCAGCCAGCATGCCACAAACCAATGGCCAGTCGCTGGTGGCGTAGACATGCAGCGTGCCGCGCTGTCCCCATAACTTGACCAACGTGCGGTCAGTGAAGAGCAGCGTCTCGTAGTATGCATGGTTGAGATCCGTGGTGCGGTTGAAGATCGCAACGCCGGCCGCCGGGTGAATTTGTGCCTGGATGCCAGCCAGCGTCTGCGCCACTGCCTCTGGTGTGGCAAAGAGCGTGATCAGCCCGGAGCGGCGCAACCGAAACCAGCGCACCTGCGCGAGATCGACCTGCATTGGTGAATCTGACATAGACGCCTCGCGAAATGCCTGCCACAAGCATACTGGCAGAACCTGGTAAAAATCGACAAGAACAAATGGTCTATCGGGCGAGTGTACCTGACATCGCAGATGCGGGCAAATCGTGGGAGGGCGCGTGCGTCCCGGCAAAGTGTGCGACACACCTCACATCACTGGGCGCTGGTTGGCGGCAGTCATCGTGAAGTAGACACCCCATATTGCCGCTCCATTTCGGCATCAGCGGGCAATACGCTAAAATAGCTGTAAAGCGCATCCACCTTCACTTCAGGAGAACTTTCTTACGTGGAAACCATCGTCGTCGGCAACCGGACTCTGGCCTTCCGCAGCTATGGTCGTCACGTTGCGCCGGATCGCCCACCATTGGTGTTGGTGCATGGCGCGGGCGGCAATCATCTGGTTTGGCCGCCGCAGGTGCGCCATCTAGCGCATACTGCCGTCTATGCACTCGATCTGCCCGGTCACGGCGAATCGCCGCTGCCCGCGTGTGCGTCCATCGCGGCGTACAGCGAAGTCATCCGCGACTTTGTCGACGCGCTGGAATTGCCCTGGTTTGTGCTGGCCGGGCACTCAATGGGTGGCGCCATCGCCCTGGACTTCGCGCTGGCGTATGCTCACCGTCTGGCTGGCATCGCCGTGATCGGCGCGGGGGCGCGCATGAAGGTGGCGCCGGCGTTCCTTGACGGCGTACTCACAGATTTTGCCGGCGCCACTGAACGCATTGTCGAGTATTCCTACCACACTACCGCATCCGACGCTGAGAAACAGCGCTATCTCCACGCGCTGCGCGAGAACGAGCCGCACACCCTGTACGGGGACTTCCTGGCGGTTGCCGCCTATGACGTGCGCGACCGGGTCGATGCGCTTGAACTTCCCGCCATGATTCTCTGTGGTTGTCACGATCGAATGACGCCGCCCGCGCTCAGCGAATTGCTCCACAACCGTCTCGCCGGCAGCACGCTGCACTTGATTGAGGACGCCGGCCACAATGTGCTGCTTGAACAGCCAGAGATCGTGGCCGCGCAAGTAAGCAACTTTCTCGACCAACTCGTGGTGGGCAGCGATGCATTCTCTGTCGATCTCACCAGTCGTTGATCGCGCAAGTCACCGGATTCTCGGTTGACCAAGCAATTCAGCAACCTCAGCAAGCGGCAGGGCGTAGCGGACATGCTCGTCGCGCCCGACGACGGTCTCCGCTGCGCAAAGCGAATTGAGCACAGCTTCCTCCACAGCTTCCACCACGGCGGGAAAGAGCGCTTCCATCATACGCGCTTCATCAGCGATGAGCGGCGTGGCAACGATCCCCGGTCCACCCACTTCGTGACGAATCCGCCGCGTCGTCGAGAATGCGATCACAAAGTCACCGCTGCCGTGCTCGATGATGGCGCCGGTGCGCGCCAATCCGGCGCCAGCGCGCACGCAAAGCCGGTGCAATTGGCGCGCCTCGAGCGGCGCGTCGGTCGCCAGCACCACCATCACCGAGCCGCGTTCGGAGCTGGGCGGTTGCGGGGGACGCAGCGCCGATTCCACCAACACGCCGCCAACGCGCAAATCTTCAGGCCGGCCAAAGTTCGTCTGCACGAGCGCACCGAGTGTGTAGCCGCCGTTCGCCGCCGGCGTGAGGCGGCTGGCGGTGCCGATCCCGCCCTTCCAGCCGTAGCAGGTCGTCCCCGTCCCCGCGCCGACGGCGCCTTCGGCCACCGGCCCGGCGGCGGCTGCTGCCAATGCCTGCTGCACGTGCGCGGCGGTGACGTGCCGCCCCTGGATGTCGTTGAGGTGACCGTCGTTGCACTCGCCCACCACCGGGTTGACGGTGCCGGTGGTGATGCCGATTTCCGGGTTGGTGTGTAGCGCATGGTCGACCAGCGCATCCGCTACGCGCCAGACGTTGAGGGTGTTGGTCAGGGCGATAGGCGTCTCGATCTCGCCAAGTTCGCGTATCTGTTCGAAGCCGCATGCCTTGCCATAGCCGTTGATGGTATGCACGGCGGCGGCGACTTTCACACGAAACAGATTACCCGCGTGGGGCAGAATCACCGTGACGCCGGTGCGCGCTGGCCCTTGTCCGGGATGCAGCGCGCCATCGCCAAACCAGACGGTGGCATGCCCCACGCGCACACCCGCCACATCGGTGATGGCATTGTGTGCGCCAGGTGGCAGCCGCCAGAGCGAATCCAAACCAAGTGTGCGGGCGCGTGGGCGAAAGGACATACGAAGATAATGAGTAATCTCCAGTCTCCAATCTCAGTGACAGAGATCGGGAACTGGAGATTGAAGATTGGCTAGACCGACGAGCCGCTGCGACCGCCAGCCGTACCGCGCAGCGCCGAGACGACCGCAACGACGATAACTGCGGCGACGATCAACTCTAGCACCATGTTGATCGACACCGACGCCAGCGTCGCCAGAAAGGGCACATTCAGGCGGAGTGCGATTGCGCCGATCACGAGCAGCGTGTTGGTCAGCGTGCCGGCCACTGCACTGGAAGCCAGCCGCACTTGCATGCCGAACGACTTCAACCCGACATAGACCGCCCAGGCGACCGGGCCGATGAACAGGCGCGGCACGACTGAAATGATCGGATCGACAAAGATCGCGTTCGGGCTGCCTGCTGGCTGTTGCGACGCCAGAAAGAGGCTGAAGAGACCAAAAGCGCCGCCAACCACCATGCCCACCAGCGGCCCCTCCAGAATCGCGCCGATGATGGCAGGCACATGCATGATCGTGATGGCGATGGTCGGCCCAATCACGATGAAACCGAGCGAGATGAACGGCCCCATGTTCAGCGGGATCGACAAGACGATGCTGATCGCGATGAGCACAGCGGTAATGACCAGCTTACGCGTTGTAGATGATGTGTTTTGCATACGGCTCCTCCTCCAAGTTGGTCGACAAACGGCTACAGTAGCCGGCCACTGGTAGCGTACCAGACGCTGACCACAAAGACAAGCATCGCCAATGTCACGACCACATCGACCCAGGAGCCGTGCAATTGGATGAACTTTGTGCGCCCGCGCCCGCCAAGATAGCCGCGTGCTTCCATCGCCACCGCCAACTCTTCGGCGCGGCGGAAGGCGTTGACAAAGAGCGGCACGACCAGCGGCAACAGCGACTGTGCGATCTGGCGCGGCTGTTTCCAACTCAACTCGCCGATTTCGCCGCCGCGGCTCGCCTGCGCCTTGATCACGCGTTCCAACTCCTCGGTCAGGATCGGCACAAAGCGCAGCGCAATCGTGATCACCAGCGCCAGTTCATGCACCGGGAGGCCGATACGCGCACCCGGCTGGAGCAGCAGTTCGGTGCCGTGCGTCAGCTCGGTGATGCGGGTCGTCAGCGTCGGCAGGCTCACCAGCAGCAGGATCGACATCAGGCGCACCAGACTGAGCGCGGCTTGGAGCAAGGCGTCGCTCGTCACGCGGATGAAGCCCCAGTCGATCAGGATCACGCCGCCCGGCTGAAACCAACTCAAATAGAGCACCGAGAGGGAGAGAAAACAGAGGATCACCGGCAGGCCGCGGATGAAGGGGCGCAGCACGAAGGTCACGGGGATGCGGCTCAACCCGACCAGCGCCAGAATCGTGACCAGATAGATCAGCGCGGCCGTCAGCGAGCGGGTGAAGGAAACGGCGAAAAGCAGGCTCAGCGTGCAGAGAATCTTCGTGCGCGGATCCAGCCGATGAATCAGCGTGTTGCCGGGGATATATTGCCCGATCAGGATGTTGCGCGAGAGTTCCAGTGACATCGTCGCCTGTTGGTCTTTGCTGGGGTGGTAGAGGCCGACAACGTCCTCGGCACGCCGCAGATAAAGCCATTGGCTGAACCCATGGTGCGGCGTGCCGGGGACGTATCATGATGCTGCGTTAGCGCATCGTCAGCGCCATGACCGCCTTTTGCGCGTGCAGGCGGTTTTCGGCTTCGTCATAGACGACCGACTGCGGGCCGTCGATCACGCCGTCGGTGACCTCGATGTTGCGGTCTGCGGGCAGGCAATGCATGTAGATCGCGTCCGGGTTGGCCATCGCCATGCGCCGCTCGTCGGTGATCCAGTTCGTGTACTTCTTGCCGATTGCGGCGCTCTCAGCGTTGTCGGAGGTGGTGAGCAGCGCGCCCCAGCTCTTGGCGTAGATGATGTCAGCGCCCTTGAATCCGGCGTCGAAGTCGTCCATCACCTCGAAGCTGCCGCCGTGCTTCTTGGCGTTGTCGCTTGCCTGCTGCACGATGTCGGGCATCAGCTTGTATTCCGGCGGGCGCGTCAGACGCACGTTCATGCCAAAGCGCGTCATCTGCAGGATCAAGCTCTGCGGGATCGAGATCGGCTTCTGGTAGCTGCTGGCGTAGGCCCAGCTCACGTTGATCGTCTTGCCGCGTGGGTCGCCCACCTTCTCGATGATCGTCATCAGGTCGGCCAGAATTTGGAAGGGGTGGTAGACATCACACTGCATATTGAGCACCGGCACGCGGCTGGCCTTGGCGACATCGTTGATGTACTGGTTGCCAAAATTCCAGTCGCACTGGCGGATGGCGATGCCGTCGTAGTAGCGCCCGTAGATTTCGCCGATCTCCTTGGCCGTGTCGCCGTGGCTGATCTGCGTCGTTTCCGAGTCGATGAACGCGGCGTGACCGCCCAGTTGCGCCATGCCCACCTCGAAACTGGAGCGCGTGCGCGTGCTGCTGAAAAAGAAGAGCAGCGCCAGCGTCTTGTCGCGCAGCAGCGGGTGCGGAATGCCCAACGCACGGTCGCGCTTGAGCTTGAACGCCACATCCATGACGGTCTCGATCTCTTCCTTGCTAAAGTCCATGTCGCTGATGTAGTCGCGCCCGCGCAAGTCGGTTTGCATAGGTGAAAAACTCCTTGATCTTGATATTTCGATAATCGGGAAATGACCAGCAATTGTGCTATTGTATCGTTACTTACACGAAGCACAAACAAACTACCGGATTGAACACAAGGAGCGCGCCCATGACTGAGAGCAAACTCACCCGCCCCCACGGTCTGTACTTCGAAGAATTCATCATCGGCGACCAAACCGAAAGCGTTGGGCGCACGATTACGGAGGCGGACGTCGTCAACTTTGCTGGGCTTTCCGGCGACTATAACTTGATCCACACCGACGCCGAGTACGGCAAAGGCCACATGTTCGGCCAGCGTGTGGCGCACGGGCTGCTTGTGCTCAGCATCGCCAGCGGGCTGGCCGTGCGGCTCGGCTTCATGGAGGATACCATCCTGGCTTTTCGCGGGCTGGAGTGGAAATTCGCCGCGCCTGTCTTCATCGGCGACACGATCCGGCTGCGCGTGACCGTCGAAGCGGTCAAGCCGATGCCGCGGCTAGGCGGCGGGCTGGTGACGCTAAAGATGGAGGTGATCAACCAGAAGCACGAAGTTGTCAACCGCGGCGCGTGGGACGTGCTCTGCCGCAGCCGGGGAGAAGGCTAGAACGTCATGCGTCATGCGCAACGAGTCATGCGTTACAGCGCACCTCATCACGCATGACGCATCACGTGTTACGAATGCAGTTCCGGCGCCAGGTGGTCGATGCGGTCGTGACTGCGCAGCCGCCATACCTCGCGCCCCGGATGCTCGACATACTCGAAGTGCGTGACGCCGGTGTTGTGTGTCCACACCTCACAGCGCCGCCAGGGACCGACGTTGAAGATATGATCAAAGGCAAACTCGATCACGCCGCCGTGACAGACAACCAGCACTTGCTCGCCCTGATGCTTCTCGACCAACTCCTCGATGAAGACGCCGACGCGCGCGCGAAAGTGCATCAATGTCTCGCTGGCCGGCTCCTTCATGATCGGGGCGAAGGGGCGCTCGCTAGCCCAGAAACCGGCAAACTCGCCGTGATGGTCTGCCTCACCCCACGGTGTGTGGTCGAAGCGATTGTTGCCGATCTCGCGCACACGGTCGTCGAAGCGGATCACCTGTCCGTAGCGTGCGGCCAGCGGCGCCGCCGTCTCACGCGCGCGCAGCATTGTGCTGGCGTAGATGGCGGCGACCTCGGCCAGTTGCGACGGCAGCCATTCTGCCAGCGCCGCCGCCTGCTGGCGCCCCAGCGTCGTCAGTGGCTGATCCCAATCGGTGCCCACCCAGTCGGGCAGGTTGACATAGCTCTGGCCGTGGCGAATCAAAAACAGGTGCATGAATGGTTCCCCCTAAAACTGTGGTTGCAATGACCTGCATTGTAGCCCAGAATGATGGAGTTGCCATTCTTTGAGGGGATGAAAGCGCAATGACGGAACGCCTCGATTACCTCGATCCCTATCAAGTTCGCTTCACCGCCCAGGTGCGCGCCCTCCCGACGTGGCGCGACCAGTCCGCCGTCATCCTTGACCGGACTTGCTTCTACCCAACTTCTGGGGGGCAGTTGCACGACACGGGGTTACTCGACACGGCTGGCGTCGTCGATGTCGTTGTCGAACAGGGCGAAGTCCTGCACGTCCTGGCGACGGCGCCGCCCTTCACCACCGGCGACACAGTGACCGGCGTCATCGACTGGGCGCGGCGCTACGACCACATGCAGCAGCACTCCGGCCAGCATCTGCTCTCGCGGCTACTCTATCAACGTTACGGCTGCGAGACCGTCTCTGTACACTTTGGCCGTGAGGAAGCGACGCTCGATCTGGATGTGGCCGGCATCGACCCAGCGCGGCTGGAGGAGATCGAACAAGCCGCCAACGAACTGGCTTACTATGCATTGGAGATTCGCGCCTACTTTGTTGACGACCACGAGGTGACGCGGTTACCCCTGCGCCGCCAGCCCGCCGTCACCGGGCAGATTCGCATCGTGGAGATCGACGGCTTCGACTACTCAGCGTGCGGCGGGACGCACGTCCACACCACCGCCGAGATCGCGCCGATCAAGCTGCTGCGCCAGGAGCGCCGCCGCGAGCAGACGCGGCTCACCTTTCTGTGCGGGCTGCGTGCGTTCCAGGATTACCGCACCAAGCATCGCCTGCTGCTGGATAGCGCCGCGCTCTTCAGCACCGACCCCACCAGCGTGCCGATTCTGACGCAGCGACTGCAAGATCAGGTGCGCGAATTGCAACGCGAGAACACTTTATTGCAAGAGCAGATGCTGGCGCACGAAATCGCCGCGCGGCGGCGCAGCGCGCCGCACGTGCAGGGCGCCGCGCTGGTCGAGGTGCTGGCGCCTGACCGCAGCGCCGATGCGCTCAAGCAGATGGCGGCGCTGCTGCGCGCCCAACCGCAGACCATCGGGCTGCTGGCCGCGACCGCCGGCGACAAGCTCACGGTCATCTTCTGCCGCAGCGACGACCTGACGCTGCACGCTGGCAACCTGCTGCGCGACACGCTGGCGGCCTTTGGCGGGCGTGGCGGTGGGCGCCCGGAGTACGCGCAGGGTGGCGGCGTTGCGCCCGACGTTGCCGCCGATCTGCTGGCGCACGCCCGCAACCGGCTGACCCACGACGCCTGACGCCAACTTGCACAGTTTCGACAATCATTCCATGCTCTCACCAAAAGGAGTCATCCATGACCACATCTCGCCCACCCGTCGCCCTTGAATCCACTGTCATCTCGCACGGCCTGCCCTATCCGCAAAACCTGGCGCTGGCGCAGGAGATGGAAGCCATCGTGCGGAGCCGCAGCGCCGAGCCGCGCACCGTCGGCGTGATCGGCGGCGCGCTGCGCGCCGGCTTGAGCGAGGCCGAACTGCTGCACCTGGCGACGGCCAAAGGCGTGCGCAAAGTCAGCCGCCGCGACCTGCCGATCGTCGTGGCGCGCCAACTCGACGGCGCCACCACCGTTGCCACGACGATGTGGGTGGCGCAGCGTTTTGGCATCGAGGTCTTCGCCACCGGCGGCATCGGCGGCGTCCATCGCGGCAAGGGTGACGACATCAGCGCTGACCTGCAAGAGCTGGCGCAGACGCCGGTCATCGTCGTGTGTGCGGGCGCCAAAGCGATCCTCGACCTGCCGTCCACGCTCGAATATCTGGAGACGCAGGGCGTCACCGTCGTCGGCTTCGGCACGGACGAATTCCCCGCCTTCTACAGCCGCAGCAGCGGCCTAGCGGTCGATGTCCGCTGCGACACGGCCGCCGAGGTGGCGGCGATCTGGCGCGCCAAGCAGACACTGGGGCTGCCGGGCGGCTTGCTAGTGACGGCGCCTGTGCCCGCCGACATGGAGATTCCCGCCGCCGAGATCGAGCCGGCCATCACCCAGGCGGTGGCGGAAGCCGAGGCGCGCGGGCTGCGTTCCGCCGAAGTGACGCCCTTCCTGCTCACGCGTATTACCCAGTTGACCGGCGAACGCAGCCTGCGCACAAACCTTGCGCTGCTGCACAACAACGCCGCCGTCGCCGCCGATATTGCGATTGCACTCGCTGCGGCGTCGTAGGTCATCGCCTCCGGCGTGATACAGCACCACGTCACGCCGGAGGCGATGATCTGCGTTGGCTGCCCTCAATCGGAATTGCGCCCCTCGCAACTCGCCCCTCATTTCAGAACCTCTGCTGATCGCGTCATCTGTGTGAGTTTTTACCAAATCGCTGCGTCCTCTCCACAACTTCTCTAGATTCCGGTGTATGCCCTGCGCGGCGTCTCGCTGCGCAGGGCGGCGGGCGAGTACGTCGCCATCGTCGGCGCCAGCAAGAGATCGCCCGGCTCTACGACCAGACGCGCCACCTGCACCGCCTGGTCAACGACCTGCCCGAATTGGCGCAGGCCGAAGCCGGGCGGCTGCCGCTGACCATGACTACGCTCGACCTGGCGGCGCTGGCCGAAGAAGCGGTCGATGTCTTCGCCCCCATCGCCGACATGGAGGAGGTCACCCTGCACTATCAGCTGCCAACCGCGCCGCTGCCCGTGCAGGGCGACCGGGCGCGATTGATGCAGGTGCTCCAGAACTTGCTGGCCAACGCCCTGCGCCACACGCCGGCCGGCGGCAGCGTCACTGTGACCATGCAGCGCAAGCCAGGCACGGTGACGCTTGCGCTCCAGGACACCGGCGACGGCATCGACCCGGCGCATCTGCCGCATATCTTCGACCGCTTCTACCGCACCGACCGCGCACGCGACCGCGATGCGGGCGGCGCCGGGCTGGGGCCGGCGATCGTGCAGGTGCTGGTCGAGGTGCATGGCGGGTAGGTCACAGCGACCGACGCCGGGTTGGGCGCTGGCAGCCGCTTTGCAATGACGCTGCCGGCTGCGGCCTGAACCACCAGCGCAACTCCATCACCATCTACGCCGACATCAAGGCGACGCAATCACGAGTGCATTTCAAGTTGGGGGGCAACTGTGAACTAGACTCACCAATCTCCCAACAGTTGACAGCCGCCAACATTTATTGTATTCTTTAAATATGAATGAACGTTCATTCGTAAATTAGGAAAAATGATGACCACCAAAGGTGAGGAAGCGCGCACCGAGATCCTGCACGCAGCCTGGAAGCTCTTTATCACGCGCGGCTATGCCAGCACGAGCCTGCGCGACATTGCCAAAGCCGCCGGCAACCGCGCGGTAGGCGGTATCTACAATCATTTCGCCAGCAAGGAGGCGCTTTTCGCCGAGCTGCTGACGATGGCGGCGCCAGTGACGGAGATGCGCGCCATGTTCGCCAGCCTGCACGGCGACACCGCGCCGGCGCTGATCCGCGCTTATCTCCGTGCCTGGATGCCGATCAGCCTGCGCTACTACGAATATCTCAAGCTGGTGCAGATCGACTTGAGCGAGTTCAACGGCGCCAACATTCAGCGTGTCTTCCCAGAACTGGGCACGCCCTACCAGGAGTTTGTCGCCGCGATTCAGCAGTTGCCCGGTCTCAAGCCGATGCCGACCATCGTGCTGATGCGGCTGATCGATGCACTGGTGGCGGGCTATGCCATCACCGCACGCTACGGGACAGACGACGCCCGCGCCGCGCTCACGCCCGAGCAGTGGATCGATGTGCTGGTGGATGCGCTGCTGGAAGGAATTGCGGAGGAAAATTGAGTTGCGAGGGGCGAGTTGCGAGGGGCGAGTTGCGAGGGGAGCGCCAGAGCCAGGAGGGGATATGTCAATTGTGACGTTTGGCGTATGCCACGTTACGGAACGCCAGATTCAGACGCGCCAGAGCCAGGAGGGGATATGTCAATTGTGACTGACACGGTTACGGAGTGGATTCAGCCGCTGACAGCGCCGGCGTTGACGCTGGCGAATGCGGGCGGCAAGGGCGCCAACCTCGGCGTGATGGTGCGCGCCGGGTTGCCCGTGCCCGGCGGCTTTGTCGTAACGACGGACAGCTATCACGCCATTGTTGTCGCCAACGCGCTGACGGCGCTGATCGCACAACAGTGGCAGATGCTCACGCCCGGCGACGCCGCCGCGTTCGCGCGCGCATCGTCCGTCATCCGCGCCGCGTTTGTCGAGGCGGCCTTCCCGCCGGAGTTAGCAGCCGCCATCGTGAGCGCCTACGCCGGGTTGGGTGACGCGGCGCCGGTGGCGGTGCGATCTTCGGCTACGGCGGAAGATCTGCCCGATGCCAGCTTTGCCGGTCAGCAGGACACCTATCTCAACGTGCTCGGTGCGGCTGCGCTGCTCGACGCGGTGCGACGCTGTTGGGGCAGCCTGTGGACGGCGCGGGCAATGGCCTATCGCCTGCGCCAGCACATTGCACCCGACCAGGTGAGTCTGGCCGTCGTCGTTCAGGCCATGATCCCGGCGGCGGCGGCGGGCGTGATGTTCACCGTCAACCCTGTCACCGGCGCGCGCGATGAGGTGGTCATTAACGCCACGTGGGGGCTGGGTGAGGCGCTGGTCTCTGGGCGCGTCACTCCGGACACGCTCACGGTTGACAAGGCGACAGGGCGCATCAAACATGTCGAGCTTGGCGAGAAAGCAGTAATGACGACGGCGACCGACGGCGGCACGACGGAGGTGGCGGTCGATACGACGCGCCGCCGCATCCAGGCGATCCAGCCGGCGCAAGTCGTCCAACTGACGGCGCTTGGCCGCACGCTGGAAGCACTATTTGGCGGCGCGCAGGATGTCGAGTGGGCGGTGGCGGCGGGTGAGGTCGTCCTGTTGCAATCGCGCCCGGTGACAAGTATCGCTGCACCCTGCGTCCCACCCGGCGACGACGCCTGGCCGGAGCTTGCCGGCCTGGAGCCTCAGCCCTTCGACTTCTGGACGCAGCAAGACCTCGGCGAGCGCTGGCCCGACCCGGTGGCGCCGCTCACCTGGTCGATCTCAGAGCCGATGACGCAGGTCAGTATGGATCGCATGATCGCCGGTCTCAAAGCGCCCTACGCCGGCAAGATTCGCTGGTGTATGCGCGCGTTCGGCCATGTCTACATGAATGAGGGCGCGCTGCTCTATGCCTACACACATGGGTTGGGAATGCCGATGCAAATGCTTCAAAGCGGGCTGACGCACCCTGGCGCACGGCCCCCGGACGCGGCACGATGGCGATTGGGGCGGGTGCTGCGCCATCTGCCCGTGTACTGGCAAGTGGCGACGAGTTGGGAGCGCAACGTGGCGCGCTTCGAGGCGGATTTCCCCGCGATCGACTGCTGGATCGACGACTTCATGGCGCGTGACCTGGGCAGCGCCGCCGACAGTGAACTGCTGGCCGAGGCGCGTGACGTGTGGTTTGCGCGCGTGCTCCAGTACATCGCCTTTCACACTAACGCCACCTCGCTTTCGATGTCGGCGCTGACGCAGTTGGAGAAGCTGCTTACACAACGGCTTGGCGATGCGGCGCTGGCGCGGACGCTGGCGGGCGGGCTGTCCGGCGTGATCGCCGCCGAAATTGCGCCCGATCTGTGGGCAATGGCGCAGACGCTGCACGCCGCAGGGCTGGCGGAGATCGTCACAACACAGCCGCCCGCGGC
>Ga0114938_1002054_pt1 | contig 13139 bp, 12 predicted proteins | sample AshMeaBigSpring_FD_88675 | JGI IMG/M metagenome (GOLD analysis project Ga0114938, IMG submission 88675) | Groundwater microbial communities from Big Spring, Nevada to study Microbial Dark Matter (Phase II) - Ash Meadows Big Spring | ecosystem: Environmental > Aquatic > Deep subsurface >...
ATGTTCAACGATGTACCTTGGAGAGATACAGTGATCGATCATCCAATTTCTGAGATGGTATACGATGGTATGCTTCATCTATCTGAACGTCCGGGATTGGGTGTTGATTTAGTAGAGGAAGAGATGGAAGCTCATCCGGGTATTGTAGAAAACGCTCCTGATAACTTTTATATTTAATTGCGTATGAGTTTTTGCATAGACTTTAGCAATAAAGTAGTTCTTGTGACAGGCGTTTCTTCTGGTATAGGCTTAGGAGTGGCACACTCCTTTGCCAGCGCCGGAGCTATTGTAGTGGGCTGTTCTCGCAAACCTGAAGGGGATGAAACGGTCGAACGTTTTATGGAAGTAGTTCAATCGGCCGGTGGAGAGGCTTATTATGTTCAGGCTGATGTGACCGTGCCAAGTGACCTAACTCGATATATAACGACTACGGTCGAACGCTTCGGTAGAATTGATGTGGTGGTATCGAATGCCGGTGTCAACGTGTTCGAAGGTGCGGAGGCTTGTACTGAGGAGCGTTGGGCGTATAATATAGAACTGAACCTGGCGTCACATTGGCGTTTAGCTAAGGAGGCGAAGCCGTATTTGGAGAAGAGCGAACAGGGCGTTGTTTTGTTGATGACCTCCAATCATGCGTATAGTTCCATTCCGGGCTGTTTCCCATATAACGTCACTAAAACGGCAATCACCGGATTGGTTCGCAGTTTGGCGATCGAATGGGGACCTAAAGTGCGCACCGTAGGGGTGGCTCCCGGGTTTATCGATACTCCGGGAAATGACTCTTGGTTTAATTCCTTCCCGGATGCTGAAGCTGAACGACTTCGTACGATTAATCTTCATCCGGTGAAGAAGATCGGAACAGTCGATGAAGTGGGAGATCTCTGTGTGTATCTGGCTTCACCGAAAGCTGCGTTTATAAGCGGTACTACTATTTTAATGGATGGTGGTCGTTCGGCTTTGATGCAAGATGATTAATCCAATACTCTATTATTATGAATGCACAATTATTCTTTCAAGATACCAATCAGACAGGTGAGGGGGCTACATGGCTTCCTGAACTGTCGTTATTCTTATGGGTAGATATTGAGGGGCAGACATTGAAATGGTACCATACTTTCACTAAAACGGTCGGCAGTCACACTTTCGATGCGATGGTGTCGTCCATTGTTCCTTTTGATAAGGAGAGCGTTTTGCTTTTCCTTCAGAACCGTATCATTGTATTCCATCTTCTTACTCGTGAGGAGAGACTTTTTCTTCCTTTATCGTTTGCTGAATGCGGTAAACGTCCTAATGATGTGAAGGCTTCTCCAGACGGACGCTTATTCATGGGGGTGATGCATCTATCCGATTATGCGGAGAATGGTGCTTTATACCGCATCGATGGAGATCTTTCTATTCATCAGGTTTTAGAGCGGCAATCCATTCCGAATGGAATTGTTTGGGATACGAATAAAGGGGTGATGTATTACGTTGACTCTTTCAGAAAATGTATTGAGAGATATGCTTACGATCCTCTCACCGGTGCAATGGACTTTCGAGGGGTTGCTGTTGAGGTTCCCGATGGTATAGGTGTTCCCGATGGAATGACGATTGATCGGGATGGGAATTTATGGGTCGCTCATTGGGGAGGTTTTGGCGTTTATGTATGGAACCCTGATAAGGGCGATCTGCTTGATAAAATTGAGGTGCCTGTACCGAATGTGGCCTCTTGTACTTTCGATGATCAAGGGGGACTTTACATCACAACGGCAAGAGCCGGACTGAGCGAGGCTGATCTGGAACGTTATCCTTTGAGTGGGAGCGTGTTTTATGCCAAGACCTCAGCCCAAGCTGCACAGAATCATTATTCATTTAAACAGGAAAGGGGGAGTGTATGAGTCTTTCGTTTTGGGACATCTTAATCTTTGTCGTTTATTGCTGCGCCGTTTTATTTATCGGACTGTTTGTCTCTCGGAAGAAAACCGGTCAGGTAGAGGATGCCGATAGTTACTTCTTGGCAGGTAGAGGATTGTCGTGGTGGGCGATTGGCGCGTCTATCATTGCTTCTAATATCTCTGCGGAACAGTTTGTGGGTATGAGTGGTTCGGGCTATGCTATCGGTTTGGCAATGGCAACTTATGAGTGGATCGCTGCTCTGGGCTTGATCATCGTTGCTAAGTGGTTTATGCCGATCTTTCTTAAACGGAACATTATGACGATGCCGCAATTCTTAGAAGCTCGTTTCGATAAACGGGTGAAGACAATTATGGCCTTTTTCTGGTTGTTGGTTTTTGTTTTCATAAACCTGACTTCTATTCTTTATTTGGGGGCTTTGACCATTCAGAATATTGTGGGCGTTCCGTTGGTGTATGGTATCGTGGGACTGGCTCTGTTCTCAGTGGCTTACTCTATCAAAGGTGGCTTAAAGGCTGTGGCGCTGACGGATGTTATTCAGGTTTTCTTCTTGGTTCTCGGCGGACTGCTAACCACTTTGATTGCTCTGAATATGCTGGGTGAGGGACAGGGACTTTGGCAAGGATGCGTTAACTTATACGAGAAATCGTCTGATAAGTTTCATCTCATTCTCGATCCATCAACCCCCGGCTATAAAGATCTTCCCGGTATCTCTGTTATCATTGGAGGCTTATGGGTTGCAAATCTTTATTATTGGGGCTGTAATCAATACATCATTCAACGTGCTTTGGCTGCGAAAAATATCTCTGAAGCTCAAAAGGGAATGGCTTTTGCGGGTATCATCAAACTGTTCGTTCCGTTATTAGTGGTTATTCCGGGAATAGCGGTCTTTGCGATGGACGTTCCTTTAGCGAAGTCGGATGAGGCTTATCCTTGGTTGGTGAGCAACCTCCTGCCGATCGGAATCAAAGGGTTGGCTTTTGCGGCTCTCACTGCTGCTATTGTCAGTTCTCTAGCTTCTATCATGAATAGTATCTCTACTATTTTTACAATGGATATCTATCATAGTTATATCGCTCCGCGGTCAACGAATCATCAATTGGTGAAGGTGGGTAAAATAACCAACTTAGTAGCTATTGCTATCGGTGTGTGTATCGCTCCTTTCCTTTCGGGATTGGATCAGGCTTTTCAATATATCCAAGAGTTTACTGGTTTTGTGAGTCCGGGTGCGTTGAGCATTTTTCTGGCAGGATTCTTCTACAAACGGGCGACTGCTAATGGTGCCTTGGCTGCGGCATTGGGTTCTTTTGTCTTCTCTATCTTACTCAAATTCTTGACTCCGGGACTTCCTTGGATGGACCGAATGGGAATCGTGTTCTTACTCTGCTGCGGCTTAATTGTGCTCATGGGTAAGGTGAATCCGAAAGGGGTGGAGTCGAAGGCAATACTCTGTCCGTCTCTGTTTAAAACCAATCGCACTTTCAATATAATGGCTCTGTTTATTATATTGATCCTTGTTCTCTTTTACACGATGTGGTGGTAGTCATTAAATTATACTTATAAATATGAAATGTAGTATTTTATTTTTAAACTTTTTGTTTTTTGTTTTATCGGTTCAGGCAGATGTCTCTGCATGGGTCAAGCCTGATAAGGTTTCGGGTGTAAAGCAGGAACAGCTCTCTTTAAATGGAGTTTGGAAATTTCGATATGCTTCTAATGGAAAGTGGCATTCTGTTAAAGTGCCTGGTGAGTTGGCTATGCAGGGATTCAGCATCGAACATGATAAGGCTTATCTATACGAACGTGATTTCTCGATCCCTCAGGATTATCGGAATAAGCAGACGGTCATCCGCTTTGATGGCGTTTATTCGTATGCACGTTTGTTCGTGAATAATAAATTTGTGTGCGATCATTTTGGTGGTTTTACTCGTTGGGAGGCTGATATAACTTCTTTTGTGAAAACGGGAAAGAAGAACAGTATCCGATTGGAGGTGACCGATCGTAAAGATGATATCTCTTATGCTGCGGGATATGCACATCATCCCATTGGGGGTATTTTACGCGGTGTGTCGGTTTATGCTTTGCCGTCGGCTAACTTGGCGGATTTGAAAGTGGAAACGTTACTCGATTCTACTTATACGGATGCCACTTTACGTTTGTCGATGAAGGCTTCTGCTGATGCGAAGATCGAATATAAATTGGTTGATCCCAATGGTAAGATTGTTCCTCTTCAGGAATCGTTGAAGTCGCTTGTGAAAGGTGAGAATACTCATCAATTCTCTGTTCGTCGTCCGCTTAAGTGGGATGCTGAACATCCTAATCTTTATACATTGACCATCGACGTGAACAAAGGTACCGATCAGCATTATTCGTTTGCGAAGGAGATTGGATTCAGGGATATTAAGATCGTTGGCAATCGAATGTTAGTGAATGGCATGCCGGTAAAACTTCGCGGTGCTTGTCGCCATGATATGCATCCTACGTTGGGACGGTCGACGAATGCTGAGTTGGATAGCTTGGACGCTGCGCTTTTTAAACGCTCGAATATGAATTTCGTACGAACTTCACATTATCCTCCTTCTGAGGATTTTCTGAAATTCTGCGATAGAGTGGGACTTTATGTAGAGTGCGAAACGGCTATTTGTTTTGTTGATACTTATCGTCAGAAGAATTATGCACCGGGTGCTAGTCAGAATGATAGCACTTTTACCTCTCGTTATATGTCGCAATTGCAGGAGATGGTGAAACATTTCGTTAACCATAGCTCTGTGCTTTTTTGGTCGATAGGCAACGAAAGTAACTATGGAACGAACTTCCAGAAAAGCTACGATTGGACGAAAGCGTGGGATCGGACTCGTCCTGTGATCTTTAGTTATCCGGGTACGGTTCCTAAAGATAAAGCGTGCTACGATATTTTGAGTTTCCATTATCCCAATGTAGATGGTAACATGGAGCAGTTCGGACCTTCTACTCATAAGTTCCAAACGGCTAAGTATCCTAGTATTTTTGATGAGTGGGCTCATGTGCCTTGCTATACGTATACTACTTTGCAAGATGACCCAAATATTCGTGAGTTTTGGGGCATTTCTCTTGATAAGATGTGGGGCAATCTGTTCGATTCTCCTGGTGGACTAGGCGGTGCGATCTGGGGATATATTGATGAAACATTTATGATTCCTGAACTAAAAGAGGGTACTCCATATTGGATTGAATATGCTAAAACATCGAAACCTAAAGAGTGGCAAGGTAAATGTGTTGGTTATGGTGAATGGGGAATAGTCGATGTTTGGCGTCGGGAGAAACCGGAATTCTGGGGGACTAAGAAGGCTTATTCGCCAATTCGTGTACTTCAAACTCAACTCTCTTCTTTTGCATCGAATGCGCCTCTCTTTATTTCCGTTTACAATCGTTTCGATCATACTTGGTTGAATGAAGTGACGGTGAAATATACCTATAATGGAGTAACACAAAGTACAAGTTTGCCGAGCGTTGCGCCTCATTGTAAAGGTGTTTTGGAGATTCCAGCTAATAATTGGAAGGCGGGTGAGGTGATCCTTGTTGAATTCTTCGATTCGAAAGGTCAACTGATTGATGCGGAGAATATAACGCTGGGAACCGAGCCACTAAGTACTTCTTTCACTCAGAAGGTAAGTAAGGCACTTACAGTCACCGATCAAGCTGATTATCTCATTGTTCGTGGGCGGATTTTGAAATTCCATTCAATAAGAAGAATGGTTTGATGGAAAAGGTGATCTCTAAGGGAGAGGTAATTATTGAAAAGGGTCCGTTTATTAATCTGGATCTTAACTTCAATCATAATACCGGACCGGAAGTGCGTGAGAAAGCACGTAACTTCATTCTTAATGACAGCAATTGGAATATGAAAACATTCTCTTGGAACCAGACCGGAGGAAATGTTCAGGTGAAACTGATTGGTAGCTATGATAAAATTGCCGTTACATTCGATATCCAGGTTAATGCTGTAGGACAGATGGACATTTCTTTCCAAACGAACGGACAACCGGACGGATGGTTACGTGAATCGGGCGTGAAATTCTATCTTTCGCAGAAGGTCGATCAATTGTCGTGGAAACGTAAAGGACATTGGAGCTACTACCCCGATCATAGTTTTGCAGGAAATACGGGAAGTACTGCATTGTATAATACCAACCAGATAGCTTATGGCGCAAACCCTAATCAGTCGTGGAATCTAGATACTCATAATTATTATTATTTCGCCGACAAAGGGGCTCTCTCTGAACAACCGCTGACTAATTGGGCTAAAGGTATGAAAGAGAATATCTCGGAATATACTCTTTCTAACGGACAAACTCCAAAACTCAGTGTTGTTTCACCCGATCATTCTTTGGGCTGCCGACTGTTTAAGACTGCAGATAAAGCGCTGCTGATGTATGTGAATACTCGGTGGGACTATCCGGAGATCGGCTGGGGTGATTATTGCAAAACGTTGGATGTAACTCCTAATTATGGACATATCAGCATCCAGTTTTAAGTGAACATCAGACGGACAAGTTAGTTATTTTTTATAGTAATGAAGAGAGGGGCATGAGTAATATCTGCAACTCTCTTCTTTATTTTGGGCGGTACCGTTTGGAGCAATAGCTTAGCTTTCAACGTAACTTCTTAAACTATCATGATGCTGTCACACTATCATAATGCTGTTAAACTATTTAATACTGTAGTCTGTTCCATATGAAATAGCTCTATGATAGGACAATAGGAGTTGAATGAAGGTTTAAAAGTTAATTGTAGTTAATATATAGTATTGTGCAATACATAGTACCAGTGTAATACATATATTTGTTGCATTAAAAGGTACTATTATGAATGTAGACAATGTTAAATCTCAAATGCGTAAGGGAATGCTTGAATATTGCATCATGTTACTATTGCATAAAGAAGCATCCTACGCTTCCGATATTATTCAGAAGTTGAAAGAAGCGCAACTGATTGTTGTTGAAGGAACTCTTTATCCATTACTGACTCGTTTGAAGAATGATGATTTGTTGAGTTACGAATGGGTGGAGTCGAATCAGGGGCCCCCACGTAAGTATTATAAGCTCACTGAAAAAGGGGAGATCTTTCTCGGAGAACTCGAATCATCGTGGAGGGAGTTGAATGATACAGTGAATCACATATCCAGTAGATAAATACTTAAATACCATATCACACAATGAAAAAAACATTAACTGTAAATTTAGGTGGAACCGTTTATAATATAGATGAGGATGCCTACCGTCTGTTAGATGATTACCTGAATAATCTGAAAATACATTTTCGTAAGCAGCAAGGTGCCGACGAGATTATTGATGATATTGAAGCTAGAATCTCAGAACTGTTTTCAGAAAAAATAGCTGGTGGTAAACAGGTGATCACTATCTCGGATGTGGAGGAGATCATTGTTCGTCTTGGTAAACCGGAGGATTTCGAAGACCAAGAAGATGAAGTGAACACTGGAAAGAGCGCAGGAACAAATGGTGAAAATAACAGTCGAAATAGTAGTGAAAAGAATAATGAAACAAACTCCAATGCGAAAGAGCAGTCGGCTCAAAATAAACAGCAGGAACAACCGTACAGCAGTCGTACGTCCCATGTGAAGCAACGTCTGTACCGTGACCCGGATCATAAGATGCTGGGTGGGGTAGCTGCCGGTATTGCTGCATACCTAGACTGGGACGTTACGTTAGTACGTATCTTAATGGTCTTTTTTGTATTTATTCCTTATACTCCTGTCATCATTGCTTATCTCATTGCTTGGATAGTTATTCCTGAAGCACAGACTGCTGCTGAGAAATTGAGCATGCGCGGACAAGCCGTGACTATTGAGAATATTGGGAAGACGGTTACCGATGGTTTCGAAAAGGTTGCTAATAACGTGAACGATTATGTAAATTCTGAGAAACCTCGTACTTTACTCCAGAAGATCGCCGATGTCATCATTAGTGTAGCGGCATTCCTCTTCAAGTTGTTCTTGGCAGCTCTTGTCATTGTGTGTTGTCCTGTACTCTTTGTCTTGGCAATCGTATTTATTTCTTTGATCGTTTGTGCCATAGGCTTGGCTATTGGCGGGGGCGCTTTTATCTTTAATTTAATTCCGGCAATCGATTGGGATCCAATCATAACGATCTCTCCGTTTCTTACCATAGCCGGTACTATGGGGGGGGTGCTTCTCATTGGTATTCCATTAGTCGGACTAGTATATACTATTTTCCGTCAGTTGTTCAATTGGACTCCGATGGGGGCTGGCGTGAAATGGTCGCTATTTGCTTTTTGGCTGATTGGTGCTACTTTCTTTTTCATTAGTTTGTCTGCTTATGGGTGGCATTGGCCTTATTAATGCCCTCCTAAAGATATAAAAAATCCTTTTTATCGTTTCTTTTAACAAAAAAAGTGTCTCTTATCTATATTAGAGGCACTTTTTTTGTTATTACTTTGTAGAGGTATTCAATAGTATTAGGGTATGGGTGAACATATATGTTTTAGAAGAAATGAACGCTTGGCAACAGTTAATCCCCATTGGAGAGGAAATCCGATGGTAAGTGGACGTTTTTTCAATCGTCAGCACCGTCATCGTCCGGGTATGGGGAGCGTTCTGAAATGGCGTCTCTCTCCGAATCCGCAAAGGAAGGAGAAGAAGAGTGTGAAGTGGAATCCTAAAATCAACTATCTTTGTTCATTAGATGGGGTGATTGGTGATTCTTTGGTATGGCTGGGACATAATAGCTTTTTCCTTCAAATGTCCGGCAAACGGATCATGTTCGATCCGGTGTTCGGCAATATTCCTTTTGTTCGCCGACAGAGTGAGTTGCCGGCTAATCCTCATATTTTTAAAGGGATCGATTATCTTTTGATTAGTCACGATCATTTCGATCACCTTGATAGAAAGAGTATTGCTGTCTTATTCGAGAACAACCCCCAGGTTAAGTTGTTCTGCGGCTTGGGTACCGGCGAACTCATAAAGAGATGGTTTCCCTCGATGGATATTATTGAAGCGGCCTGGTATCAGCAGTTGGAAGATGAGGGACTTAAAATAACTTTTCTTCCGGCTCAGCATTGGAGCAAACGTTCTGTTCGCGATGGCGGACGAAGATTATGGGGGGCTTTCATGCTTGAGGGTGATGGCTTTTCACTCTATTATAGCGGAGATACGGGGTATGCGAATCATTTTAAGGAAATCCCCGGTCTGCTTTGTCCTCCCGATTATGCTTTGTTGGGAATCGGTGCTTATAAACCTCGGTGGTTTATGCGACCCAATCATATCTCCCCTCATGAGTCGCTGACTGCTGCTGTGGAGATGAAAGCACATATCACCATTCCGATGCATTATGGAACGTTCGATCTGTCGGATGAACCTCTGCACGATCCTCCGAAGGTTTTTGCGGAAGAAGCTAAAAGAAGGAAAATAAAAGTGGAGATTCCTATGTTGGGTGAGATTGTAAAGCTAAAAAGGAAAGTAAATTGAGATATATAATCGTACAAGGATCTATAAATTTATAAGGTAATATAAACGTATTAAGAAATATAAACTTACAAAGATAATAGTGATGAAAAAATTAGAGATCAACGAGTTTACAGAGAATGTTTTTGAAACAATAGGCAAAGAATGGATGTTAGTGACAGCCGGCAATAAAGAGGGCTTTAATACAATGACTGCTAGTTGGGGAGGAATTGGTTGGTTATGGAATAAACCCGTGGCATTTGTGTTTATCCGTCCCGAACGGTATACTTTTGAGTTTATTGAAAAGAGTGAGCGACTCACCCTCTCTTTTTTGGGACACGAAAATAAAAAGATTCACGGAATCTGCGGTTCTAAATCGGGACGAGATATTGATAAGGTGAAAGAGAGTGGTTTGAAACCTTTGTTCACAGAGAATGACAATGTCTTGTTTGAGCAGGCTCGATTGAGCATGGAGTGCAAAAAACTCTATTCTGATTTAATCAAACCGGAACATTTCCTTGAGAAGGAGATCATTGATAAATGGTACGATAGTGCTCACGGGGGATTTCATCAGATGTATGTGGTCGAAATTGAGAATATCTGGGAACGTGAATCATAAATAAGAAATGATAGATCATAGATTATGATTCATAGATTGTCAATCATAGATCGTGAATCGTCAATCATAAAGATCTTGCGTAGCTAGTAGGGGTGAAGTTCTACTAGCCGACTGTAAAAAAGCCGCTGCATCACTTGGAAGATGGGCGGCTTTTTATTTTGATTGAGTTTATTTTATTATTTATTTTGCAAAACCTAACATAAATCATAGAGATTGATGAAAAAGAAAAACATGAGTGTTTATGCTTTGGCGATAGCCGGCATTTTAATGGGAGAAAACGCACAAGCTGCGGGATATACTCTTTTTAAAGATAATACCAATATTACCAACAACGCTGCATCTGTTGCAGCATTTAAGAGTAACCGACCACCGGTCGATAAACGACTGTTTACTTCGAAAGCGGTAGAAGCTGAGATTGTGCGGGTGAAAAAGTTGCTTACTAATTCCAAATTAGCTTGGATGTTCGAGAACTGTTTTCCTAATACACTCGAAACAACTGTTCATTATCGGATGAAGGATGGTAAACCCGATACTTTTGTCTATACAGGAGATATACATGCGATGTGGCTGCGTGATTCGGGTGCTCAGGTTTGGCCTTATCTTCCATTGGCTAATAAAGATCCCGAGTTGAAGAAAATGCTTGAAGGAGTGATCCGTCGTCAGTTTAAATGCATCAATATCGATCCTTATGCCAATGCGTTCAACGATGGTCCGATAGGGGGACATTGGATGTCGGATATGACCGATATGAAACCTGAATTGCATGAACGGAAATGGGAAATCGATTCTCTCTGCTACCCCTTGCGATTGGCTTTTCAATATTGGAAAGAAACAGGTGATGCTAGTATTTTCGATAATGAATGGATACAAGCGATCATCCGTATCTTAAAAACGTTCAAGGAACAACAGCGTAAAGATGGAGTAGGACCTTATCGCTTCCAACGCCAGACAGAGCGTGCATTCGATACGTTGAGCAATGATGGATTGGGAACTCCCGTCAAACCGGTTGGACTGATTGTCTCTGCTTTCCGTCCGTCCGATGATGCGACTACTCTTCAATTTTTAGTTCCCTCTAACTTCTTTGCAGTGTCTTCTCTTAGAAAAGCTGCTGAGATCTTAGTGAAAGTGAATAAAAGAGCCGATTTAGCGAAGGAGTGTACCGATTTAGCAAATGAGGTGGAAACAGCACTTAAGAAATATGCGGTTTATAATCATCCTAAATATGGCAAGATCTACGCCTTCGAAGTAGACGGGTTTGGTAATCATTTCCTGATGGATGATGCCAATGTTCCTAGTCTGCTTGCAATGCCCTATTTGGGTGATGTGAGTGTAAATGACCCCATCTACCAGAATACCCGCCGGTTTGTGTGGAGTGAAGATAATCCTTATTTCTTCAAAGGAAAAGCCGGCGAAGGAATCGGGGGACCACATATCGGCTACGACATGATCTGGCCAATGAGCATTATGATGAAAGCTTTTACAAGCAAAGACAACCAAGAGATTAAGAAATGTGTAAAGATGCTGTTGGATACGGATGCAGGTACAGGCTTCATGCACGAGTCGTTCCATAAAGATAACCCGGCTAAGTTTACCCGCGAATGGTTTGCTTGGCAGAACACTCTTTTCGGAGAACTGATACTCAAGTTGGTTAATGAAGGAAAAGTCGACTTATTGAATAGTATTCAAGAGTAGTATAAGAAGTTTAAATTATCTGATAATAAAGGAAAAAGCCACAACGAAGAAATCTTTAAAGTGGCTTTTTTCGTAAGTTTTCATTTTTTATAAAAAACGATGTAACAATTTTCCGGAAGGTTCCGTCTATCTATTTGAAAGCGCTTCAATAAACTTTTAAATGCCAACAATTAATACTTTAGAAAAATGAAAAAGATTTTGTTTACACTCGTTATTCTCGTCCTAAGTCAATTAGGATATGCTCAAGATTCCGAAGACATATTTCGGGAGTTCGGCCATGAAAAAAATGCAGAATGCGTTACTATCTCTCCTTTCTTAATGTCTATTGGAAAGATGTTTGCTAAAGATAAAGAAGATTCTAAGATGTTAAGTAAGATAAAGTCGTTGAAAGTGCTCGATCTGGAAGAGTGTTCCCAAATTGTTAGAAGTCGTTTTGCTTCTAAGATGGAGAAGTTGAGACTGAAAGGTTATGAGACAATGGTTCAAGTGAACGATGAAGGCGAGAAAGTGCACATCTTGATGAAAATAAAGAAGGATGTAATCAGAGAACTGCTGATCGTTTGTGCAGGAACCGATGATTGCGCTTTGGTGCAATTGAAAGGCAATATCAGTAAAAACGATCTGGCAGAGCTTGTAAATAGCGAAACCACTAAGAGGAATGGACGCCACTAGTTTTAAGGAACGGTTCTTGCCTTGTCATCAGAAACTTTATCGGGTTGCTTTTAAAATGATGGGTAATGCTCAAGACGCTGAAGACTTGGTTCAGGAAGCTTATCTCAAACTGTGGAATAAACGCAATGAGTTGACGGAGATTGATAATGCCGAAGCTTACTGTGTGACCCTGATTAAGAACCTTTGCTACGATGTGCTAAGAGCGAACCGGATTGAGGAAGACAGGCGACAACCGGAAGAACTCAGTAAAGAGTCGGAGATCAGTCTGGTTAAGCAGATTGAACTAAGAGATGAGGCGGAACAGGTTCATAAGCTGATTCATATTTTGCCTGAACAGCAGCGAAAGGTGATATTACTTAGAGATGTGAGAGAATGTTCTTTTGAGGAGATTGAAAGGATTACCGGTTTAAACACCATCAACATCCGAGTGTTGTTGAGTCGTGCGCGAAAAAGAATAAGAGAACAATTTAATTATATACGAAGCTATGAGAATAGATGAAATAGAAAGACTGTTAGACCGTTACTATGATGGCCGTACAACGGAGTCAGAAGAACTAGAGTTAAAACGCTTTTTCTTAGAGGAAGAAGTTCCCGCTCATTTACTTACAGAGAAAGAACTGTTTTTGCAGTTGTCTGCTGTTGAAGAACCGGAAGTCCCTGCTCATCTTGAAAGTAACCTGAACCGTTTGATTGATGAATGGGATGCTCGTGAAAAGCATATCACCCAACTATCAATCCTTAAACGTAAGAGATGGATACATTGGATCGGATCTGCTGCTGCTTGTTTAGTATTGTCCTTTTCGG
>Ga0114938_1002055_pt1 | contig 13133 bp, 11 predicted proteins | sample AshMeaBigSpring_FD_88675 | JGI IMG/M metagenome (GOLD analysis project Ga0114938, IMG submission 88675) | Groundwater microbial communities from Big Spring, Nevada to study Microbial Dark Matter (Phase II) - Ash Meadows Big Spring | ecosystem: Environmental > Aquatic > Deep subsurface >...
AATAATCTGGCAGGCTAAAAACAGCGTGGAGATTCCCGTCATCGCCAGCCTGAACGGCACGACGCCCGAAGGTTGGATCGAGTATTCCCGCCAGATTGAGCAGGCCGGGGCCGACGGCATTGAGATCAATATCTTCTTCATCCCCGGAGATGTGCATGTTTCGGCTTCCGAAGTGGAGCACCGTTACCTGAACATCATTACCGAGGTGCGTAATACCGTGAAGATCCCCATTGCCGTGAAACTGAACCCCTATTTCAGCGCCATGGGCAATATGGCCCTCCGGATGCAGAAAGCTGGCGCGGACGCGCTGGTCCTGTTCAACAGGTTCTACCAGCCGGACTTCGACATCAACAAACTCCGCATCATATCCAACCTGCATTACAGCGACGCGGACGAAATCCGCCTGCCCCTGCTCTGGATCGCTACACTCTACGGACGCGTACCCGTTTCCCTGGCCGCCACCACCGGCGTGCAGAGCGCCACGGAAGTGATCAAATACCTGCTGGCCGGCGCCGATGTGGCGATGACGGCATCCGCATTGTATAAGAAAGGCATCGGCTACCTGAAACGCATGAACGAAGACCTGGCTACCTGGATGCGTATGATGGAATTCAGTTCCCTTAAAGACTTCAAAGGCACGCTCAGCCAGCAGCATGTATCCGACCCAACGGCCTTTGAACGGGCGAATTATATTAAGATATTGCAGAGTAAGAGATGAGGAATAGTTGTCGGTTGATGGTTGACAGTTGACAGACGGAACTGGTTGTATGCGATGAATTCTCCGTCAACTGTCAACCGTCAACCGACAACTCAAAAAACACAACCCGGGAGGGGTCCCGTGGTTTTTAGTTAGAGTGGTGCCATCCGCGCATAGGCATGCCGGATGGCTTTTTTTTGCGCGGGAATGCATCTGGCCCGAGTCGACTAAGGGAAATGGGTAAAAATCAATGCTGCCGGGTCAAAACCTGTTTGTCATTCAAAGATTTCCCGGTAAAGATTGGAATGATGAGGACCGGGATATAATTTCGCTCCCGATTATCTGACCTGCTCAAAACACGTATCGCTGAACCAAATGAAGAATATGTATCACCTGCGCACTCTTGCCGTAGTATTTCTCCTGTCCATTTCCCTTATCCAGTGTTCCAAGGACGACGACGCCGCCGGGCCCGTCGAACCCCCAAAGCCCACAACCCGCATCCAGGCAGTGACCCTGGAGACCCAGGGAACAGGCATCCCCCTTTTGAACAAGACCTACGTGTTTGTGTACATGGATGACAAGAACGAACTGGAAGGCGTGGCGGTATTGAACCCGGATGGTTCCATTGACAATGTGTGGGTGTTTTTATATGACGCAACGGGCAGGCCGGAAAGTGCTACCCGGGTAGCTAGCGACCTGACGACCATTCAACTTTCCCTGCCCCTCACCTACACGGGTACAACACTTACTGGCATGGGCACCATAAATCTGCAATGGGAAAACAATCGCATTGCGCAGACAGACAGTACCCGTTACCAGTATGATGCAAACAATAATGTAGTAAAAACCTTCCGCGTACGCAGCGGCCAGCCGGAAACCCGGCTCAGCGAAAGCCTGGTCAATAGTTCCCTGAAATTGCCCTGGTACTCCCTGTTACCACGGAAAGAACTCCAGCCGGTGATGCCACTGGTGATCCCAACCCTTTCGATTGTGGAAGTGCTGACCAATAATGCCCTTACCTCCTCAAGGGCCTTCGCACCGAATGGTTCTGTCAATGATATTCTCTACAGTTTTACCGACAGCGAGAATGGCTATGTGGTCCAGGTAGATCGCTCCGTTTCGATCCCGGGCAACCAGCGCAGGATGGTCTTTACCTACGAACCGATCCCCTGATCCCGATGACCTGCCCATGCGGGTGATTAATGTTCCAGGTATTTATTGGGAATGTTTCCGGGTTGATATTCACTACCGTAGGCCGCCTTCATCAGCAGGGACACGACCGCATAGATATCCTGTTCCGTTCGCTGGAACTGCCTCAGCAACCCCATCATGGCATAACTGATCGGATTTACGGATGGGATAAAGGTTTCCCATGCATATCCCCTGCCCCAGATCAGTCCCTTGACGGTCAGGCTCAAATCCACCCCATGCCCCAGCAGGAATTGCAGCATGTCCATGGAGCCGTTCGCATGCTGGTTTACCGTATGAAAAACGGGCGTATGTCCCCCGAAGCCATTTTCGTCCAATCCCGCACAGGCGTTCACATCGGCCCCATACTTCACCAGGACTTCCGCGCATGAAACATGGTTGTATTCCGCACAGACATGCAGGAGGGATGCGTCGAATAAGGGGGTAAACGTGCAATCAAGTGAAACCCGCTTCGCCACGAGGTTCCGGTCCGCCAACAACTGCCCCTCCAGGCCACCCGCATCATTCAGCAAGACGGATAATAATACCGGATCGTCAAAGACCAAGCCATGCTCCACGAATACCTGCATGCACTCCCGGAATGCCGGTCCGCGGGTGTACATGTTGATCAGTGCATATACCAGTGGTTTCCCTGCATGCACCGCGTTCGGATCAACGCCCTGCGCAAAGCAATCCCGGATCCCGCGGACGGAATGCAGTTCAAAGTCGACCAGGATCTTGCTAAGGTTGTTCATATGACGATATCATCCAGGTATACGGCCGGCTTCCCTGGACAAAAAATACATCTTCAATGCACCATGGTTTTTGACTTCAATCTCCCCGCGGAATTCACAGGTGAAATCATCCTTGATTTCCTGGTAAGTGGTCTCGGAGATATTGATTCGCCCGGGCTCCGAATTGGATTCCATCCGCGAAGCGATATTGACTGTATCGCCCCAGATATCGTACTGCCATTTCTTGATGCCCACGATACCCGCCACCACGGGCCCCGTGTGCACCCCGATGCGGATCTCAAAATGGTTCAGGCCGTCCTGGTTTTGCATTTCCTCGGTGACCAGGGCTACCATGTCACGCGCCGCACGGATCACGTTGCTTGCATGCGACGGATTGGCGGTGGGGAGGCCGCAGGCGCACATGTAAGAATCGCCAACCGTCTTGATTTTTTCGAGGCCGTATTTGGACGTGATCTCATCAAATCCCCGGAAATAATAGTCAATGCTTCGCACCAGTTGTTCCGGCTCCACCGTTTCGGCTATTTTCGAAAAGGCAACGAAATCCGTGAACAGCACCGTAACCTGGTCGAACTTGACCGCTTCCACCCTGCCGTTCTTCTTCAATTCCTTTGCCGTTTCAGACGGAAGGATATTGAGCAGGAGGCTTTCGGATCTTTTTTTCTCACGGGCGATGGACCGGTAATACCAGTACAGGGTACCCAGGAGGATGGCGCCCAGGCCCAGGATGATAAATAATGAAATCAGCATGATCCGCTGGCTTCGCTTTTCCTCGTTGAGCAGGTCCACTTCCACCTGCTTCTGAGACACTTCAAAATTCGTCCGCAGGTTGGCCATTTTTTCCACGGTGCTGATATCCTTTACGCTATCGCGGTAGGTGATATGTTTTTTGTAGTATCGCAATGCGGCATCTTTATCGCCCAGTTTTTCAGATAGTTCAGACAGTTTCCGGCTCGCATCACTCACCTGGTCCTTCAATTTGTATTGTTCCGCCAGTAAAAGGCTCCGCAGCGCGTAACCCTGGGCGTTAGTCATGTCTCCCTTTTGGGCGAAGATGTCTGACATGGACAGCAGGTAAATGCAAATCGGTGAGTAGTCCTCCGTCTCTTCCAGGAGACGGATCGCTTCATTGATATTCTTTTCCGCCAGGTCCTTGCGGCCTGTATTGGCGTAGACCATCCCGATATTGCCCAGGCTGTATGCCTTACCCGTGGGGTAATCGGCTTTTTCGAATATCCTGCCCGATTCCCGGAAATACCAGAGTGCGGAATCATAATCCTTATGCTGCAGGAAGGCATCCCCTGCATTTGACATGACCGCACCCAGGAGCACCGAATCTCCCGAGGGCCCCAGTACATCAATCGCCCGATGGTAGTAGATCATCGCGTTGGCATGGTTGTCTGTATAGGCATACGCGTCTGCGATAGCACCCAGCGCACTGCCCTGCCCCCTGACATAACCGGCTTTCTGCGCGGTTTCCGCGCTTTTGATGTACGCTTCCATCGCACCATCCGGATCACCCTTCAGGTTCAGCTTGTTCCCCTTCTGGAGATACCCCCGGTGCAGGTACAGGTTATTACCTAATGTTGAAGCCAGCGCAATTAACTCTTCTGCATACCGCAGGCCCAGGTCGAAATCCCGCATTTCATTGTACGCGAGGTTGCGCAACAATTCAAGTTTTGAGGTGTCCGGGAGTTTGTTTTCCTTATAGATAGGCAAAAGGCTGTCCGCTACCTTTTGGTCCTGGGCGGAAAGGTACAATAGGAGAATGGAGCAAAAGCCAGTCAGAAAGATCCTGGCTTTTGCCTGTTTTCTTTTCATACGCAATCAGGGATTGACCACGATTTTAGGATCGAAACAGTAGGTCATCCCGTTCTGAGACCAGCAAATGGTGTAGGTTTCCTGTTTTGTACTTGTGACGGCTTTCGCCGTACCCATCCAACTGGTGCTGCCCGGAACTGGCTTGGGATCCGGAGCGAAAACATTGGAATTCCTGTTGTCATCAAACACTACTATGGAACTGATCATCGAACCTTCAGGTATAATCCAGGTTACCGTATCCCCTGAATTGATAACGGAAAGACCGTTATCCGATAAACGCAGGCTGCTTTTATCCGGATGTCCCGGGTTGGGATGTGCGTCCAGGATGCAGATTTCGTGGTTAGCCATGTGAAAAGATTGTGCAGGTGAACAAAATAATTCGTGGTAAGGATTCACCGGAATGGCATGTGAATATTGGACTTGACGGCGTTGGGTATCCGGAGGGAGGGGGACCTGGGATGGGATTGGCACACTAATCAGTAAACTGAATATAGACATTTTAAGGCAGCAAACAAGAAAAAATTTTATACCCGGAAGGTTCCCACGTCCGGTATTGGTTACCCGGGATGATAGCCCAGGAAGTCGCCATCAACGATCAGGAGCCTGGCACCGTTTTCCGTCACGGACATATGAGCACTCAGTGTATCGGACACAACATAGCTCATGCCCGCTGTCAGCTCAACATCTTCACCGGTCTTGAGTTTGGAGGTGAACGATCCTTCCAGGCAGTGAACGATATGACCTTTCTCACACCAGTGGTCCGCGACATAACCCTTTGAGTATTCCACGATCCTTATGCGCAGCCCGGGATACTGAACCGTCTGCCAATACGCTACGCCGGTTTCACCGGCATGTTTCACTTTTTCAATTTGGGCCCAGTTGATCGTTTGAAATGGAATATTGGTCATGGAAATCTCTTGACAGGTTTCTGCTTGCTAAAAAAATCATTCCGTTACCAAAGGCCGGGAATTCAAATGCTCAGTCTTCCTCAGCATAATATCCTACTCAACTTTTCCCAGCCACTTCCTGTAAATATCGCCCAATTCCACGCCACTGGCCCGGCTCATAAGTACAGGCAGTTGTTCCACGGGAATGGGTAAAGGGTTCGTTTTGGCGTAGTGGTAGATATACCGCAGCACATCTTTCATGCCCTTTTTGCCGCCGGTCTGTGAACGAATACGCGCGTCCATCTCCAACGCCATCAGCGCTCCACGGGAAAATACGGCACGTCCCGTCCGGAAATCGACCGCATACATGGTGGACGCCAGGTAACTGAGATCAAAGAGGGAAAGCGTCTTAATCTCCGGCGCTGTTTCATACACGGAAGTACGGAACAGTTCCAGCAGGCGTGGCTGCCTGAGGACGTCATACAACAGGAACCAGGCAAAGCCCTCGTTCATCCAGATAGTTTCGATTAGCGGCGGAATTTCCAGCGGGCGGGGTTGATACTTGCCGGCATAGGACCGAAGGGGAATATAGGCATGCGCCATATGATGAAGGATGCCGTTGATCCTGCGGCTTCGCAAATCCGGTGTCAAAGGCACTGTTTGCAGCCCGCTTGTATCGCCGAAAAATGTGCTGCTGTTCCGGTGTTCCATCGCAAAGGCAGGGGCTACGCGGCCGTCTGGCTGGAGGGCCTTGCTCAGGACCAGGGTATAATGCGGGAAGGGCAGTTCCCCAAAATAATTATCCAGGATGCCCATACATTCCACGCCCATCGATCCATAGTCGCCCAGGTACTCATCCATGGTCTGCGAATAGGAAACTACATATAACGGCATTTTGCCGGGGTACGATTTCACCCTGAACCTGGGCCCCATAAATATCTGCCCGTCCGCCAGCGCGGGATAATCATCCTCCCTAAACACCAGGCTACCGCTTGCCAGGTCAACGGAAGGCGCATTCGTGGAAAATACCGGCCAGTCGCTGCCTGTTTCAACCCTGCATTCAACGGGTTCCCGGTCGACCCCCTCAATCCATCCGAACACGCTGTAGTTCAGTATCCCCGCAAATCCCGGTCGCAGCAACGACGCATCGCTTGGCGTGTTCTGCCGCTCCATTTTATCGATGTTGACACGGTACTCGATGCGCAGCAGCGCACCGTCCTGACCCTTGTATTCCCAACGCGGCGCGTCCATGGAATGGCGGGTCATCGGGATACGCCGGCCCTGGCTATTGATGGCCACAATGCTGTCCAGGAACAGGTCATATCGGGCGATGGAATAGGATCCCGGGATCGATCGGGGCATGATGAATTGTACCGGCGATGGGAGCGGGGTGGCGGGTTCTATCGATACCGTCACATACGGCCTGGTATTTTCCGTATACCGAAGGGTATACTTCAACTGGGCATGGGCCCATGTTGAACCCATGATCATGAACAGGCATAGAAACACGCGTATCATGGCCGAACGAATTTAGTGTACCCAGTACTGTTGAACCAAGATACGAAGAAGGGAAACACCGTTATGCCATGTACAGGGTGGCCTGCTACAGTTCACGGGACACCGGAACCGCCACGCGCTTTAAGCGGATCAGACCGATCTTGTCAAGCAATACCATGATGATGTAGGTGACATCGATTTCATGCCAGCGGACGCCGCCGAAATTGGGCCGGCTGCCATGCTTGTGGTGGTTGTTGTGGTAGGCTTCGCCCATCATCAACCAGTCGAAATGCAGGAGGTTCCTGGATGTATCGCTGACCTTGAAATTCCGGTACCCGTATTTATGGGCGAACCAGTTGATGATCACGCCATGGATGGGTGCCATGAAATAGGCGGCCGGCAGGAGGAGCCACTGCCACCAGGCTGTGGCGAAGAAATAAAAGAACAGGGTATATGCCACGCCCCAGGCAAGCCTCGAATACCAGGAACTGGCGAACTGGTCGAAACGGTTCCACTGGGGTACATTCTTCGTGAACTTCTCGTCCACTTTCACCCGCCGCATCAGGATATCCGTGAAAATATTCTTCGTCCGCCACATCATGGAAAAAATGCTGGGATCAAATTTGGGCGAATGCGGATCGTCTTCCGTATCGGCATATGCATGATGCATCCGGTGCATTACCCCATAGGCGTAAGCACTCAGGTAATTGGATCCCTGGGTAATATACGTTAAAACATAGCAGAGTTTTTCACCGAAGCGGGACATCCGGAAACTTTGGTGCGCGGCATAACGGTGGAGGAAAAAAGTCTGGAAAAACAAACCGGCGTACCAGAGGATGATGATGAACAGGATAATTGTCATTGTGGTGTACTGTGGTAGTTAACGCCCTTCAAAAGGAAAGTGCAAAGGTAAGTTGATTTCCGGGAATGACCACTTGCAGTTACTTTTGTCGGCGATGGATGCCTATTCCAAACAGGCCGCACATGAACTGAAACGCTGGCAGCGCGAGATGACCCGCAACCCTACCCTGGTGGGCAGGCTGTCCAAACGTGTGCAGAACAGGGTAAACAGCTGGATCCCGGAAAAAGTGCATGTGGCGATCACCGCCACGATCCGGGAGATGATCAGGGCGGTCCTGTTTGGATCCAAGTATACAGCTGCCAAACCCCTGCCGCACCAGTCCTTCGAAGCCCGTGAAGCCGCCATCCTGGAAAGAATCCGGTCTTACCGGAATACTGCGGCCATTGAAGGCGGCATCACCGGTGCAGGCGGTATCCTGCTGGGGCTTGCCGACTTCCCGGTATTGCTGGGTATTAAACTGAAACTGCTCTTTGACATCGCTTCCATGTATGGATTTGATGTGAAGGACTACCGGGAAAGGATCTATATCCTCTATATTTTCCAACTGGCATTTTCCAGCCAGCAACACCGCAAAAAGATGTATGAGCAGATGAGCGATTGGGAAAACCGGAAAACCCTACTGCCGCCCGCATTGGAGGATTTCGACTGGAGAAGCCTGCAACAGGAATACCGCGACTACCTGGACATCGCCAAAATGGCCCAGCTGGTGCCCTTCATCGGCGCGCCGGTTGGTGTGATCGTGAATTATCGCCTGTTAAAAAAACTCGGCATCACGGCCATGAACGCGTACAGGATGCGACTGTTCCAGGATGGCAAACACCCTTTTGAACTACCTTCTTCATAAACTGGCAACCGGTCCTAGAACAATCTCTCCTGCGGTGGGGTCCCACCGGCGAGACGGATATAGACAGTGGTTTGGCCGCGATGGTGGGTCTGGTGTTCGAAGCATTTGGCGAAGGCCTGCCCCCTCGTGGTTACGAAACGATCGAACAGTTTGATCTCTTCGCCCATCCTGGCCACCTGCATTTTTTTCAGGGCGTCAATAACGTAGTCATAACCCGCCAACACCTGCTTGGTGACGGTTTCCTTCGACTTGTCCGCGGACTTTTCCAGTGAGCCCTGTGCGCCCGGGCTCTGGATGCCTGCGGCAGCCGCAGCAATGCCATAGTTGCCTTCTGTAAGGTGCAGCATCTGTTCCGCGAAGGACCGCATTTCAGGTGTGGGCTTCAGGGAATATTTGTCGGCCGGCATGGCGTCCAGGTATTCCTTGGTATACGCTTTGGCGCGTTCCCAGTCTTTCACCATTTCGTCAATGGCAGACTGGGCGCTTGCGGCCGAGGAGAAACAAATAACAAGGAAAAAGATGGGGAAGTGTCTGAGCGCTTTCATGACATGAAATTTTATTGGTTCTTATTCCCAAAAGTTAGGTCATTTTTCCAATAGACCGCCATCTCATACACTGGAAGTGGTGCCGGAACCTGTAAATTTCTTTTGCTGGTTCTTTGAAATTAGGTAGCTTATGTGACGGTAGTCTGGCCCCGGAGTCTCTTTCTTCCCCGTTGCGCCAGGGTTTTTGTGGCAAAAGCTCGATTAGTTACTGCTAGTTTAATGCGTACCATGCATGAACGCCCGTGCAGTTAATCATAAAACCGATAGAGCCATGAAAGAAAAATACCTTATCCTCAGCAGTTCACGTGCCTCCATGACCGGTGACCTGAACGGCCCTCCGGCAGGCACCAGGAGCATTACGGCAACCACCTCCAGGGTCACGCCCGCTGAACTCAAAGTTGACGTCAACAGTCTTGACAAGAATGCGGTCATGCGCTACAGCAGGGATCCTTCGATCATGGGCATCGCACCCATCATTCCTGTCCGCCTCATGAAACCGTTCAAGGTGAAGACCGCGGATAAAATGTCCCTGCAGACCACCTGGGGCATCCAGGCAACGCTGGCTGATAAATCTCCTTACAACGGAAGCGATATAGTTGTGGCGGTGCTGGACACCGGTATAGACAGCAAGCATCCCGCCTTCAAAGGCGTCAAACTTGTTGAAAAAGATTTTACGGGCGAAGGCAAGGGCGATAAAAACGGTCACGGCACACACTGCGCAGGCACCATTTTCGGACAGGATGTAAATGGCAACCGCATCGGCATCGCCCGTGGGATAAAAAAAGCCCTCATCGGGAAAGTCCTTGGTGAGAAAGGAGGCGGAACCACAGACATGATTATCCAGGCCATGCAATGGGCGGTGGACAACGGCGCGCATGTGATATCCATGAGTTTGGGAATTGACTTCCCGGGATATGTGGCCGAGATGGTCAAAAAAGGAATGCCTGCGGCCCTCGCAACCAGCAAGGCACTGGAAGCTTACCGGTCGAATATCAACATGTTCCAGGCGATCGCCACACTGATCAGGACGCAAAGTGAGGGTGGGATCTACCAACCCGTTGCCATCCTCGCGGCAGCCGGGAATGAAAGCCAGCGCGATGTCCGTCCTTCTTTTGAAATCGCGGTCAGTCCGCCGGCTGTCTCGGAAGGTTTTATTTCCGTTGGCGCGGTAGGCAAAACCGGGAACTCCTATTATGTAGCCCCTTTTTCCAATACAGGCGTTAATATTTCGGGGCCTGGCGTTGATATCATCTCGGCGAAAACCGGTGGCGGGCTGGAAAGCATGAGCGGAACCAGTATGGCTACCCCTCACCTGGCGGGACTGGCAGCCCTTTGGGCAGATAAACTGATGCGCTCCGGGCAGCTCAACAGCATGCTGCTGACGTCGAAACTGATCGGTTCGGGAAGCACCAAGGGATTCAAAGCGAATACGGATCCCGTGGATATCGGCGGTGGCCTTGCGTTGGCGCCGACGGATTAAAGGGGCTAAACGGCAGTTTCAGTCATCCCGTACTGCAGGTTCAGGATCGTCATTTACAGTTGGAAACAAAGGGCCTCGCCTCATCCGATCCCAGTGATAATGACACACGGTAGTCCTGGCAGGCTTCAGCGTATCTGCCTAGATTAAAATTTGTATGACCCCGAAGCAAATAGACCATTGATCGCTGGTTATCCGGTGTATTAACGGAGGAAACATGAATGGCGTCTGTAAAATTCTTTAAGGCTTTATCAAAAGCCTTATTGTTGTAATTGCACATACCGAGATAATAATATGCATCTGCATTACTACGGTTAAGGACAAGCGCCTGTTCAAATTTTACGGCGGCTTCCTTGTAGTTCTTTTCCTGGTAGAGCTTTCTTGCGGAATTCACGAGTACCAGGCTGTCGTTGTTGATCTTTACCATCGCAGAACGAGCGGTTGAAGGCGCGAGGACCACATTTTTGTCCGCACCGCCGGCAGCCGCGGCAGGACGATTGACTTCAGAAAGCCGTCGATCTGCAAGCCGTTCACCTGATACCGGAACTTCAGAAATCGCGATAGCGGGTGAATTACGCTTCGCCACCCGGTCGTTGATACCGGGCCGTACTTTGATCCCACCCTTCACCCCCGTGCCTGACGCGGCACCTGAACTATTTGGGGGCGGATCAGTCGCAGTTTTTTGAGGATCGCCTCTACCAGGACCCGGTTCAACACCATCTGGACTGGCAGGCGTGCCAGTGCTTGGGGCCGGAGGATCAACAGAAGTGCTGGCGGGTATATCGGCACCTGTATTCGCCGATACCGTTGAAGTGCTATCCACGGGAACGGGATCGGTTTCATTGAAAACGGCCGGTGGCGGGTTGCTTACATTGAGGTAAAACCGCTGCTGCCTGAAGCGTGCATCGCCTTCCAGGACCACGGTTGTATCCCTGAGCCTGATTTTCCTGCTATCAAAACTCAACGTGTAACTCGACTTAACTTTTCCAGCGGAAATCGTATCCCTGTAACTTCCGAATTTATCGGTAATCAACTCATTTTGTATTTCCAGGATTCTCACCAGGATACTGTCAGCAGGTCGCTGATTGATCAGCACAACACCTTCGAGCAATTGTTTCTCGGGCGGCAATGGTGGATATCCAATCTTCTTAAAGATGAAAAATGAAGCAGCCAATATCACGGCAGCGCCTACAATATATTTCAGATATTTCTTAAATCGATGGAGCTTCAGCACGCTTTTACTCGACTGTATCTCATCCAGGGCCTCCACCAGCTTTTTGATGTCATTGTCAAAATCCGGGTCGGGCCTCACCGGGACGGCATTCTGGAATGAGATAGACTGGATCGATTCCGGTAAATCATCCTTCTCAGGCATTTTTGCATTTTCCACGAGCACCGGGAATATGGTCAGCCCCTGGGAAATGGCATGCTCAATCTCAAAGCGGATCGGGTCTTCCGGCAGGAGAAGCCTGGTATTCCCCTTCTCGTCCTTACTCGAAACCCAATCCCTGCCGATGATGAGCAGCAGTATATTGCTCGCACGCATGCTGTCCATGATCACCGACTTGTAGTTGGTTGCGGCCGGGATATTGTCAACGTCCTTGAAGATTTGCGAACGCGAAAAATGCCTTATCAGGCGATCATAAATACGTCCCGTGGCATCCGCAGAGTCACTCCGCCGGTATGATATGAATATTTTACCCATGATTGTCCGGCTTTTTTCTATTGCAGCATCAACCTCAGTTTTTCCAAATATTCACAGACTGCCTCCGCATATTCCTTGTTCTTTACATCAGCAGCTGCCGCTGTTCTCATGGCCTCCTGCAGGAAAACCAGGTGCTCCGATTCTGCCTTTCTTTTTTGGGGTGCCCCGCCATAATTCCAGATGGTGGAATATGATTGCTGCACCCGGCTGAAATCCCTATCGTTCTGGTCGAAGTAGTACCGGATGATAAAGAGGCATAGTTCAATATTTGCCCTGCCGGACAAGTGCCAGAACTCCATGTTCTCCGCGGATTCCCTGTTAATGAGAAGGTCCATTTTCTTCAATGCCGCCTCCGCCTGCTTCAACTTCTTGCGGGTATAATCCGGCACCGTGCCTGCCTTCTTCCCTTTTGCTTTACCGGCTTGCCTGCTCAACAGGTACATGATGAACTCAATTTCCACGCAATTGAAAGCGATATATGCCTGCAGCTGGTTCGCATTGAATTTCTCCGCATTCCTGAAACAGGAAAGCGCTTCTTTGAAAATGGCCAGTTTCTTTAATGGCGGGTTTTTAACGAGGGTTCTTCTCTTGTGCGTGGCACCGCAAATGCAGTAACGCTCCGCGGTTTCCCCGAGATTCAACAATACACTCACGTCCCTGATCACACCGTCATACGCATCCATCGCGGCAGACGCTTCCATCTTCCTTGCCTGGTAGTCCGCAGCCGTCTTCTTCGCACGGATGATGCAGTATTGCTCCACCGACGTAAAAGGATAATCGGACCGTCCCTGTTTAAACAACTCAACATAATACTCCAGCGAACGGTCATAATGACCAAGCCCGTAAAATATACTGGCG
>Ga0114938_1002057_pt1 | contig 13121 bp, 16 predicted proteins | sample AshMeaBigSpring_FD_88675 | JGI IMG/M metagenome (GOLD analysis project Ga0114938, IMG submission 88675) | Groundwater microbial communities from Big Spring, Nevada to study Microbial Dark Matter (Phase II) - Ash Meadows Big Spring | ecosystem: Environmental > Aquatic > Deep subsurface >...
CAGGGGCTTGCCCCTAAAGTCCGACAGCCGCACGCGCCCGCCAGCCGGGTCTGAAAGATCGAACGAGGGCGCCAGCGGTCGGCCCAGTACGGGGTTGAGCCCCCGATCGCCCGATTCGGTCGCCGCGACGGGATTCGCGGTCACCAAGTGGAGAAGGGTCAATAGAATGAGCCTGATCTTCAAGGCGGTTGTCTCTCCTGCCTTCCGGTCCGACCCTCGGAACGAGCGCCCTGGCGCCTTTGTCGGGCTGGACGTGGGCGCCATCATCCCCATCATTGGATGCTGGCGTGGATCCCGTCCAGGAAATCCTCGACGAGGCGGCGCACCTCGGCGCTCACTTGCAGCATCGGGGCGGAGGCGTCGAGGGTCCGGATTCGTTCGGGCTGCGCCCTGGCAAGGGCGAGATAGGCGGCGCGCACCTGATCGAAGAAGGGCCGGGTCTCGGATTCGAAACGGTCCGGGGCGGAGCGCCGTCCCGCCCGCCCGAGCCCCACCGTTACCGGTAGGTCGAGCAGCAGGGTTAGATCCGGACGCAGATCGCCCTGCACCACGCCCTCCAGCAGGGAGATGCGCCGGACATCGATGCCGCGCCCGCCACCCTGGTAGGCATAGGTGGCGTCGGTGAAGCGGTCGCAGACGACCCAAGTCCCCCGCTCGAGGGCGGGGCGGATCGTCCGCTCGATGTGCTCGGAGCGCGCCGCGAACATGAGCAGCAGCTCGGCGTCCGAGGCCATTCCTCGATTGGCTGGATCAAGCAAGACCTGGCGAATACGCTCGGCAACCGGGGACCCGCCCGGCTCGCGGGTCACCAGGACCGGGAACCCCCGCTCCGCCAGACAGGAGCGCACCACCTCCATCTGGGTGGACTTTCCGGCCCCTTCGATGCCCTCGAGCGTGACGAAGCCGCCGCGTCCTCTCATTGCCGACCAAGCTGGTAGCGCCGCACGGCCTGGTTGTGCTCCTCCAGGGTGGCGGAAAAGTGATGGCTGCCGTCGCCCTTGGCCACGAAGTACAGGCTGTCTCCATCCAGAGGGTGAAGCACCGCCTGAATCGCCGCGCGGCCCGGAAGGGCGATCGGGGTGGGGGGAAGGCCGTTGTGAAGGTAGGTGTTGTAGGGCGTGTCCAATTCCAGATCGGACCGTCTCAGATTGCCGTCGAAGGCCTCGCCCAAACCATAGATCAGGGTCGGGTCCGTCTGCAGCTTCATGCCCAGATCCAGGCGGCGTATGAAGACCCCAGCAATCGCCGGTCGCTCGGGGGCCGAACCCGTCTCCTTCTCGACAATGGAGGCGAGGATCAGCGCCTCGTCGGGCGTCGTCAGCGGCAGATCCTCGGCGCGCTGCTCCCATTCCTCGCTCAGCACTTGGCTCATTCGATCATAGGATCGGCGCAGGATGTCGAGGTCCGAAGAGCCTTTGGTGAAGTGATAGGTATCGGGAAAAAAGCGCCCCTCCGGGTGCTTACCCGGCTGGCCCAGCCGATCCATCAGCGCCTCGGGGGTTAGATTAGCGAGCTCCTGACGCAAGCGGTCGTCCCGGGACAGGGCGTCCAGGGCCTGACGGAAGCTCCAGCCTTCGACCAGGGTGACCGCCCGCTGAACCACCTTACCCGAGGTCAGCAGATCGAGCAGCCCGGCCGGGGTGGTGCCGTCCGGAACCTCATATTCGCCCGCCTTGATGCGCGGTGCGGCGGCCGTTAGATAGCCCAGCGCCAGGAAGAAGTAGGGGTGCCGCAGGACCCCGCGGGCCGTTAGCTCCTGACTGAGCGCCCGCATCGAGGTGCCCCGCGCCACATCGAGCATCAGCGGCTCCTCCGGGCGAGGCAGGGGTGACTCGAGGAAATCTCGGTACTCCATCCAGACCCCCCCACCGAGCAGCGCAAGCGCGAGGAGGATGACCACCAGGAACCGCATCAGGCGACCCTCCAATCATCCGGCGTGAAGGCCGCCTCGCACCAGCGGTCCATCAGCTCCATCGGTAGCCGTCCGACATCCAATTCGGTCGACCCGAGACGGCGCACGGGCCAGATGCCGATCAGGGCGTTGGTGAGAAAGAGGCCGTCAGCCGCCGCGAGGTCGCGCCGGGTGACGAACGCCTCGCGCGTCTCCAGCCCCGCTGCGGCGGCGCTCTCCAGCACCCGCCGGCGCATCGTGCCCGCGATCCCGCAGTAGTCGAGCCGCGGCGTTGTCAGGCACCCGCGGGCGAGCAAGAACAGGTTGCTCATGGTGCCGCCGACCACCCGCCTCCGAACGTCGCACATGATTCCCTCGGCGATGTCCGGGTCGCTCCACTCCGAGCGCGCCAGCACCTGCTCCAATCGATTGAGGTGCTTGACGCCGGCCAAAGAGGGATTTTCACCTAAAGGTGTTGCGCAGAAGGTCACGGCAACCCCCCGCCTCCGCCAGGCGAGCGGGTGCTCGGGTGCCTCGGAGCAGCTAAGGATCCGGGTTGGACGCGCGTCCGACTGCGGTCGATAGCCGCGCCCGCCGGGGCCGCGCGTAAGGAGGATCTTGAGCACGCACTGGAGCGTGCCCGCGATGAGCCGCTCGCCCTCCTCCCGCAAGAGCTCGCGCGGCGGGCAGGGAATGCCGAGTCGCTTCGCCCCCAGCTCGAGGCGCTCTAGATGCTCGCGCCAGAGGCAGGGGCGGCCCGCCCGCACGGCGACGGTCTCGAACAGGCCGTCCCCATAGGCGAGGCCCCGGTCGGCAATGGATACTCGGTCGGTTGAACGGCCGTTGACAAGCGCCGCGGCCATTGCGCGACCGCCCGCTGTGCCGCTCCTCGCCACGCCCGCCCTCGCTCGACGCCCACCTTCCCCTTCCCTAGAGCCGGCGAAAGATTAGCGTTCCGTTCGTGCCGCCGAAGCCGAATGAATTGCTGAGCGCTATCTCGATCTTCATTTCCCGTGCGGTGTTGGGGACGCAATCGAGGTCGCAGTCCGGGTCGGGGGTCTCGTAGTTGATGGTGGGGGGCGCGGTCTGGTCGCGGATCGCCAGCAGGCTGAAGATGGCCTCCGCCCCCCCCGCGGCACCCAGCATGTGGCCGGTCATCGACTTGGTGGAGCTGATCGCCAACTTCCGGGCATGGTCGCCGAAGGCCGCCTTGACGGCCTTGGTCTCGGCGATGTCGCCGGCCGGCGTGGAGGTCCCGTGCGCGTTGATGTAATCCACCGACTCCGGATCGAGCCCCGCATCCTCGAGGGCCATGAGCATACAATCCCGCGCTCCCTCCCCGTTCTCCGAGGGGGCGGTGATGTGATAGGCGTCCGAGTTCATGCCTACGCCGGCGACTTCTGCGTAGATGGTCGCGCCGCGTGCTTTGGCCATTTCGTACTCCTCGAGCACCACCACACCGGCGCCGTCGCTGAGCACAAAGCCGTCGCGATCCCTGTCGAACGGACGACTGGCCGCCTCCGGGTCGTCGTTGCGTGTCGAGAGCGCCTTGGCCGCGGCGAATCCGCCGAGCCCAACGGGGGAGGTGGCCATCTCCGAGCCCCCGGCGACCATGACGTCGACGATCCCGTAGCGGATCATCAACGACGCCTCGCCGATGTTGTGAGTCCCCGTGGCGCAGGCCGAGACGACGGAGTAGTTCGGGCCCTTGAGCCCGAACTTAATGGATAAGTCCCCCGCTACCATGTTGACGATGTTCGCGGGGACGAAGAAGGGCGAGATCTTACGCGGTCCGCCGCTGCGGTAGGCCTCGTAGTTGTTCTCGATCCCGGTTATCCCGCCGATGCCCGACCCGATGGCCACACCGATGCGGCGGCAGTTTTCCTCGGTCACCTCCAAGCCCGCATCCTCGATCGCCTGCGTCCCCGCCGCGATACCGTAATGGATGAACTTGTCCATTTTGCGGACGTCCTTCTTGGCGACGTACTTCTCCGGATCGAACCCGTAAATGGGCCCGCCGAAACGCGTGCTGAACGGCTCCACATCGAAGTGGGTGATCGGCTGTATACCGCTTCTTCCGGCCAGAATGCTCTCCCAGGCCGATTTGGTCTCCAACCCCACGGGGGCGACGATCCCTACCCCGGTGACTACAACCCGTCTCCCAGTCATTCGGTACCCCTCCGATCAGATCCGGATAGCGCGTGCGGCCCTCTAACGCTCCTCGGACAGGCCGCGACCGAGCGATTGACGCCGGCTCTCAACCCAGGTGCTCGGTGATGTAATCGATCGCCTGTTGGACGGTGGTGATCTTCTCCGCGTCTTCGTCCGGGATCTCGGTCTCAAACTCCTCCTCCAGGGCCATTACCAGCTCGACCGTGTCCAGCGAGTCGGCGCCCAGGTCATCGACGAAGGATGCTTCAAGGTTTACCTCGTCCTCTTTGACGCCAAGCTGCTCAACCACGATCTTCCGAACTCGTTCTTCGACGCTGCTCATTTCGTTTCATACCTCCGAGTTAGACAGATGGCCCTGAGTCCAGGGCACGCGTATTCTATTCAGATTCGGTTGCCGATGAAAGGCAGGCTGAATTTCAGAGAATTTCCAATAACCTTCGGAAATCCATCGACTTTTTAATAGCGGCCGAGCAGCCGGCTTGCGCTTAGGCCATGTACATGCCGCCGTTGACGTGGATGGTCTCGCCTGAAATGTATCCAGCCAGCGGAGACGCGAGAAAGACCACCGCGGCCGCGATCTCCTCCGGCCAGCCGAGGCGCCCCAGGGGAATGCCGGCCAGCAATTGCTCACGCTGCGATTCCGCGAGCGCCCGGGTCATGTCCGTATCGATGAAGCCCGGCGCGACGCAGTTGACCGTGATGCCCCGCGATCCGACCTCACGCGCCAGGGATTTGGTGAAGCCGACGATGCCCGCCTTTGCCGCCGCGTAGTTCGTCTGGCCCGCGTTCCCGCTCACACCGACGACAGAGGTGACGTTGATGATGCGCCCCGTGCGCGCTTTGGTCATGGCGCGCAGGCAGGCCTTGCTTAAGCGGTAGACCGAGCTCAGATTGGTGTCGATGATCTCGTCCCACTCGGCATCCTTCATGCGCAGCAATAGGTTGTCTCGGGTGATGCCGGCATTGTTGACCAGGATGGTGGGTGCACCCAACGACTCGGCGACCCGCGCCAGGGCCGAGTCTACGGACGCTTGGTCGGTCACGTTGAGCACCAGCCCCAGACCGCGACGATCCCCCTCGTTCAGAACCGCTTTGATCGCGGCGGCGCCGCTCTCGGTGGTGGCGGTGCCCGCCACGGCGGCACCCGCGTCCGCGAGGCTCAGTGCAATCGCCCGACCGATACCGCGCGAGGCGCCCGTTACCAGCGCGATCCCGCCCTCAAGCATCGGACTTCACCTCCGCTACGCTGGTCGGTCGCAGGGCATCCGGCGCCGCCGGGGTTTTCAGTTGCCTAACCGCCGCGAGCTGCATCGGCATCAATAGCGCACCAGCACCGAGCCCCAGGTAAATCCGCCGCCGAAGGCCTCCAGCAAGACGGTGTCCCCCCGGCGTATCCGGCCGTCGCGCACCGCCGTGTCAAGGGCCAACGGGACCGAGGCCGCCGAGGTGTTGCCGTGCTCGCGGACGGTGACGATCACCTTGTCCATGGATAGGTCGAGCTTGCGGGCGGTAGCTTGGATGATGCGGGTATTGGCCTGGTGGGGAATGAGCCAGTCGATGTCGGATTTCTGCATCCCGTTCGCCCTCAAGGTCTCTTCAACGATGCGGCTCAGGCTGGTAACCGCCATCTTGAAGACCTCGTTGCCCCGCATCTCGACGTAGGGATCGCCGTTGCAGGCGCCGCTACCGATGCCGCGCGGGACCTGCAGCAGGTCTTTGTAGGCGCCATCGGCGTGCAAATGCGTAGAGATGATTCCTGGCTCGTCTGCCGCCTCGATGACGGCGGCCCCGGCGCCGTCGCCGAAGAGAATACAGGTCGCGCGGTCCTGCCAATCGAGGATGCGCGTGAAGGTCTCCGCACCCACGACCAGGGCGCAACGCGCGCTGCCGGTGCGAATGAACTTGTCCGCCACGCCGAGGGCGTAGACGAATCCAGTGCACACGGCCTGGACGTCGAAGGCCGGACAGCCACGAATACCGAGCTTCTGCTGCACCTCGCAAGCCGTGCTGGGAAAGATCTGATCCGGGGTCGTAGTGGCAAGCACGATCAGGTCGATGTCGCCCGGTCCAACGCCCGCTGCATCCATCGCCCGTTGGGCCGCGGCCACGGCCAAATCGCTGCAGTACTCGTGATTTTCGACAATATGCCGCTTTTCGATACCGGTGCGCTCGTAGATCCACCCGTCGCTGGTGTCCACGATGTCCTCGAGGTCCTTGTTTGTCAGGACCTTGGCGGGCAGATAGCCGCCGGTGCCGCTGATGCGGGAGTAAGGCATCATGCGCTCGCCCTCTGCCGGTCGACCCCCAAATGTCTGGCCACCTGGTGCGCAATGCGCTCCGGGATATTGCCGTGTATCTCCTTCTCCGCAATATGGATGGCATTCTCGAACGCGAGCCTGTCGGCGCCGCCGTGGCTCTTGATCACGATGCCGCGCAGACCGAGCAGGCTGGCGCCGTTGTAGCGGCGGGGATCGAAGGTACGGCTAAAACCACGCAGCACGGGCAGGGCCGCCAGCCCCGCCGCCCGAGTCAGCCAGCTGCGCTTGAAGCTTTGGGTGAGGAAATGCCGGACCAGCTTGGCAACCCCTTCGCTGACCTTGAGGGCCACGTTGCCGACAAAGCCGTCGGATACCACTACGTCGACATCGCCGAGGTAGATGTCGTCGCCTTCGACGTAGCCGATGTAGTTCAGCGCGCTGGCCCCGAGTAGCTCGTGGGCCTGCTTGACCTGCTCGTTGCCCTTGATCTCCTCTTCGCCGATATTCAGAAGACCGACCTTGGGCGCGGCGATACCCTCGACGGCCGTCACCAGCTCGCTGCCCATGACGGCGAACTGGAACAGGTGCTCGGCCGTACAGTCGACATTTGCGCCCAAGTCCAGCATGTAGGTGCTGCCCTCGCGGGAGGGCACCGCCGTGGTGATGGCCGGGCGGTCCACCAAGGGCAAGGTCTTGAGCACGAAGCGAGCGGTGGCCATCAGAGCGCCCGTGTTGCCGGCGCTTACGCAGGCGTGGGCATCCCCGCTCTGAACCAGGTCGACCGCGATGCGCATCGAGGAGTCCTTCTTGCCCCGCAAGGCCTTCGACGGCAGCTCATCCATACCCACCTCCTGGGAGGCATGCCGGACCCTCAAGCGGTCGGCCACGCCGCCGCCCTCGAGCCAGCGGGCGATCTGGTCCTCTTTTCCTACGAGAATCAATGCCGTGTCTCTCGTTTGCCGCAGGTACTGCAGGGCCGCCGGGACGACCACCTCGGGTCCGTGGTCCCCCCCCATGGCATCGAGGGCGATGGTCAGGCGCTCGGCCAAGGCGCAATCCCTCCCGACGCACTCGGTCTAAGCCGGCGGCGAGGGAACGACTGCCTCAGTCTTTCTTGCTCACGACCTTGCGGCCGCGATAGAAGCCGTCGGGCGACAGATGGTGCCGGAGGTGGATCTCTCCGCTCGTGGGTTCCACCGAGAGGGCCGGTTTGCCGAGGGCGTCGTGCGAACGACGCATGTCTCTCTTGGAAGGGGTCTTCCGGTTCTGCTGGACCGCCATGTTTCGCGAGTCTCCCTCGATTCTTGGTTTCAGTGGCTCCGCTCGCGCTTCCATGCGGCGAGAACGGCGAACGGACGCACGCGATCGTCAGGTTGCTCCTGCACCGGACTTGGCCGGTCTGGCGCCTGCATACGGCAGGCGCCCGGCTCGTGCCTGGGGATCTGCGGCAGCCCCAGCAGCAGCTCGTCCTCGATCAGGTCCCGCGGTCGGATGAGGCGATCGACCGCCAACAGGGGATCGTAGCCGTCCGAAATCCGATCGGCCTCATCGATGCCGCTCACGAGCGCGAGCTCGATACCCGCATCGATCCGGTGCGCGAGCGGCTGCAGGCAGCGCTGGCAGCGCAACACGAGGCCGGCGTGCACCTCTCCGCTCACGACCGCTCGTCCGCCGTTATCGCGGCGAAAGGCGAGCCGGAAGCCGACATCGCCCGCACCCTCGACCAGGAATTCGCGCAGCCGCGGCAGGCTCGATAGCGGCAGGCGACCCGAGAAGACCGTCCCGCTGTCCGCAGCGCTCCAGGGATCGACGTGATCGGGCAGCGGCGAGGACACAAGCCGTAAAAGATATCAAATAAGCGGAAAAAGTGTCAATAATTCTTGAACTTCGGTTGGGAGCATACCTCCTCAAGGAACCTAGGCTAGGCGTCGAAGGGGTGACGCCGGATGATCGTCTGTTTGCGGTCGGGTCCAGTGGAGATGACGTCGATCGGGAGTCCGGACAGCTCCTCGATCCGGTCGATATAGCGCCTCGCAGTCTCCGGCAGCTCGGCCACCGACCTGGCGCCGAGCGTGGACTCCCGCCACCCCGGCAGCTCGATGTAAACCGGCCGGCAGCGCCCGAGCGCCTCCGAGGTGCTGGGCGGTGCCACCTGGGGCTCGCCGTCCAGCTCGTAGGAGGTACAGACCTTGATCTTCTCCATGCCGTCGAGCACGTCCAACTTGGTCAAGCAGATCCCGCTTACGCTGTTGACGCGGAACGAACGCTTCAGGGCGACCATGTCCAACCAACCACACCGGCGCTTGCGGCCCGTTGTCGCGCCGAATTCGCGGCCTTTGGCCCCCAGGTGCTCGCCGGCCTCGTCGAACAGCTCCGTCGGGAAGGGCCCCGCGCCGACACGGGTCGTATAGGCCTTGACGATGCCCAGGATGTAGTCCAGATCCCGCGGCCCCACCCCGCTCCCGCTGGCCGCGCCGCCGGCGGTGGTGGTGGAGGAGGTGACGAAGGGATAGGTGCCGTGGTCGATATCGAGCAAGGATCCCTGTGCCCCCTCGAACAGGATGTGGCCGCCAAGCCGGATCAGGTCATGAAGCAGGCCGCTCACATCCGCGATCAGCGGGCGAATCCGCTCGCATTGGCTCGTGGCCTCGTCCAGCACGCGCCGATAGTCCAGGGTCTCGGCCCTGAAATAGTGCTCGAGGGCGAAGTTGTGATAGTCCATCGCCTGGCGCAGCTTTTCCTGGAAACCTCCGGCATCCAGGCTGTCTCCCAGGCGCAGTCCGCGGCGGGAAACCTTGTCCTCGTAGGCCGGTCCGATACCGCGACCGGTGGTACCAATGGCCTGCTTTCCGCGCGCCCGCTCGCGGGCGTGGTCGAGCGCAATGTGATACGGAAGGATCAAAGGGCATGCGGGACTGATGCGCAATCGATCGCGGGCCGGTACGCCGCCCTCCTCCAACATGCGAAGCTCTTCGAGCAAGGCGCCAGGAGAGAGCACTACGCCGTTTCCGATCAGGCACTGCACCCGCTCGCGCAGGATCCCCGACGGGATCAGGTGCAGAATGGTCTGCCGACCCTCGATGACGAGGGTGTGACCGGCGTTGTGGCCTCCCTGAAAGCGCACTACGGCGGATGCCCGATCGGTGAGCAGGTCGACGACCTTGCCCTTTCCCTCGTCGCCCCACTGGGTGCCGATCACGACCAGATTCTTGCCCATGCCTCTTTTCCCACTCTTTCAATCGCTGCGTGGCGGATGCAGCGTATCGCCGCCGACGGGGACGGGCACCCAACGCCCGCCGTCCAGCACCAGGATCTCTGCGCATCCCTCCTCGACCGGATCGCTGCTTCGTCCCGGCAGCGCCTCGACCACGCTCCGCCCCTCGGCGCGCAGCCGCGAGATCGCCGCTTGCAGGGCGGGGTCAGGCGACCAGGGTGCCAGCACGACCGGTCGCTGCGCAAAGCGCCTGTCGAGACCCCTTCCGATGCGTAGCAGGCCCTTGAGGTCCGTGCTGAAGCCCACCGCGGGACGGGCCCGCCCGAAGACCTGCCCAATGGCGTCATAGCGGCCGCCGCGGGCTACCTCCTGTCCCCAGCCCGGCGCGAAGGCAGCGAACACGACCCCCGTCTTGTAGCGATAGCCGCGCAGCTCGGCGAGGTCGTAGTGGATCGGGACCTCCGGAAGCCAGCGCTGGAGCCCTGTGGCCACCCCGCTGAGATAGGCGAGCGCCTCGCGGACCGGGGCATCCGCCGCCCGGAGCACCCCCAGGGCGCGCTCCAAGGCGTCCTCCCCATTGAGCTCGGGGAGCGCCAATAACATGCGTGCGGGCTCTCCGCTCAGGCCGCAGTCGGCAATCCGGGCCTCGATCTCCGGTATGGCCTTGCGCTGCAGGGCGTCGAACAGCGAGGCTTCCTGACCCGCATCGAGCCCGGCCTGGCGCGCCAGGCCACGGAAGATGCCCACGTGCCCCAGGTCCAGGTAGACGTCGTCGATACCGGCGCACGCCAAGGTCAGCATGAGCAGCCGGATAATCTCCACCTCGCTCTCGGCCCCGAAATGACCGTAGAGCTCGGCCCCCAACTGCAGCGGACTGCGGGTGGCGGCGAATCCGTCCGCTCGCGCGCGCAGCACCGTGCCCAGGTAGCACAGGCGGGTTGGGACGTCTCGACGCAGATGGTGCGCGTCGATGCGGGCGACCTGAGGGGTCATGTCGGCCCGCAAGCCGAGCAGGCGCCCACTCTCCTGGTCCGTGATCTTGAGAGTCTGCAGATCCAGATCGCGCCCGGTGCCGGTCAGCAGCGAGTCCAGGTACTCGATCATGGGGGGGATCACGAGCTCGTAACCCCAGCCGAGAAACAGATCGAGCAGCTCTCGGCGCAGTCCCTCGATCACCCGCGCCTGAGACGGCAGGATCTCCTCGATCCCCGCCGGCAGCAGCCAGCGCTCCTCGCGCATGATCGGCTCTCAGTTCACCAGGTAGAGGGCCGCGACGCCGGCGAGCATGCTCACCAGACCGGCCAGGCGCAGGAAACGATCGTCCTGTCCGGCAACCGCCAGGAGCGTCCGACGCATCCCGCCCGGATTCAAAAATGGCCAAATCCCCTCGATCACCAGCATCAGGGCCAGGGCCACCAGCAGATCATGCCACATCCGAGAATCCCCGGGGCCCCGACCGCCGCGCGCAGCCAACCGATCCGCATGGTGGCGAGGATCTCAACAAGCTGTAACCCGCGGCCGATGGCGGACGATCAGGGCGCCGCCTTGTCCTTGAAGTAGCGGAAGAACTCCGACTCGGGCTCAAGGACCATCATGTCCCCGCCCTGGCCAAAGGAGGTGCGGTAGGCGTTTAGACTGCGGTAGAAGCTGTAGAAGTCGGGATTCTGCCCGTAGGCGAGCGCGTAGGTCTCGGCCGCCTTGGCATCCCCTTCGCCTCGTGTCTCCTCGGAAATCTTGTAGGCATCGGCGAGAATGACGGTCCGCTGCCGATCGGCATCCGCGCGGATGCGCTCGGCGGCCTCCGAGCCCTTGGCCCGCAGGTCCCGGGCCACGCGCTCGCGCTCGGCGCGCATGCGCTCGTAGACCGATTCGCTGACCTCCGGCGGCAGATCGATCTTCTTGACCCGCACGTCCACCACCTCGATGCCTAGCTCGGCCGCGTTGCTGTCGATGCCCCTGGTCAGGACCTCCATCAGCTCTTGGCGGTCCTCGGAGACCACCTCCTGGATCGTCCGCTTACCGAACTCGTCGCGCAAGCTGGTGTTGATACGCTCCGAGAGCAGCCGCTCCGCCCGTTCGGGGTTACCGCCGGTGGAGCGGTAGAACTGGGCCGGGTTGGAGATGCGCCACTTGGCGTACGAGTCGACGATGACGTCCTTCTTCTCGATGGTCAGGAAGCGCTGAGGACGCGAGTCCAGCGTCTGGATCCGCTTGTCGAACTTGGTAATGCTGTTGATGACCGGGATCATGAAGTGCAGACCGGGCTCGTAGTCGCTGTGCACGATCTCGCCCAGGCGCAGCCGAATGGCCGTCTCCCACTGGTTGACCACGAAGGTGGAGGCGTAGACCACCAGAGCAAGAACGAGCAGCCCGATGGGCGCCAGCATCTTGGCTCGATTCATCAGCGTGTCCTCCGCTCGCGCACGACTTCCCGCTCGGGCGCGGATACCGGCTCCTGCACCGCTCCCGACGTGGGCATCGGCTTGCCCGCCGGATCGTTCTTCCCCCGCCGTTGGTCGAGGAGCTGGTCCAACGGCAGATACATCAGGCTGTTGCTCTCCGACACATCGAGCAGCACCTTGTTGCTATCCCCCAGGACCTGCTCCATCGTCTCCAGATACAGGCGCTCGCGCGTGACCACCGGGGCCTTTTGGTACTCCGCCAGGATGGCCAGGAAGCGCGCGGACTCGCCCTCGGCGGAGGCGATGACCCGGTCGCGATAGGCCTTGGCGTCCGCCTCGACACGCGCCGCCTCACCGCGGGCCTGCGGCACGATCTCATTGGCGTAGGCCTCCGCCTTGTTTTCCAGGCGCTCCTTGTCCTCGCGCGCCTTGATGGCGTCGTCGAAGGCCTCCTTGACCTGATCCGGCGGCTTGGCCGGCTGCATGTTGATCGAGGTGACCTCCAGTCCGGTCTGGTATTGGTTGATCAGGTTCTGCACCCGCTCCTGGATCGTGGTCGCGATCGCACCGCGGCCCTCGGTGAGGATGAAGTCGAGCTTGCTCTCGCCGATGGTCTTGCGCACGACCGTCTCGGTGACGTCGCGCAGGGTCTTCTCCGGCGCCACGTCCTGAAAGAGATAATCCGCCGCGTCCTGGATCCGGGACTGGACCGTCAGCTCCACGTCGACGATATTCTCGTCCTGCGTCAACATGGCCGCCTTGTGGGTGAAGGTGGAGATCTCGTCCACGTTCACCGCCTCGACGCTCTCGACCGGGAAGGGAATGCGCCAGTGCGGACCGGGCTCCGTCATACCCACATAGGACCCGAAACGCAGGACAACGCCGCGCTCCGCGGGCTCGATGATGTAAATACCGGAAGCGAGCCATACCACAAACAGGATCGCGGCCAGGATACCGAGCGACTTGCCGCTGAAACCGCCGGGGATCGTGGGACCGGCCCCGCCACCGTCGCTCGGTCGCCGCGGCCCGGGTTTCCTGCCCCCGAATAGGCCGCCCAGACGCTCCTGAAGCTTTCGGACCACCTCGTCGAGGTCGGGGGGACCCTGATCCCCCCCCTTCCCGCTCCAGGGGTCCTTGTTACCGCCACCCGGCTCGTTCCAGGCCATAGTCACTCCCACGCATGA
>Ga0114938_1002059_pt1 | contig 13110 bp, 13 predicted proteins | sample AshMeaBigSpring_FD_88675 | JGI IMG/M metagenome (GOLD analysis project Ga0114938, IMG submission 88675) | Groundwater microbial communities from Big Spring, Nevada to study Microbial Dark Matter (Phase II) - Ash Meadows Big Spring | ecosystem: Environmental > Aquatic > Deep subsurface >...
CTTCTTCTTGATAACACGTGTTTTTTCTCGCGGCGGCTCGCTTTCCACAATCGCCTCTTCGGTACCCGTGGCAGTACTCGTCTTCACGATCCGCTTCTGGCGGGCGGGCTTTTCTTCTTTCTGGCCGGTTGGTGCGCTGTTCTGCAGGGCCTGCTTGTCCAGGATTTTGTAGATGAGCTCCTGTTTTTCAAGCTTCTTGGCGTGGGGGATTTTCAACTGCTCGGCAATATCCAGCAGTTCTGGAACGAGCATGTCGTTCAATTGTAGGATGTCGTACATAAAATCGCTTAAAAATGGAGGCCCGCTGGGGAAGGGACCTTGAAAATGACTTTTGAATTTGAATAAAGAGTGACTGGAATTGGGTAAAACTGATGCGCACCCGGGGAATGAAAAAGACTTATCAGCCTGGATTCCAGTGCAAGATTACAGTTATTTTTCTAAAAATGCAAAATTTATCCACAGAAAGCATTTAAATGTCAACAGCTATCTTTGCGGCTCTTTAAGGAGGTCTTTATGATACAGAAAAGAACGAAGATCAGGGAGCTATTGCGGATGAAACCGGAAGGGCAGTCGCTCACGGTCATGGGTTGGGTGCGTACGTTCCGAAATAACCAGTTTATCGCACTGAACGACGGATCAACCAATACCAACCTGCAGGTGGTGGCCCCCCTGGGGGGATTTGACGAGGCTTTGCTGAAACGGATCACTACGTCGGCATCGCTGAAAGTAGAGGGTTCGCTGGTGACGAGCAGCGGCAAGGGCCAGGCCATGGAACTGGTAGCCTCCAGCATCGAGGTCTTGGGGGACTCGGACCCTGAAAAATACCCGCTCCAGCCCAAGAAGCACAGCCTGGAGTTCCTGCGCGAGATCGCCCACCTGCGGTTCAGGACAAATACGTTTGGGTCCGTTTTCAGGGTGCGGCATTCGCTCGCATTCGCGATCCACCAGTTTTTCAATGAACGCGGCTTCGTGTACCTCCATACACCGATCATTACGGCCAGCGATGCGGAAGGTGCCGGGGAGATGTTCCGGGTTACGACCCTTCCCTTTGATAATCCGCCACGGAACGAGGACGGTTCCATAAATTTCCGGGAGGACTTTTTCGGAAGAGCCACCAACCTGACGGTCAGCGGGCAGCTGGAGGGAGAGCTGGGCGCTACGGCATTTGGAGAGATCTACACCTTCGGACCCACTTTCCGGGCTGAAAACTCCAATACCACCCGGCACCTGGCGGAGTTCTGGATGATCGAGCCGGAGATGGCTTTCTATGACCTGGAAGACAACATGAACCTTGCGGAAAGTTTTATCAAGTATATCATTGGCTATGCCATGGAGCACAACAGGGAAGACCTGGAGTTCCTGGCACAGCGACTGCAGGAGGAGGAGAAAGCCCTGCCGCAGGACAAGCGTAGCGAATGGACGCTCGTGGAAAAGCTTGAGTTCGTCCTCAAGAACGACTTCGAACGGATTACGTATACGGAGGCGATTGAGATCCTGCTGCAATCCCCGGCCTACAAGAAAAAGAAATTTCAGTACGATGTGAAATGGGGCATCGACATGCAAAGTGAACATGAACGGTACCTGGTAGAAAAACATTTCCGAAAGCCTGTCATCGTTACCAACTATCCGAAAGAAATCAAGGCTTTTTACATGCGCCAGGATGACAATGGGAAGACGGTTGCCGCGATGGACATACTTGCCCCGGGCATCGGGGAAATCGTTGGTGGTTCACAGCGGGAAGAGCGTATGGACAAACTGACTGCACGCATGCGGGAAATGCATATACCGGAAGAAGAATTGTATTGGTACCTGGACACAAGGAGGTTTGGAACGGTGCCGCATGCCGGCTTCGGGCTTGGCTTTGAGCGGATGGTGCAGTTCGTTACGGGTATGGGCAATATCCGCGATGTAATACCTTTTCCACGGACGCCCAAGAGCGCCGAGTTCTGATGATGTAATTGGATGGATCCCACGCGGGATCCTTTTTTATTCATGCAGACACATGATGGGAATATGGGAATGGAATACCAGTTCCCGCGTGTGGCTTTTCTCAAACAAGCCGGATAGCAACTTGTGTTTTTTAGGGATGGTTATCAGCAGATCGAAACCCTTGGTTTCCGCAAACTGGTGTATGCCTTCCACCACATCGGGATGTTCAATATAATCATATAAGGGATGCGCCTCTTCCAGCATGGTATGCAACAAAATGGATTCTTCAGGAGTTTCGGGCTTGAAGTGCCGGCTTTTGTAATCAACATTCAGCACATGCAATTCTGCTCCGAAAATTTGGCATATATCCACGATCTTATTACCCGGGGTCGTGTCCACCACTTCGCTGAAATCGCAGGCGAAGCCGATTTTCCGGACCGCTGAAAAAACAGCGCCAGGCGGAACCACAATAACGGGATGAACCAAATGTCGGATCGCCGTCAGCGTGTTGCTTCCCAGGAAAAGCCTTTCCAGGCCGCTCGCGCCCTTGGTTCCCATCACCACGGCAAAGGGCTGGATGCTTTTGCAAAGGGTTTCAATCTCGTCCACTACTTCGCCCAACCGGGATTCCGTATAAATTTTTAACTGGCCGCTGGTGACATGTTCAAGATCCTTTTTCATTTTGTCAAGCTTTTCCTCGCTGGCTTTTTGCAGCTCTTCGATGGAAAGGCTTACCACGGGAACCTCTGTAAATGTTACGGGCACCTGGTAAACATTGAGCAGGATAATACTAGCCCCGATCGATTGCGCCATATCAACGGCGTAGTTTATGGCATTCACAGACACGGGCGAAAAATCAGTGGGAACGATGATGGTTTTCATAATCCTGCTTTTAATACTTGAAATTACGGTTTAATGGCAAGGTGCGGAATGACCTCCGTCAGTAGTATCTGTGATCAGACACGGCGCGTGGTTTTATACAGCCGGATCCTTCTTCGAACGTCTTCCCTGATGTCGAGATAAAAAAGGTTATAGTCGCCCACATGGTAATTGCGGGTAGCATACAGGAATCCTCCAGGGAACCGGGGTTTGCTGATCCAGAGTGCATTTCCGGAAATGGCGGCGCTTTGGGTATGGGTATATACCTTGTTAAAGTTTGACAGGACGGCCCCCTTATGCATGGACCTGGATATGGTGCCTGCCGATGTTTTCCAGGAGAACGGATTGACCACCGAAATCGTCGTGTCTTCTACGGAAATGTACCGGTCCTGGTAACCCCGGCGGTAGGTTCGCCAACTTGCATAACAACCCACTGAGAGCGAATCCGTGCAAGGTTGCAACACATCATAATAAGCTTTCTCTACGGGAATGCCCAACAGGTATGCTGCCACCAGCTGTAAACGCAGGGTACTATCTGTGTCAAAAAATTCCCGTAAAAGCCTTTTGGCATGCGTCGTGCCCTGGCTATGTGATGCAATGATGATCGGGCGCCCCTTGTTTTCGGTACGCAGGTAATGCAGGAACGCCTGCCTGATATCCTGGTAGGCAAAGTCAAACGCCCTCAGTGCCCGCGCCGTGTCATGCTGGTAGTACATCCGGAGATGAGCCTGTCGGTACCGGGGTGCATATACGCGGCAGGATTCGTTGAACACGCTTGCCTGGTACAGGATGGAACTGAAGTCGGTTTTATGATTCAATGCGGAGTCGTCGATATTTGCATTATCCTGGAGGGTGTCGTTTCCGTTGGTGAAACTGGTAGGGTGCAGGAAGAAGACGTCTGCGTCGGATATTGCGGATACGTTCCGGAGCGGCTTGGGTACACTGTCTGATGGATCCCATTTACCCGGATGGGCCGCCCAATATAAAAGACTGGTGTAATCCGGGCTTGCATCGCTTGCTGGCAAGCGTGGGTTTCCCTGATTGGGTGTATATTTCGGGCTGCAACCCCACGCCAGGATCGTCATGCACAAGATGCTTAAGTACCTGGCTGTATGCAACACCGGAAGTCTGTTCATATAGAGAATTTCTTTCTACTCAAAAATATGTTTTGTACTTTTTAGCTGTTAAAAGAAAATGTTATGAATATACCAGTGGTAGACCTTGATCGGTTTCGAAAGGGAAACCTGGAGGAAAGGCAGGCTTTTGTGCAGGAGTTGGGAAAGGCTTATGAAGATGTTGGATTTGTTGCGGTTCATAACCATGGTATTTCTGATGCGCTGATCAAGTCCCTCTATCAAACGGTGCAGCAGTTTTTTTCATTGCCGCTGGAGAGAAAGAAAAAGTACCAGATTCCCGGCTTGGCCGGGCAGCGGGGTTATACATCTTTCGGGCAGGAACATGCCAAGGGAAGTGAAGCGCCGGATCTGAAGGAGTTTTTCCAGTTCGGCCAGACCATAGAACCTGGCGCTGATGTTGGGGAAGAATACCCGCCGAATGTCCAGGTGGGGGAAATCGCTTCGTTTAACCCGCTGTTTCTGGAAGCATACCGGGCTTTTGAGCAATCCGGGAAGGATCTATTATCAGCGATCGCTCTTTACCTTGGGCTCGAGCCGGGATATTTTGATCAAAAGATAGATCATGGGAATTCAATCCTGCGCGCCATTCACTATCCACCTATTACCACGGAGCCACAATCTTCCATTCGAGCTGAGCAGCATGAAGATATTAACCTGATCACCCTGCTCGTGGGGGCTTCGGCCGACGGTCTTGAAATTCTTACCCGGGATGGGAAATGGGTGCCGGTAACGGCGCTTCCCGGCCAGATTGTCGTGAATGTGGGGGACATGCTTCAGCGGTTAACGAATAACCGGTTGCGCAGTACAACACACCGGGTGGTGAATCCGCCGAGGGAACTGTGGCATACGTCAAGGTTTTCCATACCCTTCTTTTTACACCCGCGCAGTGAAGTGTCGCTGGCCTGCCTGGAAAACTGCATTGACGCGGTGCATCCGAAGGCGTATGCCGATGGCACCGCTGGGGAGTACCTCGATGAGCGCCTGAGAGAGATCGGGCTAAAGAAGTAACCTGGGAAAAGCGCCTATTATTTTCATGTTTTAGACAAGGTTGATTGCTTAAACTGTTCAGACATATCCCGTTTCTGAAAGCCGTTTTCCTGCATAGCATCACTGCTTTTGGAGGACCGCAGGGGCACCTGGGTATGATGATGAAAACCTTTGTGGACCGACGCAGGGACGTGACGGAAAAGGAACTGCTGGACTTCAATGCGTTTTGCCAGCTCCTTCCCGGCGCCTCCTCCACGCAAACGCTTACGCTGATCGGGTATAAGCGCGGCGGGATTGTCCTGGCGATTATTACCCTGGTGATCTGGATACTGCCCGCTTCCTTTTTAATGGGAGGGCTTTCGTTTGTGATCCGCTATTTTGAGCAAAGGGAAACAGATCAAAATCTTTTCCGTTTTATCCAGCCGATGGCCATCGGGTTCCTGGCCTTCGCTGCCTTCCGGGCTTTCACGTTGATTGTACGCAACCGAACGGCAAGGATTATCGTGGTGACGGCGATGCTTATCACCTACCTGTTTTTTAACAATCCGGTCATTTTCCCGGTGGTACTGGTTTTGGGGGGACTGATTACCAGTTTCACCGAAAAGGAAGATAAGGACCGGCACCCGGTTCCTTACAGGCCCATCAAATGGGGGAACATCGTGATTTTCCTGGGGATACTGCTTGTGAGCGGTATCCTGTCTGAAACCTCCCGGAAGCAGGAATGGCCCAGCAGGAAAAGCCTCAACCTGTTTGAGAACTTTTACCGTTTCGGCAGCATCGTATTCGGTGGCGGCGATGTACTCATCCCCATGATGTATGAACAATACGTAGTAAGGCCGAATGCGGAACGTGTAGTGCAGAAGAAGAAAAATGTGATCCGTGTTGAAGCGGATGATTTCCTGACCGGTGCGGGGATCGTGCGGGCGATACCCGGTCCGGTTTTTTCCATCGCTTCATTTACCGGCGGTCTTGTCATGAAGAACGAAGGGAAAAGCCAGCAGGTCATGGGATGCATCATCGGGGCCGTTGGAATATTTCTTCCCAGCGCCTTGCTGGTACTCTTTTTTTTCCCCGTATGGCATAACCTTCACCGGTATGAGGGAATTTACCGCGCTCTGAAAGGGATCAATGCCGCGGTGGTGGGCATCATGATCGCTTCCACCATTTATCTTACCAGGGACGTTTCACTAGCGGGCATTGTGGAAGGGAGGGCGATCAGCTTCCTGAATATAGGCGTTATCGCAGGGACCTTTGTCATGCTGATGTTTTCGCGACTACCCGCTCCGGTCATCGCCCTGGCATGTCTGTTACTGGGATGGTTCTTTTAACGGCCGGTAGTAATGGTTCCGGTCGATTTCTTCCTTCACAATATCGGGTACGAGGTAGCGGATGGATTTGCCCGCGGCAATCATTTCACGGATATCCGTAGCCGAAATCTGGAGCAGCGGGGCCAACAGGGAAGTTGCTGCCACGGGAAGATCGGTGCGAATCGGGAAGCCCGGCCGCTCGTAGACGTATATAGGATAGCGGGACATAATCACCGGAGCGTTTTTCCATTTGTCCAGGTTCTGGAAACTGTCGCTACCCATCAGGATCGAAAACTGGTGGGAAGGATACTTTTCTTCCAGGTAGGCCATGGTGTCTATCGTATAGGATGGCTTGGGCAAACGAAATTCGATATCCGTGGCTTTAAGCCTTGTTTCTCCCTCCAGGGCCAGTTGCGCGAGATGCAGGCGATGGTATTCATTCAGCAGTCCTTTGCTCGGCTTAAACGGGTTCTGTGGCGAAATGACCAGCCAGATCTGGTCGAGGTCTGTATGCTGGAGGGTATAGTTGGCAATGATCAGGTGACCGTGATGAATGGGATTAAAGGAGCCAAAATATAGACCAATTTTCATAAAACATTGATATACAACTAGTTATCATTATCCGTATCAACCATGATCTTGGACGCTTCATTGAGGCGAAGACTGACCGCATACCCGGCAACCTGTATGGCGATGGGATCGCCCATGGGTGCAACTTGCTCTACGATTACTGTTTCGCCTGGAATAAATCCCATCTCCATCAACTTCAGGAATATATCATCCTGCTCAAAATCTTTGATAATCCCGGATTCGCCGGGTTCCAGTTCGGATAGTCTTTTAATCATAAAGAGCAATGGCTTCTGGAACAAAGCTAAGCCAGGCTGGATTGATTTCTCTGTATCTTGGATTGAATTTTATGGCGAGGATATCTTTTGCATATCAATCGGCCTACCGGGGTCCTGAATCCAAGGGAAGGCTTCGTGATTTCCTGGTTTGGCTGGCCGGCCGCGAGGGCTATGGTATTGACGAACTGAATTTCGTCATCTGCTCGGATAAATTCCTGCTGCAGATCAACCAGGCTTATTTGTCGCACGATTACTACACGGACATCATCACTTTCGACCTCCGGGAGACAGCCGGGGCTATCAAGGGGGAGATCTATATCAGCCTCGACCGGGTCCGGGAGAATGCAAAGACATGGAACCAACCGGTCTATAAGGAATTGCACCGGGTGATTTTTCACGGGTTATTGCATCTCTGCGGCTATAAGGATACGTTAAAAGCGGACCAGGTGCTTATGCGCCAGAAAGAAGATTTTTATCTTGAGGAATATTTCCGACGCTGATATGTTCCACGTGAAACAATTCGCCCTGTTTTTATTCCTTGCCCTGCCCTTCTTCGGATATGCACAGGGCACGGTTGTCATGGAAAAGAAGGATTTCATTATCAGTCGGAAGAAGGATCCCGGGGTAGAAAAATTCCTCTCTGGTTTTTCCGAACTTGAAAAGCTGGATCCCCTTGAACAAGAGACTTTTTACTGGATCAACTTGCTACGAAAGGATCCGGCCGCATTCTCACAGAATTACCTCGAACCATTTGTAGAGCAGTTTCCTGAACTGAAAGACAGCTATATCAAGTCGCTCAGAAAGGAACTCCGTGAATCGCCACCCCTCGGCATGATTGCTCCGTCGGCGATTGTCCAGAAGGAAGCCGACCGACATGCAATTGACCTGGCGAAGAGACTGAAAAGGATTTCCCATGAGTCCAGTAATGGCAGGTCTTTTCCAGAACGGATGGCCGATGCAGGGATAAAGCGTTGCGCGGGAGAGAATGTCTTTGAGGGTGAAGCAGACGCCTTACAGGCTTTGTTGTTGTTGCTGATCGACCAGGGTGTTCCAAATCTTGGCCACCGGAAGGCCTTGCTGAACCCTTCCTTTAATATTATGGGCGTTTCTGCTGAGCCGACCTCGGACACCGTTCATTTTATCGTCCAACTGTTCTCCTGCCAATAGGTTCCACGTGGAACAATCCGCCCGGTTCCGGCTGGAATCGTAATTTTGCCCCATGTTTCCTGAGTACGATGTTATTGTGGTAGGTGCCGGCCATGCCGGTTGTGAAGCGGCGGCGGCTGCCGCCAATATGGGCAGTCGGACGCTCCTGTTGACGATGAACATGCAGACAATGGCGCAGATGAGCTGCAACCCGGCCATGGGAGGCATCGCCAAGGGACAGATCGTGCGGGAGATAGACGCCCTTGGGGGATATTCCGGGATCGTGACAGACCAATCCATGATCCAGTTTCGCATGCTGAACAGGTCCAAAGGGCCAGCCATGTGGAGCCCCCGGGCGCAGAGCGACCGCATGCTTTTTACCAAGAAGTGGCGTGAGATGCTCGAGCAGACCCCAAACCTGGATTTTTACCAGGATATGGTGAATGGGATCCTGGTTAAGGATGGGCGATGTGTGGGGGTGAAAACCGGGATGGGGCATGATATCCGGGCAAAGGCGGTTGTGCTTACGAACGGTACCTTCCTGAATGGCATTATTCATGTTGGCGAAAAGAACTTTCAGGGGGGCCGGATGGCTGAAAGAGCCTCTTCCGGGATCACCGAACAGCTACAGTCGCTTGGTTTTGAAAGCGATCGCCTAAAAACCGGCACGCCGCCCCGCATAGATGGGAGAAGCCTGGATTACACGCGGATGGAAGAACAACCGGGAGACCAGGAGATATCCGGCTTTTCATACCTGGACATAGAGAAGATCAATCCCGCTCAGCAAAGAAGCTGCTGGATAACCTATACAAACGACCTGGTTCATGAAACCCTGAAGACGGGGTTTGCGAAAAGCCCCATGTTTGCCGGGCGTATCGATGGGGTGGGACCACGCTATTGCCCCAGCATCGAAGACAAGATCAACCGTTTTGCTGAGCGTGACAGGCACCAGCTTTTCGTGGAACCGGAAGGCTGGGACACCGTGGAAATCTATGTAAACGGTTTCAGCACTTCACTGCCCGAGGATGTTCAATTCAAAGCCCTTCGCATGGTTCCCGGGTTCGAGCAATGCAGGATGTTCCGGCCCGGGTATGCCATCGAATATGACTATTTTCCTCCTACCCAGCTTGATTACTCATTGGAAACCAAGCTTTTACAGAATCTTTTCTTCGCCGGCCAGATCAACGGAACCACCGGGTATGAAGAGGCTGCCTGCCAGGGACTGATGGCCGGCATTAACGCCCATTTGAAAGTAAGGGAACAGGAACCCCTGGTGCTTAAAAGAAGCGAGGCATATATCGGGGTATTGGTGGATGACCTGATCAGTAAGGGTACCCAGGAGCCTTACCGGATGTTTACGTCCAGGGCCGAATACAGAACCCTGCTACGCCAGGATAATGCAGACCTGAGGCTGACAGCCATCAGCCAGCGCCTGGGGCTGGCATCGGAAGCCAGGATGGAAAGGCTCCGGGAAAAAGAGTCCGGGGTAACAAATATAAGATTGATTATCAATGAGTTGTCTATGGAACCCGAGGAGCTAAATGGATTCCTGGAGAGCAAGTCATCGGCTCCCCTTAGCCAGAAACAGAAATTATCACAGATCCTGCTTCGCCCCGGTATCAGCCTCCGGGAACTCGCCGGGGCCCTGCCCAGGTTGGGCGAAGCGCTGCGGCGATACCGCCCGGAAATCATTGAACAGGCCGAAGTGCAGGTAAAATATGATGTGTATATAGAAAAGGAAAAAGAACTGGTGGGTAGGATGAGCCAGATGGAAGAACTGGAAATTCCCTTTTCCTTTGATTATACCCGTGTCAAAGCCATCAGCGCGGAAGCTCGCGAAAAGCTGGGACGGATTAAGCCGAGGACACTTGGCCAGGCATCCCGGATTTCCGGCATCAATCCTTCCGATGTACAGATCCTGATGGTGTATATGGGCAGATAGGCCGCCTTGAATTTCACAGCCATGCAACAACACTCCGCATCCGATAAGCAACTGGAACTACTGCATGCTTTCGTGCAGCGGATCCATCCGTTGGGAGATGACGCGTGGAATGCATTTGCCGGCATATGGCACACGGTAAAGGTTAAACGAAAATCGGGCCTCTTGTCGCATTAAAAGAGACGCCTCCCACATATGTAACCAGTGATTTTCCAGGCCACTGGTCGGCTGCACAGGTGATAGAGCACCTGAATAGCTACAACCGGTACTACCTGCCCGCCATAAGGCATGCATTGGAAAAGAAACCATTACCGGCTATGAGTCAACGTTACCATGCCGGCTGGCTGGGCGCGTATTTTGTCGCCCTGATGATGCCTCAGCCAGGCGGACGGGTAAAGAAGAAAATGCAATCGCCCCGTGACCACCGTCCGGCCCCGGCATTGGATCTGGTAAAGGTGCTCGAAGAATTCCAGGCCGGTCAGGAACTGTTGCTGGCGTACATGCGGGAATCTGCAAATACGGATATCGGGGCGATCCGGATTCCCATTTCAATCAGTCCGCTGATCCGGCTTAAACTGGGGGATACATTTCATTTCCTGGTCGCCCACCAGCTTCGCCACCTTGAACAGGTAAAAAGAATTTTTCCTATTTTAATGTCGCAAAAGTTGACGTCGCCACACAGCGGGATCTAGCATCGCATGACTACATCCCCGTCGGCTTTAGATCCGCTCCCGTGAACGCACCCACTGATGCGGTGCAGTCTTTATTCAAACACTTAAAATCGTCACATGCAACGCAAAAACCGTAGCGTAATTCCATGCCTGGTTGCCATGCTTTTTTTGATTGCCTGGTCCTGCGGCAATCCCGATTCCAGTCAGCAAATAACAAAGACAGATTCATCCGGCACAGCGGACAGCATCCAAGCCATCCTTGACCGGGGGCGTTACCTTGCAAACCATGTTACGGGATGCCTCGATTGCCATAGTCAACGTGATTTCACGAAATATGCGGGCCCGATCATACCCGGAACCGAAGGCAGGGGCGGGGAACTTTTCGATCCCAAAGTAGGCGTACCGGGGGAAATTTATGCACCGAATATTACACCGGCTGCCCTGAAGGACTGGACCGATGAAGAACTCACGAGGGCTATCACCGAGGGCATCAACAAAAAGGGCGATACCCTCTTCCCATTGATGCCTTATATGACATTTGCCCAAATGTCGCAGGCTGATATACAGGATATTATCCGATATATTAGGAGCCTGGCACCTATTGAGAACACGGTTCCGCCCCGTAAACTCTTCATCCCGATTGCGGCCGCCGTACCCCCACATCCCAAGCCAGACCTTGCAAAGAATATGAAGCCCTCTCCGGACGACCCGGTTAAATATGGCGAATACCTTGTTCGCAGCGGGTCCTGTTCCGACTGCCATACGCCCAGGGTGAACGGTGCCCCGGATTTTGCCCGCTACCTGGCCGGCGGTAACAGTTTTAGTGACGGTATTTTCATGGTGATATCGCCCAATATCACCACCGATACGCTCACGGGTATTGGCAAGTGGACGGAAGAAATGTTCCTGCAGAAATTTGCCGCCAGCGCGGAAAGGGCCCACCAGGCAGATAAGCCAGGGGCGATGAACACGTTTATGCCCTGGGAGCTCTTTGCCGGGATGAAACAGGAAGACCTGAAGGCGATTTATGCCTACCTCAAAACGGTAAAACCCGTCCAACAAGCCATCGTTAAATGGCCACCACCCTCTACACAGAAAAAAGCGAAATCCTAGCATAAAAAAGCCGGCCTAAAGCCGGCTTTTTATGGGTTTTCCTGTTCAGGCAACCAAACGCAGGTGTTTAACCCCGTTTTGCCGCATATCCTGAAGGGATTGCCTGGTCGCAGGATCCAAACCATCAATCAGCGTCCATTTTTGTTCATATGTTCCGGTGGTGTCCGCATCCAGCCAGTTCCTGATTTCGTTTACGGCCATACCTTTAAGTAACATAACTGCAATAGCGTCTCCGGATCCGCCGGCCCGTGTAAACAGTTCGGAGAGTTCTTCCAGGGAATTGCTTTTCTGTGCGGCCTGGCCGGCAATTTCCCTGAAGAGGGCGTCCTGGTGGTTCATATAGACCATCAGGAAAGACACCAGTTTGCAAAATGCTTCCTGTATGGCGATGCCGGTTTTCAGAAAATGACCGGTAGTGCCCGGCTGGAAATACTGTTGTACAAGCCTTTCCAGCATCCGGCTATGGGATTCGGCTTCCCTTTTTTCTTCTTCCAGCAGGGATACGGAAAAAGGGGCTTCCAGGGCCAGCGCAGGGAAAAAGAACTGGGTTTCCAGTAAATATTTCCTGTCCAGCGTTCTGAGTAATTCCTGTAGTTCAGAGGCCATTTTCCGGCCTTCTTCGGTGTTGGTAAAGTCCGTTTGCTGAACCCTTATCCCGGTTTCGAAGAGCCATACCCTGAAGCCCTTGTGGATTCTTTCGTTCATTCCTGCCTGTTTCATGTCCTTGCTTTTGTGTCTATTGTGAATCGTTCGTCTGCATAAATAGACGTGGCAGAAAAGAAGATGTTACAGCCTGGGCCGGGTATGTCGGTAAAAAACTGCCACTTCCACACCTATGGCTGGTAGACGGGATGAACGGGGCAGACTGTTAAACATTTTGGCATTTTTGGCAGGTACACCCGTTTCAATTTAAGCGGTACATTTGGGTATGACCAGCACCATGTATTCTCCGGCGGAAATCATGCGATTTTTCCCCTTGTTCGACCAGGAACTGGCCGATTTTCTGTCTGAAATAGGCGAGGTAAAAACCTTTAAGGAAGGCGAAGTGCTGATGAAGACCGGCCAGTATTTCAAAGCCTCCATGCTGCTTGTCAGCGGCCGGGTTAAACTGTACCGCGAAGGGGAGGACGGAAACGAATTTTTTATGTATTTCCTCGA
>Ga0114938_1002060_pt1 | contig 13104 bp, 15 predicted proteins | sample AshMeaBigSpring_FD_88675 | JGI IMG/M metagenome (GOLD analysis project Ga0114938, IMG submission 88675) | Groundwater microbial communities from Big Spring, Nevada to study Microbial Dark Matter (Phase II) - Ash Meadows Big Spring | ecosystem: Environmental > Aquatic > Deep subsurface >...
ATATCAGCGCGTTATATTCCCTCTCTGTTTCTTGGGGGCATGTCGCAAGACAATTCCTAAACTCCAAAAAAGACAGAGCAAGATTGCAGAATTTTTATAACTCAGTTCTAGGTTTACCTTGGCAACCCCAGACATCAACCGTTTCCGATTCAACAATTGATGAGTTGATTACCTCATCCCCTGAATATTCTTTGGGTGAACTGTTGGAGGAACCAAAAGTTATAACAATGGCGGTTGACGTTCAGCAGGCATGTTTTTATTACATGATGTTGGCAACCTACAAGAGCGGACAGCAAGCGGTTTTGGATTATGGAAGTGTTGTTAGCTTTGAGGATATTGCTTTGTTGTCACAGAAACAATACAGGCTAAAAAACTCTGAGAATACATTTGGTATTTATGGCGCGTTCATTGATGCCGGATACAGAACATCAGATGTTTACCGCTTTTGCAGGAACTCAGGCATGTTTTTTGTTCCATGCTTTGGAAGAACCAAGGCACATAAATTATTCACACCTTTAAGAAGAAGTGACATTTTATTTGATAACTCATACCTCACAATTATTCATGTAAACGATACAATTTTTAGCGGTAACGTGCTGAACAATTCACTAAGGCCAAAGGGTATAAACCGTGTTTGGCTTCCAAAGGATTCAGACGCGCAGCTTAAAAAGCATCTAACGGCGGTTTCAATTATTGATAAAAAGGATGCCAAGGGGTTCATCCAACAAGAATTGGTAAGTAAAACAGACAATCACTTGTTTGACGTATTGAAGCTAAATCTCGCGCTTTATTACATGATTAAACCGGAACTTGATAGCGTTCAGGATACCAAAACAACCCCAGAACCGGAACCAGAACCACAACCCCAACAACTATATCAGGGTTGGTAGTTTTGACAGAGTGACTTTATTATTATGTCACCTATAGCAGAAGCACTTTATAATTTAGCAGTTGAAGAAGGAAACACGGTTACGCTTGAAGCGATCCGCAACGCCGCGCTTTCAAAGATTCTTGGAGGTGAAGCAAAGTCTTTGGTTTCCAGTTCAATCAACGGGAAAAGCTTCAACTTCAGCATAAGTAAACCTGCTGACCAACTTTTTGCGGAAGCTTCACAAGCAATCATTGCATACAGAGGCGGCAGATACACAGCAACAGAGGCGGATTTTAGCAATATATGAACTTCTTTAATTTATTCAAAAAGCAGCAAGCGGCAACCATTCCTGTTGGTGGCATAGAAGGCGCGGCACGATATTCCACAGACCGCAGTTACATTCATGCAAATGCTGAATCAAACCAGATTGATACATTGGCAAGGCAAGAGGTTTTATCAATCACGCGATACCTTGTAAATAACTTCTCGGTTATGGAAAGGATTTTGACGCTTTGTGAGTCATATGTTGTAAATTCAGGAATCCACGCACAGGCGGCAACGACAGACAAGGCTTTCAATGATAGCGCAACAAAATATTTTGATAATTGGGCGGGATCTGCCTTCTGCTCAGTAACCAATGAGGTCAATTTATTTGATATTCAAAGGTTGTGTGTCAGGGAACTATTGATTGCAGGGGAAATTTTTCTTGTGATGACAAAGGCGGATACTGGTTATCCGCAGTTAATTCCGGTAACTTCCGAGCAAGTCAGACACTCAGGAAAGAAATCAGACAAGAGCATTGATGGTATTTACTACAACAACCAAGGCAAAGCGTTGTCGTATCAGGTATTTTTTGAGGATAAAAAGGCAACGATTGTTGATGCCGGAAACGTCATCCATCTTAAACGCTTTAAAAATGTTAATCAGAAAAGGGGTATTTCTGCGTTTGCAAGTTCACTGAACAGCATCAGAGACGTTAAAGACCTCCAAGCACTAGAGAAGAAATCAATTAAAGTTCATTCTGCGCTTGCGGCAACAGTGACCAAAAGAAACGGCGGAGAGGTCGGAGATGGGTTGTTTGGCAAGAATCGCACACCAACCCCCACAGCACCCCTTACAGCGTCAAGAAACGACATCCTAGAGAAAGTCTTTGGCGGCGCGATTGCCTACCTTGGGGAAAATGAAAGTGTGAACCTCATCCAGAGCAGCAGAAGCACAGAAGGTTTTCTAAAGTTTGTGGAACTTCTTTTGCGTGATGTCTGCTTGAACCTCTCCCTATCGTATGAACTGGTTGTTAATCCAACCGCTTTAAGTTCTGCCGCAACCCGCTTTATCATCCAAGATGCTACGTTTTTGTTTAATAACCTCCAAAACATCATCATTGATGGGGCATTAAATAGAATTTACGCATGGGTAATCGCCTCTGCGGTAAATGATAAAAAGGTTGTTGGTTCAAAAGATTCAGATTGGTTCTCTGTAAACTTTGTAAAACCACAGGCGGCAACCATTGATGCAGGGAGAAAAGATTCCGCCGAGTTAGCCTTTGTTGAAAACAACTTGGAAAGCCTTGATTCTTATTACTCGGCGCGAGGATTGACTTGGACAAAAGAGTTAGAGCAAATCGCACAAGAAAAATTGTTTATTGCTGAACTAGAATCCAAATACAACATCCAGTTTAATAAGGCAGATTTGACTAAACAATAAAAAATATATGAAATACGCAAAACTATTACAAACACTCAACACTAAACCTGTTGCCATTCTTCCAGAGGCTCACAAATATATTTTGGAAACCGCAGATAACGTTATTGCCGGTAGCTGCGATTTTAACGATTTGTTTGATGATGTTTTACCAGTCTTTGAGGATAAAGGGAAGGTTGCAGTTATCAATATTCAAGGCGTAATCCTTCCAAATTGCACCAAGTTTGAAAAGCTTTTGGGAGCAACTAGCGCAAAGGAAATCAGGCAGGCCATCAAGCAGGCCAAAAACTCACAGGCAGAAACGGTTATTTTTTATATCAATTCAGCAGGCGGCGCGGTTCAGGGAATCCAAGAAACTGCCAAGGCAATTCAGGATCTAAAGAAAACAAAGACAACGATCGCATACACAGATGATTTGATGTGTTCCGCTGCGTATTGGTTGGGCGCACAATGTCACAACGTTTTTGCATCAGAAAGCGCGGAGATTGGTAGCATTGGCGTTTATCTTTCCATCCTTACACTAGAGAAAAGTTTAGCGATGCAGGGGATTGAGGCAAACGTTATCCAAGCAGGAAAATACAAGACTCTTGGGATTGCCTGTAAAGACCTAACACCGGAAGAAATCTCATATTTGCAGGAAGGCGTTAATTCATCTTACGCAGATTTTAAGGCGGCGGTTGCTCACAGAGGATTGGAAGATGAAACCATGCAAGGTGAATCTTACGATGGAATAAATGCCGTTGAAAATAAGCTTGTTGATGGAAACCTAGCGGATCTTAACGACCTTATTAATTACTATTTTTGACAGAACAATTAAAACATAACAAATAACATTATGGATATTTTAGCACAATTAACGGAATACAAAACCAAGTTTGAAGCACTTGCAGGCAAAGCGGCACAGGCGGAACGCTTTGAAGAAGAGGCAACCAAGATTCTTGAAGAGAAAAACATTCTCGCGGCATCTTTGGTTGAAAAGGATGCAGCACTTCTTGCCATCAATGAAAAGGCAACTGCTCTTGAAGCTGAAGTTGCAACCCTTAAGGCAGAGATTGAAAAGCGCGATGCAGACAAGAAAGCATCTGATGAAAAAGCTTTGGAGATCGTCGCCTCTCTTGGATTGAAAGAAATTCCAGTGATTACGGTCACTTCCACAGACAAACCAACGGCGGAATCTATCAGGGAAAAATACTTGGCAATCTCTGATCCGATGGAAAAAGGAAAGTTCTTTAACGAGAACAGAAAAGCAATTCTTAACGGAGTTGTAGAATAATTTTTGACAGAACAACTTTAAATAACAAATAAATATTATGGCAAACTCATTAGGCACACTTAACGCAGCACTTATCGCACAGCGCGGTCTTGAACTTCTTGTTACGGACTTCCCTGTTATCGGTCAAATCGTTTCTGATTTTAGCGATGCAAACGTTCAATATAATCAAACGATTACTACCCGCATTCCTTCTGTTGGAACGGTTCAGGATTACAGCGTTTCTTCTGGATATGCTGCCGCTTCTGCAACCAGCACAGATGTTAGCGTTACTCTCAACAAGTTCAAACACGCAACGTTTGAGTTGAATGACGCAGAGTTTAGCGCAACCAATCGTAACCTTGTTGAAGATTACGCTGTAGCTTTCTCTGTTGCTCTTGGTTCCCAGATCATGACGGACGTTTCCGCTCTCTTTACCTCTGGTAACTACAGCAACGCAACGACTCAGGCACTTAGCGGCGCAACCCGCAAGACCGTTATCGTTGCCCCTAACACGGCACTTAACAAACGCAAAACCCCAAAGAACCGTTTTGGTATCTTCAACAGCGATCTTTACGGACAACTCTTGCAGGATGATTCCATTGTGGATCTTACCATGAAAGGTGTTGGAATTGGCGATGCAATGCTCCCTGTTATTCATGGTGTTGCAATCAGTGAATATAACGATATGCCAACAACCGCTAATCTGGTTGGTGTGGTCGGTTCCAAGGATGCAGTTGTCTTTGCCTCTCGCGTTCCCGCTGATGCTGGATTTGCGGATCTCCCTTCTGTTGGACGCATCACAACCGTTACTGAGCCAAAGTCTGGCCTATCGGTTCAAGTCCGCGAGTCATACAACATGGTTAAAGGCGCAAGAACCGTTACTTACGCGATCATTTACGGCGCGGCAGTTGGTAACGCAGCTTCATTGCAGAGGATCATAACCGCTTAATAGCACAACAACATAACTGAAACAAAGAACCCCTGAGAAATCAGGGGTTTTTTTATGACAGAAAAACAAGATTATGAACATATTTGACACATTCATCGCAGACGCTCTAAATGAAAGTTTTGATATCATTGGAGAAACGATCAACTATAAAAGCAAAACAATTCCCGCAATTGTCGGAGACATCAGAGTTACGGAAACTTTGCTTGATGGCGGAATCTTGGAAAAAAGAGGGATTAAAATCATTATCAAAAAGGATGAATTGATGATTCCTGCCATTGGTGAAAAATTGATTTATAACGGTCAGGCTTTCCGAGTTTTAGAACTCTCCTCTGATGCTGTGAGTTATGAATTAACCTGCGATACAGACGCAATTTAAAAATATGGGGGTTAGCTGCGATATAAAAGAGGTTAAAACGTCTCTCAGGCGTTACGCAGTCATTGCCAACAAGTCAATAAACACAGCAGTAAAAGAAGAGGCAAAGATGATTGCCGAGAGATTGACGCGAGCAACGCCGCCAAAGACATTGAAGAAGGGAAAGGATATAGTTGAAAGAGACATTTCCAAGGTTTATTTATTGTCTAAATGGTTCACTGAAATATTCAGCTTCAAAAGTTCAAAGCTTGCTGAACTGGTAAAAAAGGCAGTCAGAGCGGCAAACACGGCAGAACTTAATCATATTTTTGAGCATTCAACAAAACTAAAAAGAATCCACATTGAGGCATTTACGCCATCAACTCTTCAACGATTCAGGAAAAACGGCAGGGTTCCTAAAAAAGTTGCGCCGTTCTCATACCCATTACAGCAGCAATCCACAGTGAAGGATTTTATTAAGGCTAAACAAAAATATGTTGGATTGATGAAATCAGCTTGGGCGCGATGCTTGTTGCTCCTCGGCGGCAATGTTCCAGCTTGGTTAAACAAGAACTCAAACGGCAGAGTAATTATTAACGATGCAGAAAACAGCGTCACTTTAATTAATAATGTCAGATATGCAGGATCGCTTGATGCAAAAGGCGGATATTCATCCTTTGTTCTTGGAAACAGAGAAAACGCCTTAAAGACAAAAATTGACATGGAATTAACAAATATCCGACTCGGAAAATGACAGAAAGAATAATATATATATGAGTCTAATACAAATACCAACACTAACAGAAGCAAATATTTCAACCTATCTTTCAGGTTTATCAAGCGTCAATTACCCTGTTTTTAAATCATTCTCAGTTGATGATTTCTCAATTCCTTGTGTTCTGGTTAAGGCTGGAAAGTTTACGCAGATTGAGAGTAATTCAGGCGTTTTTGAAGGAACCGTTGCAGTTTCAATAATTACTCAAATTAATGACGTAACGGAAACGATTCAAACCCATGATGACGTTACTGGCGCGGTTTATGACGCGATGGAATCACAAGATTTATACACCTCATTTAATGCCTTGGGGAACCTTTGGAACTTGGATCTAAGCAGCATTGACCAAACAAAAGAAGAAAGAAGCTTGATCTCAATTCTTGAATATTCCGCGAGTGTTCAGAATTTAACGCTCGATTGACCTTATTTTTGACAGAACAACACTAATATAAACACTAAATACAAATGAGCAATACATACGGATTACAAACTTTAACATATGGCGTACCTACTCTAACCGGATACGTCATCCAGACTTACAATAAGAACAGCACAAACGGAAACGTTATTGAGGTGTTTGACGAGACGGGAAACCGTAAGGCGGTCAGATATGATGACGATACAACGGAGATTTCCATTGATGCCATTTTTGCAGGGGCAACCCTTCCGACAGTTGGCGCAACGTTCACCTATGATGGCGCAACATATGAATGCACTGGACTTGAAGAAAAAGGCGAGAATAAAGGCGCAAAGAAAATTACCTTGAAGGGTAAGAAGTCTGAAGGCATTACCTATACTTAATTTATTGTTTGGTTGGTAAGGTAGTCACAAAACCCCCCGTAATGGGGGGTTTTCATTTTATGAAGGGGGTTGCCGCACCCAAGGCATAAAAACCGCTTTAAAAGGCATTTCCGGCGCGAGAATGACAGAAAAATTATTGTATGTCATCAAATACAGATATTTTCTTGGAATCCATTCTTCATAATAAACACAGAGTTTACGGATACAGTTTAAAACCGCTAACCCTGTTTCACTTGGCATTGATTGAAAAGTTTGCGCCAACGGCATTACAAGGGGTTTCAGCAACAGAGATTGATTTAAAAACTGCCTGCGCGATTTGCAGTTGCAGGAATGAAAAAGATTTCAACAAGATTGGTTCTGTGTGGAGAGTGATTTTTAATTCATTTTTTAATCACACAAAGCAGACACTAAAGTTCAACGCTTACATCCTTGATTATATGGATTTCCCTGAGTGTAGCGAGAGCAAAGAGGAAGAGAAAAACAATCCATTTCCTTTCTATCTGATGTTTGCCGGAAAGTTAATCAAGGAAACCGGATACAAGTTTGATGAGGTTTTTTATACAATGCCGGTATCAAAAATATTTTGGTTAATATCGGTCTTAACCTTCATTGAAACAGGGGAAAGTCAGATCCTTTCAGACAAGGAAAAACTGATTTATTCAATCCTGCATAATGACAAATAAACATAATATATGAGTCAAGATGTAAAAGTAAAAGTCACAGCAGATACAAACCAGCTTCAAACCGGATTAAATCAGGCGGAAGCTAGATTGGATAAATTTGCCGCCAAAACCTCGGTTGCAAGCAACGCAGTTAAAAAGCTTGAAAGCGGCATGGTAACGGCAGGCGCGATGGGTTCAAAGGCAATGGCAAGATTGCAAGGTTCAATGGCTTCCTTTATGGCCATTCTTGGAACATTTGCCGCCATCAAGTCAGTTGCAGATGCAGCAGGCCAATTTTCCGACCTTTCAAGGCGTTTTGGTGAATCGGCGCAAACAATCCAGAAGGTAAAAGGCGCGGCGGATCAGAGCGGTACAAGTATTGAGAGCGTTGCAAAGGCGATGAACAAAGCTGAATTGGCGGCACAGGCGGCAGCTACAGGCAACACAGAGGCAGCAGAGGCGTTTATTGCCCTCGGAACAACGGCGGCGGACTTTGCCGGAATGAACATGGAGGAGAGAATGATTGCACTCGCGGACGGTTACGACAAGAGCGCAAACAAAGCAGAGGCACTTGCGGCAATGGTTCAACTCATGGGGAAAAACGCTGGTGAATTGGTTCCAATGTTTGCCCAAGGTGGGGAAGCAATCAAAGAAATGATGGATGTTTACACGGCATCAACTGATTCAGTTGAAAGGGTTGATGCATTAACCGACAATCTAGGAAAATCGTTTAGTTGGTTGAAAGCGGTTGCAATTGATACCCTCGGAGAAGTTAGCTTTTATATTGACATGATGTCCTTGGGAATTGCTGCGGCGATTGCATATGTCAGCAATCTAGGAAAAGGGTTTAAGGCGGCAAAACAAGCTTACTCTGACACTATCGAGGCAGGTTTGGATTATTTTGAAGATCAGAAGAAGAACCGCGAGGAAAGAAAGAACAAAATCAGCAAGGGGAACATCCTAGCACAGCAGGAAGAAACAGACGCAGAGGAAAAAAAGAAAAGTAAAAAGGATGAGTCCGCAGAGAAGGAGAAAGAGCAGAAATCAAGAAAGAACACTGATTTGACTATTGAATTGAAACTTAATGAAGCGATTGCAGAAGGCAACAAAAAGGAAGAGGCGCGCTTAAGGTGGGTTGATTCTTACAATAAGGCCAGAAGGGAAGCCAAGGACAACGGAATGACTGAGGTTGCCGCAATGGATTACGCAACGCGAGCCGCAAACGCCAAGCAAAACATCGAGGTAAACAAAGAACTAAAAGACGCAGAGGAAAAAAAGAAAAAAACCGACAAGGATAAAAAGAAGGAAGAAAATGAAACTGCCTTGGACAAAGCAAAAGACAACTTGGCAGAGGCAAAGAAACGCTCAAACGTTATTGATTCCGACCAATTAAGAAAGATCGGCGGCGGTTTTGCTAAGTCCAATTACACAGGATTGTCTAAAGAGGAACAACGTTTGCAGAAGCAAATTGACCTAGCACAGAAGCAATATGACCAGCTTAAACAGATTTCCGATTCCCTTAAGGGTAAGGATACAACAGATGGAATTACAAGTTAAGGAAAATATTTTATGGCAGCTACAACATACGGCGCAGAAAACTTACCAGTAACATTAAAAACAACAACGGTTGTTAGTGAGGGGGTAAAAGTCAAGACGGTTGAAAAGGTTCACGATTCCGCCTCTGTTCCAACGCATACAATTGGAACGGTTGTTTCTGGATTAAGATTATCAGATTTTCAAAATGAACCTTATGGCGGGGGTTTTACTAAGCAGACCGTCACATACACTGGGGCAGATTCAGAAAGTCTGCCAGCAATCCCAACGACAACCTATGAAAGCCAAGGAACAATGGTTGAATTAGACATCAGACAACACCCCGATTGGGACACTAAATTTAAAACTCATTGGGATGACGCCAAAGGGGAATTTAAACTAACCTCAGAATATAGGGGAATTACTTCTTACATTGTTGGAAGTGTTACGGTTACAAAGACTGAATATTTTTCAAGTCAGCCAACAGACAGATATTCCTCAATCGGCACACTTGAAGTGCCGGGCGGCGGTTACTCGGGCACAAATAAGTGGTTAATTATTGGAACGGCCAGAAGGAAAGTCGGGGAAGGTCTTTATTCCAGAGAAACAACCTACCTTTATTCCGCCAAGGGATTTAGCACAGACCTTTATAGCTAATGATTACAGACGCACAATTTAAAGAATTAAAAAAGGAAGTTCAAGCAAACACCCTATGTCAAGGCGTTGGTTACAAGATCAAGCGCAGCGGTACAGGAACAACCCTTGATATTAAACCGCCGCAAGGTGGTTCTGCCTCTGATGATCATCCTTTCAAGATTTATATTGATTCCACTACCACGGGGGGCGTCACGACTTACAAAATGACGGTTACAGCAGGAACGGTTAACAGCATCTTTCCAAAGCTGGACAACACCTATCTTTGGTTAAAACCGCAAACAACCATAACCTTACCAGCAACAGAACAATTAAAAACTGTTTGGTTGAAGTGTGACATAACAGCGGGGGTTGTAACGGCAGGAACCATAGAAATCAAAGACGTTAATCCAACAAATACATCATCGGCGGCATATGTCCTCTTGGGCCATTATGATGAGTTTGGCAACCCTTGGCAGAATATCAAAACCTCTCTCGGCTACACCCCAACCGTACACATCTTCCCTGACGCAAATACGCCCCTCATCCACAGTTTTTATGCAATATGATAAGCTTAACCAAACTTGGCAGAACAATTGGGGATTTTCCAAATTCCAATCAAGACGACCATAACCACGGTGTTTACTTTGGTTCTCTGTTCTCAAACGTAACACAGGTTTCCGGCGCGTACAACTTCACCCAAGATTTCCACATCTTTCTAAAGGCAATTGATGTTAGAAACCCAGAAGCACCAAACTTTAATGGTATGAAGTTCTACCTTTTGGAGAATGTCACAACATATGATTGGGCGGTTTATTCAGAAAATGACACCACAGAACATGGAATCACAGTTCATGGAGAACAACACCTAGAAAAGATCGGAGAACACCATACCGTTACAAAACATGTAATGCCCCTAAGTGATTGGTCTTATGAAGAGTTTGTTGATGGGAACGGAGAGAAGTGGTTTAGATCAACAACCCCTGTAGCTTCTTACAATATCACAAAATACCCTTATGAGGTCACAGGAGATGATGACATTATCCAATGGGATTCCTATTGGACGGACATCAGATCAATAACCAGTGAAGGAGATTACGATACGACCTATTATTGGGCGGCATATGAAAACGGTGCATGGGTTGAAAAATCAACAACAACTACGCACACAGTCACAGAGGCAGATAAAAGATATTCCGTAATGGGGGACTATATATCGCAGAACGGATTTGCCCTTGAATCTAACCTAACCGGAATCGCCACAGATACCATTGAACCATTCTCAAAGTTTTGTTCAAACAATTTATATGTGGAGGATGATTACCATTTCCGACCATCCTATCTGTTGACCTATTCCCCACAGGGGACAAACTCAGGAATCATCACCAAAGACTTAGTTGGTCACAGAGGATTCATTCAGACTGGCACGATCTTTCAGGATTGGACAGCTACCCTCGATGATGAGCCAAATGTTGCCTTGGTTCAGAACCCCTATGAGACACCAGAAGGGTATGTTGAGACAGAGAGGGAGAACCACAGAAGGGTTTGTATCCTTTATGGTGAAGGGGATATTATTATTCATACTTATATCATCACCCTTTCTGATCAGATTACCGATTGGGAACAATATATTAGAACCAACCTCAGAGATTTTACTGATTACGATCTCTGGAAGATGGAAACCACCAATTGGGTTGCTTGGGATTACAGAGATGTCCCAAACATTATGGATGTCCATCAGCAATTGAATACAATTTATTGTTTCTATACCGGATACACAGTCACAGGTTACGGTGGGGCATACTACGCCAATTCTACGGAGAACCCCTTAACAACCACTTATGAGTTTCCAGATGCATCGGAAATAACCTGTAATTTGCTTTTGATGGACAACACCGGCGCACTGAGCATTCAAGAAAACGTAGCCTTTGAGGATGCAGCGTCAGACACCCTTTGGAAACAATATGTGGTTCCAATCCCATCGGATAAATTCCTAGTGTCTGCTTACAACCTCAGTTGTCATCTGAACTTCTTTTTGACCTATTGGAACGGTGTCAGCACCATGAAACCCATCATTTTTATGAATCCCCCTGCGTAATTTGACAAAACAACGGTAAGTATTATGATATACGCTGAAGGAGAACATTTAATAAGTCCGCTTGATTTGTCTGGTTTGAGTAACACCCAGATTAAAGGCGCGGGTGAAACCCTAAAGATCAATTGGGGAACCTTGTCGGGGCCAAGTAAGGTTCAGGCAATAAATCCCAATCCCTACAACTCAGCACAGACGGGAAGCCTTCAAAGCGTATCGCCTACATCTAATTATTGACAAAACAATTTATTTTATATGAGCTATATTCTTAATTTATACATTAACCCAACAACCAAGAAAATTGTCCGCGCTAACAATAATAAGGTTGTTCAACGCACATTTGACTTTTCAGAAGGTGAAGTGATCACCGGAAATATCATTCTGGTTGGTTCTGATGCCTCCATTACCACAGCAGAAGTTATCCTAGCAGATAGAACCAATGCAATTGCCCTTTGTTCCTCCTCTGGTTCTGGAACTTTTGAACTGAGCCTTAACGGTGCATTGATCAGAAACTACCTATACGACTCAAATGAAAAGACAGCATACCTTGATGTTAGTTTGGTTATTGATGGTCAGACTCTATGCATTAATTCTGTTCCGGTTAATCTAGCGGCGCATCCTGAACTGAACAATGGACAGGAATTAACCATTTCCAGTATTCCAAACCTCAGAACTGAACTTGACGCAAACGCAGACGCTATTGCTGATATTGTTTCTGGAACTACAACGGTTCCTAATGCCACCCATGCCATAAACGCTGATTACGCTTCAACCTCTGACAATGCTGCCTATGCCTCTTCTGCTGGTTCATCCAGCAGTTCAGAATATGCCGAGTATGCAAATCAAGCTGCCTATGGTTCACCACTTAAAAGCACACTAGAAGGTAAAGCCAACATCAGTGATTTGACCGATGGAACCCTTGTTGTTGATAGTTCTCACTGGGCGGATTCAGCAGGTAATGCAGGGACAGCCACAAGTGCGGGCACAACCGGAGAATTAAGGAACGCTGTTAATACCCTCAATAACCACGTTTCAAATGCAAACAATCCCCACCTTGTTTCTAAATCACAGGTTGGACTTGGAAATTGTGATAACACTTCTGATGCCAATAAACCGATATCGACAGCCACACAAACGGCATTAAATGCCAAGGCAGATCAATCCACAGTTGATAACATTATTTCCGGTGTTACAAAAGTTGAAAGTGCTGTTGCTGCCGATACGGCATATTCCGCAGACAGTTCAACTTATGCCTCCAATGCTGCCGTTGGTTCTAATCTTGAAAGTTCTATTAATGCCAAGGCTAACCTATCAGGGGCAACCTTTACCGGCGCAGTTGGGATCAATTCAGCTTTACATATCGCAGGCGCATCTACTTTTCTTGGAAACATATCTCTTGGCAACTTAACACCTGTATCAACATCAGCACCACTAAAGATATCTCTTGGTGGCACTTATGGAAACGGAGCATTGGGTTCCAGAA
>Ga0114938_1002061_pt1 | contig 13098 bp, 10 predicted proteins | sample AshMeaBigSpring_FD_88675 | JGI IMG/M metagenome (GOLD analysis project Ga0114938, IMG submission 88675) | Groundwater microbial communities from Big Spring, Nevada to study Microbial Dark Matter (Phase II) - Ash Meadows Big Spring | ecosystem: Environmental > Aquatic > Deep subsurface >...
CAGGGCGACGAGGCTGGCCGCGTTGTCCATCTGCCCGGAAAGCTGAGTGATGCGGGCGCTGTGCGCCTGCCACCAGTGCTCGAAGGCCGCGCGGATGGCGGCCTCTTTGGCGACAAGCCCCGCGTTGCCTTCGATGGCAGGTTTGAAGTCCTGGCGCTTCGACAGCTCGGGCTTGAAGTCGTAGTACTTCGCGTCTCGCTCGACGAGCAGGTCCAGCGGGTTCAAGCCATGCGCGCTGAACAGCTGGGCCTTGTCCGCCACCTCGGCCTTGGGGATGCCGCCCACCAGGTGAGCGCGCACGTCGTGTGGCTCGGGTGGTGGGGCGTTGTCGGCGTAGCGGCGGATGTTGAGGTTGTAGTCGTTGGCCTTGAGCGTGGCGTTGTCCACTAGGCCTGAGAAACCAGGGATGGCGCGGAATTCGTCGAAGGTGGTGACGATCTTCTCGATGTGCTCTGGCAGCAGGTAGTTCTGCGCCCGGCCTTCGAAGAGCTCGCGGTCGGCGTTGATGAACAGCACCTTGCCCTGACGCCCGGCCGGCTTGCCGCTGACACGGTGGGCGCCGTTCTGCACCTGCTGGCGCAGGACCAGGATGCAGGCCGGGATGCCGGTGCCGTAGAACAGGTTGGGCGCGACGCCGATCACGGCTTCGAGCAGGTCGTCGTTGACGAGGCCGGCACGGATGGTCTTCTCTTCGCCGCCACGGAACAGCACGCCGTGCGGCATGACGGTGGCGACCATGCCGCCGTCGCGGGTGACGGCCAGCATGTGCTGCAGGAACATCAGGTCGGCCTTCTTGGCGCCGAGCGGCACCTGGCCGAAGCGGAAGCGCTCCGGGAACTTCGGCGCCCAGGCGGGCGTGCCGTCAGCGTTCTTCTCGGTATTGCCCCAGTTGATGGAAAAGGGCGGGTTGGTGAGCACGCGGTCGAAGTGCATCAGCTCGCCGCCTTCCACGTGCTGCGGCTCGGTCAGCGTGTCCTCGTTCTGCAAGTTGGCAGTGCTGATGCCGTGCAGCAGCATGTTCATCTTGGCGATGGACCACACCGTGCCGTTGAACTCCTGCCCAAAGAGGTTGGCCTTGCGGCCGTCTTCGCCGTGCTCGTCGATGTACTCCTTAGCCGCGATCAGCATGCCGCCGGAGCCGCAACAGGGGTCGTAGATGTCGTGCTTCAGTTCGGGCTTGATCAGCCGCACCATCATTCGCACCACAGAGCGCGGGGTGTAGAACTCGCCGCCCTTCTTGCCGGCCGAGTCGGCGAATTCGCCAATCAGGTACTCGTAGGCAGCGCCCAGCAGGTCGGGGAACTCGAAGTCTTCGTTGCGCAGGCGGTAGGCGCCGAAGTGGGTGATCAGCTGACGCAGCTTGATGTCGGGGATCTTGCTCTGGCCGACCTTGCGCGTGAAGTCGATGTGCTCCAGCACGTCGTACAGGCTGGTATTGGCCGTCTCGATGCCGGTGAGTGCCTTGTTCAGAAAATTGCCAACGTTCTGATGCGCCTCATTGAGCAAGTGGTCGTATCGAGACTCTTTTGGCACCCAGAACGAACCTTCTTTCTTGTACCAGCGGGAGTTCTCCGCTGACTTTTCCGCATCGGCCCGGGTCTTGCCGGCGTCCATTTCCAGCTGGATCACCTCCTCGCGCCGCTGATCGAATATGTCGGAGCAGCGCTTGAGGAACAGCATGCCGAAGATGTACTCCTTGAACTCTGAGGCATCCATCTTGCCGCGCAGGATGTCGGCAGCCTTGAACAAATGACGCTCAAGTTGAGGCAGCGTTAATGGCATAGGTACTTAAATGTTCTGATGAATCTTGACGCGTTTTGACGGATAACGTTCTTCATGCGCAGGCAGATAAGCCCTGATAGTCCCGGCTGATCAGCACGCTGCCAATAAGGCTAGGCATTTTGTGTGCTGAGCTTCCCGTTGAGACAGTGCACGCTGCCGTGCCCATGCCCAACGTTCTTGACATTGACAGGCGTTCGGTTCTGTCGTCAGCCGACTTGATGAGCACGGTATCCCCCCTCGCAAATCTTGTGGCCCCAACTTTATCGCAGGGCCACTGGGGGCCGGCCTGAATGGCGCCGGCGAAAACCCGCCAACTCAGAGGTTGGCAATGGCTTCCCGCACCGCCGACAGTTGCCGGCGCGAAACGGACAGCACTTCTTCAATGCCGTTGAGCCGCACGGCCCAGCCTTCGCCCTCTTCGGGGTCGTAGTGCTTTTCCAGCGCGCGCACGGCGCGGCGGGCTACCAGGGCGTTGCGGTGGATGCGCAGGAACTGCGCGGGATACTTTTCTTCCAGCTCGCTCAACGCGCCGTCCAGGATGTAGCTCTTGGCGGCGGTGCGCACGGTGATGTACTTGAGCTCGGCCTTGAAGTACAGCACTTCCGACAGCGGCACGCGCTCGGTGCGGCCCCGCTCCTGGATCACCAGGCATTCCTCAGGCAAATCGGGCTTTTGCGCCTGCCGGGATTGCAGTAGGCGCTCTACTTTTTGTAGCGCCTGTTGCAGCCGCTCCAAGCGCACCGGCTTGGTGAGGTAGTCCACGGCCTCGATCTCGAAGGCCTGCACCGCGTGTTCGGCATGCGCGGTGACGAAGACGATGGCTGGGGCGCGTGGCAGTTCGCGCAGGGTGCGCGCCAGCGTCAGGCCGTCGGCGCCGGGCATGTGGATGTCGAGCAGGGCCACGTCAAAGCTCTGCTTGCGCAGCAGTTCGATGGCCTGGGTGGCGTTGGCGGCCTCACCGGCCACGCTCACCGCCGGGGCCGTGCAGTCGCCCAACAAGGTGCGCAGGCGCGCGCGGGCCAGGGTTTCGTCGTCAACGATCAGGGCCTGCAACGTCATACGGAAACCTCCGCGCAGCGCGCTGCGGTATTGGCTACGACATCACAAGCGCTACGCGCAGTTGTGAGTCTGCGCCGCAACTGCGTTGTCGCCTTGGGAACGGCCCGGCGGCTCATGCGGGCACCTCGATGCGGACCTGGAACAGGCCGTCCTTGTAGACATGGCGGAACTGGCCTTGCACGTCGTGCAGCAGGCGCAGGCGGTCGCGCACGTTGTCGAGCGCCAGGCCGTGACCTTGCGCGCCGGGGCCGGCCGGCACGGTGTTGGTGACCTTGATCACCACGTTGGAGCCGCGGCGTTTGGTGGAGATGCGGATTTGCGCGCCTTCGGTGCTGGGTTCCACGCCATGGCGCACGGCGTTTTCCAGCAGCGGCTGCAGCAGCAGGGGCGGCAGGCGGGCAGCGTCGGCCGCCGGGTCCAGCGCCCATTCCAGCCGCAGGCGGTCGCCAAAGCGCACCTGTTCAATTTCCAGATAGCGGCGCGCCAGCGCAATCTCGTCGGCCAGGGTGACGGATTCGCCCTGGTCCACCAGCGCGTGGCGGAACAGGTCGCTCAGGTCTTCCAGCAGCGCCTCGGCGCGCGCGGGCTCGGCGCGCACCAGGGCAATGGCGCTGTTGAGGGTGTTGAACAGAAAGTGCGGACGGATGCGCGACTGCAGTTCGGCCAGCCGTGCCGTGGTGGCCGCGGGCGTCTTGCCGCGCTCGCGCAGCGCCAGCGCGCCCACCAGGGCGCCGGCCAGCAGCGCGCCGCTGGCGGCACTGGCCAGCCAGGGCGGCGCCTCCAGCAGGCCCGACAGCGCCAGCAGGCCGCAGCCATAAGCGCCGGACACCGCACCCAGCAGCACGGCCGCACCGTACTGCCCGGGCACGGGCAGGCGGGCCAGCGGCCGGCGCGCGGCGCAGGCTACCACCAGCCAGACTACGGTGGCCGGCAGCGCGGCGCCGGTGTAGAGCGAAAGGCGGATCAGCCAGTCGAAAAATCCCCCAGCGCCGTACAGCGCGGCCACCGCCACCACCAGTTCCACGAACAGCACGGCGCGCAGGGCCACGCCCACCTGGCAGGCGTTGAACAGCGGCGCCGGCACGGCCGGGGCGGCCGGCTCGGTGGCCAGTTCCTGGAAGGTCGATAAAATCTGGGTGTCTTTCATGCCGTGGATCGCCGGGCGGCCCTCAGGGGACAGCCGGCAGGGACCAGCCCCGATTATTGGGTAAGTCCGCACCCCCACACAATGTATTCATCCGACAATGGGGCTTCCGCCCCTGGATCGCACGCCTCCCATGTCAAAAAACCAACTCGACAAAAAATCCGAAGCCTGGTCGGCGCTCTTCTCCGAGCCGATGAGCGACCTGGTCAAGCGCTACACCGCCAGCGTGTTTTTTGACAAGCGCCTGTGGGCCGCCGACATAACCGGCAGCCTGGCGCACGCCGAGATGCTGGCCGCGCAGGGCATCATCAGCGCGGCCGACCATGCCGCCATCCAGGACGGGATGGCGCAGATCCGCGCCGAGATCGAGACCGGCGCCTTCGAATGGAAGCTCGACCTGGAAGACGTGCACCTGAACATCGAGGCACGCCTGACCCAGCTGGTGGGCGACGCCGGCAAGCGCTTGCACACCGGCCGCAGCCGCAACGACCAGGTGGCCACCGACGTGCGCCTGTGGCTGCGCACCGAGATCGACCTCATCCTCGGCCTGCTGACCGACCTGCAAAAGGCCCTGCTGACGGTGGCCGAGCAGAACGTGGACGTGATCCTGCCCGGTTTCACCCACCTGCAGGTGGCGCAGCCGGTGAGCTTTGGCCACCACATGCTGGCCTATGTGGAGATGTTTGCGCGCGACGCCGAGCGCATGGCCGATGTGCGCCGCCGCACCAACCGCCTGCCGCTGGGCAGCGCGGCGCTGGCCGGCACCAGCTACCCGCTGGACCGCGAGCGCGTGGCCAAAACCCTGGGCATGGACGGTGTGTGCCAGAACAGCCTGGACGCGGTGAGCGACCGCGATTTTGCGATTGAATTCACCGCCGCCGCCTCGCTGGTGATGGTGCACATCAGCCGCTTCAGTGAAGAACTCATTCTGTGGATGAGCCAGAACTTCGGCTTCATCAAGATTGCGGACCGCTTCACCACCGGCAGTTCCATCATGCCGCAGAAGAAGAACCCGGACGTGCCGGAACTGGCGCGTGGCAAGACCGGCCGCGTGGTCGGCCACCTGATGGGCCTGATCACCCTGATGAAGGGCCAGCCGCTGGCCTACAACAAGGACAACCAGGAAGACAAGGAGCCGCTGTTCGACACGGTGGACACGCTGAAGGACACGCTGCGCATCTTCACCGAGATGGTGGGCGGCCAGCTCAACCCCGACACCGGCAAACTCGAAGGCGGCATCACCGTCAATGCGCAGGCCATGGAGCAGGCCGCACTGAAGGGCTACGCCACCGCCACCGACCTGGCCGATTACCTGGTGAAGAAGGGCCTGCCCTTCCGCGACGCGCACGAAACCGTGGCGCACGCGGTGAAGACCGCCATCAGCCACGCCTGCGACCTGTCGGAACTGCCACTGACCGTGCTGCAGCAGTTCAACCCGAACATCGAGAAAGACGTGTACGACGTGCTGTCGCTGCGCGGCTCGCTCAACGCGCGCCACACCCTGGGCGGCACCGCGCCGGCGCAGGTGAAGGCACAGATCGCACGCCACCAACAACGCCTGGGCTGATCATGACCACCGCCACCACGCTTGAATGGACCGCTGAGCTTGCGCTGGGCGACGCCCGCACCGACACCACGCACGAGGAGTTTGTGGAACTGGTCAACGCCACGGCCGCCGCCGGGCCCGAAACCCGGCTGGCCACCTACCAGGAGCTGCTGCGCCACACGGTGGAGCACTTCGCGCAGGAGGAGCGCTGGATGACGGCCTGCGGTATTCCGTCGGACTTCTGCCACTTTGGCGCGCACAACAGCGTGCTGGAGGTGATGCGCGAGGTGGAGCGCCGCGCGCTCAAGGGCGAGACAGCCTACATCGACAGCATGCTGGAAGCGCTGGTGGAATGGTTTCCGCAGCACGCCCAGAGCATGGACGCCGGCCTGGTGGGCTACCTGGCTGAAAAAGGCTACGACACCAGCACCGAGACCTTCCGCGACGGGGCCGCGCCCAACGCCGCCGCCGTGCCCTCCTGCGGTCACGAACCGGGCGAGTCCTGCGCCTGAAGCCACCGCAGCCATGAGCCAGCCCATCCGTCGCATTGCCATCAGCACCGGCGGCGGTGATGCGCCCGGGCTGAACGCCGTCATCAGCTCGGTGGTCTGGGCCGCAGCCAACCGCGGCTGGGAATGTCTGGGCATCCGCGACGGTTTCAACGGCATCCTGCAGCCCGAGCACTACCCGCAAGGCGGCGTGGAGCGCCTCACGCGCGACCGGGTGCGCGGCATCGCCCACTTGGGCGGCACCATCCTGGGCACCACCAACAAGGGCGACCCGCTGCACTTCCCCACCCGGCAGAGCGACGGCACGCTGGGCGAGCGCGACCGCTCCGACGAAATCGTGGACTACTTCCGGCGCGAGCAGATCGACGCGCTGGTGATCGTGGGCGGTGACGGCACCATGGCCATTGGCGAGGCGCTGCAGCGCAAGGGGCTGCGCGTGATCGGCGTGCCCAAGACCATCGACAACGACCTCGACAAGACCTTCACCACCTTTGGTTTCGACACCGCGGTTTCGTTTGCCACCGAGAGCCTGGACCGCCTGCACAGCACGGCCGAGAGCCACCAGCGTGTGATGGTGGTGGAGGTGATGGGCCGCTACGCCGGCTGGATTGCACTGCACGCCGGCATCTCGGGCGGGGCGCATGCCATCCTGATACCGGAGATTCCCTACGACCTGCAGAAGGTGGTGGCTGCCATCCGCGAGCGCGATGCCCACGGCCGCCAGTACTCGCTGGTGGTGGTGGCCGAAGGTGCTGCACCGCTGCAGGGCGAGCGCGCCGTGCAGGTTCCGGCCGAAGTGGGCCACGCCGAGCGCCTGGGCGGCATCGGCGAGCGCGTGGCGCAGCAGCTCGCCCAGTTGACGGGCAAGGACGCCCGCACCGTGGTGCTGGGCCACCTGCTGCGCGGCGGCAGCCCCACCACCTTCGACCGCCTGGCCGCCAAGCGCTTCGGCACCGCCGCCGTGCGCGGGCTGGACCAGGGCCTGAGCGGCGTGATGGTGTCGCTGTCGCACCCCAACGTGGTCTACGTGCCGCTGGCGGACGTGGCCGGCCGCATGAAATGCGTGCCGCTGGATGGCGATACCTTGCAAACTGCCCGCGACCTCGGTATCTGCCTAGGGGACTGAAGAGGCCTCAGTTTTGGACATTTAACATCGAAGAAAAGTTAGGAGTTAAGCCAATGCCCGTCATCACCAACATCGAAGACCTGCGTGTGCTGGCCGAGAAGCGCGTGCCGCGCATGTTCTACGACTACGCCGACAGCGGTTCCTGGACCGAAGGCACCTACCGCGCCAACGAAGCGGACTTCCACAAGATCAAGCTGCGCCAGCGCGTGGCGGTGAACATGGACAACCGCAGCACGGCGACCAAGATGGTGGGCATCGACGTCAAGATGCCGGTGTCCATTGCGCCGGTGGGCCTGACGGGCATGCAGCACGCCGACGGCGAGATCCACGCCGCGCGCGCGGCCGAGAAGTTCGGCATTCCGTTCACGCTCTCGACCATGAGCATCTGCTCGATCGAGGACATTGCCGAGAACACCAGCGCGCCGTTCTGGTTCCAGCTTTACATGATGCGCGACCGCGACGCCATGGCGCGCATGATCCAGCGCGCCAAGGACGCCAAGTGCAGCGCCCTGGTGCTGACGCTGGACCTGCAGGTGATCGGCCAGCGCCACAAGGACCTGAAGAACGGCCTGACTGCACCGCCCCGGCCCACGCTGCGCAACATCGTCAACCTGATGACCAAACCGCGCTGGTGCCTCGGCATGGCCGGCACACGCCGCCACACCTTCCGCAACTTGGTGGGTCATGTGAAGGGCGTGAGCGACATGAGCTCGCTCGCCGCCTGGACCAACGAGCAGTTCGACCCGCGCCTTTCGTGGCCCGACATCGCCTGGGTGAAGGAGCAGTGGGGCGGCAAGCTCATCCTCAAGGGCATCATGGACGTGGAAGACGCCCGCCTGGCCGTGGCCAGCGGCGCGGACGCCATCGTGGTGAGCAACCACGGCGGCCGCCAGCTCGACGGTGCGCCGAGCAGCATCGAGGCGCTGCCGGCCATCGTGGCCGAAGTGGGCAGCCAGATCGAGGTCTGGATGGATGGCGGCATCCGCAGCGGCCAGGACGTGCTCAAGGCCTGGGCCCTGGGTGCGCGCGGCACCATGATCGGCCGTGCCATGGTCTACGGCCTGGGTGCCATGGGGGAAGCCGGCGTGACCAAGGCGCTGCAGATCATCCACAAGGAACTCGACACCACCATGGCCTTCTGCGGCCACACCAACCTCAACAACGTGGACCGCAGCATCCTGCTGCCGGGCACCTACCCGACCGCCTGAGGCCACGGCGGCCGGCTGCTTCAGCCGGCCTGCACCTCGATGTGGTACAGCCCCCAGGGGCAGGCGGCAAAGCGCTCGGGCAGCTGCTTGGCGGCCGTGGCGGGGTCGCGGTCGGCGTCGAACACCGCCCACAGCGGCCCCAGGCCGCCCAGCGCCAACGGTTGGCCGTCCAGATGGGTGGCAACGATGAAGCGCTGTCGCCGTGCCTGGGCCAGGCTGAGCGGCACGGTATAGCCGTCGATGGCGCGCAACAGCAGACTGGCTTCCTGCGCCTGCACGCCGGCCGCCTGCAGCACGTCCGTCAGCAGCGGCCCCCGCAAGGAGTGTGGCTGGGCGTCGTACTCCAGCGTGGGACGGATCGTGACAACCGGCAGGCGGTGCAAGGCCGGGGCGTCGAACACATGGGCCTTATCGAAGGCGATCTGCTGCTTCACCAGCATCTGGTCCAGCGCCGTGCGGGGCCCGCGGTTGCCGCGGCCGATGGCGCCGGTGATGGTGAGCAGACCCGGCCCGCCGGTACCGCGCCGCGCGGGTGTGGCCAGGGCTGGCGTGGCCAGGGCTGCCGCGGCGGCGGTGGTCAGGAAATGGCGTTTTTTCATGCGGTACCTCCATGCATCAGGCCCATGGGCCTGGACGTATGATTCTGGCTTGAACCGCTGCAGGATGTCAGCCGACATCCTGCGCCTCTGGAGACACCAGGTTTCACCCACATGCCAGCCACCAGGAAGCCCTTGCCGCACCTGACCATCGGCCAGCGCATCGTCATCGTGCTCAGTGCGCTGGTGATGCTGATGCTGGGCCTGATCTACCAGGAACGCGCTGGCCGTTTTGAAGCGTCACAGCGTGCGCTGGCCCGCACCACCAGCGCCGAGGTGGCCAACCAGGTGGCTTTCATCCTGACCGAGCGGCAGCGCCAGGTGCGCCTGTTTGCCGAAGACCACCTGGCGCTGCTGCGCCGCGTACAGCGCGAACCTGACAGCGTGGCCGCCTACCAGGCGCTGGAGAGCAGCCTGCGCCGCACGTTCCCCGACTTCTTTGCCGTCACCATCACCGATGAACAGGGCACACCGCTGATCGCGGACTTCGAGGGTTACATCGGCGACATCTGCCTGGAAGACATCCGCACCTATGCCCGCACCGGGCAGTACGCCGCGCGCATCCACCCGAACAACTTCAGCTACCACTTCGACATCATGGCCGACTGGCCCAGCGCCAACGGTCGCACCAACATGCTGATGGTGAGCTTCGCGCCGACGGAGCTGGCCAAGATGCTGCGGGCCATCGAGCCGGCCGGCCATCAGCTGATGCTGATCTCGACCGGCAATCCGCCGCTGATCGAGGTCACCGCCCAAGGCGCGCGTGACCGCACGCCGCGCACCGACTACCACCTCAGGCCCGACGAACTCAAGCAGTTGCTGGTGCGCCAGCCGGTGGAACACAGCCTGTGGCAGGTGGCGGGCTTCCTGCGGCCGGAGTTCGAGGCCGAGTTCACCGAACGCAACCGCTGGGCCCTGCTGCTGTCGCTGCTGGCTGTGGCGCTGGTGACGGGCGCCGCGCTGGTGCTGCTGCGTCGTGAAGAGCGCCAGCGCCAGATGGCCGAGCGCGCGCGCGAGGAGCTGTTGTCGGTGGTGACGCACGAGATGCGTACCCCGGTGACCGCACTGTCGGGCACGCTGGCGCTGCTGGGCAATGGTGTGCTGGGTGAACTGCCGCCACAGCTCAAGAGCAGCCTGCCGCTGCTGGAGCGTAATGCCGAGCGGTTGCGGCGGCTGATTGACGACCTGCTGGAGTCGCGCCGCATCGAAGCGGGACAGCTTTCATTGGACGCCAAGGACCTCGATCTGGCGCAGAGCGTGCAGGAGACCATCGACCAGCTGCGCGACTACGCGCAGGAGAGCGACGTCCACCTCGAGTTCACGCCGCCGGAGGTGCCGGTATGGGTGCATGCCGATCCGATGCGCCTGCAGCAGATCAGCGCCAACCTGATTTCCAATGCCGCGAAGTTCTCGCCGCGCGGCGGCACGGTGCGCGTGTGCATCCGGCAGGCGGACCAGCGCATGGCCCGGGTGTGCATACGCGACGACGGTCCGGGTATCCCGACCGACTTCCAGCCGCGTGTGTTCGAGAAGTTTGCGCGCGGCCCGGCGCAGCCGAACCGGCCGATTGCCAGTACCGGCCTGGGCCTGAGCATCGTCAAGGTCCTGGTGGAGGCACACGGCGGCCGTGCTGGCTTCGAGTCCACCGAAGGCCAGGGTTCGACCTTTTACTTTGACCTGCCCACCGTGCCGGCACCGGCCACCGGCCGTTGACACGTCCGCGCGTTCGTCGCGCCATTGCCACCACGAGATGATCCCCACCCCGTCGCTGCCGCGCCGCATCGCCCACCTGGACATGGATGCGTTCTACGCCTCGGTCGAGTTGCTGCGCTACCCGCAGCTCAAAGGGCTGCCGGTGGTGATCGGCGGTGCACGGCGCAAACCCGACGATGCACTGCTGCAGCAGTACGCCGACCGACCGCTGTCGGAGATTCCGGTGGCGGCGTTTCCGCTGCTCAAGGACTACACCGGGCGCGGTGTCATCACCACCGCCACCTATGCGGCGCGCCAGTTCGGCGTGGGCTCGGCCATGGGGCTGATGAAGGCGGCCAAGCTCTGCCCGCAGGCCATCCTGCTGCCGGTGGACTTTGATGAGTACCGGCGTTACTCGCGCCGTTTCAAGGAAGTCATCACCGAGATTGCGCCGGTGATGGAGGACCGCGGCGTGGACGAGGTCTACATCGATTTCACGGACGTGCCCGGCGGCCAGCGCGAGGGCGGGCGCACGCTGGCTCGGCTGATCCAGAAAAGCATCTTCGAAGCCACCGGCCTGACCTGTTCCATCGGTGTGGCGCCCAACAAGCTGCTGGCCAAGATGGCGAGCGAGTTCAACAAACCGAACGGCATCTCCATCGTGCTGCCGCAGGACCTGCAGGCGCTGATCTGGCCGCTGCCATGCCGCAAGATCAACGGCATCGGCCCGAAGACAGACGCCAAGCTGCAGGCGGAAGGCATCCACACCATAGGCGAATTGGCGGCGCGTGAGCCGGGCTGGCTGCTCGAACGCTTTGGCAAGAGCTACGGCGCCTGGCTGCATGAGGCGGCCTGGGGCCGCGACGAACGGCCGGTAGTGACGGAAAGCGAGCCGGTGTCGGTGAGCCGCGAGACCACCTTTGAGCGCGACCTGCACGCGGTGCGTGACAAGGCGGAGCTCGGCGCCATCTTCACCGCCTTGTGCGAACGTGTGGCGGCTGATCTGCAGCGCAAAGGTTACGTGGGCAAGACCATCGGCATCAAGCTGCGCTACGACGACTTCAAGAGCGTGACGCGCGACCAGACCATCGACCACTACACGGCCGATGCCAAGGTCATTCGCCAGGCCGCCGGCCAGTGCCTCAAGCGGGTGGACCTGACACGCCGGCTGCGCCTGCTGGGTGTGCGCGTGGGCTCGCTGCTGCGCGCCGATGACCATGAAGCATCAAAACAGGCTTTGACGCAGACCGGACAAGCGCAGGATGCTATGAATTCAGTAGCAAATACACCCTCACTGTTCTGAGCCCGAGGGGCCGGATGGGGTGGGTTGAGCCGGCTTGACAGCGCCTGACGCCAAACTTACATTGAGACCTCGCCCTGGGAGGTTTCCATGGATCGACCCCTCACGCTGTCGGAGATGCAGCGCATCCGCACATGGCTGGTGGCCCACCGGCAGGAACACCCGCTGGAGTACCAGTTGTGGGATGTAGTGGTCTGCCTGTGGCTGATGGGCTGGGTCGGCTGGCTGCCGGCCTTTGCACTGGAGCTGATGTGGGCCTGCCCGCTGTGCCTGCTGGCCAGCTGCGCGCCGCGGCTGTATGTGCGCTGGCGCCGCCACGCACACCGGCAGCAGCGTCTCCGCTGCGACTGGCTGGCTGATCCGGCCTGAGCGCCGTCTGGTTAAATTCGGGGCATGAACACCCTGCCCTGCTTCACGCTCACCGTCACCGACCACGTCGCCCACCTGGTGCTCAGCCGCCCGGAGGCGATGAACACCATGCATCCGCAGTTCTGGCGCGAGCTGGACCAGGTGCTGACACAGCTGCACACCGGCAATGCGGCGCGTGCGCTGGTCATCAGCAGCACCGGCAAGCATTTCAGTGCCGGCATGGCGCTGGAAACCTTTGGCGGCGCCTTGCTGGACGACCAGACCCCGGAAGGCCGCGCCGCCGTCTTCGACCTGCTGACCGACATGCAGGCCACCTTCACCAAGCTGGAGACGCTGCGCATCCCGGTCATCGCTGCCATCCAGGGCGGTTGCATCGGCGGTGCGGTGGACATGGTTGCCGCCTGCTGCCTGCGCTATGCCACCGCGGACGCCTTCTTCTGCATCCAGGAAATCAACATCGGCATGGTGGCCGACGTCGGCACGCTGCAGCGCTTGCCCAAGCTGATGCCACTGGGCGTGGTGAAAGAGCTGGCCTACACCGGCCGCCGTCTGCCGGCGGCGCAGGCGCTGGCCTACGGGCTGGTGAACCAGGTGTTTGACTCGCCCGAGGCACTGCTGGCCGGCGCCATGCAGACCGCACGTGAGATTGCGGCCAAGCCGCCGGTGGCGATCTGGGGCACCAAGCAGGCGCTGCACTACGCGCGCGACCACGGCGTGGACGATGCGCTGAAGCAGATGGGCTGGCTGCAGGGCGCCATCTGGAGCAA
>Ga0114938_1002062_pt1 | contig 13095 bp, 5 predicted proteins | sample AshMeaBigSpring_FD_88675 | JGI IMG/M metagenome (GOLD analysis project Ga0114938, IMG submission 88675) | Groundwater microbial communities from Big Spring, Nevada to study Microbial Dark Matter (Phase II) - Ash Meadows Big Spring | ecosystem: Environmental > Aquatic > Deep subsurface >...
CGAGCCGCCGCGTGCGTCCGGGAGGGCAAGGCTCCCGCCGAGCCGCCGCGTGCGTCCGGGAGGGCGAGGCTCCCGCCGAGCCGCCGCGTGCGTCCGGGAGGGCAAGGCTCCCGCCGAGCCGCCGCGTGCGTCCGGGAGGGCGAGGCTCCCGCCGAGCCGCCGCGTGCGTCCGGGAGGGCGAGGCTCCCGCTGACACCGCAGGCCGCGGCCCCAAGAAGAAACCCTGATAGCAGGAGACCCTGATGGTGCCAGCAGACGCGGTGGGTGGGCCAGGTTTGGAGGAGCAGGTCAGGATGCTCAAGCAGCAGCTCGCGCAGGCACAAAAGCTGACGGCGCTGGGCGAGCTGGTCAGTACCACGACGCACGAGTTCAACAACGTGCTGATGACGATCCTCAACTATGCCAGGTTGGGATTGCGGCACAAGGACGAGGCGACGCGCGACAAGGCCCTGGAGAAAATCCTCGCCGCTGCGCAACGAGCGGCCCGGATCACGAATGGCGTGCTGGGCATGGCGCGAAATCGCACCGACCGCCTGGAGCCGACACAGCTGGCCCCCCTGATCGACGAGTCGCTGACGCTTCTGGAACGGGAGCTGACCAAGTACCGGATCGCGCTGCGGCTGCAGATCGAGCCGACGCCTCCAGCCCTGGTCAACGCCAACCAGATTCAGCAGGTCCTCTTGAACCTTCTGATCAACGCCCGCCAGGCGATGCCCCGTGGCGGCGAGATCCTGATCTGGCTGCGGCAGGATCCGGGCCACGATACGGCCGACCTGACGGTCCGCGATACCGGGCAGGGCATTCCGCCGGATAAGCTGCGGCAAATCTTTGACCCGTACTTTACGACGAAAGACGGCCCGGACGAGAGCGGCAAGGGTGGCACCGGGCTGGGACTGGCGACCTGCCGCGACATCATCGAGGCGCACCGCGGGCGAATCCGCGTCGAGAGCACGGTGGGCGTCGGCACCGCCTTTACCCTGAAGCTGCCTTTGGCGCGGCCGTCGGCAACGGCCACCCCCGCCCTCCCCGGGGCCGCCGCCGATCTGCGGCTCACCGAGCCGCCAGCGCCCGCCACCACCTGAGCAACAGCGTTCGGCCCCCTGGGGCCGCCCATCGCACGGGGCCTGGTCCATTTTTCGGCCACACCAGCGCACCTTGCCCACACACGCTGGTCGAAAACCTCGACCTGACCCGCTCGCAGCGCCATCCGGTCAGTGTCCTGGCACAACGGTGGGTGGTCCTGCGGCCGGCAGTGGCCGCGAGGCGCCCTGGGGTTCATGGAGCCGCGCGCGGATCTCGCGCAGCAGGTGCTGCTCGAGTGCCACATCCCGGCCCATCGGAATCCAGCCCAACGTGACCGGCCCGCTCCGTGGTCGATCTCGTTCCCGGAGCTTGGGACCCTCGCTGCGCAGCGACGAGCCGCCGACCGTCGCGTGCTCGGGACGGTCGACCGCCTCCATCTCCTTGGTGACCACCAGGTGCAACTGGTACCCGCCCTCGGCCGGTGTGACCCGCAGGGTGGCCTGGCGGCGAATTGTCTGCAGCGTGCTCTCCCAGCGCTCGTAGCGCGACACGGAGTCACGATGCCACGGCTCCAGCACCGTCGCTCCGACCTGCGGAAACGTATCGATGCGACCCTCGGTCAGCACGCCCCCAATCTGGCGCACCCGCTGTTGCCGGGCGACCTTGAAGTAGCTGTCGATGGCGTCGACCAGCTGATTCCAGACGAATTCGGGATCAGTGACCGGGACCGACAGCGGATTTTCGACGAGGGCCGCGCCCGCCGGATCGGGCGCTGGTGAGAAGAGGCCTGGCAAGGGCGCTACGAATGCGCACCCGGAAGCAAGCATCAGGCAGCCAGCCAGGGCAACATGCGAGCGGACCGAGGCCATGGTTGCTTGCGCTGCTCCGAACTCGACGCCAGGCGCGGCACACGTCCCGGCGGGACCGCCCGCCCCTCGGGGTGCGCACGCTGTTGCCGCTTAGAACGCGGTCCCGCCGACGCACCCAGGTCGGGGCCGGGCCCAACCCACGGCCGGGAATCCCCGCCGTTCCCCGGAGAGGCCGGCCGAAATCCCGTAACCAACCGCTTCGATACACGGCAAACCCGCCAGCGGAGCGTGCCAACCGACCGCCGTTCTCGCCTCGCTCGGCTCTCGCCGGGGGGCGGAAGTGTCGCGAAACCCGCCCGGTGCCGCAAGGCCAGCTATTCCACGGACACCGGCGGCGCGGCGGCCAACCCAGGTCCATATCGGTCAGGCATCCGGTGCCTGACCCAGCCGGCCTCGGACTGGAGGAACGGTCATGCACGAGGTGCCCGGCCTATGCGTTGGTTCCGCGGCGTACATCGCCGGTCCCTGCGGATGTCCTGAGCGCCAGCACGCTAGCACCCGCGATGTTAACGGGTTCCCAGCGGGCGCGCCCTGTCGGCCCGCCAGTCGCCGGGTTCTTGCGAGTCCCGACGGGACGGACATCAGCCGCCCCCGCGCGCCGCGCCGGGGCCGGTTGCCAGTCCGCTGTTGCCGGCGGGGACGACGCCGGTCATGGCCGCAGGCGAGGTTCGGAGACACCCGCCCACACGGGCTCTGCCGCGGTGTGGGAGGCCCTGCCTCTCACAGGCGCGGCCAGGATGCTTGGGCTGCCCCGGAGAATCGCCTGGCGAGCTTGCTTGCTCCGATCCACGCCAACAGCTTGTGCGGTTTCACGTCACTCAGCGACGTGGAAGTGGCCTGGTCATGGGCCGCGCGCGGTTTGGAAGCTGGCAGAGCCGGAGAGAGGGCAGGCGGCAAGGCCGAGGGCAGGACCAGCAGCTCCTCGTCCGACTTCCTGTCCTTCACCTGATCCTTGCCGGCACCCACGAGCCGGGCGCCGAAGAAGTCACGACCCTGATGCCCCTCGAGCCGGTCTGGGTCATCATCGTCCAGCACCGTCACGCCCGGCACCAGATAGGTGTCGCGCAGCCGGGCGACGCGAATCGGGTAATCGTCACTGCCTCTCCAGGTCGCGGCCAGGTCCTGCAGCATGGCCAGATCGAGCGCGACGCGGGCACCGATCAGCACGTCGCGGTCGCTTCCGCCCCGGAGCGTGTCCTCGCCGTCGTCGCCCAACAACAGGTCGTCCCCCTCGCCTCCGTCCAGGCAGTCGTGTCCCTCGCCGCCCTGCAACAAGTCATCGCCGCCCCAGCCCAGCAGCTTGTCGTTTCCCGGACCGCCAATCAGCGTGTCGTCCCCTTGGCCGCCCGCCAGATGATCGTTGCCTGGTCCGCCGTCGATCCACGCCGGAATCGTCAGCCCGTGATGACTGCCGCCGTCGGCGTGGATCAGCGCCATATCGTCGCCGTCACACAGATGGATTTCGAAGCGCTGCACGGCATCGAGCTCGAAGTAATAGATCTGCGCACCGTGCGTGCCGCCCGGTCCGCCGCCGATCCCCAGGTGGACAATCACCTGCAGGCGGTCATCACCCGGACTGTGGGAACTACCGATGTCGCCCACGCGTTTGGCCTGGACGATGTCCTTCTTGCTGGTCCCGACAGGCTGCTGGCATCGAACACGGGAGCGAGCCCACTGGCATCGACGTCGAACGTCACGTCGTCGTAATCCAGGTCCCACCAGTACTCGACAAGCGCGTCCAGCGGGTCGGACGATCCCGAGCCGTCGAGGACGACGGACCCACCGGCGGCTACCACGTAGGGGCCGCCCGCATCCGCCGTCGGACGGACGTTGGTTACCTCCACGACCGCGATGCTCACACGTGACACACGGCCTTCGCTGTCGACGACGCGCAGGGCCACGGCTACCTGCGCCGGCCCGTCGCGGAGCGTCGCGTCGAACAACGGACTGACCCCCGTGGCGTCGGCGTCGAAAGTCGAGCCGTCGTAGTCCAGGTCCCATTCGTAAAGCGACAGGCCGCCATCCGCAGCCGATGAGTTGCTGCCATCCAGCACGATCGTGCCGCCCTCGGGCACCGTGTAGGGACCGCCCGGATCAGCAACCGGCGGGAGGCTGCCTGTCGTAACCAGGGCGATCGCCTCGGCGAAAATCGCAGCGTTGGACAGCGACGTGATCCGTACCGTCACCGTCCCCGTGCCGAAGTCTGCCAGATTGGCTTCTACCGCGAGCGCACCACTATGGAGACCGGGAACTGTGAAGGGCGGGATTGCCTGCTGCAGTGTGCCATCCCGGCCGCGCAACCCGGCAGTCAATGGGCCCGTGGTCTGCACGATCTCGGCCGAGTACTGATCTTCCTCGTTGCCAAGGTTGTCCACGCGCAGAAGCAGGACCGTGGATCCTGGAGCGGGTAATTGGCGCGGGGAATCGGTGAATTCGGCCGCGACGTCCCGCAGGCCCGCGACGGTGATCTCGGCCCGATCGCTGGCGGTGATCGCGGGGTTACTCCGAGCAGCCGCTGTAGCCACCAGCGGGAGGCTTCCGGGAAAGGCAAATCCCACCTGGCCCACGTCGACGGTCAAGACTTGCGACGCGCCCGGCCCCAAATTTACCGAGCTGTTGCTCAGCATCGACACGAGCGCCGCAGGCGCGGCCAGGCTCAGGTCAAACGTCTCGGCCGCCTGGCCGATGTTGGTGACGATCAGCTGAAAGAGGTCGCCGGGCCTACCCACAGCCGGTGTCAGTTCGACCTGCACGCCGAGCGACAGGACGCTGACCAGGCCCGTGGCTTCGTGCTCGATTCCCGCCGTCGTGGTGGAGGCGGCCGTGACTGTGAAGCTGAGGTCGCCCGCCGCGGTCCCCGCGGCGGGGATGACCTCGATCGTCACGTCGCGGAAGCGATTCGGTCCGGGTGGCACCTCGAGGACGTCGTCACCCAACGTTACCGCCACCCCCGCCGGCAGGCCGGCGGCCGACAGGGCAAACGTGTCGGCGGTGCTACCGGTGTTCGTCACCCGCGCGGTAAACCTGGCCGCCGTGCCTTGCCCGGCCACGGCCTGAGTCGGGTTCAGTGAAACCACGACCCCGCGGGCGACCGGATCGGCCTCGGGCAACAGCGGCAGGCCAGCGAGCGTCAGCGTGCCCTCGACCGAACCGGACGTGCCTCCCGCCGCCGCGGTGACAACAAAACCGTGGTCCGCCAGCGCCGCGAATGGATCAGAGACCAGCGTCAACGGCAGGTTCACCGTGCCGTGGGCCGGCACGAAGACCTCCGGAACCAGCTGGACCCATGCCGGCGGGACGCCCTGCACCGACAAGCTGTAGGTCACACCCGCAGCGGCCGGGTTGCTGACCGTCAATTGGAAGCTCGCCGCCTGGCCCGGCTGCACCGTTCGCGACGCGGGCTCCAGGGCCAGAATCTGCTCCGCCAGCACGCTCTGCGGTGGCAACGTTACCTGGCCGGGCATGGACTGGCTGACAAAATCGACCGTGGTGCCCAGCGTGACCTGCCGCGCCTGGCCCGGCTGGAGGTTCGCCACGCTGGTCTGCCAGGTCAGGTCGGCCGCAGGCGACGCGCTGCTCAGCGTCAGTTCCCAGCGGAGCGTATCGAACGTCGCACCGGCGACGATCTCCGTCGGAGGCATATTGAAGGAGTCGGCTACCACCGCGACGCCCGTGTTATTCGGCACCTGGACCTCGGCGGTGACCGGGATGTCCCCGCTGCCGCCCAGGCGGTAGATCGTCAGCCCGTCATCGCCCGTGGCGTACAGGTACGTCCCATCTGTCTGCAGGCCGCGAATTTCACCAGGTACGTCCAGCTGCGCGACGACCTGGATGTTGGCGGGATCGCTGGCATCGACGACGATCAGTTGTGGCGTGTCGGCCGGATCAAACTGACCGAGACTCTCGAAGGCGAAGCGGCCGTTGCCCAAGGAGATCAGGTTGTCGCCGCCGCCGCGGGCGGACCGATTGAGAACCAGGGGCGGGCCGGACAGGGTCGGGTTCGTCGGGTCGGTGAGATCTACGGCCGCCAGCACGAGGTTGCCCGTCGGGCCAATGTCGTTCTCATCGACGAACGGGTCGCGCCAGCCGCCCTGCGATCCGACGACCAGCGCCAGGTTGCCGTCCCGTGCGATCCCGTGCAGTTGCACCGTCCCCGGGATGTCCAGCAGACCCACGATCTTGTCGTTCGGCGGGTCGCTGTTGATGTCGGCTGGATTGCTGACGTCGATCACCAGGATTCGCCCGACGCCGGTCTGCGTGTCCGTCCCCGTGGCGGTCGTGCTGGCGGCGTAGAGCGTCTGCGGGTTGATCAGCTCCAGGTCGAAGATGTTGACGTTGCCTCCGTTCTCGAAGAACGTGCTGTCGATCGTCGTGCCGTTCTCGTTCAGGAGGGCATCTTCCAGATTGAAGATGCCGACCGGTCCGAAGACCCGCGTCGGGTCGACCGAGAACGACAGCACGGTCCCGTTCTGCGAGAAGATGTCCATGTTTCCCGGACCGGGCGTGTACCGCACCTGGACCGTCGGCACGAGCAAGTGGTCCAGGGAACCGGCGCCGGCGAGCAGCACGCCGTTGCCGGCGAACTGGTAGGGGAAGCTGTAGCCCTGAATCCGCCCTGGATCGTCGGCCGTGCCGAAGACGCCGCCCAGATCGATGTAATCCAGTGTGCCGCGGGCGCTGGCCGCGATGTTCGTGATCGGTCCGGGACCGGTCACGATCAGGCGGTCGCCATCCACGATGCCGTTGGTGAACCCCGTGAAGGCCTTGTTCCGCACATAACCGGGATTCTCCAGGTCGGCCACGTCGATCACGTGAAAGCCCTGGGCGCCAAACACGTACAGCCGGTCGTCGTCCAGGTTCAGGGCCAGGCCGTGGAGCAGGTCGTTCGTGCTGGCGTCGAACACCTGTTTGAACGGGTCAATCGGCAGATGACCGACGACCGTCAGCGGCTCGCCGACGTCGGCCAGCGCGCTGAGCTGTAGCGAGTTGGCCACGGTACTCGCGCCGGGCGGCAGGACAGACGGCGTAACCGACTGTTCGGCCGTGATCGGCAGGCCGACCAGCAGCGAGGCCGAGCCGCTGCCGCCCGGCAGCGGCACCTGCTGAGCATCGGTCACGCTGACCTCGAGGGTGTAGGCGCCGAGCGCAAATCCCGTCGTATCCAGCGGCGGCAGGGCGACGGTGGCCAGAGACGTCTGCACCGTCAGCGTCACCGGGACGGCGCCGGACGTAAAGACAGGTGTTCCGCCGGCGTCGAAGACGGTATAGGCCACCAGCGCGTCCTGCTGGCGGTTCACGGCGTTCAGGAGCTGCGCCGTCACGCTCACCGGCGTGCCGGGATCACCAAAGGGCGGCGTCAGCTCGACACCGGTGACGGAGATAAACGCGTTGCGGGTCCGCAACGAACCGCTGGCCGACTTGACAATGCTGGGCGTCGTTCCGGCGAGCGACACGTCCACGCGGAAGTCGAAGGCGCGCAGCTCAGTATCCGTCGTCTGCGTCAGTGTGAGGAGGACCTCGGCAAACTCGTCCCGCGCCAGCGTCACGCTCGTCTCGCTCAACTGCCCCGCCACGTCGGCGGGCAGCCCGGCCACGGTCAGGTCGTAGGTGGTTGTCTCCGTGCCGACATTGTGCAGCGTGAGGGTGAAGTTGCGCGGCGACTGGACCTGGGCGGCCTGGCTGTTCGGCGTGAGCAGCACCTGGACGTTGCCGCAGGTCAAGGCCTGCGTTACGGCGGCAAAGTCGTCGAGCGCCTGTCCCAGGTCGGTGATCGCCGCCTGGATGGTGCTCGGGTCGCTGGCCGCCGCGAGGCCATCCCGGGCGGCCGCCAGCGGCGGCGCGAATCCGGCCAGGACCGGATCGACCGCCAGCAGGCTGAGTACGCTCTCGAGGCTGGCCAGCGATTGGCTCTTGAACACAACGCTGGCGGGATCCTGGGCCAGGTGGATCAGGGCAATGCTCAGGTCGTCCAGCCGCGCGGACAGCTGCGGGTAGCCCAGATCGCCGGCCGCCACGGCAGCCTCCGCCGTGGCCTCGGCCCCCGGGGCCGCCACGCGCAGGTTCAGCGGGAAGACCACCGGCAGCTGACCGCCAAAGTCTGCGGTGAGAAGCAGCCCCAGCTCGCTGCCGATCGGTTGATCGGCGGCGGGGGTCAGGGTCAGGACCTGAGTCACCGTCTGGCCGGGGTCGAGCGACAGGTTGCTCAGGCCGGCGACCGTGAGACCGGCGCTGATCTCGGCATCAAAACTTACGGACTGGGCGACGTTGGACGTGGAATGAATGGTCAACTCCACGGCGGTGGGGGTCCCCACGAGCGTCCGTGCCTGCGACGGGGCGGCGGACAGCTCGACACCCAGAATTGCGGGAACGACGAAGCTGACCGGCAGGGAGAGGGCGCCGCCGGGAGCACCCTGGGGCGTGATGACCACCGAGAAGGACGCGTCGGTCCCCGGGGCCGGGATCGTGCCTGCGGGTCGGAGCGCGATGCCGACCTCGGCCGTCGCACCCGGGGCGACCGTGATCGCGGCCACGCTGGCCTGGCCCTCGAAGCCGCTGATCACGCGCTGCACGTCGATCTGGTACGTCTCCGCCGCGGCCCCGAAATTGCGCACGCCCAAGCGAAAGACCGTCCGCACCTCCGCCCCGCTGGGCCGCAGATGGTACAGCGGATCGGGCACGATGGCCGCGGACAGCGGGGCCCCCACGTCGGGCAGGTTGGCCAACTCGTCCAGCGGCTCGGGGGAAAGCAGAAACCCGTCCACCGGTGGGTCGTTCGAATACTTCCAGGCAAAACTCAACCCGGCCAGAAAGCCGGCGGTAAAGAACGGCGACGCAAGCGGCGTCGTCTCGTAGATGAACGCGGAGGCGAGCTTCACCATCGTGCCGACGTTGTTCTTGAACGCCAGGAGAAAGTCGAGCGGGGCGAATCCCGTATCCCCGAGCGCCGAGATATAGGTCCACGCCAGGAACTTGGCAACCGCGATGATCCCCAGGTCCGTCACCGTGGCCTCCAGGACACCCAGGGCAAACTGCTCCGCGGGGTTGCTCAGGCCCAGCAGCTCGAGGCCCGCCGCGTATTCCGCGAACGCCCCGTGGCTGCCGTCCTCCAGCCGGCCGATTGTGTCCCCGGTCACGGGGTCGATCTCCAGCCAGGCGAAACGGTTCACGCCATCCACCGCCACCATGCCGGTCGGCACGATGACCAGCTTGCCCGCGTCCAGCGTCCTTGAGAGCAGCAACCTGAGGTCCGCGGGAATTGCCAGCAGGTCCAGCTGCGAACGCCCTTCGGGCCGGATCGTCCGCGTGGCAATCCCCTGTTGGGTGGCCAGGTCAAAGACCCGCGCCACGCCGGTGATCGCCACCAGCGGTCCCGCCGGATCGGTGGGCTCCAGGACCAACTGCTCCACGATCGTGTCGGAGATGCCGCGGATCATGTGGAAGCCGACGGCGGCGGTCGGATTCTGGCCGGGATACGGCTGCGTGCGGATGTCGTTCTTCAGCAGATCGACCACGAAGCTCAGCTCGGGGTCGTCACCGCCTTCCCCGCGGGCCATGACGCGCAAAACGTGAATCCGCGGACTGTCAAAGTAGGCCCGGACCAGCGCCGTGTCGGCCTGGTACGCCACCGCCTCGTCGGATCCCGCGGCCAGCTGCGCTAGCCGGGCGCGGGACGTCGCCACGACGGTGGTGGTCATCCGGGTGATCAGTTCTCCCAGGCGTGCATCCCGCTCCGGACCGGGGGGAAGCGCGTGGATCGCCTCCAGTTCACTGGTGAACTCGCTGGTGAGTTCAGCCACCTGCTGGTTTTGCTGGAGGACCGCCGCGCGGCTCTGCTGAGCGGGCAACACGTTGATCGTCGTCAGGTCGAAGGTCGTCACCAGCGGCTGCGCGGGATCGTCGAGCGTGACCGAGACCGAGCTGCCGCCGGCCCGCGCGGCCGAGCCGATGCGATCGGCGATGGAGACGCAATAGCGGCCACCCTCACCGGGACCCAGCAGCTCAAAATCCAGGAACAGTCCCGTGAGAATCTGGCTTCCCAGGGGAAAGCTGGTCAGGGTTTCCGCGAAGTCGTTGCCGCGGACCACCTCGTCCTGGCTCGGATCGAGCGATGTTGCTCCGACCATCAGATAGGGCGAATAGCGATGGGTGGTCGCGGCCAGCACGGGCAGCGATACCGACTCGGTCTGGACCAGGAACCCGACCGTGACCGGCCTGCCGACGAGGGCGGCCGTGGCGTAGGTGGCTTCCAGCACGGTCGCCAGGTCCTGGCTCGAACCTCCCGTCAGCAGCCCCGCGGCGGGCGTGGTGATCTCGCGGTTCAGCCGCATCACGACCTGGTGCCGCAGGGCCTCCGGCACCTCGGCAAACGTGCCGGTGGCCGCGGCAAACGTCTGGCCGAGTTGGGCCCCCGCAAAGGAAGGATCGGCGTCCAGCGACGACCCGCCGGCATGCAGCCGCACCCAGTAATGCTCCCGCGTCTCGGCCAGCAAGCCGGGATCGCTTGCGGGGTCCGCCACGGGGTCACCCGCGTTCAGGAAACCGGTCACGCGCTGTGGCTCGGGAAACATGGAGCCAATCAGTTGCCCGGCCAGCGGATCGGTCAACGTCCCCGTCACGTACTCCGCGGGAACCCCGGAGCCGCGCAGCAGCGCGACGAGCAGGCTGGACTGGTCCAGCGAGTTGCCGGCGCTGGACCAGACCGTGCCGCGGGCACCGCGCAAACTGCCGGAGTACGATTCAAACCCGACCTGCTGCGTCATGAAGGTGAACAGTTGGTTCGGATCCTGATCGTACTTCGCGGCCACCGCCGCGATGAATGGATCCTGGGGATCGGCATCGACCGTCGCTCCGAGCAGCGCGGGATCAATCGCGCCGGTTCGCAGCAGGGCCGGCAGGGCATCGTCGCTGACAACCCCCGCTGGCACGGCACCACGCGCGGACGCCCCGGCGTCCAGCTGCAGCGGCAGGCTCGCATCCAGCGTCACCACGACCTCCACGCTGGCCGAGCCAAACGGCGCGAGGTCTCCAAGATCCCACGACAACTGCTGGCCGCTCTGCGTGGTGGGGCGCGTGGCCGAGCTGAAAGTCACCCCCGGCTGAAGCGTCGTCGTGAGCACGACGTCACGGATCTTCTCGTCCTGCTGTCCGAAGACGGTGTACTTGATCGTCAGCTGGTTGTCGAGCAGATCCGCCGTGGTCCAACTTGACAGCGTGCGCCCCACACTGAGGACATCATCGGCGGCCAGCAGCAGGCGTTCCTCCAGGCGTTCAAGTCCCCCGCCCAGCCAGGTGGCGGATCGCGGTCGCGCCGACTTGCGCGCGGACCGACGCGACAGCCGCCTGCCTCGGTCCCGCGACCATTGTTGTAGATTCGGCCGGTCAGGCCAGGGAAGCGATGTGTTCATGGCAGCACCTCCGCGCGTAAAACTACTGTGGCCATCCCCTAAACTTCGATCCCAGCCAGAAGGTTGCCGAGACCTGGTAGGCGCCGAAAGCGCAATGACAGTTCCGCAAGCCAGAGGGGCTTATCTGCTGCGGCGCAAGAAGTCCACGGGTAGTATAAAATGGGCGGGTGGTGGCGGCAAGATATATCGTCTGTGCGGATTGCGACGTCCATTCCTGCGCCGTTCCCCGGGAAAGTTGGCAGCCTCGCTTCGTCCGGGGTGCCAGATCGTGCCGGTGCTGGTCGGCGTGAACAAGACCGCCTTGGGCGAGCCCGGGTGATACGGATACGGGGCGAGCTAACCAGAGTTGCACGTTCTGGGGAGGGCGAGGCTCCTGCCGCGCCGCTGCGTGCAGCGGGCTCCCGGCTCGGCGGGAGCCTCGCCCGCCCGAAAACACCAAGCCCGACTTCGTGTCCCGCCCGCGGGTCTCATGCCGAGTCTTACGCGCTGCAAGACAATTACCTACCGGTTTTGTGGATCAGCCGCGGGGCGCTAGCCCGCGGTTTTCGTGCTCCCACCGTGGGCTAGCGCCCGGCGGCTGATGAGTGATTTCGGTAACTTATTGTTTAACAGCGCCTTACGGACAAACCACACGTAATCCGGGAAAGGGTGTTGCATGGTCGTCAGCACGCAAACGAGCTTTACGCGTCGTTCGTACCTCACGCCGCTCGGACGGGTAGCGTGCCTGGCGTGTGTCTTTGCGCTTGCCGTGCCCCCGCCGATCGTACGGGCCAAGGGCCGTGCGCAAGAAGGCCGGGCGGCGAAGAAGCCAACGGGGCCAACGAAGAACGATAAGCCGGCCAAGGCCAAGAAGGGACCGCCCTCGAAGTCCAAGCAGGGAACAGCCGGAAAGGTCAAGAAGCAAAGGGCTCCGCAGGCCAAGCTGGGTAAGCCCGGCAAAGCCAAGACGGGCAAGGCGTCCGTGGGCCAGACGCCACGCGCTGCATCGACCGTGATCCGGCCTGATGTGCTGGCCTGGATCATGGCCAACAACCCGGGCCTGCCGGTTGACTTTCTCAGGACGGAGCCTCCCGGCAGATCGATCAAGATTCCGGACGGGCGGACCGTTCCCATCTATCGGTTGACGCAGTTTCTGGATATGAACTTTCGGCTCACATTCTTTGCGCGCAAAAAAGAGAAGGGGTCGAAAGTCGTGCCGGTCATGGAGCAGCGGCTCCGCAAGCTCCTGGCCCTGCCGGCGTTTTATGAGCGGGTCCGGACGCACCGCGCCCACTACAAGATACATCCCAAGGGCAAGGTCACCGCGCTGGCGGCGTACAACCATTTCCGACATGTCAAGCGGAACCTGGGGGTGACCGCCGGAAAACAATTTAAGGCGCCGGTGGGAGGTGGCGGGGGCATCGCCGCCCCGTCGTGGGCCACGTGGAAGGCCATGAACCTCTTCTTCCACGAGGCCTGTCACTGCATCGGCATCGGGCACGATTCGGGCGGTCTGTCCGGTCCCATCGCGGGCACGCTGCGGCGGTGGGACCGCCAGAAACGCTGGAACTACGATACGATCGATCTCAACAGCCTCACCGTGGCCCGCTAAATGGCCTTGCGTGCTCCTGGGAGGTACGCGGCCATTAGAGCTGCACAATCTTTAGAGCTGCACAATCTTGGGAGGGCGAGGCTCCTGCCGAGCCGGCGCGTTCAGCCGGTTCTCGGCTCGGCGGGAGCCTCGCCCTCCCGGAAGCACGAAAACCCATTTGCCGAGCCGGCGCGTTCAGCCGGTTCTCGGCTCGGCGGGAGCCTCGCCC
>Ga0114938_1002064_pt1 | contig 13086 bp, 6 predicted proteins | sample AshMeaBigSpring_FD_88675 | JGI IMG/M metagenome (GOLD analysis project Ga0114938, IMG submission 88675) | Groundwater microbial communities from Big Spring, Nevada to study Microbial Dark Matter (Phase II) - Ash Meadows Big Spring | ecosystem: Environmental > Aquatic > Deep subsurface >...
GCCCACAAAACAGCTTCGCAATTCTGGGAGGGCGAGGCTCCCGCCGAGCCGAAACCACGCTCAACGCACCGGCCCGGCGGGCGCCTCGCCCTCCCCAAAAAAACGCTTCGCTCCCGGCCGGGCAATCATGGACCCGACCCCGTCGCTCCGCCGTGATTGCGCTACAAAAAAGCAACCCGGAGCAGGAGCGTGCCTGCCCCGGGTTGAGACCCGCCATTCCGCGGCAAGCCGCGGGCGATTACCGCTTGGAGGTGAAGTCCAGCATCCACCAGCCGTCGTCCCACTCCAGGGTCACCTTCCGCCAGCCGAGTGGCACCTGGGGATACGGGTAGAATGGCCCAATGTAAGGCCACGCCGTGGGCGAATACTGCTGGGGATAGGTCAACGCGGCATAGTTCGGGTACGACGCGTAGCTCGGCCAGGCGTAGGCCGGCATGTTGGGGTGATCGTAAGTGGCCCGCGCCACACCGCTCGGGATCGCGCTGGGCAGATGAGCCGGCACGGGTGCGCCGGACACGCCGCCGTCCACCACGACACTGCTCGAAGCGAGCGTCGTCTGATAGTCGCGTGCCGGGGCGAACGGCCGCGGCGGCAGACCGCTCGCGGGACGGGCCGCCGGGATGGCCGCGTGCTGGACAGGTGCCGCGGGGATGACCATGGCCGGTGCCGCCGCCACAACCGGCTGGGCCATCGCATCGTCGCCCGGCGACGTCGCGGCCGCCCGGCTGTCCGGGACCAGCTGGGGCGCCGCCTGGGTCAGGCCGACGGGCGCCACCGGGGATACCGTCTGCCGAGCCGCCATCGGGGCCGGCACGACACGCTGCGGCTGACGCAGGGTCGCCCCCGAGACCACGCCGACCGGCGCCGCCGCGATCTCCTGCCTGACCTGCATGTCGTTCACCACGACCTTGACACCGGGCACGCGGCGGGCAATGTCCAGGGCCAGGTCCTGCTGCTGGACAGTCGACACACGCCCCGCCATCAGCACCGTCCCCTCATCGACCTGCACACCGATGTCAAACCCCTGCAGGTTGGCCGCCTGCTGCTGCTCCTGCAAGCGCCCCACGATTTCCTTGGCAATCTGTGCGTCGTTCGCCCGCGCGCCCCAGGGCGCCGCGAGGGCCAGCAATACAGCTGCCAAGCCGGTCATCGTTCGTCTCATCTGTCCCCCCTCCTGAAAATCGATCCGACCTGTCTGGGTCAGTCGTGTCACATAGATCTCGCGGAAAGGGGGGCGTCGGGAACCCGACACGCCGGCACTACCGGTCCTGCGTCTGGAGCCCCCCGCGCAGAGTCCGTGTCCGAAAGGACTGCCTGAAGATAGTTGTCGGCTTCCGGTCGTGCCGAAGGGAAGGATTTTTTCGATTTTGCTGGCCAGCCGTGATCGCCTGCCACAACACCCACCGCCTGGTGACAGCTGCTATACGGCACCCGCCGAGGATGGTCGCCTTTCGCTCCGCGAAAGTACGGTCTTTCGCGGAGCGAAAGACGACGATGATGTGACAAAGCCGACCGGCGGCAGCATAGCTGGAATAGCTTCGCGAGGTGCGGACCGGTAGCAGAGCACCCAGCCGGCGCCGGGCAGGTCTCGCGGGTGGCACGGCGGTGGCCCAGCTGTCCGCCTGGGTCCGGCCAGAGGGGCGGCAGATCGCTCGTGGCCCGGCCGGTCGCACGACTGCGGGATTCAAACCGGTCCCTGGGACGGCTGGGATGAGGCCGAAGTCGGGCGCGGAGTTTCAGGCACCAGGCGGTGATGGACGCCGGGGCCATCCCGCCGCTGTCAGAATCCGCTGGGCTGCCGCATTCCCCCGCAGTCCAGGGTCGCGCCCACGACCATCACCGAGAGCGTGGCGCCGCTTGCCAGCCAGTGAATGCTGCCCAGCCCCAAACAGACCATCGTCGTTGCGCTCACGACACCCAGGCAGGTGTAAAAGAGCAGATGACAGCGGGCGGACTCATTCGCCCGCGCGCCCAGGCGGGCGGCAACCAGCCCGGTCAAGCCGCTCAGGACGACCGCCAACGTGCCTACGACGAACACGACGGAATCGCTTCCTGCGACGTGCATGGCTTCCAGCATCCATTCTGGAGGACTCGCCGTGAACTTGCCCTCGACAAGACGGCAAGCCACGGCAAGATGTCTCGGTGACGCAAACTTTAGCGATTCGCGTGCCAACTCCGAAGCAGCCGCGTACTGGCCACGTTGCGAGCGACGTAACCCGTGATCCTACAAGTGCTTCGATCGCCTCTGGATCGCTGGCGAGGCCAGGCCCCTGGCGGCCTGTTTGCAACTATTACCTGGCCGTTCCGCTGGTCTGTAAGATTTACAAGCCTCCCCGGCACGAGATGCGTATGTCCGCGGTCGTCCACGACCCTACGGCAGCCGCTTCTTCAGCTCGGCCTCCAGCTCGCTGAGGTGAATGTTGCGGTTCAGCACCTGGCCCTTCTCGTCGATCAGCAGCATGATCGGCAGGGTGAAGATGCCCAACTCGTTGGCCAGCCGGCTATCCAGACCGCCCGGCTCGTACAGCTGCGGCCATTCGATCCGCTGGGTTTGCACGTATTGGTCGAGCTGCTGACGATCGCTGTCCAACCCGACGCCGATGATCGCGAACTTCTGCTTCGCGTATTGTTGCCACAACGTCTTCAATGCCGTGAGGTCCTGCTTGCATGGCTCGCACCAGGTGGCCCAGTAGTGGACCAGCACGACCCGGCCGCGGAACTGCGCCAAATCAATGGCCTGCCCATTCAGGGCGGTGCCCTTCAGCCGGATTTCTTTTCCGACCGAGTCGAGCCGGGTCTTCGCCCCGGCGGCCTTGTTCGCAAGCGGTGAATCCGATGACTCCGCCACAATCCGCCCGTACCACTGGCTCGCCCGATCGTGCCGGCCCGCGAATTCCTCGGCGATCGCCAGCTGCAACATGGCCTCCGGCGCGTCACTGCTGCCCGGGAACTCCTTGACGAACCCTTCCATGTCCTTGAGCCACTGTTCCTGAACCTTGGCGAAATCGGCCCCGGGCGCCTGCAAACCGCTCGTGTAAGCACTGCTGAGATAGCGGAACTTGACGTAAGGCTGCAGGTCCTTGCGGGCGGGGTCCTTCTCGATCGCAGCCAGCAGTTTCCCCAGCCGGGCGGCTCCCTCCGGATAGTTCCCCGCCTGCACCGCCGAGCTGATCGTGTCGGCCAGCTGACGGAGCCAGATTTCGCGGTCGGCCTCGGCCGCCACCTGGGATAGCTTCTCCAGCAGATCGGTCCGCTGCTGGTTCAATTCCGCCAGCTCGCGTGGCGCATTGGTTGCCGCCAGCTTGAGGTCAAGCTGCTCCAAGGCAGTGACCGCCTCCTGGACCTCGGCCGAAATCCCCTGGCCGGCGACGGCATCCGCGGCCACCGGCCGCGCATGAGAGGCCTGGAAAAAGATGCCGCTGGAACCCTCCGTCGCTTGCCCAGCCACCAGGTTCTCGGGCAGATCGATCAGCCGCCAGCCGTCGCCCACACGCACCAGCGTGCCAACCTGTATTTGGCCATGACGACCGTCGGCCTCGATCAGCGCCAACACGTTCTCATACACCATGACGTCCCCGGTCGACCCGTTAGTTCCCGACGGGACGACGCCCGGCTTGAGGGCCCCGAAGCCGATCCACTGGGAGCCACTTCCCACGATCTGCTGGCGTGCGGCCAGCCCGGCGAAGCCGCCCGAGGCCTCGCGGATCTTCCCGGCCAACGTTTCCTGCAGCTGGGGACCCGCCCCCAGAGATCTCAACTCCTCGGGCGTGATCAACAGCCGGCGAAACCGTTCCACGTCGCGCGTTTTCAACGCCGTCACCAGCTCGAGCGTCACTTCCTCCGCCGAGATCGCCTTCCAGCGGTCGATCCGACCATCCTCGTTCGCATCGTACCCCCAGCGGGTTCCGGCTGGGCCCAGCCACCGGTACTGATCCGCCTTGCCGTTGAAGTTGGCGTCCATGTCCCGGTAGACCTCGATCCCGTTGCGAAAATAACACCACTGGTCGACCTTCTTGTCGTTGTTGGTGTCGACGAAGCGGCGAAGGGTAATGCCCGATTCGTCCCGGACCACCCAACCCGAGTCAGCGCCCAGGGTCTCGGCCGCGATCGTGCACTCGGCCGCCTGCTTTTCGTCGGGTCGGTCAACGTCCACATCCGCCTGCAGCGGCTTCAGGGCCAGCGCCTGCTGGATGCTGGGCTGCGATGCCAGCAGGGGATTCAGCGGACCCAGCCAAGCCCCCCAAAGGCCGATCGCCATGAGCGCCGTGCGTACGAGCATGATGCAATTCTCCTCCCTGAAAATGACGGAATGGAAACCGGGTCTGCGGCGGACGGTCAGGAATCTTGTGGCATCGGCTTGCCGCCTGTGTGGCACACGCGCCGGGGCCTGTACATTTTTCGGCCAATCCGCCCGACCTGGCGAAGACTTGCTGGGCGAAAAGATGTACCTGACCCCCTCGAAGCTGGCCAAGTGCTCAGCCGGGGTGTGAACGATTACGTGGGATCACGGTCCTGGTTTTCTGCGATACATGTCTTCGACACGAAATTCGGTACCGCCCCGCGGTGGGCACATCATCGTGGGGTGGTTTCGAGCATGACCGCCGCTCCGTGGCCGCCGGAGTCCACCTCTGCCCACAGCTGCCGACCAGGTGCAGACGCCGCCGCCCGCAGTCCCCCGCCGGTTGCTACGAGTATTCTCGCCCATCGCCCGCGGGACAAGACCAATCCGGCTGTACCGTTGTGTCGGGTTTGACAGCCCCGACGGCGGACCTACAATACCCGCTGGCCCACGCGGGGGATGCCCAAGCGCGGTTCCCGCGAAGCGGTGCAGGGCCGGGCGCATAGCTCAGTTGGTTAGAGCGCGTCGCTGATAACGACGAGGTCCGAAGTTCGAATCTTCGTGCGCCCACTGGGACGTAGCGTATCCGTTCACGTGGCCAGGTCATCAATCGCAAGGCGGATTCTGGTCTGTTTTTCGGCCGGCAGGTTCCACCACGCCACCGGGCATTGGCCGGGACTGTCAGGGATTTTGTGGCACAGGCTTTTCGCCTGCGTGGAATCGCGGTCAAATTTCTCTTCTTTCTATCGCCCGTCGACACGAAATTCGGGAAGGACCCCATGGCCGAGAACTCGACCTGACCCCTTGGAATTTCAGTACGTCTCCCTCTCCGGGGTTGTGAACGAATACGGGTCCGGATCATGAGTCGGCCGATCAACTCGACGACGCGCAGATCAGCTGGCCGAAAACAAACATGGACTCCTCCCCCTGCCGGTCACGACAAGCCTGCGACCGGGGTGCAGGCGAGTACGCTCATTGCGGATTGTCCAGCCGCCCCAAGCTGCTCGTTGATCGAGCTTCGCAGGCCCGCCATCACGGTGGTTGGCCGCATGGTTAACGGGAGTATGGTCGAGCCGGCGGGGACGTAGCTCAATTGGGAGAGCACCGGCTTTGCAAGCCGGGGGTTGGCGGTTCGATCCCGCTCGTCTCCATTTGCATCGCGAGAGGCCGCCGCGAAGAGTGGGTGATCATGGCCGACGTGGCGGCGGGGGGCGATTCGTGCGCGAACCGCCCGTCGCAGTTGGGGCTGGCGGAGGAGTCGGGATGCGGAGCTGGGTCTGCGTGTTGCGAGCGGCGGCCGTGCGGAACCGAGGTGGGCATACGGCATCTCGCGGCCCGGGCGGACGTTCGTTGATCCGCGCGTCCAGTCTCCGCCCGTGCCCGCGCCGTGCGGCCGGCGAGGGCCCCTTGTGGAGCGTCGCAGTCGCGGTAAAATTCCGGGTGTGGGAGGCCGGGTCAACGTTAACAGGTCGGGGTCTGGTACATTTTTCGGCGGACCGACGTCGCCCTCCCCGTACGGCGCGGGCCAAAAACATGTACCTGACCCCCTCGCGACCGGGGATAACTCTAACCAGAGTGTGAACGGTTACGAGGCCGGATGCAGCAGGCAGGTCCGCACCCCGCCGGCGTCGAGAAAGGCAAACTGGAGATCCAGGGGTTGACATCGCTCGGTCGACCCAATAGACTGCTCGGTTCGTGTTGGGGCCGTAACCGGCTCCGCAGGTGGTCACAGGTCGGCGTCGGCTGCGAGCTGGGCGTCGACCTCTGCCCACGGGGTAGAGGGTGGCGGGTGTCGCGACGGCGAAACTAGCCACAGCGGTTCTTTGACAATTTGGTTGTGGTAAATGGCATCTTAAGCCGGGACGGGCCGATGCGGGCTGGTCAATGTGGCCGGGCTGCGGCGGGGCCTGTTCCGGACGACTCTTAGCGAGCGCCTTGCTGGCCGCAGCGTGCAGCGGCGGTTGGCAAGACGAAAGAGCAATCGTTACAGGGCGAGGCCTCGGTCGAGGGCGGGAACGCCGGAGGCTCAGGGCCAAGTCCAGGATCGCGGCAACCGCAGAAATCTTCTTCTGTGGGTCGTCGGGCGGGCACCGCAGGGTGCCGGCACGGCGGCAGCAGAGGGCTGGATATTTGTGGTCAAGCTCCTAAGGGCACATGGGGGATGTCTTGGTGTCAGGAGGCTTTGAAGGGCGTGGAAGACTGCGATAAGCCCGGGGGAGTTGTCAAACGAGCTTTGATCCCGGGATGCCCGAACGGACATGCACTGAATCCATAGGTGCAGGTCGCGAACCCGGTGAACTGAAACATCTAAGTAACCGGAGGAAAAGAAAGAAAAATCGATTTCGTCAGTAGCGGCGAGCGAACGCGAAACAGCCCAAACCGCTGGGGTTTTCCCCGGCGGGGTAGTAGGGCCTCTCACACGGGAGTTACCAAACGATCCGCTAGCAGAACGACTTGGAAAGGTCGGCCAAAGAGGGTGACAGCCCCGTACGCGGCAGCGGTATCGTCTCCCGAGAGGTACCTGAGTAGGTCGGGTCACGTGGAACCCCGACTGAATCCGCGGGGACCATCCCGCAAGGCTAAATACTCCCTGACAACCGATAGCAAACTCAGTAGGGCGACTGAAAGATGGGAAGAACCCCTGCTAGGGGAGGTTACTGAACCTGAAACCATGTGCCTACAAGCGGTCGGAGCACTATGCACCCTCGTGGTGAATGTGTGACGGCGTGCCTTTTGCATAATGATCCGGCGAGTTACCGTCGACGGCATGGTTAAGGCCTTCCGGGCCGGAGCCGTAGGGAAACCGAGTCTGAATAGGGCGACAAAGTCGTCGGTGGTAGACGCGAAACTGCGTGAACTACCCATGAGCAGGTTGAAGCGCGGGTTATACCGCGTGGAGGACCGAACCCACTTGGGTTGAAAACCGAGGGGATGACTTGTGGGGAGGAGTGAAAGTCTAATCAAACGCAGAGATAGCTCGTTCTCTCCGAAATAGCTTTAGGGCTAGCCTCGAGCCACTACGTACCGGGGGTAGAGATACTGAATCGGATGAGGGGGCCTCCAAGCCTACCTTACTGAACCAAACTCCGAATACCGGTGCGACTATCTCGGGAGTCAGTCCCTGTGGGATAAGCTGCAGGGACGAGAGGGAAACAACCCAGACCATCTGCTAAGGTCCCCAAGTGATGCTCAGTCACTAAGGAGGTTGGGTTTCGGTGACAGCCAGGATGTTGGCTTAGAAGCAGCCACCATTTAAAAAGTGCGTAACAGCTTACTGGTCGAGAAATCCTGCGCCGATAATGAACGGGAGTAAGCATCACACCGAAGCAGTGGAATCCGGACATCTTCGGATGGCCTGATTGGTAGGAGAGCGCTGGAGATCAGATACAAGCCGTACCGGAAGGAACGGTGTCGGGGTCTCCAGGTGATTATGCCGGAATGAGTAACGATAAAGCAGGTGAGAATCCTGCTCGCCGAAAGCCTAAGGTTTCCTGGGGAAGGTAATTCCGCCCAGGGTTAGCCGGTACCTTAGTCGAGGCCGAAAGGCGTAGACGATGGACAGCAGGTCAACATTCCTGCGCCACCGGAGTGGACCGAAGGAGGGACGGCGCCGAACGGGTGAGCGGCACGAATAGAAATGTCCGTGGCTCCTTGCGCGGTGTGGGATTGGCAAATCCGCCCACGTCAGCCAAGCAGGGGGACCGACTGCGTTTATGTTCAGGAAGTCATCCAGACGGCGTCCAAGAAAAGCTTCGTAGGGTTGAAGCTCCGGTGACCGTACTAAAACTGACACAGGTAGGCGAGACGAGTAGTCTCAGGCGCTCGGGAGAACGGTGGTTAAGGAACTCTGCAAATTGACCCCGTAAGTTCGCGATAAGGGGTGCCCCTGGAGGTGCATAGCCTCGGGGGGCCACAGTAAATCGGCTCTTGCGACTGTTTATCAAAAACACAGGACTCTGCTAACTCGTAAGAGGATGTATAGAGTCTGACGCCTGCCCGGTGCCGGTAGGTTAAGGAAGAGGGTTAGGGCCTTCGGGCCCGAAGCTCGCAACCGAAGCCCCGGTAAACGGCGGCCGTAACTATGACGGTCCTAAGGTAGTCACCAGCTGCCTGCCCACGAGGTAACTCGTGGGGCAAGACTTGGCTGTATGCGGGGACACCCTGAGAGCCCTTTCTACGCTTCCGGATCGTTCCGGCGTAACAACGAAAGGGATTGGGCAATCCGCAGGAAACCCGCGATGCGTTCGTGGGGCTCCTCAGAGGCCACACGCCAAGTATCCGGTATGTAAGAGGATGCCGTGGAACTCAACGCCGACTGGGTGGTCGGGTTCGTCGACGGGGAAGGTTGCTTCCACGTCAGCGTGAACCGGCACCCCGAGATGGCGCTCGGTTATCAAGTGCTGCCCGAGTTCGTGGTGGTCCAGCATCGGCGGGACCGCGACGTGCTGTTCGCCCTGAAGCAATTCTTCGGGGCGGGGGTGGTGCGTTCAAACCATGATGACCGGGATTGCTGGCGAATCCGCAAACTGGACGCACTGCTGAAAGTTTGCGACTTCTTTCTCCAGCATCCGCTGAAGACGAAGAAAAACATCGACTTCCGCAAGTTCCGCAGCATTCTCCTCCTGATGGCTCAGCGCCGCCACCTCGGCCGAGCTGGCTTGATCGAGATCATCGACATCGCGATGGAGATGAACTCCTCGATCCGGCCCGCTTTGGAAGAGGCCCGGCGGGAAGCAAAGCGGGCCGCAGGCACCGGATAAAGATATGGTCCACGCCTGCCCGAAATGGCAGGATGCACGTGAGCGAAGTTCCTTGTCGGGTAAGTTCCGACCTGCATGAATGGCGTAACGACAGGAGCACTGTCTCAACCACCGACCCGGTGAAATTGTAGTCGTGGTGAAGATGCCACGTACCCGCGGTTAGACGGAAAGACCCCGTGAACCTTTACTGCAGGCTGATATTGGGCTGAGATATGTCTTGTGTAGGATAGGTGGGAGGCGATGAGCCGGCAGCGCCAGCTGTCGTGGAGCCAACCTTGAAATACCACCCTGGATATGTTTTAGTTCTAACGCTGAACCCGTGAATCCGGGCAGCGGACAGTTTCAGTTGGGCAGTTTGACTGGGGCGGTCTCCTCCCAAAATGTAACGGAGGAGTACAAAGGTACCCTCAGCCTGGTTGGCAATCAGGCGCAGAGCGCAAAGGTAGAAGGGTGCTTAACTGCGAGACCCATCAGTCGAGCAGATACGAAAGTAGGTCTTAGTGATCCGGTGATTCCGGATGGAAGGGTCATCGCTCATCAGATAAAAGGTACTCCGGGGATAACAGGCTTATCGCTTCCGAGCGTCCATAGCGGCGAAGCGGTTTGGCACCTCGATGTCGGCTCATCACATCCTGGGGGTGAAGAAGCTCCCAAGGGTTTGGCTGTTCGCCAATGAAAGTGGTACGTGAGCTGGGTTCAGACCGTCGTGAGACAGGTCGGTCCCTATCTGCCGTGGGCGTACGAAACTTGAGGAGGTTCTTCTTTAGTACGAGAGGATTTAGAAGGACGTAGCTCTGGTGTACCAGTTGTCGCGCTAGCGGCACGGCTGGATAGCTAACTACGGAAAGGATAAACGCTGAAAGCATCTAAGCGTGAAGCCCGCTCCAAGATCAGGTTTCGTAAGTGCGTCAGCACGTAAGTCCCCTGGAAGACAACCAGGTCGATAGGCCGGATGTGTAAGCGCAGCAATGCGTTCAGCTAACCGGTACTAACGGACGAAAGCTTGGCCACATATATCCAGCGCTCTGACTTGCTAAGAGCTGGCTCGGCCGCCGGCGCCCCCGTGGCGCCCCTCGGCCCAGCCGACCATTTACCACAACCACGGCGCGGACGGGCTTGACCGCCCCCCGCGCTCCTTCCGGTGAACATATCGGAAAGGCCACACCTGTTCCCATCCCGAACACAGAAGTTAAGCTTTCCGAGCCGATGATAGTGCCCAAAGCGCGAAAGTAGGTATCGCCGGATTTTTTTGCCCACTCGGCCCCCCCGTGCCACCGCACCCGGGGGCCTTTTTTTTGCGCCCGTGGCCGGCAGGCCGGCCACGCACCGCGTGTCGACATAGGTGCGGCGGTTGGGCCTGCGACCGTTACCCCGTCAGGCAGTTTCGCTGTACGATCGGGGGAGGGCGAGGCTCCCGCCGAACCGGTACGGGGAACGGGCATTTTCCGGCTCGGCCGGTGCCGCGCCCGCCCGGAATCACGCAGGGCCAGGTCGAGCCGTTCCACGGCCAGCCGAACGGGGCCGTCCACCATTCCAGGACCCGTCCCTATGCTGACGATCGACGACGCGCTCCAGCCGACCATGCTCGCCGCACGGCTGGCGCGGATGTGGGGCGTCGCGGGCCGGAAGATTCCGGCCCTCTACGCGTCCTTCTCCGAGCAGGCCGGCCGTGATCACCCCGGGGCGCCGGTCTTCACCGTCGACGGCCGCTACACGGCCCGGGGATGGACCGAATGGACCCAGGGGTTCCAAGTCGGGATGGCGCTGCTGGCCTTCGACGCGACCGGCCAGGTGGAATTGCTCGAACTCGCGCGCCGGGCCACGCTCCAGCGGATGTCCGCCCACGTCTCGCACACCGGTGTGCATGACCATGGCTTCAACATCGTCAGCACCTTCGGAAACCTGTGGCGGCTGATCCGTGAAGGCCGCGTCACCGACGGATCCGGCGATCTGCCGCTGTGTGAACTGGCCCTCAATGTCAGCGGGGCTGTCCAGGCGGCGCGCTGGACCCAGACGGCCGACGGCAGCGGCTTCATCCACTCGTTCAACGGCCCCCATTCGCTGTTCTGCGACACGATCCGTTCGCTTCGCAGTCTGGCCCTGGCCCACCAGCTGGGCCACGTGCTGATGGGGGAAAACGATGTCCGCATCTCGCTGCTTGACCGGCTGATCCAGCACGCCCGCAACACCGCCCGTTACAGCGTTTACTACGGCCAGGGGCGCGACATCTACGACATCCGCGGGCGGGTAGCCCACGAGAGCATCTTCAACATCCGCGATGGCCAGTTCCGCTGCCCGAGCACCCAGCAGGGGTATTCTCCCTTCAGCACCTGGATGCGCGGGTTGGCCTGGATCATGTTGGGCTACGCCGAGCAGCTGGAGTTTCTCGCCTCGCGGGATGACGCGGAACTCGCCCCGCTGGGCGGCCGTGAGGAGATCCGCGCGCTGATGCTCCATGCCGCCCGGGCCGCGTGCGACTTCTACCTGCACCACACCCCCACCGACGGCGTGCCGTACTGGGACAGCGGGGCGCCCGGACTGAGCCAGCTGGGCCAATACCTCCAGCGCCCGGCGGATCCGGGCAACTCGCACGAGCCGGTCGACAGCTCGGCGGCGGCCATCGCCGTCCAGGGGCTGCTGCGGATGGGACATTACCTGGCGCAGGAGGGCGACGCCGAGGGCCGACGCTACTGGCAGGCCGGCTTGACCGTACTGGCCCGGTTGCTGGACGAGCCGTACCTCTGCCCGGACGAGGCCCACCAGGGCCTGCTGCTGCACGCCGTCTACCACCGTCCGCGCGGCTGGGATCACGTCCCGCCGGGGGCCCGCGTCCCCCAGGGCGAGTCGTGTCTCTGGGGTGATTACCACCTGCTGGAAGCGGGGCTGTACGTCGAGCGGATCATCCGCGGCCAGCCGTACTACACCTTCTTCGGTCCGGGCGGGGCAGGGGGGGGCGGTCCCGGCTAGCACCACCGCCCGCCCGGCGGCGAGGGATGACCGCCAGTCGCGAGGCCCCGCCCCTGCCGTCGAGCAAACCTTCGTGGCCAGCCGGCCCGTCCAGGTGTTCCCCACTCAGTACCCCGAACTCAGTACTCAGTGCACCCGACGGGGGCAGACACATAATTCGGCGGCAGCGTCCCACGAGGCCGAGCGGTCTTTCCGCCGCTAGTGTCCAGGGGGCGCAGGCATGGCGGCAAGCATCTGGCTCAGCAACTCCAGGGGCAGGCCGACGACGTTCGACGCGCTGCCCTCGAGGATATGGAGCCAGCCGAGCCGATCCTGGTAGCCGAAGGCGCCGGCCTTGTCCTGCCACTGTCCGCTGGCCAGGTACTCTTCGATCTGCCCATCGGGTATCGGCTCCATCCGCAGCCTCGTCACGTCGACGCAGACCTGGTGCTCGTCCCCCGGGCGCAGCCACAGGCAGAGACCGCTGTAGACGTGGTGGTCCGTTCCGCGAAGAAGCCTGAGCATCCAGCGGGCGTGCTGCTCGCCGGTCGGCTTGCCCAGGATCTGTCCGCGGCACTCGACCAGGGTATCGCAGCCCAGGATCAGGCCGTGGTCCAGACCTCGTGCCACGCAGGCCGCCTTCTGCCAGGCCAGCCGGGCGGCCAACTCGGGCGGCGTCTCGCGGCTGCAGATGCCGCACTCCGCCGCATCGTCGGGTGGGATCACTTGAAAGCGGTAGCCCGCGTCCGCCAGCAGCTGTCGGCGACGCGGGGAGCGGCTGGCCAGGATCAGCGGCCGATAGGCGGGCGGGACACTCATCGAGGCTAACCCTTATACTCCGCCCGGCCGATCTTGACACCAGAGCGACACGTAAGCGAGGGACGCAACGCATTCACTCGCTTGCGCTTCGGGCTCGTAGGCCTCCGTTGGGGCGATTCCAGGGGGTCAGGTACATGTTTTCGGTCCACGCGTGTTTCCATGGCAGGTCGATCGGCCGAAAAATGTACCAGACCCCGGGGTTGCGAGCCCGCGGCGATTCCA
>Ga0114938_1002065_pt1 | contig 13085 bp, 7 predicted proteins | sample AshMeaBigSpring_FD_88675 | JGI IMG/M metagenome (GOLD analysis project Ga0114938, IMG submission 88675) | Groundwater microbial communities from Big Spring, Nevada to study Microbial Dark Matter (Phase II) - Ash Meadows Big Spring | ecosystem: Environmental > Aquatic > Deep subsurface >...
AAATCAGCAACAAACTATATTCAAAGTGATACAGATGGGCATTATATGGAATATGGTACGTTTGGAACAACCTATTCAGGTTCTCTTTTTGGCTTACCTTTAGCCGGTTCAACTGCAATCAATTTGTTTCCTAAAGCAGCCGGTTTCGGATTAATTGGAACATGTACTGCTGCACCTTTAATTATTGGTACTAATAACACAGAAAGAATAAGAGTAGATAATAATGGGAATGTGGGTATCGGCACAACAACACCTAGTGCAAAATTTGAAGTTTGTGGAAATATTAAAGTTATAAATAATCAGTCTGCAAACTGGGATAATCTTTCTATATGGACTGATGGCGAAAAATCATATATCGAATCAAATGGTGATGAGAATGGTCTACATATCAAATCAAATGTTGCTAATAAAGTTTTTTTTAATAGTAAGGTTGGAATTGGTGTAAGTACAATAACTACAGATGCATTGTTGACCGTAAACGGAATTATTCATGCCAAAGAAGTTAAAGTGACTTTAGACGGACTTGCCGACTATGTTTTCGATTCTACCTACTCCTTAATGCCACTCCACAAAGTAGAAGCCTTTGTTAAAACCAACAAACACCTGCCCGAAATACCATCGGCAGCCGAAGTAAAGGAAAAAGGCTTGAGCATGGGTGAAATGCAAAATAAACTGCTTCAGAAAATTGAGGAACTGACGCTGTATGTGATAGAGCAACAGAAGCAGATAGAAGAGTTGAAGGTGCAAATTAAAAAATAAGCAAATTCGCCAAAGATAATTATCATAATTGAGAGGACGACTTCGAGTCGTCCCTCTCAATAGTTGGAGCAACAGTAATACAAAATAAATTACAAACACAAACAAACATATCCCAATGCCAACACTATACCAATTTTACAAAAGCCTTCGCAAAGGCTTTTGGCTGCTCTTTATTTGCCTCTGGTCGGCATCAATCGGGGCACAAACCACTCCTCTGTCAAGCTATACACTCTACGATAATCAATCAGGGGAAGAGAAAAACTACGTAGCACGAGACTTTGTATCGTTAAAGCCAGGATTTAGTTACAGTGCCACACAAACTGGACAGTCATTTTCTGCCAAAATAGACCCGTTTACAATTGATGCAACTCCGTTTACAACGCAAATAGCAACGGCACCAGATGTAAATGGAAATACGTATATTGTTGGAGGAGTAAGTGGATCTGCATCCGTGTCTCCTGCAGGAGCTTCCTCTTATGAAATTCCCATTAAAGTAAGCCCTGGTACAGCTGGTATGACTCCTCAATTGTCCATTGTGTACAGTAGTCAGGGAAATGATGGTTTGTTAGGAGTCGGTTTTTCTATTAGTGGCTTGTCATCAATTTCAAGAACTCCAAATAATATTAATGATGGAGTAATTAAACCTGTTATGCTTAATGGGAACGATAAATTCTCATTAGATGGAAATCGTTTAATAGCATTAAATTATGGCACTTATGGAGGTAATGGCACTGAATATAGGACCGAAAGTAATATGTTTTCAAAGATAATTTCGTACACCACTACTTCCACAGGCCCAGAATCATTTGTGGTGTATACTAAATCCGGATTAATCTATGAATATGGTAATACTTCTGACTCAAAATTTAAAGCTCAGAACTCCGAACATGTAATTACATGGTTGTTAAACAAAGTTACTGACACAAAGGGGAATTATTATACAATATCATATATACAGAGTAGAACAAATGGAGAATATAAGCCGGATAGAATTGATTATACAGGGAATGCCAACTCAAACCCGGCATTAGCTCCGTATTGTTCAATTCGGTTTGTATACCAGAACAGAAGTGTAACAAATGTGACCTATGTGAATGGGAATAAATCAATTGTATCTAATTTGCTAACAGGAATCAATGTATATTATCAAGAAGACATTGTAAAAAGTTATACACTTAGTTACAACATACCAAATTATGGCAAGTATCTTTTAGCAAAAGTTATGGAATCTTCTTCAACAGGAGATAAAGTTAAGCCTATTACTTTTAGCTGGTTTACAAACGATACTTACAAACCAAATGGCCACGAATATGACGAAAGCTATTATGCACAGCAATTTGTCAAAAACGACAATGAAGTTTATACAGGAGATTTTAATGGAGATGGAAAAACGGATTTTGTTGCAACTCCTAAAACAGGAACATATGCCAATAAATGGGGGTTATTTTTAGCAAATAGCTCGGGCTCACGGTGCAGCTATGCGAATAATGGATCATTATTGGATGGTTTTGAGAAAATTTATACGGGTGATTTTAATGGAGATGGGAAAACAGATATTATTCAACGACGAAAGCATAGATATGTAGACCAATATAACGATAATACATATACAAATTATTTTATTTATTATTCTTCAGGCACAGGATTTTCTTCAGGCCCCTGTATATATACGGCTACAAACACTTCAACCGAATTAATTGTAGGTGAATTTAACGGTGATGGTATTTCTGACGTAATTGTATATTATCCGGGAGCCAAAAATTATCGAACTTTTAAATCTTCATACTCTCAGGGTGTGGTTACGCCTTTAGTTGAAATGTCAATTCGCTCAATTAGTATAAATTGGGATAGGGTTGAAACCGGAGATTTTAATGGTGATGGACTGACCGACATAATGAATCTTGATGCAAATGGATATGTTAGATTATATAGCGATGGGTATGGAACTGTTTCTACATCGGTTTCAGGCACATGGCCACAGAAAACTCATCATCTTAACCTTGGTGATTTTAATGGCGATGGAAAAACTGATATGTTAATTACAGGAGCCTATGTGGAAGTTGGTGATTTTAAAGGAGATATTGATTGGCAAACATGGCAAATGCACTTTTCGACGGGAACAGGCTTTGAGCAAAATAATTTTTCTAAGAAATTTAATTATTTGGAAAAGCAGGTATTTGTTGGAGATTTAAATGGGGATGGAAAGGACGATATTGCAGCTGTCGATAAAACTTCATCAAGTGGTTCATTGGTACCTATGGGATTGTATATTTCTGATGGTACAGGCTATTTTTCTTATCAAATAGGGTCTTATGTTTATCCAACAGATAAATGGACATTTTATAGTGGTGATTTTAATGGAGAGGGACGAATTGATTTTCTTTGTAAATCAAATTTTACAAATGGATTTAGTGGTTATCAGCTCTACAACTCAATATCCGACAGAGACAAATTACTCAAAGATGTAACTGACAGTTATGGCAATACAACAAGCTTCACTTACAAACCGTTAACAAATTCCGCAGTTTATACGCCTTCAACAAGTAGTGTGTATCCAGTTTCCGACCTAACATGTGCCATGCAGGTGGTGGATCAAATGACCCAGCCAGATGGCGCTGGTGGAACGAAAACAACATCGTATAAGTACGCTGGAGCCAAATTACATAAACAAGGGAAAGGATTTCTGGGCTTTTCGAAATTTACCAGTACCGATGATCAGACTGGTATTTCTTCTGTTTCATACTACGATTATGACCCTACTTATTACGTTTCAGGTTTAAAACGGACAGAAACCCGGATAAGTAATGGTGCATATAACAACCAATTATTATCTGAAGCTGATTATGTAAATACCTACACAACATATGATGGATATCATAATCCTGCAATTTACACATATCAGACAACATCTACAACAGAAAAAAAATATGAACTTGGTGCTACGACACCACATAGCACAACAACATCCGATTACACATACGATACCTACGGAAATGTACTCACAACAAGTCAAAACTTTGGAACGGAAGCAACAATATCAACGGTAAATGAATATACAAACAACACTACGAATTGGTTTCTTGGCCGATTGACAAAAGCCACCGTCACCAAACATGTGACAGGACAAACGGATATTGTTCGAAAATCGACATTCGAATACGATGCCAGTAGTGGTATGGTAACCAAAGAAATTGTAGAACCCGATAATGCTTTATTAGGCTTTAGTAAAAGTTATGTTCACGATGCATTTGGAAATATAACGACCACCACCACTACAGCAAATGGAAAAAATCGCATTGAACATTCTGTTTATGACGCCAAAGGGCGTTTCGCTGTAGAAAGTTACAATGCTTTAGATCATAAAGTAAAGAAGGTGTTTGATCCCGTTTATGGATCGGTAACATCTGTAACCGACCCCAACTCACTTACAGCTACTACGGTTTACGATTCGTTTGGACGGGCAAAATCAAGTACCGGACCCGATGGCAGTATGAGTGTAGTGGCATATCGTTGGTGCACAGGTGAGGAAAATGCACCAGCTAATGCGCTATATTATAAATATGCAGGAACAAGTGTCAGTCCTCAGGGAGCAAAAGAGTACTATGATCAATACGGACGGACAATACGTAAAGTCGTGGTAGGTTTTGATGGAACTTATATTTTCTCTGACACTGAATATAATGCGCTGGGACAAGTATCCCGCCAGAGTGATCCCTACTTTAAAGGAGCAGGTGCTATTCAATGGATTAGTTATATTTATGATGAACTTGGTCGGTTAAAACAAAAAACATTACCCGATGAAGGGACGATAAAAGTTACTTACAATGGTCTTACTGTTACCACCGAAAACCCGTTAGGGCAGAAAGACACCAAAACAACCAATCAGCAGGGACTATTAATTGAAAGTAAAAACAATGACAATAAATCAATTACTTATGTTTATAATTCTGCCGGGCAAACTACCGAAATACACGATAGCAAAGGCGGTATTATAAAAATGGAATATGACATAGTGGGGAATCGCACCAAATTAGACGATCCGGATTTAGGGGTGACCACTTCTGTTTATAATGCATTCGGCGAATTGACATCTGAAACCAATGCGAAAGGCAACTTGTTGACTATGGAATATGATGATTTGGGACGTATGACCAAACGTACAGAGCCTGAAGGAATAACCCAATGGACTTACGATATGGGCACTTGTGGCATAGGGAGGCTTGCTTCGGTTACCTCACCTAACGGTTTTGTGGTAACTACTGAATATGATAAACTGGGACGTGCCATTAAAGAAAATAAAACTATTGCAGGAGTAACCTACACTACTTCCACTGACTATGACGTTTACAGCCGTGTACTCCGCACACATTACCCTTCGGTAAAAGGTGCTGGTCCGGTGATACGCAACTCATATAATTCTAATGGATATATGGTTAGTGTATCGGATAATCAAACAGGGGAAGTATATTGGACAGCAGGTGCTGTTAATGCCCGTGGACAAATGACACAAAGCATATTTGGTAATGGCATGACTACAACGCGCACTTACGATGATGTGACAGGCTTGCTTACCCATATTAAAACAGAAAAGGAAACTTTAGAAATTCAAGACTGGGGATACCAGTTCAATGAATTGGGCAACCTTATATCTCGCTCTGATGATAATCGAGGATTGACTGAAACATTCGGATATGATAATCTCAACCGTGTATTGACCGTTAAGAAAAATAACATACAGACACTGGCCATGACCTACGATGAGCTGGGGAATATACTCACCAAATCGGATGTAGGAGTATATCACTATGATGACCCAAACAAATTTCATTTGTTAACAGGAATTACGCCCTATGCCGGTGGCATATTTAATTCTACTACCCAGCGGATAAATTATACCTCGTTTGATAAGGTAAAATCCATTGCGCAGGGAACGGACAGTTTATACATTGCTTACGGTGCTGCCTACGAGCGTATTTATGGCGATAGCTACCAGAATAATGTGCTAAAAAAACGGCGAACGTATGTAAACGGACTTTATGAGCAAGAAAAAGAGTATGCAACCAATAAAATTAAAGAAACTTTTTATATCTTTGGCGGCGATGGTTTGGTAGCTATCAGGGTTAACGATGATACGGGTGATAATGTAAGCTATGTGCACAAAGACCACCTTGGCTCCATACAATGCCTAACTAACGATGCCGGAGTGCTGGTACAGGAATATAGCTACGACTCATGGGGTAAACGCCGCGACCCGCTTACATGGCAGGTATATACCACGCCACAATCGGGGCTAATGACCGACCGCGGATTTACCGGACACGAACATATCGACTTGTTCGATTTGGTAAATATGGATGGGCGGGTGTATGACCCCGTAATAGGACGATTCCTGAGTGCCGACCCCGTGATACAAGATACCGAAAATCTGCAAAGTCTGAATCGTTATGCTTACTGTATAAACAATCCGCTTTCGCTAACCGACCCTAGTGGGTATTCATGGTTAAGCGATAATTGGAGAAGTTTGGTAGCAGCTGGTATAGCTATAACGGTTTCGGTACTTACGGCAGGTTTAGGCTCGGGCTTAGGAATAGCGATTATTGCCGGAGCGGCAGGTGGTTTTGCCGGAGGTTTCTCAGGTGTATTGCTTAATGGGGGTAATTTAAAGCAGGCATTTGTGGCAGGTGTTATTGGAGGAGCGGTAGGAGCAGCCACAGGCTTTCTGAGCTTTGCAGCTGGTAGTGTAACATCCTCAGGTACAGCAGCGGTATTCGAACGTGCAGCCAAACATGCTTTTGCCGATATGTGGATGGGAGGAGTAAAAAGTGCGATATATGGAGGTGAATCATCGCCTATCAGGGATATGATAGGCGGAGCATTATCGTCGGTTGGGAACGGATTAATTAACGATAATGTCAATGGTGTTGTTCTTAAAACAGCTTCGGCAGCAGTGCTTGGAGGCACCGTATCTGAGATAGGTGGTGGTAAGTTTGCTAATGGTGCTATTACAGGAGCGTATGGGATGTTGTTTAATGAATTAGCACACTACGATAAAAATAAAGCTGTAGATAAGATGAATAAAATTGCTTTGTCTAAATCTCAAGGAGCATGTGCCAAGTTTGTAAGAATTGGTTTAGAAGCTGGAGGGCTTAACACGACTGGTCATCCTGTGGCTGCCAAAGATTATGATGAATTTTTACAGAAAAAAGGTTTTGAAACAATTGAATCAGAAAATTATGTGCCAGAGAAAGGTGATATTGCAGTTTTTGATTCATTTCAAGGAAAAAACAAATATCATCAGTATGGACATATTCAAATGTATAATGGAACGCAATGGATTTCGGATTTTAAACAGGCTGGCTTTTGGGCAGGTAGTGATTATAGAATTTATAAGCCAAATTATACAATCTTTAGATGGGGTAATTAACAATAAACTAATAACTATAAAAAACAAATTAATATGAAACTAAAAGCAACTATTCAGTATTTACTATTGTTTCTCTTGACTGCTAACAGTATTTTTTGTCAAAGTAACACTATGAACAACAATGAAGGTAATGTTTATTCTGAAGAACAAATACTAATAACTTTAAAAGCATTCTATTCTAATTACATTAAGCAATATTCTAAAATTGAAAGTGAAGATAACGTAAAAATAGTTATTGATAAAATAAACTCAATCAAAAAAAAGTATTGCACTACACGGCTTATGAATAAAATTGAAAATGAGGAATTAGATGAAGACCCATTTTTGAAGTCTCAAGATTTCAATGTCGAATGGTCAAATACATTAAGATTTAGAAAAGATTCAAAAAAACAAAATATTTATATTGTTTCTTATTCATATTATGATAATTATAAACGCACGAATATTAATAAAATAATTAAACTAACTCTTGTCAAGCAAAATGGATGTTATAAAATTGATTCGGTTTGGTAAAGAATGATGAGCAAAAGACTAGTTGCGATATGATTGGTTTTTGCATTATTCACGGTTGGGAACGGATTAATTAACGATAATGTCAATGGTGTTGTACTTAAAACAGCTTCGGCAGCAGTATTGGGTGGTACTATTTCAGAGATAGGCGGAGGTAAGTTTGCTAATGGGGCTATTACCGGGGCATATGGAATGTTGTTTAATGATATGACGCATGATAAACGAGAACAACTGGCTAGAAGTGCTGAACGTAGAAGGGATGAAAAAGCAGCGCATAAATACTGCAATGTCTTTGCTCAAGACATGATGGAAGAAAATGATATGGCTCCTTCTGATAAAGCCTTATATGCTGGGGAATGGGCAGACAAAAGTATTGAAAAAGCGGGTGGTAATGTATCAAATTTGGCGTTGCCAAAGTAAACAACTGTTAATCAAACTATATTTACAATCAAAAGTTAGAAAATGATAGGTGTATGCCTGTCATTTTCTATATTTATAGCTTTAAAATTAAAAGAAAAGACTCTACTTGAACGAAAGTTGCCCTTCATGCTCCAGATTTGGCGTTAATCATCATTGCGCGGTATGTAAATCGGAAAATTTGATAAAAAGTGGTAAAACCGCCAATGGAAAGCAACGCTACTGTTGCAAAGAGTCGCGTCAGGTAGGAACTATTTGTCAGCGACTCGGTATTCGGAGCTAATTGTAATCCTACCTTTTACTACTATCAGGATTTGCAGGTCCGCTTTTCTATCAGGATAATTATTATCTTTGTACTGAAAAATGCGAAAGATTTATGCAAAAATTTAAAACATACGGAGCTATCAGTCTGGCCATGTTATTCTGGTCATTTTCGTTTATTTGGACAAGGCAGGCAATTTTGTCGTTTCAGCCCGTAACCTTGGTTACTTTTCGCTTGCTGATTGCTTCTGTGTTGCTTTTCATGGTTTCGAAAGCAGCCGGAAAATTTCAGCTAATGCGCCGTGAGGATGTAAAATGGTTTTTGCTGTTGGCTTTTTTCGAACCTTTTATGTATTACATTGGCGAAACCTACGGTCTTACAATGGTGGAGTCCACCCTGGCATCAGTTATTATTTCCACTATTCCGCTTTTTGCCCCTGTGCTGGCTTATTTTCTGTTGAAAGAGAGAATATCTTTTGCCAATATCGCCGGAATATTAGTGTCGCTTTCGGGTGTTTTCTTAGTTATTTACGAGCCCAAAGGCGGCTTTGCAGCCAATCCGTGGGGGATAGTTCTGATGTTCTTAGCCGTGTTTTCTGCAATTTGTTATACCACCACACTGCGCAAAATCTCCACGCATTATTCCACAATAAATGTGATTTTTTACCAAAGTCTGGTGGGTTTGTTCTTTTTTATTCCCACTTTTTTTGTGGTGGATTATTCTACGTTTTCTACCAATAGAATTACTGTTGATGGACTTTTTGCGTTGTTTATGTTAGCTGTTTTTGCCTCGGTTATAGCCTTTGTTCTTTTTGCCGGTGTAGTTCGCAAAATTGGCGTTGCCCGAACCAATGTTTTTGTCAATCTGATTCCGGTTTTTACGGCCGTATTGGCCTGGTGGCTACTCGACGAGCAACTAAATGGTTTGAAAATGACAGGTATAGTAATAACAGTTGTTGGCTTATTCGTAAGTCAAATGGGCAAATTCAGATTTAATTTTAAACTGATAAGGGGTACTGAATATTAATTTCATAAATCCAATTTCATGAAAGGCGTTTATTTGTTCACAACAAAATTTCATCAAATGAAACAAAATCCATTATTTATTATTTATCAATGGTTTATTGCATTTCCTGTTTTGTTGATACTAACCATTCTTACTGCAATTGCAACAACTATTTTGTCGCCTTTGCTGCCCAATAGCCAACTTTCCTATTTCCCTGCACGATGGTGGGGACGCGCCTTTTGCTATCTGTTATTTATTAAAGTCAGAATAAAAGGGTTGGAATTACTACATCCAAATCAATCTTACATTATTGCATGCAATCATCAAAGCATGTACGATATTTTCGTGATTTATGGTTGGTTTCCAATGTTTTTTAAATGGATAATGAAGGCTGAACTACGCAAAATCCCCTTGGTAGGAAAAGCATGCGAAGCGGCAGGACATATATTTATTGATCGTTCGAACCCGATTGCTGCTAAAAAAAGTTTGGAGCGCGCCGAAGCACAACTAAAAAACGGAGTATCTGTTGTCATTTTTCCGGAAGGCACCCGCACCCGCGATGGAAAACCCGGTAAATTTAAAAAAGGCGCATTCCGTATTGCTACCGATTTAAATTTGCCTGTTGTACCGGTTACTATCAGAGGAGCTTTCGAATGTCTGCCTCGTAACAAATGGAACGTGCATCCGGGTAAAATCGAGGTATTTATTCACGAACCAATTGAAGTTCAACAGTTTTTGCCGGACCATACGCAGGAAATAATAGAATTTACCCGTGAAAAAATTGTCAGCAAACTTATTTAACAGAGTATATAAGTTTGTGTTTTATTGACCCCAACCCCCAAATGGGGGCTAAAGATTGCTACTTATTGAATGTTTTACGTATAGCAAAAAATCACAATCTGCGTCTTAAAGCCCCCATTTGGGGGTTTGGGGGTCGAAAATAAAAATACAAAAATGAATAATATTCTAACTTATATAATTCTACTTTGACAGATTATATTTTTCAGATAAAAATAAATAAATCGACAGTAACTTCAAGTCCCCTTCAGGGGATTTAGGGGCAGATAAAATTCAATTCTTTACTGCCCCAAGCCCCTAAAGGGGATGTGAATTACCATCGTCTTTGAAATTATCTACAATTTATATTAATATGTCAAAGTAGAAATAATTACTAATGAACCAACATTTGTAATAACAAATATTCAAATAAAAATATTATTCAGAACTTTTTCAAAACAATTTTGTTTATACTATAAATTTATTTGAATAATAGCTTTGAGAATGAAAGTAAAATTGTCAAAAAAATTACATTTCGTTTTGTGGGTTTGAAAAAATGGATTATCTTTGCAGCGAATTAAAAAAACAACGATGAATAACAATTTTCTACATATTCTTCTACTCGGTATTATTATTCTCTTGCAAAACAAGTAGAAGTGAGTTTGGTATGTAGATAATACAATGTATAATGGATAGCCTTCTCACTACGGTGCAGAAGGCTTTTTTTTAATTCCTACACCCGAAACAGAGAAAAACTGTAAATAGTAAATGAAAAAATAGTAAATTTTAAAATATGGACAGATTATTTATTTTCGACACTACATTACGCGACGGCGAACAGGTTCCCGGTTGCCAGTTGAACACCATTGAAAAAATACAGGTGGCAAAAGCGCTCGAAGGTTTGGGCGTTGATGTTATCGAAGCCGGATTCCCGATTTCAAGTCCGGGAGACTTTAATTCGGTGGTCGAAATATCAAAGGCTGTTACCTGGCCAACTATTTGTGCACTCACACGTGGAGTTCAAAAAGACATTGATGTGGCTGCCGAAGCGCTCAAATATGCCAAAAACAAACGCATACATACCGGAATCGGAACTTCCGAATTTCATATTAAACATAAATTTAACTCTACTCAGGACGAAATTCTCGAACGTGCGGTGGCTGCCGTTAAGCATGCCAAAAAATACGTGGAAGATGTGGAATTTTACTGCGAAGATGCCGGTCGTACCGATAATGTGTATCTGGCCCGGGTGGTTGAGGCGGTTATCAAAGCCGGTGCAACGGTTGTAAATATCCCGGATACAACAGGTTACTGTCTGCCATGGCAATATGGCGAAAAAATCAAATTCCTGATGGAAAATGTAAAAGGAGTGCACAATGCCATTCTTTCCACTCACTGCCACAACGACTTAGGTATGGCTACTGCCAATACGATTGCCGGTGTGCAAAATGGTGCCCGTCAGGTGGAAGTAACGATAAATGGTATTGGCGAACGTGCCGGAAATACCTCGTTGGAAGAAATTGCCATGATTCTGAAATGTCACAAATCGATGAATATCGAAACGCAAATCAATACGCAAAAGATTTATGGTATCAGTCGCATGGTTTCGGGATTAATGAATATGCCCGTTCAGGCAAATAAAGCCATCGTTGGTCGCAATGCTTTTGCTCATTCATCAGGCATACATCAGGATGGGGTTTTGAAAAACCGCGAAAGCTACGAAATTATGGACCCTACGGATGTAGGTATCGATAAAAACTCTATCGTGTTGACTGCCCGTAGCGGACGTGCAGCATTGAAGCACCGCTTAAGTGTGTTGGGTGTAAATGTGGAAGGCGAACATTTGGATAAAATTTACGAAGAATTTCTTAAACTTGCCGACAAAAAGAAAGATATCAACGATGATGATGTGTTGTTATTAGCCGGAAAAGAACGTTCTGAAAAACAACGAATTCAACTCGACTTTTTACAGGTTACCTCAGGTGTTGGTGTTCAGTCTGTTGCAAGTATCGGATTGATTATTGCCGGCGAAAAATTTGAGGCTGCTGCTTCGGGCAACGGGCCTGTTGATGCTGCTATTAAAGCATTGAAGAAAATCATCAACCGCACCATGACATTGCAGGAATTTACCATTCAGGCAATTAATAAAGGTAGCGACGATGTAGGTAAAGTACACATGCAGGTGGAGCACAATGGAATTGTATATTATGGTTTTGGTGCTAATACCGACATTGTAGCTGCATCCGTTGAAGCCTATATCAATGCCATAAATCAGTTTGTGAAGTAAAGACGACGGACAACAGACGACGGACAACAGAAAAGACAGAAGAAATGAAGAGTTTTGAAGACTTGAGGATTTGGCAGGAATCGAGAGTGTTTGTAAACCAAATATATGATATGACTGAGGGTATGAAAGATTTTGGTTTTCGGGATCAAATTCAAAGAGCTGCTGTTTCAGTTATGAATAATATTGCCGAAGGTTTTGATTATGGTTCAGATTCTATGTTTATTAAATATCTGGATATCTCGAAAGCAAGTTGTGGCGAAGTAAAGAGTATGTTGTATCTGGCTCAGGACAGAAAATTCTGCAGTCAGGAAAAAGCTGCTGAGTTAAGGGAGAAGGCAAAATCGATTTCATCAGGAATACAAGCACTTATTAAATATTTGAAAAATAAAAAAGAATAAATAAATTTACAAAATACGTTCAGCTTATAACATACACAGTTCCTTTCTGTTGTCTGTCGTCTGTTGTCCGTAGTCAATAAAATCATGAAAACATTATTTGACAAAATTTGGGATGCGCACGTCGTATCTTCGGTCGAAAACGGACCGACACAATTGTATATTGACCGTCATTTTTGCCACGAAGTAACAAGTCCACAGGCTTTTAACGGACTTCGTGCACGCGGACTGAAAGTTTTTCGTCCGGAG